>TARA_R110002110_G_scaffold211304_1_pt1 | contig 63285 bp, 59 predicted proteins | sample TARA_R110002110 | Tara Oceans TARA_R110002110 (sample SAMEA4397330) | marine metagenome | biome: Polar Biome; feature: [SRF] surface water layer (ENVO:00010504); material: water (ENVO:00002006), including particulate matter (ENVO:01000060) such as... | depth 5 m | reverse complement strand
CTGATACAGAGATCATCGGAAACAAGGTCGCGACCCGCAGTGCGGATTTGTATCTGGCCGCCGACATGGTGGCAGGGGCAGAGCCGGTCAACCTGAAAGTCTGCGACAAAGCACGTACCGTTGCCGCCATCGGCACCGATATTCTGCCGACCGGGGAAATGATCCGGGACGTGTTCTTCCAGCCGGACCCGTCGGGCATGCGGGATTATATCGCGACCCATGCGATGCCGGGGGGCACCGTCACAACACCGGCTCTGACCATCGCAGAGCGGCTGTTTGGAAACTACATTCTATCAAACATGGTTACGGTCGGGGCGGCCTATCAGGCCGGCTACCTGCCAATTTCCGCCGCCGCCATTGAAAAGTCGATGGAGGCCGCCGGATCTGTGGCAAAGTCCAACATCCTCGCATTCCGCGCAGGGCGGCTTTCCGTCGCGGATCCGGACCGACTGGCTGGCATGATGGAAGGCGGGCAGGTGACACTGGCCGACAGGTTCACAGAGACGTCCCGCGTGCCATCGATCGTCGAAACGAAGGTAACGCCCCTCATGGGCCGGCTGTCGGGTCTGCCGGAGGACACATCCGTACTGGTAGCGGAGCTTGCCGCCGATCTGGTGGTCTATCAGAACCTGTCCTACGCTCGGCGCTATATAGAGCGCCTGTCGCAGATTGCCGAGATCACGGCGGAGCGCGCGCCAGCTCAGGCCGACCGCCTCGTGCGTCTTGCCGCTAAGAACCTGCACAAGATCATGGCCTACAAGGACGAGTATGAAGTGGCGCGCCTGCTGACTGACCCGGTCTTTGAAACGCGCCTGCGCAAGGCGTATCCCGGTATGGTCGGAATGAGCTATAACCTTCAGCCGCCGACCGTCCGCTGGCTGTTCCCGGACCGCAAGATCGAAATCGGTGGATGGTTCCGGCCCGCGCTTTCGCTGCTGGCCCGGATGAAAACGCTTCGCGGCACGGCGCTCGACCCGTTCGGACGCAACCCGGCCCGTCGCGCGGAGCGTAACGCGGTGAAGTGGTACGAGGACGTGCTAAAGACGGTCTCTGATCGGCTGACCCTTGCAAACGCGGATACTTGTGCAAAAATGATCGCGCTGCCAGACGATATCCGCGGCTACGAAGACCTGAAGACTGAGTCGCTGGCACGGGCAAAGATCAAGGCGACCGACCTGACGGACCAGCTTTGAAAACATCGGGCCATACGGCGGGGGATCCGAAACGGGGGGTGGTCTGTGTGAGCCAACCATTCTCCGTGGAGGGCTACCGGCGCAAGGCCCGGCGGATCCTTCCTAAGATCGTCTTTGACTTTCTTGAGGGTGGCGACGGTTCCGTTCACTTACAACCCGAAGCCGGTCGGGATTGGCATCTGGGGCATCAAATCGTACTGGGCAATCTTGCCTTGTTACCTCAATCTCCTCAAGTGAGCCGTGGCATAGTATGTCCAACTTCGCTGGCGTGAAACGTGGGAGGTTCGACTCAGATGCACCAGACAGATCCACATGGGCGAGGACCCCAAAACCTCCCTCGTTCCCGATGAGTTCAAGGCACTGTAGCGCCCCAGTCTGGCATCGCCATTCCGACGTGTCTGCACGAGAATATCGAGAACGTCTCCATCTGTGTCGATCGCGCGCCACAGCCAATGCTTCTTGGCCCGGATTGTGATCACGACCTCATCCATGTGCCACTTGTCGTTCGGCCGCGGACGTTCGCGGCGGATGCAATCTGCAAAATGTGACCCCAAAAGTGTGCCTGTCTCGTTTTGAGCGACAGTCAGGGCAGGGGATCGACGGGCTGACGATCACTCACCTTGGCCCTGACAGTTTCCACATCCTGTTGATCCGCCTGTCATCCTAGCCGGTCAGAGAAAAACGGCACGCGCCAACTGTGCCGTAAAGGCTATGCGATAGATCTTCATAGTGTTCTCCTTTCGGCAATAAGTGAATTGGGTGGGGAACCCCCATTTGAGAGTTTGTGGTGCCCGCAGAATGGTTGCGCCCAGACCTCATCGGCTTTGGGCCAGACCGAAGTTACCGCAGACCGGGCATGTCCACACAATGCTCTGCTTTAACCGGAGCCTGTGATAAAATCTTTAGATTACGTCAAGTGACCTTCCTCTAGCCAAGGCTCAAGCCATTGCGTATGGAGCTGCGCCGCCCGCACGTCCGGACTGGCACATAGGGCAACATGTAGCGGGATCGTCGTGTGTAGTCCGTCCAGCGTCAGTTCAGTGAGCGCCTGCGCCATGCGGTCGATTGCAAGCGCGCGAGTGTCGGCTTTTACGATCAATTTACCGAGCAGAGAATCGTAATAGGGCGGAACCCGGTAACCGTTATAGAGGAAGTGATCGAAGCGCACGCCTACACCCTTAGGCTCGGTCAGTTTGGCCAATTTACCCGGAAAGGGCATAAAGTTTTTTAGAGGATCTTCGGCGTTGATACGCACTTCGACGGCATGGCCCGTAAGGTGAATCTGATCCTGCGTAAGGCTCAGCCCTTCGCCTGCAGCAATGCGGATCATCTCTACCACAAGATCGATGCCGGTTACTGCCTCTGTCACCGGATGCTCGACCTGAATACGGGTGTTCATCTCGATGAAATAGAAAGTGCCTGCGGCAGCGTCGTACAGGTATTCCACTGTCCCTGCCCCGCGATAAGAGACGGCTTCAGCCAGACGGACGGCAGAGGCACAGAGCGCGTCACGCTCGGCTTGTGTCAGGCTGACGGAAGGTGCCTCTTCCCATACTTTCTGGCGGCGGCGCTGGAGTGAGCATTCGCGTTCATAGCAATGCACTGCGCGGGTGCCGTCCCCCAAGATCTGTACCTCAATATGGCGTGGGGCGACGATTACTTTTTCAAGGTAAAGCCCGCCATCCCCGAAGGCCGCTTGTGCCTCGGCTCGGGCCTGTGCCGAAAGGCTGCCCAGTTCTTCGGGCGTGGTTGCGATGCGGATGCCCCGCCCACCACCGCCCGCGGCAGCCTTGATCATCACCGGATAACCAATCTCGTCTGCGACGGTGAGCGCTGCCGCCGTATCGGCCACACGTCCCGCTGATCCGGGCACGACGGGCACGTTGGCGCGCATCGCTGCTGCGCGAGCCGATGCTTTGTCTCCCATCAATTCGATGGTTTCGGCCGTGGGGCCGACAAAGATCAGCCCTGCCGCTTCCACCGCGTGGGCAAAGGCGGGGCTTTCAGACAAAAAACCGTAGCCCGGGTGGACCGCATCTGCGCCCGTGGCCAGTGCCGCCGCAATCACTGCGTCGATGTTGAGATAGGACTGTGCTGCCTGCGCCGGTCCAATGCAGACCGCCTCATCGGCGAGCCGGACGGCCAGCATATCTGCATCCGCTTCGGAGTGGGCCTGCACCGTGCGCACCCCCAAGGACTGCGCCGCGCGGATGATACGAACGGCGATCTCCCCGCGATTGGCAATAAATAGTTTTGTAATTTTCATGGTCACCCAACCTCTGCAATCGGATCATCGGCGTCGACAGCATCGCCATCCGCGACGAGGAAGGTGACGCTGCCGCCTACCTCCGTTTCAACCTGGAAGAAGGATTTCATCGCCTCGACCAAACCGATTGTGGCACCGATTTCTGCGGTGCCGCCGTCTTCGACAAATGGCGGCTCATCGGCGGAGGGGCGGCGGTAGAAAATGCCGGGAAGCGGCGCAAGAATTTTGGTGGTCATGTGCTATATCCTGTTGTTTACGGCAATCCCTAGATGGAACGCTCGAGTGTTTCTGAGATGCAGAGTGCAGTCAGATCGCGTGCCATTTTCTGAGCTTGAGCGACGCTAATCTGCGTAAAGTTCAGGGTGTCGCCTGGCTTGGCCTGCCCCAGTTTCCAGAAAGCGACCGTTGGCACCGTATAGGGGTTGATGAAGCCACCCATCGAGGGCCCGTCATTCATCAGGATGATCGGCGTTTGACCGGCAAGGTTGATCGCACCCATGGGATAGCCTTGGTCGACGATATTGGATGGCAAGCCGCCGTGCGCGGGCAGTTTGTTCGTGGCTTTCTCTGTGAAAGTGAACTCCGGCCCTTCGAGGCGAAAACCGGTACGGTCCGATTTTGGCGAGAGCGTCCAGTCTGCGGATAGAAACCGTTTGTGCCCTGCGGCATCGATCCAGTCATCATTTGGTCCCGCGCAGACCTCGACGCTCCAGGCCTTGTCAGTCGAGAAGGCTGGTCGTGCCTGGTTGGGCACCCGTAGCCCTGCCGTTCCCGTTCCCGGGCCGATGGGCAAGACTTGCCCCGCCTTGATAGCCTGACCATCAATGCCGCCCACGCCCGCCTTGGCGAAGGTGGAATGGGAGCCGAGCACCATTTCATTGGCAATAGACCCTGCGACGGCTATATAAGTGCGCGCACCCCCGCGGGCAGCGGAGAGCGCGAGCGTCTGACCGGCGGCGACCGCTACGCTTTCCCACAAAGGCATCGCGACGCCATCCAGCATCGGGCGCATATCCGCGCCACAAACGGCAATCACGGTGTCCGCGCCGAAACGCAGCGTGGGGCCCATGAACTGCGCCTCCAGCGCAGGCGCGCCGGGGGAATTGCCTACAAGCACATTCGCCATGCGCATTGACCAACTGTCCATCGGACCCGACACGGGAAACCCTTGATTCCAATAGCCATGCCGACCAGGCCAATCCTGAATAGTTGTCTCGAGCCCGGGTTTGAGAACCTCAATCATGATGCACCTCCGCTCAGTTTGACCGTCCAAGCGTTGTAATCCGCGACTACGAATTTCTGATATTCGACGACGTTGGTAACATAGCTGCCCTCGGTAACCTTAGCCTCGGCATCATCGTATTCCTCCCGGGTGACGGGCACGAACTTGATCCGGTCGCCGGGGCGAAACAAGCACAGATCACCCCCAAAGGCCGGGTTCTTTCGGGTGCTGTCCCAGATTGGGACAGGTGTGCGGCCAAAGATCTGATAGCCGCCTGGTGTCGCGACAGGATAGATTGAGTTCGCCGCCCCGCCCAGGCCGATCGCACCTTGTGGTGTGTTGGTGCGCGGTGGGTTGTATTTTGGGGCGGTCAACCGCGCGCGTGGGTCGAGTGCCATCAGGAACGGCAACCCCGGCCAGAAACCAAGCGAGGAGACCCAATATTCGGATGACGAATGCACCCGCACGAGGTGATCAACGTCATCCAGCCCATTGTCACGCACGATTAGTTCCGGGTCGGGCAGTTTGTCGGCGATCTTGGCGCAGTAATCAGCCACACACTCCGCGCACCACGGATCAAGGTAAAGGACCGGCAGGTAGAAAAGGCGGCTTGAAAGCTCGATATCTGCAGAAGGGCCGAGCGAGGCGGAGAGTGTGCGTAACTCTCGGACCAGATCGTCGTAATTGATCAAGTCCGGTTCATAATGGACGAGCAGCGAGGCAAAGCAGGGCGCGCTTTCGATAACGCCCGAAATCTGTGCCTGCGCTAGGGCAGTTGCCAGGCCTTGCGCCACGAAGTTCAGTTCGAGGTTCATCTCGTTGCCAAGTTCGACGAGGATGTACCTATCCCCGCCCGGTGAAAAATGCGGTGTCTCATAAATCATGCGCGGCCCTCAGTTCAGGTTTTCGGTTTGGATGAAATCCACAGTCCGCTCGACAATGCGGGTGAAGCGACGCAGGATCTCTGCGACGTCATTTTCGGAAACGATCATCGGCGGGCAGAGTGCCAAGGCATCCCCGATGTTGCGGCAAATCAGGCCTTCCTCGTGACAAATATCAAAAGCACGCAAACCAACCGCTCCGGGTGTGTCAAAGGCTTTCTTGGTGTCTTTGTTCGCCACAAATTCAACTGCTGCGATCAATCCATCGCCGCGCACTTCGCCGACATGCGGCAGATCATTCAGCGCCCTCAGACCCGTCTGGAAGGCAGGTGCCTGGCGTTTTACGTTGCCTGTCAGGTCACGTTCTTCGAAGATTTTGAGGTTCTCAAGCCCCACTGCGCAGGCCACCGGGTGCCCGGATGCAGTATAACCATGCCCAAAGGTTCCTATCGTGTGTGTGTTGTCAGCCACGGCATTATAGATCTCTTCCGAAAAAATCACCGCCGCGAGAGGCATATAAGAGGAGGTCAACTGCTTCGAGGTCACCAAGATGTCGGGGGTAAAGCCGTAGTGGACTGCGCCAAAGCTACTGCCAAGGCGCCCAAATCCGTTGATCACCTCGTCTGAAACGAGCAGAATATCATATTTGCGGCACAGCGCCTCAATCCCCTGCCAATAACCTTCGGGCGGGGGCATCACACCGCCCGCTGCCATCAAGGGCTCGCCGATAAAGGCGGCGATTGTGTCAGGATCTTCGCGCAAGATCACCTCTTCAGCTTCGCCGATCAGCCGCGCGCAGAAATCTGCCTCGCTTTCGTCCTCGGTAGCGAAGCGGTAGTAGTGCGGGCAAGTCAGGTGAATGACCGGGATCGCCGGAAGATCAAAATCGCGGTGATTGTTCGGTAGCCCGGTCAGGGAACCGGAAGCTACGGTAATGCCATGATAGGCCTTGTCGCGGGCCAAAAATTTCTTCTTGCGCGGGCGGCCTAGGGCATTGTTCATGTACCAGACCAGTTTGACGACCGTGTCGTTGGCCTCTGAACCGGACGAGGTGAAGAAAACCCGTGTCAGGTTCTCTGGCGTCATCTCGATCAGTTTTTCAGCCAGTTCGACAGAGGGCCCGTGCGTCTTGCCTGCGAAGATATGGTAATAGGGCAATTTGCCCATTTGATCCCACGCCGCCTGACGGAGCCGTTCTTCGTTAAAGCCAACACCAACGGACCAGAGGCCCGCCAAGCCTTCGATGTAAGATCGTCCTTCGGTATCAAATACGTTGATACCTTCACCGCGCTCAATAATGATTGGCCCTTTCGCTTCATGGGCACGCGCATCGGTATAGGGGTGGAGCAAGGTCGCCACATCTGTGGTCGCGAGGGAATTGGAACGCTTTTTCACGATTAGGCCGCCTTACTTTTTGAAATGAGAATGTACTTTTGCTCAAGGTATTCTTCGATGCCGTGGCGAGAGCCTTCGCGCCCCAAGCCGCTCTGTTTGATGCCACCAAACGGGGCGACCTCATTTGAGATCAATCCCTCGTTGACGCCCACCATGCCGGTCTCGATTGCATCGGTCACCCGCCACATGCGATCCAGGTCTTGCGTGAATATATAGGACGCAAGGCCATATTCAGTCGCATTCGCGAGCGTGATTGCTTCGAGTTCGGTCGAGAACCGAAAGAGCGGCGCAACGGGACCAAAGGTTTCGTCCTGCGCCAGTTCCATCTTGGATGTGGCTTCGGTCAGAATTGTGGGGACAAAGTAGCGCCCCCCCATCTCATGGCGGGTGCCACCGACCACGACATGTGCTCCTTTGGCTTTTGCATCGGCGATATGGCGCTCCACCTTCGTGACCGCCGCATCGTTGATAAGTGGCCCGATTGTCGTATCCGCTTCAGTCCCCGCGCCGACCTTGAGTTTGCCAACCTCGACGGACAGTGCCTCGGTGAAGGCATCGTAAACATCGTTATGGACATAGATGCGGTTCGCGCAGACGCAGGTCTGGCCAGCGTTACGGAATTTAGAGTTCATGCAGGCATCTACCGCTGTAGGTAAATCAGCATCCGCGAATATAATTAGGGGCGCATTGCCACCAAGTTCCAGCGAAAGCTTTTTGACTGTTCCGGCGGATTGGCCAATTAGAATTTTACCCACGCGGGTTGATCCGGTAAACGAGACCTTTCGTACGACCGGACTGTCCATTAACGCTTTGCCAATCGCGATTGGCATTCCCGTCACCACATTGACGATACCAGCGGGAATCCCTGCGATCTCGCCTAAGCGTGCCAGGGCCAAGGCCGAAAAAGGCGTGAACTCCGACGGTTTGAGCACGACGGCACAACCCGCAGCCAGCGCTGCCGCGGCTTTGCGGTGAAACAATGCGGACGGGAAATTCCAAGGGATGATCAGGCCCGCAACACCGATGGGTTGCTTTTGAACTATGATCTTCTGATCTGGTTTCAACGCCGGGATGGTCTCGCCGTAGACCCGCTTTGCTTCTTCGGCGAACCATTCGATGAAAGTTGCGCCATAAGTGATCTCGCCCCGTGCCTCAGACAGCGGTTTGCCCTGCTCCATCGTCAAAATTTGTGCCAGAGGTTCTTTATGCGCCAAGACCAGATCATGCCAGCGCCGTAAGATCGCAGAGCGTTCGCCGGCAACACGGCGTGCCCATGCGGGTTGCGCTGCCTTGGCGGCAGCAATGGCGCGTTCAGTCTCGGCCTCTTTCAGGTCCGGAACGTGGCCAACAGAGGTTCCGTCAGCCGGATTAAAGACTTCAATAGTAGAGCCGTCATCAGCTGCAATCCATGCGCCCCCGACAAAGGCGGTTTCGCAGAGCAGTTCGTCGACAGTAAGAAGTTCAGCAAGCATTATTCAGTTCCTTCATTGGAAAATCTCAATCGGCTGAGCGCTCAGCGCGGTAGCGGTCCAGGACGACAGCCCCGACCAGAACGAGGCCAAGCACAATCATTTGGTAGTTCGACCCGATCCGCATCAGATCCATGCCGTTGCCCAGCACCGTGATGAAAATAACGCCGAGGAAAACGCCCAGCACAGTCCCTTCACCGCCGCGGAGTGAGCATCCACCGATCACTGCCGCTGCGATAGAATTGAGGGGAAACTCCCCGCCCAGAAGCGGTTCACCCGACGACACGCGCGCGGTCAACAACCAGCCCGAAAAGGCCGTGATGATGGAGCAGGCAACATAGGCGCCGATCAGGTTTCGCCTAACGTTGATGCCCGCCACAATAGCAGATTTCGCATTCGACCCGATGGCATAAAGGTAGCTCCCAAAGCGCATCCAATGCACTGCAAGATAAATCGCAAGAACGGCCGGCACCGCCAGAAGCGCTGAGGTTGGTATGCCTGCAATCCGTCCCGAGCCGATTTCATAGATGAACGTGCGTGGCAGGCCTGAGACTTGGATGCCTTCCGAGATAACTAGTGTCAGGCCTTGAAAGATCGAGGCCGTGGCGAGCGTCACGATGAAGGCGTTGACTTTGAGCACGGCCACACCGATTGCATTGACCAATCCAGTCAAAAGGCCCACCAATATCGCAGCGCTAAATCCCGCACAAACCGCGATGACCGGAGCATCTGGAAATAAAGCAGCTACAGCGACCATCACCTTGGCAGAGATGATTGAGGTGATAGCCACGACCGCGCCCACTGACAGATCAAACCCGCCCGCAATCAGTACGATCATCTGACCAAGCGCGATCAGCATCAGGAAAACGCCCTGCTGCGTCATGTTGACGATGTTGATCTGGCTCAAAAAACGGTCATTACCGATTTGAAAAATAATAATGCTTACTACCAGCACGATAGGCAAAGCACCAAAGTGCATCAGCTTGGCGATGATAGTTGCAATTGTGCCGGGGGCATGGCCCGAGGTGGTTCTGGTCTCGCTCATATTTGGGCTCCTTTTTCGAGGCCGTCACCAAAGGCGTGGGCAACAACGGTTTCTTCTTTCATTTGGTCTTTCGGAAGGTGGGCGACGATGCGACCACCCGCCATGATGTAGGCACGATGTGACAGGTGCAGAAGTTCTTGTAAGTCAGAGGTGACAAGCAGCACGGCCGCCCCCTCTGCGCACAAAATCTTTAGTTGGCGATAGAAATCCAGCCGTGCACCCACGTCGACGCCCGACGTCGGCTCATCAAACAGAAACACCCGCCGGGTTTTGGACAGGGCGCGGCCCAACCCGACCTTTTGCTGGTTGCCGCCCGACAGCTCGATTACTTTTTTGTCAGGTGTCTTGGGAGTGACGCCGAGCCGCGTCAGAAGCCCATCTACCAGTGCGGCCAACCGACTTACGTTGACGATCCCGGTGCGGGTCATGCCCGCATCGCGCAGAACCTCCAACACGATGTTGTCAGAAATACTGCGGTTTAGGGCGAGAGCCTCGCCCCGGCGATCTTGCGGCAGATAGATCAGGCCCTTGCTCAGCATCGTCGCTGGGGTGGGGTCCTGAATCTCTTGATCGTCAAGGGTGAAGCTGCCTTTGGTAACCGGGCAGAGGCCGAAAAGCGCACGCGCCAGCTCCGTTTTCCCGCAGCCAACTAAGCCGCCTAACCCAACAATTTCACCCGCGCACAATTCGAGCAAGCCTTGGTCGCGCATGTGAAAGGAAGATTGATGGAGGTTTCGGAGGCGAATATGAGCGATGATACAACACAAGTGCGGCTGTTCCCTGCGATGAACCGTGAGATGCTGCATGTGCAAATTTACAATATCTTGTGCGACAACATGATGATGGGACGATTTGCACCGGGACAGAAGCTGGTGCTGCGCAGTTTGGCAAAGGACTTGGGCACTAGCCTGATGCCCGTGCGCGACGCGCTGCAACGTCTGGAAAGCCAAGGCTGCGTGATCAGCACCCCGCAGCGCACGATGATGGTTCCAATCCTGACGCCAGAGGCGAATGAAGGTATTTGCCATTTGCGCCGTCTTCTGGAAGGCGACTCCGCACGGCGCGCCGCGTTGAATTGTAGCGCTGATCAGTTACTGCGCTTAGGGATCTATTGTGACGATATCCGCGAGGCGGACGAAAAGAACGATCTTGATCAGTTTCTGACGGCGAATTTTCGTTTTCACATGCTAATTGCTGAAGCGAGCGGGACGCCGTTTATCGTCGATATGTTACAGCCGCTTTGGATGCGCATCGGACCGATGGTTCGCGCGGCCAAGCCGGAACGTGATCACCTTCGAAAAGCAGTCGTAAAACACGAGGCGATTTTTGCCGCGCTGAAAGCCCGTGACCCCGACGCAGCTGAAGCCACCATGCGTGCCGATATCACCGAATGCCAGATGGATCTCACTATACCGCAAAACCTACCAATTTGATCGGGCGGTCGGTGCAGTGCCAAAATAATTGGGGGCACCAAAATTTGTGCGGTACTTAGAAGAGATGGGACTGTTGCATTAATCGTTAGGCTTGACCAGGCTTGACCAAGCTTGAGTTTTTGAGCTTGAGCATGCCACGTAAATCCGCTTTCAAGCACCATCGTTTTCCGTGTGATATCATCCTTTGCGTAGTACGCTGGTATCTTCGCTATCCGCTGTCGTACCAGGATGTCGTGGATCTGCTCTCAGAGCGCGGGATTAGTGTTGATAGGTCCACCGTGTATCGCTGGGTGACCAAGTTTGGCCCAGAGATCACCAAAAGAGCGGAGAAGTATCTGCGTCGCGCCAGCGACGACTGGCACGAGGACGAGACCTACATCCGGGTTGGGGGCAAGTGGCTTTACTTGTGGCGAGCCGTTGATGCCAACGGTCAGATGATCGACTTTCGTCTGACTGCCCGGCGGGATGCAAAGGCGGCAAAGGCCTTTCTGAACAAAGCAATTGAGCGTGTGAGGCTACATCGGCCGGCCAACAACGTCACAGACAAAGCGCAAAGCTATCGACGCGTCATCAATCAGCGGTACGATCCACATTTCGACAGCATCCAGCACATTGACAAGAAGTGGCGCAACAATCGCATTTCGTCACATTCCAAAAACCAATTATGGCTCTGTTAAAGGCGCCCAGCACTGCCTGCGGGCAATGCAGATCGTGGCGTGACCTCGCGACCCAGCAAAGTTTTGGGCCGAGAGGTCATTCATTTGAAGCAGGGTCTAGAGGCCGAATTCCGCGCCGAAATGGGAATTTACGGCCTGATACCAAGCAGACTTGCGTCCCGTGTCGAGAATGGACCGCAGTTTGGGGTATTTCGACATATCGATGCCTACAACGTCGACCGGATCGAGCGATGCGACGAGCGAAATATCGGCAATCGTCATGTGGCTTCCGTTCAGGAACGCATTCTTTTCAAGGTGCGCCTCAAGAACCGGAAGGGCGCGGTCAAGACGGAAATAGCAGACCTCAACGACACCTTCATTCACTTCTGCGCCTGACATTTGACGGACCCAGCGGTAAACTTCGATGTCTAAGATCGGGGTTCTGACCTCATGTGCAATCAGATCGGTCCAGCGATCAACGACGGCCTGTTCCTTTACCGTTGATGGGTACAAATCAGACTTTGATTTTCTGGCAATGTACCTCTGGATGGCGATGCTCTCGGTGAGAACGACGTCACCGTCAACCATTGCCGGGACTTTGCCCATCGGATTGATTTTCAGGTATTCTTCGCCTTTTTGTTCTACATTCCGCAGGTTAACGAGCGATTTGTTGTAAGAAACGCCGGCAGCTTCTGCGACCATTAGGGTCGCCAAAGAGGGTGTCGACAAGCTCCAGTAATATAGTTCCATCGGGGTCAAACCTTTTGATATCCATGTCCGCGTTTAGCGGAGATTATAGGCCCCTCAGAAGTTGTATGCAAATGCATATTAATTTATTGGTTGTTGGTCCCGTTCGTTTACTGAGGTAATTCAAGATTTAGAGCAGGAAGGCATCAAAAAACGTGGCTAATTCCTGATGGGCATGCAGCGGTAGAACTGCCGCAACAAATTGATCTGGCCGGACAACTATGAGCGCCCCTTGCTTTCGATCAATGCCACGAAGATCAAAGATGTCGGAGCCTGCCATGGTCGCCGGGCAGAATATTTTTTCATAGTCTATTAAGCCGTATCGCCCCTTTTGGGGCAGCAGCAGATTAGGCATATTCTGAAGCGCGAGGTCACGGTGATTGTCCTGAAAGACGGCGCGGACGTCAAAAAGAGTGTCTATGTCAGCCCCTTCGGGGGAATACCGTTCCAGCAGGCTGTCTGGCCCTGTGGAGAGGAATTGGCATAGTTTTGCAATATCGTCTCGAGCCGCGCCATGATCGCCTGCTTTGGCAAAGGCAATGAGGCGCCATCTGCCGTCAGCCTTGAGCACGTGGCCGAGTTCCAAAGGTTTTGCATCGCTTAATCGGATAACCGGGGCAGAATGGAACCGCTTTCCGACGGTGAATCCCTTTGCGAGAGCCTGATGCTGTTCATCATTTGTGATGAGGCTTTGATCGTAACGGGTTTCGACGCCAGCGGTGTAGCGCCCGTGTTTCTTGAAATAGGTCTGGAATTTGGCCTCTTCGGACCGGTTCTTTGGCTTTGCGCTAAAGAGCCGGGCCATATCCCGATCAAATTCGATCAGTTCTTTTGCTTTGGCGTGGCGCTCCTCGGAATATGTATTGAGAAGGGCCGGAATCGCCTGTCCGGTCAGCACCGCCGCGAGCTTCCAGCCAAGGTTAAAAGTGTCGGCCATCGACACGTTCATGCCTTGGCCAGCCTTTGGGCTATGCGTGTGGCAGGCATCGCCCGCAATGAAAATATGGGGTGTACGGGTATTGCGTTCGTGGTTGGGAACGTCATCGAATGCGTCACAGACTCGTTGGCCTATCTCGTATGCGGACCACCAAGCCACTTCCTTCACATCAAGGGTAAATGGCGCGAGAATGGCCTGAGCTTTGGAGATGAGCAGCTCCGGGGTAATGTCGCGGTCACTGACACGTTCGTCATCATGCAATTCGTCAAGTTCGATATACATACGGACCATGAATCCGCCTTCTCGCGGGATGATCAGGAGGCTCCCACTATCCTGCGATTGAATGGCGGATTTTAGGCGAATGTCGGGAAAGTCGGTGACTGCGAGCACATCCATGACGCCCCAGAGCTGGCGTGCGGCCTCGCCTTTAAGAGCGTGGCCCATGGATTGCCGGACTTTGCTTCGGGCGCCGTCACAGCCGACCACATAGCGGGCGCGAATAGTCTCTGTTTTGCCGTCTTCGTCGAGGCATTGAAACGTGGCGACAACGGGGTAGGCCGCATCATTTGTGTAGGTGAGATCGACCAGTTCGCGACTGTAATCCGGCTCCAGTCGCCTCGGAGAATTGCGCATTTGTTCAAGATAGAAATCGTGCACGCGGGCCTGATTGAGGATGACGTGCGGCATTTCTGAGAGACCATGTTCAACATCGTCAATGCGATCGGCGCGGGCGAACGTATTTGTGCCAAGATCGGGCCGCCAGAAGGCCACTTCGTTCACCCAATAGGCTTCTTTCTTTACCTTTTCTGCAAAACCGAAGGCTTGAAACATCTCTAAGGAGCGACATGCAATGCCGTCGGCCTGACCTACCTCTAACGGGCCTGCCTTGCGTTCGGCGATGCGGGTGGTGATCTGTGGAAAGGCGGATAGTTGGGTGGCGAGGGTCAAACCCGCCGGTCCGCAACCAATGATCAGAACGTCCACGGCCTCGGATTTTCTTGAGGCGTTTGGGGCGGCCTCTGCGATGGAGGGGTCTTTGGGCCGAAAGCCCTTGAGATGGTATTGCATGGCCCTGCCTTTATATAATAAGTACACTAACTAATTAGAATGATCAGGCAGAGCTGTCAACTTTTAATATCTATGCTTACTAATGCGGCGGTATATGTGGATAATGTCAGTCGGTATTCATTTGAAGCGGCGCGCGTGATAACTCGTTGCCTGCCTTGGCGACTTTTGCTGCGAGGCGGATGAATTCTTGTTGCTCAGCCTCGTTGAGGCCTGCAAGGATTGCGCTTTGCGAGGCCTCAACAGCGGGCTTCAGCGCCTCCAACAGCGCGACCCCTTCAGTAGTGAGCGTTAGAACTTTTGCTCGCCGGTCCTTGGGGTTTGTCTTTCTTTCGATGAGCCCTTTGGTCATGAGCCTGTCAATGATGCCGCCAGTCGTTGGTCGGTCACATGCGATCAGGCCGGCGAGGGTTGCCTGGTCGATTTGCGGATGTACATCCAGCATTGAGAGCGCCGCGAATTGTGGCGGGGTCAGATCGGAGCGAAGTTTCTTCATTTGCCCCGAGAACACTGAAACCGATATCTGGTGAAGCCGTCGGATCAAATGACCCGGCATAGAATATATATCTGACATGGCCGCAAAATAGGGGAGCGACCATGCAATGCAAGCTGCAATGATGTGGCTTTAGGCCGCCGTGAGGCTCTCATTTTATGCTATATAGTGCATCTATTCGGAATTCTCGCGCAAAGATAAGCAATAAATTGCAGTCGAGTAAATAAGGTGTATGCTTACTATTGCAATTGCATAGCTTGAAGCGGGGGGAGAAAGATTTGTCACAACACGAATTTAACGCACTGATAGGTGACGTGACCAAGAGCCTTGACGGGCTGGTCGTTGACGCGGAAATGGCCGTTCATCTGAATCGGTCCTTTCCGGTCGATGGGGATGTCTTTCGACGTCTCGCGGATCTATGTGCGGAGGGCGAGCGGGATGGCTGGCTGTTGCAGCGTGAGGCTGGCGGCATCAAATATGGTCGCGCGATTAAGCCGGATGCGGAGGCTGGTCCATTCAGTGTCGATGTTGTCAAAATGAGCAATAGTCGCGGACCGCATCATATTCACACGCAAGGCGAAATCGGGGCAATCATGCCGATTGCCGGCGCGCCTAAATTTGATGCGTTCGGGCCGGGGTGGTACGTCTACCCGCCTGGTTCGGATCATCATCCGACGGTGACTGGTGGAGATGCATATGTGCTTTACCTTTTGCCCGAGGGCGCAATTAAATTTACCGGAAAATAGGCACCTCATGCGATATGTGGGGAGGAGATCATACGATGACTGAAAACGCAGCGGACTGGTTTATTGACCGGCACGTCCGGGAGGGACGTGGAGACAAGGCAGCTTTTGTCGAGGTTCGGGAGGGTGGGCGATCGATATCTTTTGCCGCTTTATCCGAAAAGACCGGGCAGGTTGCTGCCGCTTTGATAAAGTCGAATGTGCGTCGTGAGGAGCGGGCGGCACTGTTTGTTTTAGATCAGATTGAGTTTCCCCTGCTGTTCTGGGGCGCGTTGAAAGCGGGTGTTCAGCCCATTGCCTTGAATACGTTATTGGCGACGGATGTCTATCGCACGATCTTGAATGACAGCCGTGCCAGCATCGCATTCGTGAGTTACGATCTACTTGATGTTGTTCTGCCAGCGGCAATGGATGCACCACACGTAAACCAAATTGTGGTCATTGGCGGCGATGCACCCGACGGCACGATTTTATATGAGGATTTTGTAAAAGGTGTGGTGCCGCAGGCGGCCCTTGAGTGTGCGGGTGACGAGATCGCCTTTTGGCTGTATTCCTCGGGATCGACGGGAACGCCAAAGGGTGTCCGGCATGTCCATGATGCGTTGAGGGTGACCTGCGAAACCTATGGCGATCAAGTTCTGGGCATTCAGGAAAGTGACAAAGTTTTCTCGGCGGCAAAGCTGTTTTTTGCTTATGGATTGGGAAATGGCATGTCATTTCCTCTCTCGGTTGGCGCAACGGCGTTGCTGCATGATGGGCGCCCAACACCAGATTCGGTGTCCGAGATTATTGCCACATACCAGCCAACGATTTTCTGCGGTGTGCCAACTCTCTATGCCGCGATGATCCACAAGTGGGAGGCCGAGGGTACGCATCCTAACGCCCCGTTGCGGGCATGCATTTCTGCTGGCGAGGCATTGCCGGCCGAGATCGGGCGGAAGTGGAGCCAGATTTCGGGTGTGGATATCATCGATGGTGTCGGTTCTACCGAGATGCTTCACATCTTTTTATCCAACCGTCCGGGGAGTGTCGAGTATGGGACATCGGGGCTAGCTGTGCCGGGATATGAGGTGAGGCTGGTCGATGATGAAGGGGCCGAGGTAGGCGTCGGAGTCATCGGCGAGCTGCTGGTAAAAGGCGCGTCGGCTGCCGCGGATTACTGGAACCAACGCCAAAAATCGCGAACGACCTTCGAGGGGGAATGGACCCGCACCGGCGATAAGTACGAGATGAACGCGGCAGGTCGGTTCGTATATTGTGGACGCACGGATGATTTGTTTAAGGTATCCGGCATTTGGGTCAGCCCCTTTGAGATTGAGCAGGCGCTTGTTGCGCATCCTGCGGTTCTTGAGGCAGCAGTTGTCGCGCATCGTGACGAAGATGACCTTGAAAAGCCCAAGGCGTTTATTGTTTTGAAAGATGGCAAGGGGCAGGACGAGCTTGCTGACATCAAAGAGTTTATAAAAGGCGAGATCGGCAAGTGGAAGTATCCGCGCTGGGTCGAGGTGATTGATGAGTTACCGAAAACGGCCACCGGAAAAATCCAGCGGTTCAAGTTGCGGGTGCAGCAATGACGGCGCCTTGGGTTTCTGAGGGCCAGCTTGTCGCGGGCGGCAATACGTTGGAATATGGCTGTCACGGCCCAAAGCCATCGGAGGCGCCGACGCTTGTTTTGTTGCACGAAGGGTTGGGCAGTCTGACACTTTGGCGCGATTTTCCAGCCATGCTTTCCGAGGCGACGGGCCTTGGGGTCTTTGTCTATTCACGGGCGGGGTATGGGCAATCGGATTTGGCGGATCTACCGCGGCCGCTTGATTACATGACACGAGAGGCCGTGGATGTATTGCCGCAAGTGCTTGATGCGATTGGCATAGAGCGGGGTATTTTGGTCGGACATAGCGACGGTGCCACTATCGCGGCTATTTACGCCGGCAGCGTGCCCGATCATCGGGTGCGCGGCGTTGTTGTGATGGCGCCCCACTTCTTTACTGAAGAGATGGGCCTTGAAGAGATCGCGAAAACCAAGATTTTCTTTGAAACGAGTGATCTTGCCGATCGTTTGTCGAAATATCATCGCGATGTTGAAAATACGTTTACCGGTTGGATCGAAAGCTGGCTACACCCCGATTTCAAGGCTTGGGATGTGACGGATGTGATCGATCACATTCGTGTGCCGGTCCTCGCTATTCAGGGTCGGGAGGATCAATATGGAACGCTTGCGCAAGTCGACGAAATTGTTGAGCGTTGCTATGCGCCTGTCGATAGTTTGATTCTTGATGATTGCATGCATTCGCCATTTCTCGATCAAAGGGAGGCTGTTGTGGCTGCGATCACTGAATACTGCGCGCGTTTGATGCGGATTGAAGCCGCCCAGCCCGAAGGTGTCGCGTGACGAAAGACATCTTTTGGCCGGCGTATGCGTATGTGCCCGGCCAAACGCCGCGGCATCCGGAGCATTTGTTCGCTGCGATAAGAGATACGGCTGTTCCCGGGCTTTCCATTTCGCAATTGGCCGAATGTCAGGCGTTCAAAGTCGGTCTGTGCTACCTTGATGCCGGATTTTATTGGGAGGCGCATGAGGTGCTGGAACCCGTCTGGATGGTGCTGCCAGTGGATGGTGTCGAGCGCAAGTTTGTTCAGGGGTTGATCCAATTGGCCAATGGGCTTCTCAAGTTAGAAATGGATCGACCCAAGGCATCGCTGCGCCTTGTCAAAATTGCCCGTAGCCTTGTTCCATCAACAAAAGATGGCGCCATCATGGCTGTTGATATCGCCAAAACTCATCTCATGATCGATTCTCTGGAAGCGGCGGCCAATGATGCGTTATAATGCACAATACTGAGAGAATTTTGGAAAAATTATGCAAGGCACTGAATTTTAACAGTAAAATAAATGCTTTATTATGCATTAATGAGTTTACTAATCAAATTCACCTCCCTAAAGTCGTGGCAAGCTTTATTGGAGAGACCCCATGACCAAGGTTATCGATTTTCGCACTGAACCAACCCAATACCGCCACTGGCGCGTTGAATATGACGGCCCAGTCGCAAAGCTCATCATGGATGTTGATGAGACCGGCGGGTTGTTTGATGGATATGAACTAAAGCTCAACTCTTACGATTTGGGCGTTGATATTGAATTGAACGATGTTGTGCAGCGCATGCGTTTTGAACACCCTGAAGTTAAGGTTGTTGTAATGCAGTCCGGCAAGGAGAAGGTATTCAGCGCTGGCGCCAACATTCGGATGCTTGGCGGTGCCCAGCACAGCCACAAGGTGAATTTCTGTAAGTTCACCAATGAGACGCGAAATTCCTTTGAGGCTGCCGAGCAGGTTTCGGGCCAGAAATACATTGCTGCTGTGAAGGGCGCTTGCGCCGGCGGCGGTTATGAATTGGCACTTGCTTGTAACCACATCATGCTCACTGACGACAGTGTCTCGGCTGTTGGTCTTCCTGAAGTTCCGCTTTTGGCTGTTCTTCCGGGTACAGGTGGTCTGACGCGCATCACAGACAAGCGTAAGGTTCGCCGCGACTTGGCCGATGTTTTCTGTTCGATTGAAGAGGGCGTAAAAGGCAAGCGGGCGCAAGAATGGAACTTGGTCGATGAGGTGATCGCGAACTCCAAGTTTGAGGAAACAGTTGAAGTGCGCGCCCGTGAATTTGCGGCGCAGTCGACCAAAGCTGATGTTTCTGGTGGGGTCACTTTTAGCCCGTTAGGCCGCGACATTTCCGAAAATGCCGTCACTTATGAATTTGTTGAAGTAGAGATTGACCGTGCAGGCCGTCAGGCTTTCATCACGATCAAAGGACCTGAAGCTGCTGCTCCAGCAGACATGGCAGAGTTTCAAGCGCAGGGCGATCAGGCCTATATGCTCAAACTTTGCCGTGAGCTTGAGGATGCAATCCTGCATTTGCGGCTCAATGAAATGGAAGTTGGTCTTTGGATTTTGCGCACGCAGGGTGATCCAGAACTGTTTGCGGCACATGAGGCACTATTGGCGGGCAATCCAAACCATTGGCTCGCGACAGAGGTCCAGCAATATTGGCATCGGACACTCAAGCGTCTTGACGTGACGTCCCGTTCACTGGCGGCATATGTCGAGCACGGCTCTTGCTTTGTAGGTGTGTTGGCCGAAATTCTGTTCGCTGTTGATCGTTCATATATGATGGAAGGCGCGTTTGAAGGCGACAACCGGCCTGTTGCGACCATTCGATTGACGGACGCCAATTTTGGGCCGTACCTGATGGGCAATGACATTACGCGACTGCAGACGCGGTTCCTTGGTGATCCCGATCATGTCGACAACCTGAAATCGCAAATTGGTGTAGCGATCGAAGCTGAAGAAGCGGACGCTTTGGGTCTTGTCACCATGATCCTTGATGACATTGATTGGGAAGAGGAAGTTCGTATTTTCCAAGAAGAGCGCGCCAGCTTCTCGCCCGACGCGATGACGGGCATGGAGGCGAACCTGCGTTTTGCAGGGCCAGAGACGATGGAAACACGGATCTTTGGGCGCTTAACAGCATGGCAAAACTGGATTTTCAACCGCCCCAATGCGGTGGGCAAAGACGGCGCACTGCAACGCTACGGCACAGGTGTGCGCGGCGATTACAACATGGAACGCGTCTAATAGCGCTTGAGGAGAGACCAATGCCTGATCTGATCAACGTCAACTATGACACATTGATCCCAAACAACGTGGGATTATCTGAAGACCGGAAAGTTCTGAAAGCCCTTGAAAAATGGCACCCAGGATACATCACTTGGTGGAACGACCTGATCCCGAAGAACTTCCAGGAATCTATGGTGTATTTGCGGACCGCTGTTTCCGTGGACCCAAAAGGCTGGGCCAAATTCGATTATGTGAAGATGCCTGAATATCGCTGGGGTGTTTTGCTCGCCCCGCAGGTAGAAGATCGCCGCATTCCAATGGGCGAACATGCAGGCGAACTCGCTTGGCAAGAAGTGCCTGGCGAATACCGCAACATGCTCAAGCGTATGATCGTGATTCAGGGTGACACCGAGCCGGGTTCTGTTGAACAACAACGCTTCCTTGGGCTAACAGCGCCGTCGCTTTATGACATGCGCAACCTGTTTCAGGTCAATGTGGAAGAGGGGCGTCACCTTTGGGCGATGGTCTATTTGCTGCAAAAGTACTTCGGCAAGGATGGCCGCGAAGAAGCGGATGATCTGCTGCGTCGGTCTTCCGGCTCTGAGGAAGCGCCGCGGATGTTGGGTGCGTTTAACGAGGAAACGCCGGACTGGCTGTCGTTCTTCATGTTCACTTATTTCACGGACCGCGACGGCAAAATGCAGTTGGAAAGCTTGGCGCAATCAGGTTTTGATCCGCTGTCACGCACCTGTCGCTTTATGTTGACCGAAGAAGCGCACCACATGTTTGTTGGTGAAACCGGCGTAGGCCGTGTGATCCAAGCGACTTGTGACGCGATGAAAAAGGCTGGCATTACGGACCCGTACGACATCGGAAAAATTCGTGATCTTGGTGTTATCGATCTACCGACGATCCAGAAAAAGCTAAACTTGCACTATTCGCTTTCGCTGGATTTGTTCGGGCAGGAAGTGTCTACAAATGCCGCTAATGCGTTCAACTCGGGCGTCAAAGGCCGCTACATGGAGCAGCGCATCGACGACGATCACAAGCTCAAGGATGACACATATGTTGTTCGCAGCGTTGTTGACGGCAAGATCGTGGCGCAAGAAGTGCCTGCACTGACAGCGATCAACATGCGCCTACGCGATGATTATATTCGCGATGCATCAGGCGGCATTGGACGTTGGAACAAGATCATCGCAAAGATGGGCATTAGTTTTGAGCTAGCTCTTCCTGATGAGGCATTCCACCGTCAGATTGGTGTATTCTCGGCGATTAAATCCGACCCAGAAGGCAATCTCATCTCGACGGAAGCATGGAACGCCAGCGTTAGCAAATGGCTGCCAACCAAGGAAGACGGAGCTTATGTCCAGTCTTTGATGGTGCCTTGCTACGAGCCAGGCAAATATGCATCTTGGATCTCGGCGCCTAAAGTCGGGATCGACAACAAGCCGGGCGATTTCGAGTATGTAAAGTTGCACATGGCCTAAAACATTGACGGAAGGCCGTGCTGGCCTTCCGCATCCTGCCAAGGAGGATAGCATGTTTGTAAAGAGAAGTGGTTCTGAAACCAGAAGTAAGATCAAGACCACAAACTTGAGCGACCATTGTCTGGGCTGCTCTGATTGCAAAGGGGCGTGCCTAGAATTGCTTCAGCTTTCCAAATTACCCGAAATAGTGCTGGACCTCCGGAAGGCGACGACATGAATAAACCGCTCAAACAACACCTAATTGATCCTGAGATTTGCATCCGCTGTTATACTTGTGAAATGACCTGTCCGGTCGGCGCAATCGTGCACGACGACGACAATGTTGTGGTTAACGTCGACACTTGCAACTTTTGCATGGACTGTATTCCCGTTTGCCCAACTGGATCGATCGATGAATGGCGCGTGGTAACAGAGCCCTATTCGTTAGAAGAACAATTTGGCTGGGACGAGCTGCCAGAGCAGGCAGACATTTCTCAGGAAGATACCGGTTCTGGCGGTGAGGGTGTTGAAGACGATCCAATTGCGACCCTATTGGCGCAGGCCCATAGCGGTGCGGGTGGCAAAGCGAAGGCACCGGCCTCGGCTACAAAACCGACGATCAATCTTTACAATCTTGGCAACCCCGTTGAGGCGACTGTTCAGGGTAATTACAGGCTGACCTCTGCGGACTCTGATGCCGACGTTCGCCACATTATTCTTGATTTCGCGGGCGCACCGTTTCCAATTCTGGAAGGTCAATCGCTTGGTATTATTGCGCCTGGAACTGATGCGGATGGCAAGCCACATTTGCCGCGACTTTATTCGGTGTCTTCTCCCAGAGATGGCGAACGCACCGGATATCATAATGTATCGCTGACGGTGAAACGGGAAGAGCAGGGGCTTTGCTCGAATTACGTGTGTGACCTTAAGGTTGGTGACAAAATTCGTGTCACAGGCCCGTTTGGCGCAACATTCCTTTTGCCTTCGGACGACAACGCCCGTTTGCTGATGATTTGCACGGGTACCGGGTCGGCCCCGATGCGGTCATTTACGATGGCGCGGCAGCGGACAGTTGGTGCCAAAACTGGAGGGATGACGATGTTCTTTGGAGCACGTACCCCTGACAGTCTTCCTTATTTTGGCCCCCTAAGCAAAATGCCGAATGATCTTTTAGACAAGCATTTAGTGTTCAGTCGGATGCCGGGAAAAGACAAAGAATACGTGCAAAACCGCATGCAAGCTGAACAAGAGCGGGTCGCCAATATTCTACAAGATCCAAATGCATACATCTACATTTGCGGCTTGAAAGAGATGGAAGAAGGTGTCGAGCAAGCGTTTACCCATATCGCGAAATCATTTGGTGAAGAATGGTTGGCTCTGCGCGACAAATTGCGCGAAGAAGGTCGGTATCACGTGGAGACCTATTGATGGAGCTGCGCCCTGCGAAAACCCACGTTCACACGATCAATGTAACTTGGGGGGATTGTGACCCTGCAAAGATTGTCTATACGGGTCGGCTGCCTTGGTTCATGCTTGACGCGATAAATGGCTGGTGGGAAGAACATCTGCGTGGTGACGGATGGTTCGAGATGGAATTGGATCGCAATGTAGGTACACCGTTTGTGCGCCTTGAAATGGATATTATGGTGCCGGTGACCCCACGGCATAAACTTATCTGCCATGTCTGGCCGGTCAAGCTGGGCGAAACGTCGATCGCGTTTCGCGTTGACGCCGAGCAAGACAACAAAATTTGTTTTTCGGCCCGTACCGTAAGCGTGTTTGTCGTCGCGGATAAATTCCAAAAGCGCCTGCCGCCCGACGAAATTCGCAGGATTATTGAAAGCCAGATTTCGGAGGCTGATCCGGAGAGCTGAGAATTGTGGTCTGGTGCATTTGGCGGTAGTTTAAAAGAAAAGGCGCAAGATGTTTGAAGCAGCAAAAACACCTGAAAAGCTGTTGAATTCGCAGGATGCTCAAGTGGATTCTCTCATCAGGCTTATGGGCGAACAAGTGCGTGCAGCACGCAAAAATGCCCGTCTTTCGCGTCGTGAACTTTCGGAAATTTCAGGTGTATCGCCGCGCTATCTTGCCCAGCTTGAAGGCGGGGAGGGGAATGTTTCTATCGGGATCTTGAAAAGGATCGCTTTGGCCATGGACCTGCCGATCGAGGCGCTTATCGGCAGTGATGATCCGCTAAGCGTTGAAGTTGCACGGGTTTTGACGCTGTATCGCACAGCAGATGCGGCAACGCGAACACGGGTGCAAGAGATGTTGGATCCTGATCGGCGGCGTCAGAATAAGGCGGAAAGAATTTGCCTTATCGGGCTGCGGGGTGCCGGTAAATCAACGCTTGGCGCGCTGGTTGCAGAAGACTTCGGGATGCCCTTTGTCGAACTCAATAGCGAGATTGAGAAAGAGGCTGGCATACCCGTCAGTGAGATTTTTTCGCTTTATGGCGACGAAGGTTACCGCCGGCTTGAAGCTGATACGGTCGATAAGATTGTTGCATCACATGCACGCATGGTGCTTGCGGTTGGGGGCGGGGTCGTTTCGACGGCCGATACATTTTCCAGAGTCCTGACGCGGTTCCATTCTGTTTGGTTAAAGGCGCAACCAGAAGAGCACATGGACCGCGTGCGAAAGCAGGGAGACATGCGCCCGATGGCGGATAACCCGCAGGCAATGGTGCAACTTCGTCAAATCCTGAGATCACGAGAAGCCCAATATGGACAGGCGGATTATCAGTTGGATACCAGTGGTAAGTCCGTGCAGGACAGCCGGATCAGCTTGAAAGACCTTTTGCTGTCAAACGGTGTTGCCGAAGCAAGCGACGCCTAATCAGAACAATTCACATTGGAGATAAGATCATGAGCGTCACAATGCGCCAAGACGCCGATATCGGCTATGTCGAAATTGACAACCCGCCCGTAAATGCGATTGGACTGTCCGTTCGCCAAGGCTTGCTGGACGCGGTTCGCTGGGCGGAGAAAAACATGCTGACCCGTGTGATCCTGAGCGGAAAAGGACGGGCATTCGCCGCTGGCGCAGATGCACGAGAGTTTGACGCAGACCCGATTGAACCACATCTGCCTGATGTGCTGAATGCAATTGATGAAAGTTTTGTGCCGTGGATCGCTGCGATCAATGGGGTCGCATTGGGTGGTGGTGCGGAAATTGCGATGGCCTGTCGTATGAGGATTATGGTGGGCAGTGCAAGTATTGGTATGCCCGAAGTGACGCTTGGCGTGATTCCTGGCGCTGGTGGGACGGGACGTCTTCCGCGTCTTGTTGGTTTGAAGAACGCACTTGATATCATCACATCCGGCAGGCCGTTGAAGGCGGAAAGAGCGCTGGAGATCGGTCTGGTGCATGCCATCGAGGATGACCCGATTGAAGCTGCATTTTTGGTCAATACCGAGGAACTTGGCTGTATTGTGCCAACTTGGGAATTGCATGCGCCTGCTGCGGACGCAGAAATCTTGGCACAGTCGCGCGCGGTGATCGCTGCCAAGAGCCCCAGCCAAATCGCGCCGCTGCGGGCCTTGGACGTGGTCGAGCAAGGATTGGCGCTCCCGTTTCACGATGCTTTGATGAGCGAGCGAGCGGCGTTTCTAGAGTTGCGGGCGGGTGCGCAGTCTAAAGCGCTTCGCCATATTTTCTTTGCGGAGCGTGCGGCCAAAGCCCCCGATTGGTTGCAGACAAATCCAAACCAATTGAGCCATGTGGCAGTCGTTGGCGGCGGCACAATGGGTGCAGGGATCGCCTATGCTCTGTTGAATGCGGGGCTTCAAGTGACGCTGCTTGAAACCGATGCAAAAGGTGTGGAGCGCGCCACATTGAACATCGAGGCGATCATCGAAGCCAGCCTCAAGCGCGGGTTGATCGATGCGCAACGTGCCGCAGACCATCGTCAGCAACTGACGGTGTCGGATGACTATAACGATGCTGCAACTGCAACTTTGGCGATTGAGGCTGCATTTGAGAGTATGGAGGTGAAGAAAGCTGTTTTTGAAAAACTGATTTCGGTGCTTTCGGATGATGCAATTCTGGCTACCAACACGTCGTATCTGGACGTGAACGATATTGCTGCGACAGTTTCTGACCCGTCACGGGTTGTTGGGCTGCATTTCTTTGCGCCTGCGCATATCATGAAGCTGTTGGAAATCGTGCGCGGTGACAGGACAAGCGACGAAGCGCTGGCTGTCGGTTTTGCTTTGGCCAAAATGCTGCGCAAGATACCTGTGCTGGCGGGCGTTTGTGACGGTTTCATCGGGAACCGGATACTTGCGCGATACCGAGAAGCAGCGGACACGGTGTTTATGGACGGATCAACCCCTTGGGAAGTTGACGAGGCCATGGTCGAATTTGGCTATGCAATGGGTCCGTATGAGGCGCAGGACCTGTCGGGTCTCGATATCGCACACGCTAATCGGCGCCGTCAGGATGAAACGCGCGACCCAAATCGCCGGTATATCCCGATTGCAGATCGCCTTGTCGAGTTGGGCAAGCTCGGCAAAAAGACCGGGGCAGGATGGTATCGTTACCCAGGCGGTAACGGCAAAGTTGAAGACCCGATTGTTGCGGATCTTGCTCTGGAAGAGGCGCATTTCGCTGGGATCACCCGAACGGATTATGGTCCTGAAGAGATCCGCGAACGTCTATTGCTGGCGATGATCAACGAAGCCGCCGATATCCTTCACGAAGGGATCGCAGCCTCTGCGCGGGACATTGATTTGGTAACAGTCTTTGGCTACGGATTTCCGCGGTGGCGCGGTGGTCTGATGCATTATGCGGACAGTTTGGGTGCCAAAAACATTGTTGCAAAACTAGATGCTTTGGCGGCGCAAGATCCGATTGCCTGGAAGGTCAGCCCGTTCTTGAGGGCTCGCGCTGAAACGGGGACATCTATTGCCTAAACACGTTTGATTGTGAGCCAGTCTGACCAAGGAAATCAGTCTGGCTCGCCTAGCTTTAGGGTGTAGATGAATCGATGTTTTCCTGCATTCGGCCAACGATCTGGAGCAATTGAAACTGCTCGTCATGCGAAAACCCATGAAGAATGCGCGCCACATGTTTCATCGTCACGTCCCGCACAACATTGTATTTCTGAGTGCCTTTTTTGGTCAGTACAATGCTGCGTTGTCGGCCATCTGTGCTGGATCGATTGTTTTCCAGATATCCCTCTTTAACCATGCGCTGCAGGAGTCGGCTGACGGTTGATTGCTCGATCATGGCGTAGTCCGATAGCTGGTTAACAGTCGCTGAACTGTTGAAATTCAGAACCGCCATCACCCGCCAGTTTGCCATCGAAAGAGAGTGGCTCTTTAGCTCTTGTTCCAACATCTGGTTCATTTGGTGAGCAAGCCGGTTGATCTGATAGGGAATCGTCGAATCAAGAACGAGTTCAGACATTTCCACCGGCCTTAAGGGTTGTTTGAGCGAGGTGCTCTTTGGGTTTTTAGACTTTAAACTCATAAGAATCTCCTACGCATTGGTGGCATTTTTGGCAAGACCTACACGGGCAAGATATACACGGGCAAGATACGAATTTGAAAACCTACTTTATTTAAATGCATGTTTTCCAACAATAAAAATTTTTGATAAATCGGGTATAGCATAAAACCGGCCTTCTGAAGAAAAAGTGTATGCAAATCCATATAAATATTATATGATAATGCATAGAAATAATGAGCCACTTTGGCTTTGCTGCTCAGATCGCAAGATCTAGTTCGGCGTCTTGGGGGGAATATGGCAGAACGATCATTCAAACGTGAAGTGCAACAGCTGCGCGTTGGCGCAAACGAGACATTTCGCGGTGAAGGAATCTTGGCCATTACAAAGGCCCTCCTGGAGAATGGTGTGGGTTATGTTGGCGGCTATCAAGGTGCGCCCATAAGTCACTTAATGGACGTGCTCGCCGATGCACACGAGATTTTAGACGAGCTTGGCGTTCATTTTGAAGCGAATGCTTCAGAGGCTGCGGCAACTGCGATGCTTGCAGCAAGCGTCCATTATCCTATCCGAGGTGCTGTGACATACAAGGGTCCGGTTGGGGTCAATGTGGCATCAGACGCACTGGCCAACCTTGCGTCGGGCGGCGTGACGGGCGGTGCGTTGATCATCGTCGGCGAAGACTACGGCGAAGGCTCTTCTATCATGCAAGAGCGTAGCCATGCCCTTGCGATGAAGTCAAACGTATGGGTGCTGGACCCGAGGCCAAACCTGCCGTCGATCGTTGATTGCGTGCGTCATGGTTTTGAGCTGAGCGAAGCGTCGAACACGCCAGTTATGATGCTTGTGCGCATTCGTGCGTGCCATCTTCACGGGTCTTTTGAGACGCGCGATAACGTGCGCCCGGCATTGACGGTCAAGGACGCCCTCGCAAATCCTCAACGAGATATGTCGCGCGTAGTGCTGCCGCCTTATTCTTATCTGCACGAGCAGGAAAAGATGACCACACGGTTGCCAGCAGCGCTTGACTACATTCGCAAGAATAAACTGAACGAAATTTTTGGCCCTAAGGATGCGCCTGTCGGGATCGTCCTGCAAGGCGGTATGTATAACGGTGTCATCCGGTCGTTGCAGCGGCTTGGCTTGGCTGATGTTCACGGGAACAGCGACATTCCACTTTATGTGATGAATGTCGGCTTTCCGATTGTCGAAGATGAATACCTCGCATTTTGTGAAGGCAAGGAAGCGGTGCTTTTGGTCGAAGAGGGCAGTCCGGCCTTTATCGAGCAGGGCCTTCGCACGGCCATGCACAAAGCTGAGGTTGGCACGAAGCTTGAAGGCAAAGGCATTATTCCAGAAATTGGGGAGCTTACCGGCCAGACTATTCATGAAGGCTTGAAAAGTTTCCTCATGGCGCATGGACCCGCGTTTCTCCCGGCGGAGGCCCGTGCGCCAAATATTACCCACCAGCCGCCGCCTGACTTAGGGAAAGTTGTTCCAGGCCGTCCACCAAGTTTTTGCACCGGTTGCCCCGAAAGACCCATCTTTGCGGGTATGAAATTAGTTGAAGAAGAACTTGGCCAGCATCAGGTGGCCGGTGATATCGGCTGTCACCTCTTTGCGACCATGGCACCGTTTAACATCGGCGGAACGACCATGGGGTTTGGCCTTGCTGGCGCGTCCAATGCGGCCTTTGACGGCGGTGGCGACAAGCGGTCAATCTCGATCCTCGGAGATGGTGGTTTCTGGCACAACGGGTTGAACTCATCGATCACAAACGCAGTGTTCAATAAATCCGATGGTGTGACGATTATCGTGGATAATTTCTATTCTGCGGCAACCGGTGGCCAAGACAACCTGTCAAGTCGCGCGATTAATCCTACGAAGGCGACGAACCACTCGATCAAAGATGCGCTGAAAGGTGTAGGGGTCGGTTGGGTGCGCCAGATTGACAATACCTATGACGTTGGCAAAATTCGGGATACTTTGAAAGAAGCGCTGACAACGGACCATGTCGGCCCCAAAGTTATTGTCGCATCTTCCGAGTGTATGCTCAACAAGCAACGCCGCGAGCGTCCGCAACTGGCTGCAGCGATCAAGGAAGGTCGCCGCGTTGAAAAGCCAAAATTCGGTGTCGATGAAGATATTTGTACCGGTGATCACGCCTGTATGCGGCTGTCGGGATGTCCGTCGTTGACGCTCAAGCAACCAAGTGATCCTCTTCGTGATGATCCGGTCGCCTACATCGACCAGACCTGCGTTGGCTGCGGGAATTGTGGTGAGGTTGCTGATGCTGCGGTTTTGTGCCCGTCGTTTTACCGCGCTGACCTTGTATATAACCCCAGTCGTTTCGAGCGTTTTGTGGCCGGTGTACGGGCCTCGGTTTGTGACTGGCTTCAATCGCGCCGTGACGCAAAACGCCTGACGTGGATGTCGACATGAATTTGGTTATTCCTAAACTTACCCAAGCCGAACCTGACGTCCGCGTGGATCAGATCCTTAAACTTGCCATCTTTGCGGTTGGTGGTCAGGGCGGCGGTGTTCTTAACGGCTGGATCGTCAGTTTGGCGGAACGGAACGGTTACGATGTGCAGGCGACCGCAATTGCGGGTGTTGCACAACGAACCGGGGCGACAATCTATTACGTTGAAATGTTGGCGCAGTCTGGTGCAAAGCCGGTTCTGTCGCTTGCCCCGACCGAAGGTGAGATTGATATTCTTATTGCCTCCGAGATCATGGAGGCGGGTCGCGCTATCACGCGAGGGTTTGTAACACCTGGAAAAACGGCTCTTATCACCTCAACACACCGCCAATTGGCAACGCTTGAAAAAGTGGTGCCGGGTAACGGGACCGCTGATTCACAGGCAGTGCTGGGCGCGCTTGATGAACAAGCGGGATCGGTCATTGCATTCGACATGCAGGGCATTGCGGAGGCTGAAGGAACGGTTATTTCGTCGTCATTGTTTGGTGCCTTGGCGGGATCGGGTGCTTTACCCTTCGCGATTGAGAGTTTCCGCGAAACTATCAAGGACTCTGGCCGCGGTGTCGAAAAAAGTCTCGCAGCGTTCGAGAAAGCAAGACTCATTGCTTCGGGACAGGCCGAGCCTGAAGACGATGTACAAATCGAGAAGACCGAAACAAACACCCCGTCTGGTCCAAAGCGGCTGATCGCGGCACATGCCGATCTTGTGGCGCGGGTCGAGAAAATGCCAGAAGATGTGCAATTGATGGTGCAGAATGGTCTTCGCAAGGTCATTGATTTTCAGGACGTTGCCTATGGTTCAGAATATCTGACTATCCTAGAAGGCTTGCTAAAGGACGATCATGCGGCCGGTGGTCAGGACAAAAATTTTGAGTTCACTGAGACCGCTGCAAAGTATCTAGCGAATGCAATGTCTTATGATGACATTATCCGCGTCGCAAATGCAAAAACCCGTGCTGGTCGTTTTGAACGTATCAAGACCGAAGTCGGTGCCACACAAGATCACCTGACTCAGGTAACGGAATACACGCATCCCGGTGCGGATGAAATTGTCAGTATGATGCCGCGCGGTCTTGGCGCTTGGATTGAAAGCCGTCCGGCATTTGTTCGGGGAATTGATAAGCTTTTCAACCGAGGACGCCACATTCGCACCGACCGGATTGGCGGCTTTATGTCGTTTTTTGTTCTTGGAGGCATCCGCCCTTGGCGTCGCCGCCTTTTGCGTCACGCACGTGAGATGGCACATGTCAAAACCTGGTTGGACCTGAGCCAAAAGCGCCTGAATGCAGACTATGCATTCGCCGTTCAAACATTAAAAACGCGCCGCCTCATCAAGGGGTACAGCGATACCCATGCGCGCGGAATATCGAAATTTGATCGTGTTGTTGAAACCTCACATTTGGTGGAGGGCAGGGAGGATGCCGCAAATTGGGTCCGGCGTCTTATTGATGCTGCTCTGGCTGACGCTGAAGGTGAACAACTTGACGGTGCGATCAATACTATCCGCTCATTTGTGGAGGAGAGCGGGACTTAAGAAACGAAACTTGTAGACTTTGTTGGCAAACTGCCAATGCATTACCAAATGGGAGGACGACATGAAAAATCTAATGTGCGCCGCAATTGCGGCAATAACAGTCACTGGAGGCGCGGCGTCTGCGCAAGAAGTTCAGCTGCAAGCAGCAAGCTGCTTTCCAGAAGGTTCATTTTTCTCGCAGCGTTTTGAAGCGTTGGTCGAAGAAATTAACACGCGCGGCGCTGGCAAAGTGAACATCAACTATGTCGGGGGGGCTCCAGCAATTGGTTCTAACCTGACTGTCGTACAAAAAGTATCGCAGGGTGTATTCGACATCAATTCTTGCACGGGGTCTTATTACCAGAATGTTGTGCCAGAAGCCGATGCATGGAAATTGTTGGAAAGGACTCCCACCGAAGTGCGTGAGAACGGTGGTTGGGACTTTATGAATGAAATTCACCACAAGAAGAATCTTCATGTGCTGTCCAGACACCACTTTGGGACGAAGTTCCATTTGTTCCTTGGTGAAGGGCAGGCAATCGACAAACCTGACTTGACCGGCTTGCACCTGCGTGTGGCAGCAACTTACACTAACTTCTTCAAGCAACTTGGAGCGACAACACAGGATGCTAACGTTCAGCAGATTTATCCGTTGATGGAAGCCGGTACTGTGAAAGGCTACGGTTGGCCAATTTTGGGACACCAGCCAGGGTGGGAAACGGTCACGAAATACCGCGTTGATCCCGGCTTTTATGACGTAGACTTGGTCACCTTGATCAACAATGACGTTTGGGAAAGCTTGCCAGATGATGTTGCAGAGCTCATCGCGTCTGTTTCGCTTGCGCAAGAACTCGAGGCCATCGAGAATGACGCGGGCATGAACGGTGCCGCGGGTGATAAACAGGTTGAAAACGGCTTTGAGGTGATTGAATTCACTGGCGACGATGCTGATTACTGGCTTGCGAATGCGCGTTCTGCTGGTTGGGAGGGCATGATTGCCAACAGCCCTGAAACCGGCCCTCGTTTGCGCGAATATTTTGCGATCGAGTAACTTCGTATTCCGATGGCACCTGTAACGGGTGCCATCGTCTCGCAATAACAACTTTACTGAGAAAATTATGGAATTATTTCATCGCCTCGATGCGTTCCTTGAGCGTTTCTATCATCTGGTCGGGTCTCTGGTTGGCATTTCCATCGGGCTTTTTGCCGTGGCAATATCGCTGGATCTCGTTTTGCGGCTTGCCAAATTATCAACCTTGTCGGGGATGCAAGAGATCATTGAGTATATCTTATTCGCTGGCGTTTTTCTTGGCGCACCGTGGGTTTTGCGTAGCGGCAGCCATGTCCGTGTCGATCTGGTCATATCAAGTCTTCCGTCGAACGTTGCGCGTGTGTTTGACAGGGCTCTTGACCTCTTGGGCCTTGCAGTTTGCTGTGTCCTCGTTTGGTTTGGTGTGTTGAATCTGCAGTTTGCTTTTGCGTCAAACTCATTGCAGATGAAATATTTCAACATCCCTGAATGGTGGCTGCTTGCAGTATTTGTCGTCAGCTTCACTCTTATGGCCTTTGAATTCTTGTCGCGGATCATCCGGGGCGGCGACGGTCCTGAAGCAGGCAAAGAAGAAAACAATTTGGAGGCGTTCTGATATGATTATGGAATGGTATTGGGCACTTGCGCTCCTTTTAGGTGGGGCAATCTCGTTGCTTTTGCTTGGCTTGCCTGTCGCAGTTGCGTTCTTTACGGCCAATATTGTCGGAGCATATGTGTTTATGCGCGGCACAATTGGTCTTGGACAAATCCCCATTGAGTACGTGCTTTCTGTTACGCGTTACTCATTGGTTCCTGTTGCGCTATTCATTTTGATGGGCGAGATTTTATTCCAGACGGGTGTCGCCTTTCGCAGCATCAACGCGATTGAGCGGTTGATTTCACGCGTGCCGGGTCGATTGGCCGTTGTGTCGATCGCGGGTGGTACGGTATTTTCTTCCCTATCCGGTTCAACAATTGCCAATACGGCGTTGCTGGGCAAGCTAATGCTGCCTGATATGCTCAAACGCGGTTACCATCCGACAATCGCAATGGGTCCGATTATGGCGGTGGGGGGTATTGCGATGCTAATCCCTCCTTCAGCGCTTGCGGTTTTGCTGGCGAGTTTGGCTGAACGCTCGATCACAGACCTCTTGATCGCGGGTGTTGTGCCTGGCTTCATCATGGCGGTGAGTTTTCTCCTTTATGTGGTGATCCGCTGTAAGATAAATCCAAATCTTGCGCCGCCATCGGAAGAAAATCTGCTTCGGGGCTGGGAACGCTGGCGTCCATTTCTCATAGATGTGGTTCCGTTGTCTCTTATCTTTGTCGTTGTCGTTGGCTCGATCTTTGCTAGAATTGCATCGCCCGAAGAGGCTGCGGCGCTTGGATGTTTGGCTGCAGTTGCAATTAGTGCGGCTTATAAAAAGCTAACTGTTGACTCCTTGATGATCGCCCTGCGCGAAACCGCAAAAATCAACGTCATGCTGCTATTTATTATTGCTGGTTCACTGACCTTTGCACAGATCTTGCAGGTTTCCGGTGCCACTGGTGGTGTGATTAGAATGCTTGCCGGGTTCGAGTTTACGCAACTGACCGCTATGTTGATGATGATGTTGCTGCTGCTTTTCCTTGGCTGCTTTATGGATCAAATCAGCATGATTTTGTTGACGTTGCCGTTCTTCTTGCCGCTTGCTGATGGCTTGGGCATGAATTCGGCGTGGCTTATGGTGATGATGCTGATCGCAATGGAGATCAGTTTGACGACGCCGCCTTTCGGTCTCTTGCTCTACGTGATGAAAGGCGTAGCGCCAGCACATATCCGTCTGACGCAAGTCTATCGCGCAGCGCTGCCTTTTGTCGGATTGGAATTGCTGGTCTTGTTGGCAATTGTAATTTTCCCCGGGTTAGCGCTTTGGCTTCCCAATCTCTTGAAGTAGAGGACGGAAAAGGTGCTCAATACGCATGACTTCCTGAGGAAGGCTCAACGCAGACTTCCTAAGATGGTCTTTGATTATGTTGCGGGCGGTGCCGACGACGAGCACGGCTTGGCCCGCAATAAAACGGCATTTGACCAATTCGAGTTTCGCCCCAAGCGGCTTGTTGATGTCAGCCAACGATCAATGGAAATGACGCTCTGGCAAAAGCAATTTGCCATGCCGGTATATGTGTCGCCCACTGGTCTAAACGGCATTCTTTGGCCTCAGGGCGATGCGGCTCTTTCGCGTGCCGCGGCAAATGCCGGCATTCCGTTTGCCCTGTCTACGGCATCCAATATGTCGATCGAAGAAATTGCAAAGGCTGGCGATGGGGAAAAATGGTTCCAGCTTTATGTTCTCCATCGGGATATCGCCGATGCGATGTGTTCGCGGGCCTTTAACGCCGGGTATCAGGCGCTCATCTTGACGGTTGATGTTCCGGTCAATGGAAACCGAGAGCGTGACCACAGGAACAACTTTGGTCTCCCAATAAAGTACCGCATACCCACTATTATCGATAGTCTATCTCATCCGGGGTGGCTGTGGCAGGTTTTGCGGTATGGCTCGCCAAAATTGCGGAACTTTGAGACGCTAGAGAGCCCAAGTTTAGAAGCGCAGGCCGCTGTTGCGCCGCGAAATGGACGCCAGTTACGACTTCGAGGCTCTGAAGCGTCTGCGAGATAAGTGGAGCAGACGCCTTATTGTAAAGGGACTTTCCCGCGCCGACGACGTCAAGCGCTGCGCGGAAATTGGTGTAGACGCAGTGATTTTGTCAAATCATGGCGGCCGTCAACTTGATAGCGCGTCTTCTGCTCTCGCGACGCTGCAAGAGGTGGCGACGAGCGTCGATATTCCGGTCTTTGTGGACGGTGGCGTGCAACGCGGTAGCGATGTGCTGAAGTCGTTGTGTCTTGGCGCGAACATGGTCGGTTTGGGGCGGGTGTTGCTATACGCGCTCGCGGCAGAAGGCGAGGCAGGAGTTCAACATTGCCTTTCGCTGCTCAAATCCGAAATTGATCGGGACCAAGCAATGCTTGGCGCTCCCGATCTTACAACTCTGACACCAGATCTTATCTGGCAGCGACCCTGAACGAAGGGTGGCACAGATCAAAAGAACGATTCTGACTTTCGAGGGAGGAGTGTTTGAAGCTACGACTAGCGCAGCTTGAAAGTCACAAACCTAGCTGGAGGAAACGAAATTAAATTATTGGTTTTTGGACTGACGGCAGCCGCTGCGGCATTGCTGCCGGGTCTGACGTTTCCACAAGACAACGGGGATTCCTAGCACTCCAACTGGTAAGGAAGTTTTCGAAGATGGTCGTGTGACCGATATCGAAGAGCTGCCTGATGGGTCATTGTTGGTGCCGGATGATTTTGCCAATGTTATCTATCGGATCAGTTACGATGGGTAAAAAAATACTTGCCATAACTACTCTACTCACAAGCTTAGGGCTTGCGAGTATTACTCAGGCGCAGGACCTGCGGGCAGGGCGAGACAAGGCGCGCACTTGCGTTTCATATGATGGGCAACTTGCAATCGCAGTCGCACCAAATGCCCCCAAATCTTGCTGGCGAAAGTCGCATATACCTGATTGGTCAACTCAATGCGTTTCGGTCGGGTGGCCTTACGCATAGTCAAATGTCGCTCATCGCCCGTCCATTGTCAGATGAAGACATCGCCGATCTTGCGAGGTGGTTTGCAGCGATAGAAGTGAGCGCCACCGCACCTGAATTGGAATAGGTGCATTCCGTCAACACTTGGTGTGACAGTCTTGCTTTAACCTAAACGAAACTTTCTCTCCCACGGGAGGCTTGAGCCTGCCCGAGAGAGACAGATCGGACTGTGCCGATCAACCTAAACCCACAACTTAGAAAACACATCGAAGGACCACACTTATGAAAGTGATTTATAAAACCAAAGTAACAACCAGCGGTGGACGCAATGGCGTTGCAAAATCCGAAGATGGGGTTCTGAACCTCGAGCTGTCTATGCCAAAAGAACTTGGTGGACCGGGTGGAGCGAAGACCAACCCTGAACAGCTATTTGCAGCCGGATACTCTGCCTGTTTTGAGAACGCTTTGCGTTTCATCGGGGCAGGTAAGGGGCTTGAGGTTAGCAATGCGTCAGTGACGTGTGAAGTGGGCTTTGCGCTCTCTGGGACGGCAAAGCTATTGACAGCAGCGTTGGACGTTTCTTTGCCAGACATGCCGCAGGATGCAGCACTTGCTCTGACCATGGAAGCCCATGGTCTTTGCCCCTATTCGCGAGCGATCAATGGCAACATTGATGTTCCGATCACAGTGAACGGTGAGACGCTGACATAGTCTCGAAGTGACATCCGGCAAATCTGGGGCGATCGGGACTTACGTTGGTAGGATCGCTTACCCCAGATCCCGCCATCCATTTTTCGCACAACGTATATCCAGTGATTCAATAAATCGGAAAAATTTAGCATCATGCGCTTCCTTGCTTTAGGCGGTGCGGTTGTCGGTAGGTGATTTCCCGCAGGCCGTAGCCCGAGAGCAGCCTGAAACCCATCTATAAAAAAGGCACTCCGTGGGATTCGATGGAGCGCCCTTTATCTTGTGAAAGCTGCCTCATATTTAGCCTAGGACGGCCCTTTGATCCCATTGATCGTGAGTTGCGTGACAACGTCGGCATATGCAAGACGCGTGTCGGGGTCAGCCGTTTTGTTCCACATGTAAAACCAGTTCAGCATGCCGAAAACCGACATCGTTGTGAAACGCAGCAATTTAGCATCGCCGTCAAAACGCTCTGGCGCAATTTGTGCGATAATCGCGGTCAGTTGCGTCACCATATCGCGTTGATATTGCTTCAGAATACTCTGTCGGCCTTCTGTTAGATGCGTAATGCCTTCGGTTTGTATTTTGTGTTCTGCATCCATCCCATCGTAGGCGATCAGCGCCTCTCTGACGAATAGTCCCAGTTGCTCGTCAGGCGTGCACGCGTCCAAGCTCAAGTTATAAAGCTGGTCGCGAAGGTCTTTGAGGTAGGTGTCCAAAATATCAAAAAGCAACGCCTCTTTGCAGTCATAGTAGTGATATATGGTGGCCTTTGAAATGTTGCAGGCCTTGGCGACCTGCGACATTGAGGCTCGCGCAATACCTTCATCAGCGAACACGCGTGCCGCCGTCTTGAGGATGTGCATCCGTTTCTGATCGTGGTCTTTTGCGATTGTACGCGCCAAAATCTAGCCCTTGTTCCGATTGTCGATGACCCGAACTGCCTTGCCCTGTGACCGCGCAACAGATCCTGGATCTCCCACAACAACTTGTGTTGACACACCAACCAACTGCTTAATTCGTTTGGTCAATGTTGCTGCAGACAGTTTGCGAGCAGCTGCATCGGCGGCCTCACTTTTGGCCTCGGCGACGACACGCATAGCGTCCATGCGACCGGACTTGAAAAGTTCAATCTGGAAATACGGCGCCAGACCGTCTGTCGCTATGATCTGCTCTTCGATCTGCGTCGGGAATATGTTCACGCCACGCAGAATGATCATATCATCGGAGCGTCCGGTGATTTTCTCCATCCGGCGCATAGAACGGGCTGTTCCCGGCAAAAGCCGAGTCAGATCGCGTGTGCGATATCGGATCATTGGCATGCCTTCTTTGGTCAAAGTGGTGAAAACCAACTCGCCTTGTTCGCCGTCCGCGACGACCTCACCCGTTTCAGGGTTGATGATTTCAGGGTAGAAATGGTCTTCCCAGATATGAAGCCCGTCTTTTGTTTCGACGCATTCATTTGCAACGCCCGGGCCGATAATTTCAGACAGGCCGTAGATATCGACGGCATGCATATCGAAGGCATCCTCGACTTCGGCACGCATTGCATTGGTCCAAGGTTCGGCTCCAAACACGCCAACCTCAAGCGATGATTTGCGTGGATCAATGCCGGCCTTATGGAAGCCTTCAAGGATATTGAGCATGTATGATGGTGTCACCATGATGCCTTTTGGTTTGAAATCGGTGATGAGCCCCACCTGTTTTTCTGTCTGCCCACCGCCCATCGGGACGACGGTGCCGCCCAAACGCTCGATACCATAATGCGCACCGAGACCACCGGTAAAAAGACCGTAACCATATGCGTTATGCACTGTATCACCAGTCCGAAGTCCAGCGGCGCGAAGGCTTCGCGCCAGCACATCCGCCCACATGTCGATATCGTTCTTGGTGTAACCCACCACGGTTGGTTTTCCGGTGGTGCCGGAGGAGGCGTGTAAGCGTAGGATCTGTTCCTTAGGAACCGCAAACAGCCCAAAGGGGTAATTGTCTCGCAGATCGTTTTTTTGGGTAAACGGAAACTTTGCGAGATCGGACAGCGACGTCAGATCATCAGGGTGCACTCCCGCCTCGTCAAACCTCTGTTTGTACATCGGCACATTGTCATAGGCGTGCTGCAACGACCATTTCAGGCGTTTGAGTTGCGTCGCGCGAATTTCGTCGATTGGGGCAATTTCGATCGCGTCCAGATCAGACGGCTTTGGCGATAGGTCGCGCATAACGCTCCTCCCTTATTCTTGGAAAAGTTGCCCTTTGATCGCGCGTGAGTGGCCACGGAATGTTGCGATCAATTGATTGGACTGGTTGAAAATGAAAACATCATAGATGCCGTTTCTTCCCGACAGAGAGACCTCGGTGGCCTTGGCGGTCAAGTGATCGCCAAGCTGCCCAGGAAGGATATAGGTAATGGCATTGTTTTGCGCGACAGTCGCCTGATTGCGGCTATTGCAGGCGAAGGCAAATGCGCTGTCTGCAAGGGCAAAGATGATACCGCCGTGGCACATGCCATGCCCGTTGCAATGGTGTTTTTCGACATCTAGCGACACGATTGCAGTGCCTTCATTGGTGTCTTCGAGGTGCAGGCCAATCCATTGTGATGCTTCGTCATTTGACCACATCGCCTTTGCTGATTTTTCGGCGCGTTCTTGCGGGGTCATTTGCCTTTAAACTCCGCTTGCCGTTTCCCGAGAAAGGCCGAGACGCCTTCAGCGTAATCCGCGCTCTCGCCACAGATTTTCATGAAATCCGCTTCCAGTTCGAGATGCGATGAAAGGCTATTGGTCGCGGAGGCATGAATGGCCTGTTTGGTCATTGCAAAGCCAAGCGTCGGACCCGCAGCCAGATTTGTTGCGAGGTCGCGTACGTCATCCATTAACTGGTCATCGGGTACAGATTTCCAGATCAAACCCCAAGCCACCGCCTGTTCCGCAGTGATGGGTTGGGCGGTAAATGCAAGCCCTTTTGCCCGTGCCTCACCAAGCAGATGCGGCAAATGCCAGCTACCACCTGTGTCTGGGATCAGGCCGACCTTGGCGAATGACTGAATAAACTTTGCACTTTGGGCCGCAATCACCATGTCACAGGCGAGCGAAAGATTTGCGCCCGCACCCGCTGCCACGCCATTAACGGCACAGATAACAGGGCAGGGCATGTCACGAATTTGTTTGACCAGTGGCGCATAAAATTGACGCACTGTCTGGCTTAGATCGGGCGGCGCATCCATTTTCGACGGATCACGGTCGCCTAAATCCTGACCTGCACAAAATCCGCGACCGGCCCCTGTCAAAAGAATTGCGCGCATACCGGAGTCTCGCGCCGTTTCGAGCGCGGACCGCAATGCAAGATGCATTTCTTCATTGAAGCTGTTCAGGCGTTCGGGCCTATTTAAGGTGATTTCCGTCCAATTTTCATGGGCTTGAATTAGAATCGTATCACTCATTTGAATCCCCCCTGTAACTCGATTTGAAATTAGAACTTGCATAAACCGACTGGTCGGTCAATTAAAAAAGAGACAAATTGATTCTCAGGGAAATGTCACGCCATGCTGGTTGTCGCGTAGATTTGACCGCCTACTAGGTATCAGACATTCGGCGTGATCGCCGCGATCTTCTCTAAGAGACTTCGCTAAATAGACGGAATCGGTTTCTGACCGCCGTCGCAATCAGGAGCCGATCATGACTATGTTGGATGTAAAAAGCTTTGCTGCCGGAAATTGGGTATTGCCCGATGCCACTGCGCGACCCATCGAAAATGCGATCACAGGTGAGGTGATGGCACGGGCTGGAAACAGCAGTTTGGATGTCTTGGGGATGTTGGACTATGCCCGAAATGTTGGCGGCCCAGCGTTACGCGCGACGACGTTCCATGACCGTGCCCGAATGATCAAAGCGCTGGCAGTTGAGCTGAAGAAAAACAGACAAGCGCTTTACGATCTCAGTTTTGCAACAGGCGCCACCCAAAACGATCACATGATCGACATTGATGGCGGGATCGGCACGATGTTTGTTTTTGCTTCCAAGGGCCGTCGCGAGATGCCCGACGCCCAGATTTATCTGGATGGTGAAGTTGAGCAATTGTCGCGCAATGGTACGTTTCTTGGTCAGCACGTTTGTACATCACTCCAAGGTGCAGCCGTTCATATTAACGCGTTCAACTTTCCGGTTTGGGGTATGTTGGAAAAGCTGGCGCCAACGCTGCTAGCTGGTGTGCCTTCCATTGTGAAACCTGCCACTGCGACCAGCTATGTGACCGAGCTTGCGGTTAAGATCATGCTGGATAGCGGCATTTTGCCGGAGGGTGCGTTGCAACTTGTGGCGGGGGGGCTCGGCGACATGTTGGATCACCTGAATCATCAAGATGCAGTCAGCTTTACTGGCTCCGCGGCGACAGCATTCAAGCTGCGCTCATCGCCACATATTCTCGAGAATTCGATCCGGTTTGTTGCTGAACAAGATAGTCTGAATGCGTCCATTCTTGGCCCTGACGCTGTGCCGGGGACGCCAGAGTTTGATTTGTTCGTTAAGGAAGTTCAGCGCGAAATGACCACCAAGGCGGGTCAGAAATGTACGGCAATTCGCCGCATTATGGCGCCCGAAGCGCTGGTGCCTGCGGTCATTGAAGCGCTTAGTGCGCGTTTGGCGGGGGTTGTCATCGGCGATCCGCAGGTTGAAGGTGTGAAAATGGGCGCGCTGGTTTCCAATGGCCAGAAGCGCGACGTCTTGGAGAAGGTCGCCGTTTTGTCGCAAGAGGCCGAGCGTGTCTTTGGTGACCCTGATGCGTTTGAAGTTCAGGGTGCAGATGCGTCAAAGGGCGCGTTTCTGCCGCCAATGCTGTTTCATTGCGCTGATCCCGATAGTGCCGAACGTGTGCATGATACTGAAGCGTTTGGTCCAGTCTCGACCATCATGGGATTCCGCGATCTGGATCATGCGATTTCGCTGGTTAATCGCGGGGAAGGCAGTCTTGTGGCCTCGGTCATCACCCATGATCCGGCTGTGGCGCGTAAGGTGGTTCTTGGGGCAGGGTCGTATCACGGGCGCCTCTATTTCAACAACCGCAACTCGATGAAGGAATCGACGGGTCATGGATCACCCTTGCCGCATCTGGTGCATGGTGGTCCCGGTCGTGCCGGTGGTGGCGAAGAGATGGGCGGCGTGCGTGGTGTTATGCATTATATGCAAAGGACGTCTATTCAGGGCTCACCCGATATTCTGACCGCGATTGGCGAAAAATGGGTGCCTGGCGCCACAGAAATCGAAAGTCCGGCGCATCCATTTACCCGTACCTTTGAAGAGCTACAGATTGGTGAAACCATTCACACTGCGCCACGCGTGATTAGTGTCGAAGACATTGAGCATTTCGCAGAATTTACAGGTGATAAGTTCTATGCGCATACCGATCCAGAAGCGGCAAAGCGCAATCCGTTCTTTCCGGACCGTGTCGCGCACGGCTATCTGTTACTGAGCTTTGCTGCGGGGCTATTTGTTGAACCGAATGAAGGACCAGTTCTGGCGAATACTGGTTTGGAAGGTTTGGCGTTTCAGAAACCTGTTGTGGTCGGTGATGCGATCAAGGTCAGGTTGTCAGTCAAGCGCAAGACACCGCGAAACGATGAATACGGCGAAGTGCGTTGGCACGTGACTTTAACAAATCAAGATGATGAATTGGTCGCCGAATACGATCTTCTGACGATGAACGCATATCAGCGATAGACAGTCATTGAGGCCGCAGATCTTTACTGTGGCCTCAATGCGATACGAAGTTGCAAGTAGGGGGCCAAAGTCGTAACATAATTTCATTTGGAATGAAGGTTAGATCGACTCTGCGTAATTCTGGGAGGAATAAGCATGGACCTAAAAGAAAGGCACAGCACGCAAACCTATGAAATTGGTCGGTTCGCCGAAGAATTGAACGCCGTTTGCGGTGCATTTGACGTCAGAAACGAACCAGACACGACACATATTTCCGGCCATCTTTCGACGGCGGTGGCCTCTGGTCTGGAATTTGCATTTGTTGGTCAGAATACTTGCCAAATTAACCGGTCAGCGCGCAACATCCGGCAGGATCCGGGTAACCACTATTTTTTGATATTTCAGGAGCAAGGCCGCGCGGGCATGTGTCAGGCCGGAACCGAAACATCGCTTGAACCCGGCGATATGTTTTTGATTGATTCCACCCTGCCTTCGGAATTTATCTACGAAGGCCAGTTCTCGCGGCAAATCTCTTTACATCTTCCGCGCGAGGAAATGTCGAGCCGTTACGGAATGCGGATTAAGGGTGGTACGGTAATCTCACGCCGCGATCCACTCGGGCATGCGATGCGTTCTCTGTTGCGACAGGTGCTACATGACGACAAGAAAAGCCAATTTCACGTCATGGAATCGTTTTATAGCGTTTTTGGTTCCTACCTGATGAACCACTGCATTGGGCAGCACAGTGCTCCCGACCCAAGTCAGCTGATTTATGACCGCGCCGTGAATGCTATGGCGCAAAATTTTTCGGAAGCGGACTTTGGCGTACTGGAGATTGCCAAAAAGCTGGGCGTATCAACCAGAACTTTGCAGCGTGTTTTTCGTGATCATGGCGAGTCTCCGCGCCAGAAGCTTCAGCAATTGCGGGTCAGCGCGGCACGTGTTGCACTCGAAAGCGACAGTCACCAGTCGGTCGCGACGGTTGCCTATGATTGCGGATTTAACGACCTGTCTACATTCTATCGGCAATACCGCGGGATGTTCGGGAATACGCCGACTATGCAATCCGCTGCGTGTCGCGCTTTGCAATAACTTCTGACGCGCTGCGCCAAGACGCGACTTTGTTAAGGTTTCATCCTCAGTGAACCAACGGCCTCTCGATGAGGGGATTCCGTATGGTGCTGTAGGAGGAAAATCAATGTCAAAGACATATAGCTTGGTAATCAACGGCGAGTCCGTTGCATCCCGAAAGACTTTTGAAGTCAAAAATCCGTCAACGGGTGAGATCGTAGGGCTGGCACAGGATGCCTCCATCGCCGATCTCGACGCCGCTGTCGCGGCGGCATCAAAGGCCTTTGCGACGTGGTCAAAGAAATCTGACGCCGAATTGCAGGCCGCTTGCGAAGCGGTGACAGCAAAGATCGGTGAAAATTCCGAAGAGCTAGCGGCACTGATTACGCAAGAACAGGGCAAGCCGTTGAATGGTCTTGGATCGCGCTGGGAAATGGGTGGCGCTGGTGCTTGGGCCGGTTACACGTCTGCGCTTTCTCTGCCGATGAAGGTTCTTCAGGACAACAATGAAGGCACAGTCGAATTGCATCGCAAGCCACTTGGTGTTGTGGGCTCGATCACGCCTTGGAATTTTCCAGTGATGATCGCAATTTGGCATATCATGCCTGCTTTGCGGACCGGGAACACTGTTGTCATCAAGCCATCGCCAATGACGCCACTATCGACGATCCGTCTGGTTGAAATCATGAACGAAGTTCTCCCAGCTGGCGTCGTTAACTGCGTGACTGGTGTTGATGGCGCTGAATCACTCGGCGCTGCGATGTCCTCTCATCCTGATATTCGCAAGATTGTCTTCACGGGCTCTTGTGCGACGGGTCAAAACGTCATGCGCTCTGCGGCGGAAACCATGAAGCGTCTGACTCTAGAGATGGGCGGCAATGATGCGGGCATCGTTCTTCCTGATGTTGATCCTGCTGCGATTGCAGAGGGTCTGTTCTGGGGTGGTTTCATCAACAACGGCCAGACATGTGCATCAATGAAGCGGCTTTACGTCCATGCAGATGTTTATGAAGAGGTTTGCGCCGAACTGGTCAACTTCGCCAAAAACATTCCGATGGGCGATGGCATGTCCGAAGATAGCATTTTGGGTCCGATCCAAAACCAGATGCAATTTGACAAGGTCAAGCGTCTAGTCGACGCAGCGAAACCTAAGGGCCGCGTGTTGCTCGGCGGGGAACCTGGTGAGGGTTTGTTTTTTCCACCGACCATCATTGCGGATCTGACGAACGACGATGCATTGGTCGCAGAAGAGCAATTTGGCCCAGCATTGCCGATCATCAAATACACTGATCTGGATGCTGTTATTGCCTTGGCCAACCAGTCTGAAAACGGCCTAGGTGGTTCTGTCTGGTCCAGCGATATCGAAAAGGCAAAAGAGGTTGCATCGCAGATGGAATGTGGCTCGGTCTGGATCAACAAGCACGGCGCGATCCAGCCAAATGCGCCCTTCGGTGGCGTTAAGAAGTCCGGCATCGGCGTAGAGTTTAGCGAAGAAGGTTTGCAAGAATACACCGATATTCAGGTGATCTTTAGCTAATTTTCACTCAGCAGGGCGGTCGCGCGATGTGTGTGCCGCCCTGCAAATTCTTAACCGAAGAGTGTAGTATGAACCGTACAAATGACGTCAGAGCCGTTCAAGCGATTGTTGACACCTATGTGAAAGGCACAGGTGCACGGAACTTCGATTTACTGAAGGCCGTCTTTCACGACAATGCTGTGATGTGCGGGTATTTGGGGCCAGCAAAACTGATCGGCTCCTTGCAGCCGTTCTATGATCATCTTCAGGCCAACCCGCACTCCGATGAAAGCTATACAACAAAGACCACGAGTGTCTCTGTTACGGGTCGTACTGCATTTGCGCGCCTTGTCGAAGGCAACCTCTATGGCATGTAGTTTATTAACGATTTTCATTTGCTCAATGACGATGGCCTCTGGCTGATCGTCTCGAAACTGTTTCACCACGATTAAAAGCTGGGCGCCTTATCGCCCCACTTTAACAATAGATCTCTGGGAGGAGAAATCATGACCCATAAGAATCAAACACGCCGCGAGTTTTTAAAAAGCTCAACAATTGCTTCGGGTGCCCTTGTGCTCGGCGGCGGTCTGCTTGGCGCATCCGTAAACCCGGCACATGCGCAAGGTGCAAGCTATGACTATATCGTTTGTGGCGCAGGCTCTGCTGGCTGTGTTCTGGCGAACCGGTTGACAGAAGATGGCGCGAGCGTCCTTTTGATCGAGGCTGGTGGCCCTGACAATTCTGAAGCACTTTCCACGCCTTTGCGATTGCTAGAGCTTTGGACAACTGAATGGGATTGGGCCTATAGCACGGTGCCGCAGGAACATTGTAACGGCCGGTCAATCTTCTGGCCGCGCGGCAAAACGCTTGGTGGTTCCAGCTCGCTGAATGGGATGATCTATGTGCGTGGCCATGCGTCAGATTATGACAGCTGGGCGCATGAGGGAAATCCAGGCTGGGCCTATGACGACGTCTTGCCGTATTTCAAGAAATCAGAGGACTTTGATCGTGGTGCGGATGAATATCACGGGGCAGGTGGCCCAATGCAGGTTAAATCTGATTTTGAGCCGCACCCAACCCTGAAGCGCGCGCTGGATGCGGCGGTTGAAGCTGGCTATCAATTCAATGCGGACTGTAATGGTGCGGATAGTGAAGGTGTTGGTACCGTTCAGCTGACGGTCACACGCGACGGCGAGCGTGCGTCAACTGCGCAGGCCTTCTTGCGTCCAGCACTTGAGCTTCAGAACCTGACGCTGGTGACAAATGCGCGGGTCAAAAATCTGACCATGGACGGCAACCGCGTGACTGGTGTTACCTATGTTCAAGACGGTGCTGAAGTCGCTATCGTCGCCAACAAGGAAGTCATTCTGTCTGCTGGCACGCTGGAAAGCCCAAAAATCTTGATGATGTCGGGTATTGGTGCGGCTGATGAATTGGCACCGCATGGTATTGACGTCGTCGTCGACTTACCGGGTGTTGGTAAGAACTTGCATGATCACACGTTGCTTCCGATCATCTTTGAAGGCTCCGAAGAGATCCCCGCTCCAACTGATCCTACCATCACGCCGCTTCATGTTCAGATGTTCATCCGCTCTGATGAAAACCTGCCAGCGCCTGATATGCAGCCGCTCTTTATGCATATCCCGTTCTATCAGGAGACCATGGAGCCAGTGACTGGTAACGCTTATACATTGAATGCAGGTGGTGTGATCCCGACAAGTCGTGGGCATCTGACGCTGACCGGTCCGAACCTTGAAGACCCGCTTCATATCGACCCGAACCTGCTTGAGACGCAGTACGATGTTGACACACTCGTCCACAATATTCGCCTGCTGCGCGAAGTTGCAAAACAGCCTTCGCTTGCTGACATCACGGCGCGCGAAATCTATCCGGGTGAAGACAAGCAGACCGACGAAGAATTGGCTGATTATGCCCGTTCTGGCGTCGCCTCTTATCACCATCAGGTTGGTACCTGTAAAATGGGTCATGACGAATTTGCGGTGGTCGACCATCACCTCAAAGTTCATGGTGTGGAAGGCCTGCGGGTTGTCGATGCATCCGTCATGCCACGGGTCACTACCGGCAACACCAATGCGCCAACAATCATGATCGCGGAAAAAGCGGCAGATATGATCAAGGCTGGCGCCTAACTGCCGAACTTTTCGGGGCGCGCCGCCTGATGTGCCCCGAGTGCAAATTGACCGTCCACAAATCCAGTGGGCGGTCATGTGCGTTTTAATAGCATGATAAGTGAAAGGTCTTTAAGGGGCCGCTCAAATAACATGTTACAGAAAAATGAAATGTGCAAAATTAAGTAACTAAATATGTTGCCGCAGCGCGGAATGCTTGCTATTATGGGATCAGATTTATGACTTTGGAGAAACATGGTGAATGACGCGTTGATATGTGATGGTGTTCGCACCCCGATCGGTCGATATGCTGGCGCACTTTCAAATGTGCGTGCCGATGATTTGGCGGCGTTGCCTATCAAGGCACTCATGTCGCGAAATGCGGAAGTAGCCTGGTCTGATGTAGACGAGGTGATTTTCGGATCTGCCAATCAAGCAGGCGAAGATAATCGCAATGTCGCACGTATGGCCGCACTTCTTGCGGGGCTGCCGGAAACGGTGCCGGGGACGACGGTAAACCGTCTTTGTGCGTCGGGCATGGATGCGGTCGGTTTTGCCGCGCGAGGGATCAGGGCAGGGGACTACGCCTTGACGATTGCAGGCGGCATTGAGAGCATGAGCCGCGCACCATTTGTGATGCCAAAGTCAACGGCGGCTTTTGGTCGGGCCAATGCAGTTTATGACACGACGATTGGCTGGCGGTTTGTGAACCCTAAAATGGATGAACTTTACGGCACAGATTCTATGCCACAGACGGCTGACAATGTCGCCGCGGATTTTGGCGTTTCGCGAGAGGATCAAGACGCGTTTGCTATTCGCTCGCAAGAACGATGGGCCGCTGCAAATGTGGCGGGATTGTTTGAGGACGAAATTGTCCCTGTTGATATTCCGCAGCGCAAAGGCGATGCAATTATATTCGACACTGATGAACATCCGCGCCCTGGCACAAGTATTGACCAATTAGGCAGATTGCGCGGCGTCAATGGTGCCAATCTGACGGTCACTGCTGGCAATGCAAGCGGTGTGAACGACGGGGCAGCGGCGCTGTTGATCGCGAGTGAAGCTGCCGCGCAGGCGCATGGTCTGACGCCAAAGGCCCGGATTGTCACGATGGCAAGCGCGGGCGTTGCGCCGCGCATCATGGGAATTGGTCCAGTGTCGGCGAGCCAAAAGGCGTTGCGTCTTGCAGGTTTGACGATCGACCAGATGGATCTCATTGAATTGAACGAGGCGTTTGCAGCGCAAGGAATTGCGACGCTGCGTGAATTGGGCATCGCAGATGATGACCCGCGAGTGAACCCGAACGGTGGGGCCATTGCGATGGGTCATCCGCTTGGCATGTCAGGCGCAAGACTTGTTTTAACGGCTGCATATCAATTGCAGCGGTCAGGGGGGCGTTATGCCCTTTGCACAATGTGCGTAGGCGTTGGTCAGGGTGCTGCCCTGATTATCGAACGCGTTTAAAGGAGAACAGCTCATGTATGCTCAGATGGTAAAATCAGAAGCGACGAACGACGATCCTATTCTGCTTGCTGCCTTTCAGGCGCGTATTGATGCAGGAGAGAAGATCGAGCCGAAGGAATGGATGCCGGAAGGTTATCGCAAAACACTGATCCGCCAGATCGGGCAGCATGCCCATTCCGAAATTGTTGGCCAGCTTCCCGAGGGAAATTGGATCGGTCGCGCGCCAACGCTGGAGCGTAAAGCGATTTTGCTAGCGAAAGTTCAGGATGAGGCGGGCCATGGTCTTTACCTTTATGGTGCGGCTGAAACACTTGGTGTGACCCGCGATGAGTTGACGGAAATGCTGTTGGATGGCCGCATGAAGTATAGCTCAATCTTCAATTACCCGACGCTGACATGGGCTGATATGGGCGCGGTTGGTTGGCTGGTTGATGGGGCTGCCATTATGAATCAGGTGCCATTGCAACGCACGTCTTTTGGGCCTTATGCGCGGGCGATGGTCCGCATTTGTAAAGAAGAGTCGTTTCACCAGCGTCAAGGCTTTGACATCATGATGAAAATGGCTGGGGGCACACCGGCGCAAAAGCATATGGCACAAGATGCATTGAACCGGTTTTGGTACCCGGCGTTGATGATGTTCGGCCCGTCGGACAAGGAATCCGTCCATTCCGAGCAATCTATGGCGTGGAAAATCAAGATGAACACGAACGACGAGCTTCGCCAGAAATTTGTCGATTTAACAGTCCCGCAGGCAGAATTTTTGGGCCTTACTGTTCCTGATGAGACCCTCACTTGGAATGAAGAAAAGGGTGGATACGATTTCTCTGAACCGGATTGGTCCGAGTTCTTTGATGTCGTTGGTGGTAATGGGCCCTGCAACGTAGAGCGGCTTGCAGACCGCAACGCGGCATGGACGGATAATGCATGGGTGCGGGATGGCATGGTCGCCCATGCAGCCAAGAAGCGCGCACAAAAGGTAGCAGCACAATGAGTGATTTAAAGAAAGAATGGCCCCTTTGGGAGGTCTTTATCCGCGGTCAGCATGGCCTGTCACATCGTCATGCAGGGAGCCTGCATGCCGCGGACGCTGAAGGCGCGCTTAAGAATGCACGCGATGTCTATACGCGGCGCAACGAGGGTGTCAGCATCTGGGTTGTTGAGGCGGCGCAAATCACAGCATCTTCTCCCTCTGAAAAGGGGCCGATGTATGAACCTTCCGAAAGCAAAGTGTACCGTCATCCGACATTTTTCACGATCCCTGACGAAGTGGGCGCAATGTGATGGCTGACAATGCGGGATTATTCGAAGCGTTGCTTCGCCTTGGCGACAACACCTTGATCCTCGGCCACAGGCTGGGCGAATGGTGCGGCAAAGGGCCGGCACTTGAGGAAGATATCGCGCTGGCCAATACAGCGCTCGATTTGATCGGCCAAACCCAAATGTGGCTTGGGCTGGCAGGCGAAGTCGAAGGCAAGGGCCGCACGGCCGATGATTTAGCGATGCTGCGCGACGTCTGGGATTTCCGCAATGTTTTGCTGGTTGAACAGTCAAACGGTGATTTTGGTCAAACGATCATGCGCCAATATCTGTTTGACCAGTTTTATCTTCTACAGCTTCAAAGCCTATCAAACAGCACCAATGACCGGATCGCGGCGATTGCGGCCAAGGCTGTGAAAGAGGTTTCCTATCATGTTGAACGGTCCGCAGACACCGTGATTGCATTGGGCGATGGCACCGAGGAAAGCAACCGCCGGATGCGGGCTGCTTTGATCAAGTTGTGGCCCTATGTTGGGGAATTGTTCAAGGCCGATGCGATTGACCAAGACATGTCAGGGGCAGGTATCGCACCCGATCCATCAGACCTGCGCGCTAAATTTGACGAAGCGGTTACGCGTGTATTTGCCGAGAGTCTGCTGGAGGTTCCGCAAACTGATTTTGCGCATCACGGTGGCAAGACAGGGTTCCGTCACACAGAGCACCTCGGTCATATGCTAGCGCAGATGCAATGGATGCAACGGGCCTATCCCGGAGCACAGTGGTAAGATGAAACCGAGCGTCGCGCAGGTTTGGGAATGGTTGGATTATGTGCCTGACCCTGAAATTCCGGTTATTTCTGTTGTGGATCTCGGCATTGTGCGTGACGTGCAATGGAACGGCGAAACGTTGGAAGTAGCTGTCACACCAACATATTCCGGCTGTCCTGCGACGACTGTGATTTCAATGGATATAGAAACCGCCCTTCGCGACCAAGGCGTGCGAGATATTCGAATAAAGACCCAGATTTCGCCGCCTTGGACCACCGACTGGCTGTCAGACGTCGGCCGCGAAAAGCTACAAAGTTATGGTATTGCGCCACCGTCACCAGCCGGTGGCCCAGACAAGTGCCCGCAATGCGCCTCTACTCAAGTATCTAAAGTAAGCCAATTTGGTTCAACGCCTTGTAAGGCGCACTGGCGGTGCGACGACTGTCTTGAACCGTTCGACTATTTCAAATGCATCTAAGGTGATCCCAATGGCCAGATTCCACAAACTCGTTGTCAATGATGTGCGCAAAACGATCCGCGATGCTGTTGTCGTTAGCCTTGCACCGGTAAACGGCGGTGATTTCGGATTTATTCCGGGTCAGTATCTGACGTTTCGCCAGAACTTAAACGGGACTGAAGTGCGCCGGTCCTATTCGATCTGTGCGGGCCGTGACGAGGGCGTTTTACAGGTTGGTATCAAAAAGGTTGCCGGAGGCGCGTTCTCTAGCTGGGCGAATGAGGACCTAAAGCCGGGAATGGTTTTGGAAGCGATGGAGCCAATGGGAACTTTCCACACCCCTTTGGATGCAACACATACAAAAAATTATCTCGGATTTGCAGGCGGGTCAGGTATCACGCCGGTCTTATCGATCCTTAAGACTGTACTGAGCGAAGAGCCGCAGTCCAAATTCACATTGGTTTATGCAAACCGTGGTGTGAACACGATCATGTTTAGAGAAGAGCTAGAAGATCTCAAGAACCGGTACATGCAGCGCTTGTCAGTTGTTCATGTTCTGGAAGGGGACGCACAGGAAATTGAGCTTTTCCGAGGCAGAGTAGATGCCGAAAAGTGCAAGGCGCTTTTTGAACATTGGATCGATATTGAAAGCGTCGATACTGCGTTTATTTGTGGGCCAGAGCCAATGATGTTGAGCATAGCGGAGGCCTTGAAAGATAACGGACTGACAAAAGATCAAATAAAATTTGAATTGTTCGGATCATCACAGCCAGGCCGAGTGGCCCGACCTGCTTCTGCAGAAGGCGACGAAGCGGTTGCGGTCAAGCAAACCCAAGTCAGCGTTACCCTTGATGGCGCGACCCACAATATTGAAATGTCGAAAGACACAACGATCTTAGAGGCCTCATTGGAAAACGCGCTGGATGCTCCATATGCCTGCAAAGCAGGTGTGTGTTCGACGTGCAAATGCAAAGTGCTTGAGGGCGAAGTTGAGATGGTCGCCAACCACGCCTTGGAAGATTACGAGGTCAAAAACGGCTATATTCTATCCTGTCAGTCGTTTCCGATTTCTGACCGCGTCGTTGTGGATTATGATCAACACTAGTTTTACCTATGGCGTGACGTCGTTGCATCGGCAAGGGATTGTCGCCCGCAATTGACGGAGCCCTGATTGGCATTTCCCTACCTTCGATGTACCCTTGCGAGATGAACGATAAAGCATTCACATCATTGGTTAAAATATGGCTTCCTGATAAGTCTCCTCGGGTCTGGTCGTTGCTGGTTACTCTTTTCGGCGATCTCGCGCAGGCACCAAATGCGCAGCTGTCTGGTGCAGCGGTGAATGCAATTCTGAATGGGATCGGGATCAAGTCGGAAGCAATTCGCGTGGCCTTACACAGGTTGCGGCGCGACGGCTGGATCGAGAGCAATAAGGCAGGGCGGAAAAGTAACTATTCCCTTACGAGTTGGGGCAGGGACCAAAGCGCCGCAGCAAATCCAACAATCTATGGTCCATGGCCCGAAATTTCTGATGCATGGTTGGTGGCAATTGATCTAAACGGTCACAGTACTTTAGATACCCAGGGCATGACCCCGATCACGACACATTTGTTCATCAACTTGACCCCTGTTGAAAATGACAGTGCGTTTGTGGTTCACCTGTCACCGTCTCAGGCTATCCCGCGTTGGGTAAGCGACAGACTCTGTTCGTCACAGCTTAATGCGGCGGCGCAAGACTTTCTGAAATGCCTAGAACGGTTTCAGCGAGAATTGCAAAATTTCGATCCGTTAACCCCCGTTCAGACCGCGATTTTGCGTACGCTTTTGGTACATGAATGGCGAAGAATTATTCTCAAGGCGCCTGCTGTTCCTGATTTTATTATGCCTGACGAATGGGTCGGAGCAGCTTGTAAACAGTTGTTCCCGCATGTTCTAGCTGCACTCACGAAACCGGATCTTACCGTGCTGAATGATCTATAGATATGGGATCGAACCGAGGACAAACCGATTTGAAACCAGCACCGTCAACTTGAAATATGGGATACCAATTTGGCGAAATTGCTGTGGAGCTGGTTGATAGAATCAGGCCCAAACAGTCCTCTGTCGGAACCGGACGTTGGTGTTGAACGCAGCGAAGGTCTCAAAGATGTAGGTTCCTCGGAGGCCATGCGCAACGTTGCCTGGCGTCGGAGAAGCGCTCAAGCGGGAAATCGCGGACCATCTCACGAATAAGCTTACCATCACAGAAATACCGTTACCAATGATCGTTTGAAATCAAACGAAAAAATCAACCGTGAGTCTCACTAATTACGTTACCATGACAGCGGGCAGTATCTGACCGGACGGCGTGAGAAGATGGAATTTCGAGCCTGCTGGCATATCATCATTTTTGAGGATGGGCGCTTAGTTCTTCACCGATATAGTGGAATAAAGAGAGGGCATGGGGCCCTTAAACAAAACGGAAGTCGGCCTTGTGAAAGCCCTTGGAAAATATTGGGTGACCGGTCGCGAACGTGCTGAGAGCGTTCTTTCCAATGCGAATGCGTCGGTTGACCTTGGCGCTGTCGTAGCGATTAGCGAAAATGGTCGATGCATAGCGACGGACCTAGCCGAAACCATCCGCTCACCATTTTCGTCTTGGAAAATGCTGCAAAGAAAAGGGTGCCGATGGGTCCTGACTTGAAACTGAAACTGCAACTGAAATCGGGCAAAAGCCCGGTTGAAATGAACCACCCGCGAAATCACAAAGATCTGGACGTCACAAGGAGATTCAAATGAAATCCACCAAACGCACAACAGCGCTTATCACTCTTTTCGCGATCGGACTGGCCCTTCCCGCGGCAGCCGACGTCAAGATCGGTGTGCTTATCCCGGAATCCGGCCCGGCTGGTTTGTTCGGGCCGTCTGCCCGCCAAGCAGCCACTCTTGCGGCGCTTGAGATCAACGAGTCGGGCGGTATTAACGGTGAGCCCATCGAGCTTGTCTTTGCTGATGTCGGCGGTGCCCCTGCCGCCGCCGTCCAATCCGCCATTCGTTTGTGGCGTGGCGAAAACGTCGAAGGCTTCGTTGGGATGCACGATAGTGCCGTGCGCGAAGCCCTGATCGGCCAATTCAAGGCGCAGGTACCTTACGTTTACACACCCGTCTATGAGGGTGGTGAATGTGCCCCGGGAACTTGGGTGACTGGCGAAACGCCTGCCCAGCAGCTCGGCCCTGTCATTCCGTGGATCACCGAACAGGAAGGCGTGAAAAGCTGGTACCTGATCGGCAATGATTATGTCTGGGGTCGCGGCACGAACGCAGCTGCGCGTCAACTGGTTGAGGGTCTCGGAAACGAGGTCGTCGGCGAGGAATATGTGCCCCTTGGCACTTCTGACTATGACGCATCGCTGCAACGTATCCGTGCCTCTGGCGCTGACGCTGTCCTTGTGTCGCTTGTTGGCGGTGATGCCGTCAGTTTCAACATTTCCTACGGAACGTTCGGACTGGATGAACAGGCGGTCCGCCTTGGAACCATGCTTGAGGAAAACACCCTTGCTGGTATCGGCGAAGCGGGTTCCAGCCGTATGTTTTCATCGATGGGGTTCTTCTCGAACATCGAGTCAGATGTGGTCACCGATTTCTCGGCGCGTCTTTCGTCCGAGTTCGGAGATGAAACTGCCGTCATGAATACACTTGGCGAATCCACTTATGATGGCCTGGTGCTTCTGGCAACTATCGCGAACAAGGCAGGGTCCCTCGATGTGGCGGCGATGTCTGAAGTGGCTGATGGCACGGAGATATCTTCCCCGCGCGGCAAGGTGGTGCTGAATGGAAACCATACGGCGCGTACTATTTACGTGGCCGACGCGACCGGCGGTAGCTTCAATGTCGTTGCCGAATTCGATAATGTCGACGCGGGGGTCACCTGCGACTAATGGAAACGTTACTGCTCGTCGGCCTGAATACCGTATGGCAAATTGCGGCTCTGGCGCTCCTTGCGCTGGGGCTTGCAATTGTCTTCGGACAATTGAAAATCCTGAACATGGCACATGGTGAATTCGTGATGCTCGGTGCCTACGCCCATGTCTTGACGGCTGATCTCGGGCTGCCGCCTCTGATGGCTATTCCGGTCTGTTTCGTGTTTGTCGGAACCATTGCATTCCTCGTCGAACGACTGGTGGTCCGACATCTATATGATCGGATGTTCGACAGTTTGCTCGCGACATGGGCGCTGTCGATATTGATCCGGGAGGCCGTAGAACTTGCCTGGGGCCGTTCGTTTCGCAACGTGGCAATGCCGATCGAAGGTGTTACCCAAATCGGTCCAGTCGGATACCCGACCTATCGGCTTATCCTGATTGCCTGCATCGTTGTTTCACTTATTGTGTTGTGGCTTTGGTATCGTCGAAGCCTGACCGGAGTGCGCCTTCAGGCGATGGTATCCAACCCCAACCTTGCGCGCGCTTCTGGCATCAACACGGCGCGTCTGTCTTCGGTTGCTTTTGTCACCGGGTGCCTTCTTGCCGGTCTGTCCGGTCTCTTGCTCGCCCCTACCATCGCCGTCGAACCGAACATGGGTGTTGATGCCTTGATCCGCTCATTTTTCGCCCTCGTCGTTGGCGGGCTCGGAACCTTCGAAGGTCTCGGGATCGGTGTAATTGTCGTTGGCGGGCTTCAGGCTGGCCTTAGTGCGGCTCTAAGCCAGACCGCCGGGTACCTTGGTGTACTCGTCCTTGCAATTCTATTCCTGTGGAAGCGTCCCAATGGTCTCTATCGTCGTTCCTAGTCTACTGCTCGCGGTATCGCTCATCGCACTTCCTATCTTTGGTGGGGATTATCTGTCCTGGCAGCTTGGGCTTTTCCTTCTTTACGGCGTTGCTGCTCAGGGCGTCGGGTTTGCTTGGGGGCGGGGCGGTTTCCTTCCGCTCGGCAACGCGCTGTTTTTTGGTGTCGCAGGATATGGCACGGCGATGGCGCTGAACTTAACGGGTGGGGCTCTTGTGCCATCGGTTATCGCCATATTGGGCCTCGCCACGGTCCTTGCGATATTCGCTTGGGTGCTGGCTGCGATCATCTTTTATGGCCGAACGGACTCAGGCCCTTTTTTCTCGCTTATCACACTGGCCATGGTGCTGATTGCCGGTCAGTTGGCGGAGACCAATCCCCAGATCACCGGTGGCTTCAACGGTTTCACCGGGTTCCCCCCTCTGGCCGGTCTCGATCCCTTTGGAAATCTCTACTATTTGATCGCCGGATTTGTGTTCGTTGTTTCCGTCGGGCTCATGGTTCTCGAACGGTTGCCCGCTGGTCTGGTCATGCGTGCGCTTGTCTCGCAAGAGCCTCGATTACAAACCTTGGGATTTGCGACCAATCGGGTCAAGGCATGGATCTTCGCTGGATCAGCCTTCATCACAGCTCTCGCTGGTGCACTTTTCGCCACACATCAAGGGATCGTCACACCGGCATCGACAGGATTTTTGCTGTCCACCGAGTTTATCGTTTGGGCAGCGGTCGGCGGCCGGCTGCACCCATTGGGCGCCCTCTTTGGCGCGGTTGCGATCGGTATGGTGAGCGCGGAATTGCGTGATACCGTCGTTTGGTGGGAGGTGATGATCGCATTCATATTCCTTCTGGTGGTTCTTCTTGCCCCGGGTGGTGCCGCTGAATTACTAACCCGCGGCCTGCGTAAGATCGGCCTGAAAACCCCGATTTCGACCGCACCGGAAAGTCCGGCCCCGCCGTCACGCGCCGAAACAGATTTTGGCAAGCTCTCGCTTAAAGAGGTCGATCTTCATGCGGGATCGGTGCACATCCTGCGCAATCTGACCTTCAACTGCGAGACCTCGGGAACCATGTGCGTTATCGGTCCAAATGGCGCTGGCAAGACAACAATGTTGAAGGCGATCACGGGCGCGATGCCGATCAAAAGCGGCGCGGTGCGGCTGGGGACAAAGGACATCACAAACGCCCCGCCACATAGCGCACTGGATTTTGGGATCGGCCGGAAATTTCAGATTCCAACCGTCTTTAGTGGCCTGACCGTGCGGGAAAACCTGCAACTCGCCGCCATTGCGGGCCGCGCCCGTGCCCTTGATTTTCTGCGGCCTGCCGCGCTCGGGTGGCAATCGCCGACGTTAACCAATTTGCTAGATACACCGGGTGTCACCCTGTCCGGGCAAGACACTGAAGACGCAGGAACATTGCCTCAAGGTCACCGGCAGATGCTTGAACTTGCGCTGACCATCGGGGCCGCACCGCGAATTCTTTTGTTGGACGAACCGACGGCAGGTATGTCGCCCGAAGAGACCCAGCTCATGGTACGACTTATCCAGAACTATCAGTTGGACACAGGCGCATTCGTTCTTGTGATTGAACATGACATGGCGCTGGTGGAGGCGTTGAACGCACGGGTTCTTGTCGTGCATCAGGGCCACGCACTTGCCGAAGGCACGCTGGACGAGGTGCGTAATAATGCAGACGTAACGGCGGTTTATGCTGGAGGGAAAAAATGATCCTCAAACTTGAAGATGTTTCGGGCGGCTATGGTGATACCTTGGTGCATCGCGATTTTTCGCTAGAGTTGGAGCGTGGCAAGGTGCTTTGCGTAATCGGGCGAAATGGAACCGGGAAGACGACCCTCGCGCGTATGATCGGCGGTGAAATCCCCTTTGCGTCTGGTCGCATGATGCTGGACGGCAAGGATGTCACGACCATGCCCGCATGGGATCGGGCCAAGGCCGGAATTTCAAGGATGCCACAGACCGAACCGGTGTTCGACGCATTGACGGTGGCCGACAACATCGCCCTTGTTGGTAACGTAGACCTTGGGGAACTTGGCGTCCGTTTCCCGCGCATGGTCGAGCGCATGGATCAGGAGGCTGGTTCTTTGTCCGGCGGTGAACGCAAGATCCTTGGGTTCGTGCGGACCATGTTGACCCCGTCAAAGGTAGTCATTTTGGACGAACCCTCCGAAGGCGTGCAGCCCGAGAACATCGTCCATATGCAGACCTCTATTCTGGAAGCCCGAGACAATGGCGCTGCGTGCATCTTGCTTGAACAGAATATTTCAATGGTCGAGGCTCTCGCGGATGAGGTTATCGCGATTGATAGCGGCAAGATTGTGTATCGTGCGTCAGGACATCAGATCAGCCGCGATGCGATGCTGGAAGCAATCAGTTTGTAGCAACTGTTGCCGCGGCACCAATACCTGCCGCGGCAACAATACCTTGGGTCAGGGCAGAACTTTGCCCGGATTCATCAGGTTCTTGGGATCGAGAACACCTTTTATGTCGCGCATCACGTCGATAGCCACTTCGCCATGTTCATAGACCATGTGTTTGCGCTTGCCGATTCCGACACCATGCTCGCCGGTTGATGTACCGCCAACATCAATGGCATGTTTCGCAAGGCGGTCCGCAACCGCCTGCGCACGCTTCACTTCGTCGGGGTCGTTCGGGTCTAGCAGAAGAACCATATGGTAATTGCCGTCTCCGACATGCCCAAGGATCGGAGCATCGAAGCCATTTGCACGCGCGTCATCGCGTGCCTTGCTTATGCTCTCGGCAAGCGCAGAGAGAGGCACACAAACATCGCAGGTCAGCATCCGCTTTGGGCGACGGTAGTGCATACAGGCATGCGCACAGTCATGCCGTGCCTTCCAAAGGCGACTGCGGTCTTCTTGCGTTTTAGCCCAAGTGAAGTCGCTGCCGCCCATATCCTTAACCATTTCACCGACCAGCTCGATTGCGTAATCATTGGCGGGACGAGAGCCGTGAAACTCGATGAACAGATGCGGGCGCAAAGGCATGTCTGTTTTCGAGAATTTATTAACCGCATCGATCATCACCTCGTCGAGGAGTTCCAATCGTGCAACTGGCAGGCCACATTGCTGGATCATCACGGCGGTATCGACTGCATTTTCCAATGTATCAAAAGAGGACGTCGCGGTATCGGTTTCTTCGGGGAGCGGGAACAGACGCAGCGTGACCTCTGTTATCACCCCCAGCGTTCCTTCGGACCCCACAAGAAGGTGCGTGAGGTCATAACCCGCCGCTGACTTGCGGGCTCGGGTGCCAGTGCGAAGGATGCGCCCATCGGACAGAACAACCACGAGCCCACGCACGGCATCGGCCATCGTTCCGTATCGCATCGCGTTTGTTCCCGACGCCCGCGTTGCGCTCATCCCGCCGATAGAGGCGTCTGCGCCGGGGTCCACGGGGAAAAACAGGCCGCTGTCACGCAGTGCCTCGTTCAGGGCGATCCGTTTCATGCCCGGCTGAACAGTGCAGTCGAAATTTGCGGTATCGACATTCAAAAGCGCCTGCATCCGTTCGGTCGAAATCACGATCCCGCCAGATGTCGGGATCAACGCACCTTCGACCGAAGAGCCCGCGCCGAATGCCACGATCGGCAAGTTGTTGGCGTAACAGATTTTGCAAATCTCGGAAATTTCCTCGGTTGTTTCAGGGAAACAGACGCCGTCGGGACGTTGTGGCCGGTGCCAGCTTTCATCCCGCCCGTGTTGGTCAAGGATTGACGAACCAGTCGAAAAGCGATCCCCCAGCAAAGCAGTGAGCGCAGCCAGCACAGCACCAAGGTTGCGTTGATCGGTTGCTTTAGCGGTTTCGGTGCTCATGGTTCAATCTCCCTATAGAGCCATCTAATTTCTTGCGGTCAGAATTGCGGCGCGCCTGTTTCAGCGCAGATACAATTGTAAGAAGGGGGGCGTTGTCAAAATAATATGACAATTCAAATATTCGAAGACAATGAAAATGGGTTCTTTCGTTGCACGAAGCCTCGTTTATTCTAATATTTCCCTGAGCGGCGCGACTTTTCCAGCCTTTAGCTGCCCGCCGATTTCGACGAAAAGCCCGCGCCGTTCGCGCCCCTCAAGAATAAGGCGATCGCCGCAAACCCCACGATACGACACGTCGAAGTAACGATCCGACCAGTCGATTTGCTCGATCAAATATTCGATCCGGCTTCCTTCACTCAGTGGTGAGCGAAAGTTAAGCGACGCATCCATCAGACCCAGACCGCGCGCATTCAATGTCGTTGCTATTTTGGTATGGCCCTCGGCTTTATCATGTAGGAATGCATGAAAAGTAGCGTCCATCCACCGGAAATAGTTGGGGTAAAAAACGATTCCAGCGGGATCGCAGTCTCCAAAACTGATTGAGATGCTATTCGAAAATAGTGTCATATTTCTTGTCAGACCTATCCACAGGTTAATGCCCAATCACGACGGGCTGAATGGGGCGCTTCAAAACGACCCAAGGCTACTGAAGATTTCGCACGCCTGACCGGTCCTGCCTATCATCAATTCTAACGATCCATTGGGTTTGGTCTCGGCGCCGAATGTGACATCGCACGGTTCCGCCAAAGCGCACGTCATTGGGGATGCTTGCTGGATGCCCTCAGCGGTCGTTGCTGGCCGGGTATGAGGTTGTGATGGAAAAAGCGAGTTCAGCGCGGTTAGCGCATCCCCGTTTTTCCATTGCATGGCTGAGATGCGTTCGCACAGTCGCAGTCGATATATCCAATACTCGCGCAATATCCATGTCGCGGCAGCCACGCGCAACCAGCAGGGCAACGTCGACCTCGCGAGGCGTCAGCCCGGCATAGGTGACGCGTTGGCGTATCGCCGCGCGTTCGATAGGCTCTTTAAAAGCATTCAGAAGAAGCCTGTCCGCCTCCGAGAATGGCTCCCGATCATCCGAGCGCCAGAGTCTGAAATCGCCGATGTCTTCAGCCCCGTCGAAAAGGAACATATTCAACCCTGACGACATGCCTATTGGCCCTAAGAATTCGTGGTGGAATGCTGTCCGACGAAGTTCTTCGTAAGGCATGACTTCCTCGGCAAGAACCGCCCTGCGATATGACCGCATCGGGCCAGTGTGCGGGTCGATCGGTTGTAGGTGCTCTTCATAGGTGTCCATCATCTCTTGTGGGATTCGAAATGCCTTACCATTGCGAGACGAACGACTCACTGCATCCCATAAAAAGGTTGAAGCAAAGTCTGCGTCGAACAATTCGATCACATCCTCGAAGATGGCTTCGCGGATGCTTATCCCTGTAGCGTGTGTCGCGATCTTTTCGTTCAGGAAAAAAACCTGTTCCAGGGCCCGAGGCGTAAGATGGATGTGTTCTGCGATTTCTTTCATCCAGAAATTTTATCACAAAAAACGCAATCGATGTAGTATTTGTTGACTTTTCGCGGTGTGGTCGCTGAATGCGCCCCTTTTTTGTGCATTTAATATAGGAGTTGCCAAATAATAGGACATCGCAGCCAGTCAAGACAGATGCTTTGTCTTGCGTGGCCTGCTTTCGTCCGCAGCGGTATCCTGCATCCGCATTTCTGCTGATCCCTTTCGGTTTCCGTTTGTGCTGAACTCCACTTAAGAATTCAGAAACTTATGGTGAGCGAAGGTGCCCCGATGAAATTGACAGATACAACCCTGACCGATTTGGCATCAAAGCTTAGGACGAGAGAGGTCTCTGCCGAGAATATCGCGATGGGGTTTCTTGACATGATCGCTGAGAACGATCCGGCGCTGAATGCCTTTGAAACGATTGATGCTGACGCGGTTTTGGTCGCTGCGCGACAGGCAGACGCCGCCGCCGCGAAAGGAAGTCCCCTTGGACTGCTTCACGGCCTTCCTGTCGCGTTCAAGGCAAATATCGATGTAGTCGGATACGCGACAACCGGATCGAGCCGCGCTTTGCGTGAGTATTTTCCCAAGCGTGACGCGCCCATTGTCTCTGCGATGAAAGCGCAGGGCGTGGTCCCTATGGGCAAGCTGAACATGCACGAGTTGGCATTTGGTGCAACGTCGAACAATGCTTATTGCGGCGCTGTGCGCAATCCCTACAACAAAGATCATGTGCCGGGCGGCTCGTCTGGCGGTTCGGGGGCCGCCGTGGGTGGCGGGCTCTTGCCTGCGGCATTGGGCACCGATACCGGCGGTTCGGTGCGCGTTCCCGCCGCACTTTGCGGGGCTGCGGGCTTTCGCCCCTCCACTGGGCGCTGGTCGACCAAAGGTATCCTGCCGATTTCCCATACGCGGGATACGGCCGGGCCAATAGCACGCAGCGTTGCCGATCTCGATCTTCTTGATCGTGCGGTTGCGGCCCCAAAGCGCGCAGCGGCCACGGCTGGTTCGCTTGAAAAACGTCGTTTCGGCGTTCCGCGTGGATATTTCTTTGACACATTGACAGATGATGTTGCCGAAGCGACGGAACGCGCCCTGGCTGATCTCAAAAGTTCAGGTGTCGAGCTTGTCGATATTGACTTACCGACACTGTGGCAGGAGATAGATCAGGACAGCATGTTGATTGCCGTCTGGGAATTCAAGACCAACGTTGATATCTATCTCGCGGGAAGCGGGATTGAGTACGATAGCCTACTTGATCAGATCGAAAGTCCTGACGTAGCTGCGCTCGCCGCGAGCATTCGCGCACTGCCGCCAGAGACCCAATTACACTATGATGAGTTCATTTCGTTGAAGCGACCCAATTGGCAAAACCGGATGAAAGATCTTTTTGCATCTAAAAAACTGGACGCCTTAGTGTATCCAATGGTTTGTTCGACGGCCCCGAAAATCGGGTTGGACGATACTTTCAATATCGGCGGCATCGAACTGCCGGTCTTCAATACGCTGGTACGCAATTCGGCTGTTGGGTCCGCCCTTGGAATGCCGGGTCTCGCGCTGCCCAATGGTCTGGGGCAAAACGGGCTGCCGATCAGCCTTGGGATTGATTGTGCGGTTGGCGACGACGCCGACCTAATGTCGCTCGGGCTGGCTATCGAACAGGTTCTGTTTCGGAACTGAGGGAACACCTAACCATGATCCATCTTAACAAGGCTGCAAACTGGTCGAAAAACTGTAAACGGTGCGTTGACCCCACGTTGATCAGGACATCGGCCAACGTGGCTTTGTTGGCTGGCAGCTCAGCACCGCCGAAGTCTGGATCTGGGACGCCCCATGTCGCGCCCTCAGGGACGGCAAAACCCATATTGCCTTGACACATGAGCATCACGATACCTTCGTGGGTCGGCATTTAACGTGGCAACACCATCAAAACTCATACATCTAATTTGATATGGTTTTCTTGAAACCCAGAAAATAAATTGAAGCTAATGAAAACAAGATGAGTGCAAGTGCAATCGGGTGCTGCCCAATTGCCCAGATGTTGTCATTCGTGATCAGACGTGCCTTGAGGAAGCTCTGCTCAAGCTGGGGTGTGAGAATGAATGCAACAACGAACGCGACGATCGAGAAACCGAAGGCCCGCATGAAATACCCAAACACAGTTGCTGCAAGCATCACATAGATTGCGAATTGACCGCCGCTGACAACGTAGGCACCCGTCGTGCACAGGATCATCGCCCCGGGATATATGACGGTTCTGGGTGCGGAAACAACGAAGGCCCAAAACCGCATTCCGAACTGGCCAACAAACAAGTTGGCAAAATTAGCAACCAACATTGCTCCAAACATACCGTAGATCGGCCGCGTTGCACAGATCAACTGCAACTCAGAGCGCGCCCTACCCGAGACGGAATTCAGG
>TARA_R110002110_G_scaffold298408_1_pt1 | contig 63299 bp, 59 predicted proteins | sample TARA_R110002110 | Tara Oceans TARA_R110002110 (sample SAMEA4397330) | marine metagenome | biome: Polar Biome; feature: [SRF] surface water layer (ENVO:00010504); material: water (ENVO:00002006), including particulate matter (ENVO:01000060) such as... | depth 5 m | reverse complement strand
TCGGCTTCGGCTTCGGCTTCGGCTTCGGCTTCGGCTTCGGCTTCGGCAGAAATTGTTTCAGTTCGATCTATTTCTGACCCAATAGTTTGTTCACTCGCCTGCATTATTTCGCTTGCTGAGTCATCATCGGTCAAAGATTCCGTCGGCAAATCAGTCGTTGAATCAGCCAGCTGCCCTTCAGTTAAAAGCTCTGCTACCCATTCGTCAGCTTCTAACGAGGATGTTTTATTTGGTGAAATATTAGCTTCTACGTCATCATTTGATTGAATCGATTCGTTATCTACACTTTGATCCTGTTCTAAAATTTCCAATTCATTAACATGAGAAGCGAGTTCGGTCTCCTTCTCAAAAATATTATCCATATCATCAACAGGTGCTGCTAATTCTTCAGAGGATTGGAATTGAGAGCTTTCATCTTCTGCTTCATTCTCCTGCATCTGCTCAATTGATGATAATTCAGCTTCAGCAGGAGTTTGGCTTTCATCTGAGTCTGTCTGTTCAGTATCCTCTTCGGACATTTGCGCGGCTAATAGCTTTTGTTGCAAGTGTTCCTCTTCAGTTAACTGAAAAGTCTCATCTTGTGTAACAGAATCATTTGATTCATTTTCAGTATCGACCTTTTCGGTCAATGGATCAGTTTGAAGAGCAGCAATATCTGTTGCGTCGTTTGGAGATGATTGCTGAACACTTTGATTGGGAGTGACTGAATCTTCTAAAGTTGTTTCAGTAAATGGATTCTCCGCCTGAGTTTCATCTAGCCGTTGCTGCCTTGCTGCTTTTAATCTTTCAGTTCGCTCCCGCAGTTTGGCTCGCAGCTTATCAATCTCATTAAATGGCTCTTCTGCCTTTTCCGCAATATTATTAGTTTGGTTATCACTGATTGCGTCTTCATCGTTTGGCTGTGACACCATTATTTCAGATAAGCTTTCTGTCTCATTATCTTGTGGCGCTTCGGCTTGAATTTCAGCAACAGAGTCCTCTGTTTGGCTTTCTTCAACCGAGTCGCTTTGATTGTTGAGCTCTGATTTAGTCTTATGTTGATCAGCTGGGAACGTATCATTCAGTTCCATATCGGCTGGTGGAGCTTCAGCGAAGGGTTGGGGTTCTTCAGCGGAAACCTGAGCATTTCCGTTAATCAGCTCATCCAGTTCAGCAAATTCGAGGCTTTCTATTTCTGCATTTGGATCATCTGCTAAGGAAGTTTCTTCAGCATTTTCCGTTTCTGCAGAGACTGACTCTTCAGGCTGTTCAACTGAATTTTCTGCCTGCATATCCTCTGGTGAAAATTGCTCAGCTGATTCAACCTCATCATCAACATTCTCCAATGAATTCTGGCTAACCGGTGCTTCTGGTTCAGCGGATTCACTGCTTTCAAGATTTGAATCAGAGATGTCTGAAGCTTCTTCAATAACGTTGATTTCTGCTGAATCTATATCTTCGTTAGTTTCAGCTGATTCTTCTGGTAACATTTCAGTAGATGCAGATTGTTCTGGCGATTCAGCTGCTTCAGAATGACTATCCGAGTTCTGACTAATGGATTCTTGCTGTTCATCAGACTCGATATTTGGTGAACTCAAATCATCCATTGATAAGGCTTCTTCAGCATTTTCAGTGTCTGCTGACACTAACTCTTCGGGTTGTTCGATTGAGTTTTCTGCCATCTTTTCTTCTGGTGAAAGCTGCTCGTTGAAATCAACTTCAACATCAGCACTGGCTGGCGAATTCTGGCTATTCGGCTCTTCCTGAACTGCAAACTCAATGTCCTCAGCAATTGAATCATCTACTGATGCGGTTTCTTCAATATTTTCGAATTCTGTTGGTTCTGGCTGTACGGATTCTTCATGTGCATTCTGTGCTGCAATTTCCTCAGAATCAATTTGTTCAAACGGCTGATCTGCTTCGGAGATATCCTGTACATTCTGACTGGCAGACGGTTCTTGAGCTTCAGCCATCCCAGCGGAATCAGCTTGCTCAATAAACAAATCTGTATCCCAGTCCGTTTCAGCAAACTCCTCAGCAAAGCTGTTTATTTCTGCCTCAGTGTTAGGTTCTGAAGATTCTTCAAATGGCTGTTGGTTTAGATCAGTAGACTCTGCCTGCTCGGCTATCATCTCCTGTTCATCCATAGACGAATCTTGTTCTGAAACAGATGGATAATCTTCTTCATTTTGTTGCAGAGTTTCTTCTAATGTTTCGGCAGCTGCATTATCACTTCCAGCCAGTTCAATGCTTTCTGTTCGTTCGAAAGGTTCTGCAGTCTCTTCAGAAGTGAGATCCGATATAACTGACTCATCCAACTCCGCCAAAGGGTTGCCTAATTCAGTCTGTTCAACAGGCTCATCATGTGACTCAATGGCATCGATATCAGATTCTGCTAATTTATTTTCTTCAGGGAGGCTGGTTTCTGCATCATTTCCAATAACGTTTTCGATCTCTGCATTTTCCTGCTCAAGATCATCGGAATCACTTTCTACTGGCATGTCGGTGGCACGCATAAGATCATCAATTTCGGTAGCCGAAATCATATCTTTTGCGTCTGAATCCACTTCATCAATTTGTTCAATATCTAATTCAATATCGGCTGGCTGAACAGCCTTAGTTAGACCTTGATAGGCTAAGTCATCACTTTCAAAAGCATGAAATTTCAGTTCTTGATGTTCAAATGCTGCCCCGTCGTCAGTTATTTCCTCATTACCTGCTACAGGAATTGTGGATTTTCCATAAATATCAGGCACCTGATTGGTCCAGGCTTTATTCAAGTGGGCCTTCATACCTTTTGGTTCAGTCGCAGCACTGACTGTTTCGGTCTCGGTTTCAATATCTGGCTGGTTTTCTTTAACTTCCGTTTCAGTGGATGTTTTACCGTAAACATCAGGAATTACCGGATTCCAGTCAGTCTTCAGAAAATCAGCCATCCGCATCGAGCTGCTTGCCGGTTCAGGTTCTGGTTCTGGTTCATCTTCTTTGGCCTGTTCATCCGCAGCCAAATCAAAATCTGTCATCGAATCAGCAGGATTATTATCTGATTCACTGGCAAGAGACTCCTCAACAATCTGGTTTTGAGCAAAAATATCATCGACATCGACTTCATCTGATTCGCTTTCTGCCAGTTCAATATCAAAATTTTCATCTGTATCACTTAGCTCTTCGACAACAACCGTTTCGTCATCAAGCTTTTCCATCTGTTCAACAATGGTGTCTGCATTCTCATCATCAAATACACCATCAAAATCTGCTACAGGTTCTTCTTCCGGTTCAGTATCAACTTCAGGCTCTGACAGTTCTTCTGGTAATTCAGTATTAACCGCAGATTCCTCGACCAGTTCTTCATCAACCGCCTCTATCTCCGGGGCATCAGGATCCTGCTCGTTATCAGCCTGCATAATGCTGAGGGTTGCGTCAGTTAGCGAGGTGATTTGGTCAGGAAAGTTATGCAGTGTTTTTTCGTCTTGCTCAGAATACAAATTAACAATTGATTTAAAAATTTCTTTTTCACGTAGCACCAATTCCTCGACCATTGAATCCAGTGCTTCACCGCTTAATCCATAGCGTTCGCTCAGTTGACTGCCTAATGCAGTCACACGTTGCTCGTAGTTATTTTTGATTAATTTGGCAGTACGTGCCGCTGCAGCTTTGGTGCGTTTATGTTTGCGATGCGCACGGATAAACATCCAGATAAACAAAACAGCAAAGATGGCTGCCAGCTCATAGGCAAGCCATTGAAAAACCGGATCAGTCATCGACATTTATAATAAGTCTCCAGGTAAAAGCTGCCGGCGACGGCTGCGATGCCAAAACCAGAATCCCATTATTAATAACAACACAATAATGGCATTACCAATAGCTAAAATGACTGTGTCAGAAAGCTCGAAGGTAGATTTAGGTATTTCTGCATTAGGTTCATCCGCAACAGGATCTATTATCACCGGTTCAAATGGCTCATCATTAACCTTTTCGGCAGCAATAGGCGTTTCTGAAGTAATTGTCAGTGACGCACCGGCTGTTTCGTCAAGCAACTGGATAGGCTTGGGTTGTAAAAAAACATTACGGCCAGCCGGAGTTTTCCCCCGGATCTGCAACGATAATTGATAAGCGGTTTCAGGTTGTAAATCGGCCACTGTCAACTGCCAGGCATTTTCAGACTGCCGTAATACTTCGTAGGGGAATTCACTGCCATCTGGTGCACTGAGTAAAGCAGAGATTTGCAGAGATTGAGGATCAATCATACTGGCATCAGCAGACATAGACAGTCGATGACTGCGACTATCAACATCCAGTTGAGTAACAGTGACATCAAATGGCAGCGCCACTACGTTGACGGATTGTCGCCGCTGACGTTCGAATGTATCACTTTTTGCTGTGATCACAATATCATTTTGTCCGCTGTCAAACAGCTTGCCCAAATTTGCCATAAACGTCGCCGTCTGGTTATTTAAGGTCATTTTGTTATTGATCGGTTCACCCTGCAGTGGTTGAGTGCTTAACTCTGCCGTAACCAGTTGCAGAAAATCCTGTCGATCAATCTGTTTACCATGGTCGGTTAATTTGGCGACAATATCAAACTGCTCTCCAGCAAGAATATTATTTGGCAGATCAATTGTTTCCATCCGCAGATCTGTTAATACCATTACCCTGTTATCCGGATCGATATTGCCATCAATAAACCACTCTCCAGACATTGGTTTATCGATAGTAATCAAATCAAAATGTTTTTCCTGCATCCAACTTACTGATGGCTCATGAGTTTCATATGATTGGTTTTTTTGATCCGGTTGAACCAGTTGGGTGACATCGGTTTCATTTTCACGAAACACCAATATCGTCATTTCATTGACACTGGTATCAATGGTAAATCGATTATCCACAAGTGGAACCGAGTCACGTTGAGTGGCTTGTTCAAACAGATGCAGAAAAACACGTTCCAGCTCATCCGCATTATCCACCTGGTGATACCAGCCATCTGTAGCCATTGATAATTGTTTAAGCAGTTCGTGATCAGCGTCTTCAGATAAGGCAATGGTATGTATACGAAAGCCTTTTTGTTTTATTTGCGGCAACAATTTATTGATGATGTTCTGCCGTGATTGATCGCTGGATGCTTTTCCCTGATGCAAATCAACCAGACCATCTGATAACAGGATAATGCTGCGTTGCTTGGCTGGATCAGAAACTTTGACATTAGCTGTGGCTTTTTGCAGCGCCTGCTCAATATCAGTAAATAAACCATGAGAGTGAATTTCGGAGGATTTTTGCTGAACGCGTTCTCGCCAAGTATCATCAGCTTTTTGTAATGGCACCAGCATGTTTACGTAGCGGGCAAAGGTCCAGACACCACTTTCAGCATCACCCGGCATCAACCCACCTAATAATCTCAGGCCCGGCGATCGTAGATTCTGGGGGTCATTTTGTTTCATGCTGCCAGAGACATCAATAATGATGCGTACATCAGCGTTTGGGTTAGTATCCGCGAGTGCGGGTAACGCAAACCAGATGAGCGGCAGTGCCAGTAATAGCTTCAATATTCTCTGCATAAAAACAACCTGTTTGACTTGAAAAGCGGCAGAAAATGTCATTACTGACGATTTACTGACGCGAATTGTTTTATTTCAGACTCAATATGCAGGTTTTATGCCGATAGTTCAGTTATTTACTTGTCAGGCTTAAAGCAGATCCAAACCGCGCTGGATATCCTGTTGAATATCCTCAACATTTTCCAAGCCTACCGATAAACGTATCATGCCATCACTGATACCTGATTCAGCTCGCGCCTCAACTGACACTCGACCATGAGTTGTTGTGGCCGGATGGGTGATAGTGGTTTTGGTATCACCCAAATTGGCCGTTATCGAAATAAACTGTGTGGCATTAATCAATTTCCAGGCAGCTTCCTGTCCGCCTTCGACTTCAAACGCAATAATGCCACCAAAATCAGATTGTTGCTGTTTTGCCAACTGATGTCCTGGATGTGACTCGAGCCCCGCATAAAACACCTGGGTAACCTGTTTCTGCTGCTGCAGCCAATGTGCCAGTTGATTGGCATTGGCTGAATGCGCTTTCATGCGTAAATCCAGTGTTTCCAAACCTTTCAGAAAAGTCCAGGCATTGAATGCACTCATGGTGGGGCCTGCTGAACGCAGGAAACCGTATACCTCTTCTCCAACCCGTTGCGCATCGCCGACCACCGCACCACCCACACAACGTCCTTGCCCATCGATATATTTGGTCGCCGAGTGAATGACGATATCGGCACCGAGTACTAATGGTAGTTGCAACGCCGGTGTACAGAAACAGTTATCAACAATTAAAAGGCAGTCATGTTGCTTAGCCAAAGCCGATAAAGCAGCTAAATCAGCAATTTCATTGAGTGGATTGGAAGGTGTTTCCAGAAATAACGCTTTGGTATTGGGCTTGATCGCCGCTTCCCAGGCTGCCAGATCGGTTAACGGTACATAGTCTGTCTTCAAACCGAATTTGCTCAGATACTTATCAAACAAAACCCGTGTCGTACCGAACACACTACGTGAAGAAACAATATGATCTCCGGCCGCGCATAAGCCCATAAAAGTAGCAAGAATAGCGGACATGCCCGAAGCTGTTGCCACGCAGGACTCACCCTGTTCCAATGACGCCAGGCGTTGTTCAAAAGTACGTACGGTTGGATTGGTAAACCGTGAATAGATATTTCCCGGTTCATCTCCGCCAAATCGTGCTGCCGCCTGTTCCGCGCTATCAAACACAAAACTCGATGTGGGGAAAATCGGTTCGGAATGTTCGCCTTCGGGCGTTCTTACCTGTCCGGCACGCACTGCGCGGGTAGCAAAACCTTTGTCTTTAAGATTGGTCATGACAACTCTGAAATAGCTGGAAAATCCTGCCATTCTAAAAGATAAGCCTTATTGCTGACCAGCTTTATCCTTAAGTGGCTTAGTGAAATAAACCTCAGGAAAGAGATTTAAGGAAATATTGGAAAATGGCTTTATTAATAATGGTGAAATTAAGCAGTTATGCTCAGCCAACAATGACTGAGCATGCAACAATGAATTACCTTATGGCTGATAATGTAAAGACAACATATAAGTGCGATCTAAGGTATTGAAGTTGTTGACGGTTTGATATTCCTTATCGAATACATTCATTGCATTTAACTTAACTGACCAGTCGTTATCTATCTGATAAGCCACTCTGAAGTCCACCAGACCATAACCACTTAAACGCGTGTTGTTAGCGGCATCATCATAACGATAATCACTGACTTTCCAGCTGCCGCCAATTAACCAATCACCAAACTGACGATCAACATGCAGATTCGCGAAGCGCTGTGCTCTGCGTGGTAGCTTATTACCCGTTTCTTCATCTTCGGGTGTAAGCACAGTCGCATTGAACTGTACCTGCCAATTCATCAGCGTTGTAGCCAAATCGAACTCAAGACCTTTAATTTTGGCTTCAGCCACATTTTCAGTGGTGGGAAATTGATACACCAGCAAATCACGGATTTTGTTCTGGAAAGCATGAACTCCCCAAGTACCCCAATCCGTGTTGCCTAACAAACCAACGCCATAGTTTTTGGATTTTTCGGCTTCTAAATCGGGATTGCCAACAAAAAAACCAACATCTGGATAATAAAGTTCATTAAATGTTGGGGCTTTAAATGCAGTTCCTACATTCGCCGTAAACTGAAGTGCCTGTGTTAATTGATAGCCCCACTCTGCAGTGCCAGTAGTTTCTTCCCCATAGGCTTCATTATCATCATGACGTGTACTTAATAACCAACTGTGATTACCTGCATGCCCCTGCCAGCTGATAAAAATCGCCTTGTTATCACGTGAGGTTTCATCGTAATCAATCGTGCCCTCAATACGATCGTTATCATAATCCAGCCCAACATTGAGACGTTGCTGTTTTGACAGCATAAAAGTATTAACCAGACTGAAAAACCGATGACGAGTATTGAACGTGCCATCGGCAGTACCATCCGCATAATTATCTGACTCGTCGCGGGATTCAGATAAATTAAAGGACATTAGCCAATTATCCGTGAATTGATAACGTGAATTTACACCCATAACCTGTTGAATATTATCAGCATAAAAATCTTCGGTCAGGGAAAAACTATCATAATGATTTTGTGATTGAGCGCGTAAAAAATTCGCTCCAACACTCCAGTCCTTATTGATATCGTGATCAATTTTTGCTGAAACACTATTATTTCGATAACCATCATGATCCGGATTATCTTCTTCTCTGGCATTAATTCCATTGGTTGATTGATGCGAGAAATTGGCATGATAACGAGTCGTTTCATTACCTCCACTTACGCCCGCACTTGCCTGTTTAGTATTATGACTACCAATATCCACCGAAGCATAGGGAGTTGGATCCTGGTTTTTACCTTGCCGGGTAAATATCTGAATGACGCCACCAATCGCCTCTGAACCATACAAACCAGACCTCGGTCCACGTACGATTTCAATTCGTTCAATCTGATTTACCGGAAAGTCCTGGATGGCAGCCCCTCCTGATGTAGCAGAATGCCATTTAACCCCATCAACTAAAAAAAGCACATGATCTGAATTTGTGCCTCGTAAATAGACACTGCTGTTTTTCCCCAAGCCACCGCTATTTGAAATATCCATACCTGGAAACCGTGACAGTAAGCTGGGCAAATTATTAATCTGCAAACGATCTATATCCGCACGTGTGATAACGGTATTCGGGGCCAATACATTTTCCGTGGGCATACGGTTTGCCGTAATCGTCATTGCATCAAGGGATTCCTGTTCAGCCAGAGCCGTAACAGAGAAGGTGGAAGTAGCCAGTGCCGCCAAAGTCAGTCGTGCACAGACACGCAAAGGCATGGCCTTTGTTGAAGGTTTCATATTGTCTCCTAGGGATACGCTCACCCGCGATCCAGGTTAATAAAGTCACACAACACGATTCGGTTGTGATGAACTTCAGGCCGGTCTCCGGACTCACGTTGTGGCTTGCGCCAGTACATCCGCCTTCCCACGATTAATACGCAGTGGCTGATTGGATGCATTTTCAACGTTTACCGTTGCGGGGGCAGTGTTGGATTTTCACCAACTTCCCGTTTAACTCTGATGGATATCAAAGCACCTGAAGAGGCGCGCATCTTAAATCTCCCATGGCTTATCGTCAAACCTGATAAGGACAATTAATGATTTCCAAATTGACAATATAGCTTGCTAATCCTTATTCTGTCGGCAGTTTCAGGTGTCGCGAAAGTGATGAAACGGGAAGTCGGTGCAGCCAAACATTGGATAAACCCGACACTGCCCCCGCAACGGTAAATGAGTTCAGGTTGAACGTTACGCCACTGTATCTATTACGGGAAGGTGTTCAACCGGTGACAACACCGCTCATGAGTCCGGAGACCGGCCTGAAATATCCTGGTCTGTTGACCGAAAATGCTATTAACCAAGTTGTGCGGGTGAGCACATCGGAGAACCTCAATGTCGTTATTATCTCTACGTCAGCAACTGATCGTGGCTGCACTTCTTGTCTTATTAATGGTGATGACTCGTGGTCATCATTTCGCCGATATCAACGTTTTACCCAGCGCCTCCTGGGCAGTATTTATGCTCGCCGGATTTTATCTGGCCTCAAAATTGTGGTTTCCGGCTTTTTTAGGTCTGGCTGTTGTGCTGGATTTGATGTCGGTATACATAGGCGGCGCCAGTAATTTCTGTGTTTCGCCATCTTATGGCTTTTTACTGCCTGCATATGGAAGTTTGTGGCTGGCAGGTCGCTGGTTTCAATCCAAATACCAATTTAACTGGACTGCTCTGTTTACACTGGCGATGACGCTGGTGACGGTTACCGCAGTTGCCGGCCTGTTCAGTGGCGGTGGTTTTTACTGGTTTTCAGGTCGTTATGTCGATCCAACCATGGCTGAGTATCTGACCCGGTTTGTCCAGTCCTATCCTGGCAACCTGAGTAAATTAAGCTTTTATATTGCTGCTGCCGCGGTGATTCATATCAGCTTCCGTTTTGCGAATTTGAGCCAGCGCAGTAATCAGCTACGTTAATGTCACAGCAGCCGCAAACCTGCGCTGCGCTGATTATTGCTGCCCCCGCCTCAGGTCAAGGTAAAACAACCGTTACCGCGACCTTGGCGTGGCATTATCGACGTCAGGGTAAACAGGTCCGAATTTTCAAAGTGGGTCCAGACTTTCTGGACCCAATGATCCTGTCATTTGCCTCCGGCCATCCGGTTTATCAAGTTGATTTATGGATGGTCGGTGAAACTCACTCCAGACAATTGATTGCCGACGCCGCCAAACAGGCAGATATCATTCTGATTGAAGGCGTGATGGGTTTGTTTGATGGTACGCCTTCCACAGCTGATTTAGCTGCCATTATAGGAATCCCGGTGTTAGCGGTCATTGATGCCAGTGCCATGGCACAAACATTTGCCGCTTTAGCATTCGGCTTAGCCAACTTTCGTCAGGATGTGACGTTGGCTGGTGTTCTGGCCAATCGTGTGGGCAGTGCCAGACATGCTGAAATGCTGACGTCCGCTTTACCTAACGATTTACCTTGTCTTGCTAATATGCCTCGTCAAATTGAAAGTCTGCCCAGCCGTTATCTGGGTTTGGTTCAGGCTGATGAACTCACGGATTTGACTGAGCGTCTGGACCGACTGGCAGATAGCCTGCAGCTGAATCCCGAATTTGTTTTACCGCAAATCAAAATCAACAATCAGCCTTTTGAAGCTTTACCCGCATTATTAAAAGATCTTCGCATCGGGGTGGCTAAGGATGCAGCGTTTGCCTTTGTTTATCAGGCAAATCTGGATTGTTTAACCGCTATGGGTGCTGAGCTGATATTTTTTTCCCCGTTAACGGATACAACGCTTCCTGAGGTAGATAGCCTTTATCTCCCTGGTGGCTATCCTGAACTGCATCTGGAAACACTCAGCCAAAATATGTCGATGCGTCAGGCGATATGTGAATACATTAATGCCAATAAACCAGTTGTGGCTGAATGTGGTGGCATGCTGTATTTGTGCCGCACATTAACCGATAAGCATGGCCAACAAGCTGAAATGTGTGGCGTGCTGGCCGCTGATGCCAAATTACAAGCCAGACTGACAGCCTTGGCATTGCAACAAGTTACTCATGATAATTACACTTTACGTGGTCATACCTACCACCATTCCTTGTTGGAAAATCAACCCATAGCTATCCTCTATGCTGAATGCCCAAACGGCAATAAAGTCAGTGAAGCCGTGTTTCAGCAACAACGCCTGACCGCCAGCTATATCCACTTTTATTTTCCGTCAGCCCCTGAACTCATTGCCCGCTGGTTTACCCCATGAGTCAGGATAAATACCGCTTTAATCACCAGGATCGTGAGGCTGTATATCGCGCTATTGGTGAGCGTCGTGATATGCGGCATTTTATTGCTGATCCAATCGATCAGGATATTCTGCAGCGATTATTTCAAGCAGCCTGGCAGGCTCCCAGCGTAGGACTGATGCAACCTTGGCGGATGATTCGGATTACCGATACCGGCATCCGCAATGCTATTCATCAAATCGTTGAAAATGAAAGAGTGCTGACTGCCAAGGCGTTGGGTGAGCGTGAAACAGAATTTCTGCAGCTGAAAGTTGAAGGCATCAAGGATTGCGCTGAAGTGTTGGTTGTCTCGTTGATGGATAAACGTGAGTCGCATATTTTTGGTCGCCGCACCCTGCCGGAAATGGATCTGGCATCGGTCTCATGTGCCATTCAGAATATGTGGCTGGCTGCCCGTGCCGAAGGATTGGGCATGGGCTGGGTCTCCTTATTTGATCCCCAAAAATTAGCCGATTTATTGGGGATTCCTAATGGGGCCTGCCCGGTGGCGATTCTGTGTCTGGGTCATGTTGATGATTTTTACCAACAGCCCATGCTGGAGCAGGAAAACTGGCGACAACGTCAGCCTCTGGATGAACTTATCTTTGAAAACCGCTGGGAAAACAATACTAAGTCATGACCTTTATTATCATGCTCAGCGCTTTGATCATTGACTGGTTTGTCGGTGAACCGAAACGGTTCCATCCTCTGGTCGGCTTCGGCACTTTGGTGAACAAAATCGAAGCACGTCTTAATCACTCCCATCATCATCGGTTTGTTCAGTTTTTTTTGGGTATTCTGGCATTGGTCATTTGTGTGGTTCCAATAACGGTTCTTACTTACCTGATCAGCCAGATTCCGTTCTGGGGCACCTTATGTTCCGTGGTGCTGTTAACGCTGTGCCTGGGTCATCGCAGTCTATTTGACCATGCCAGGCCTATTCTGCATGCCATGCAACAAGGCGATATCAAACACGCCAGAACATTGACCAGCCGAATTGTCAGTCGTGATAAAGATCATATTGATGTGAATAAAGCGACGATTGAATCCGTGCTGGAAAATGGTAACGATGCCGTTTTTGGTACGCTTTTCTGGTTTGTTATCGGTGGTGCAGCCGGAGCGGTTGCCTACCGTCTGGTCAATACGCTGGATGCCATGTGGGGCTATCGAACTCCACGCTTTTTCTATTTTGGTAAAACGGCAGCTCGGTTGGATGATGTATTAAATTTTGTACCCGCCCGACTGACCGCTTTAAGTTATGCCCTGCTTGGCAATACGCGAAAGGCATTGAGCTGCTGGCATCAGCAAGCACCGTTATGGGACAGTCCAAATGCCGGTCCGGTAATGGCCAGTGGTGCGGGCGCTTTGGATGTTCAACTCGGTGGGGCTGCTTGTTATCACGGTGAATGGCACCAACGCCCCATGCTCGGCACGTCAAATATTGCTGAAGCAAATGATATTGTGCGTGCTCTAAGATTAGTGTCTAACAGTGTGTTGTTATGGCTTTCCGTCATAGGGATTGTTACGGGGATCATTTATGCTTAATCACGGCGGCAGAATTCAAGCTTATGCCAAACAATATGGCATTGCTCGAGAGGATTGGCTGGATTTATCTACTGGTATAAATCCAAACGGCTGGCCCGTACCAGAACAGATCCCGGCAGAAATTTGGGCAAGACTGCCTGAAAATGAAGATGATTTAATCGATCAGGCTAAAGCGTATTATCAATGTGAACATATTCTGCCAGTTGCCGGATCGCAGGCCGCCATACAAATCTTACCGACATTAAGATCAGCTTGTCACGTTGCTATCCTTTCACCAGCATACGAAGAACATCGTCATTGCTGGCAGGTAGCCGGTCATGAAGTGGTCGCGCTGGAAAGTTTTGAGCTGGATCAACAGATTGATATGTTTGATGTGGTGATTGTTATTCACCCGAATAATCCCAGCGGTGAAACGTTTGATAGACAACGTTTATTAAACTGGCAACAACGTTTGCAAATGCGTAATGGCTGGTTGATCGTCGATGAAGCATTTCTTGATATCACACCAGAGCAAAGTCTGGCACCATTCCCCTGCCAGCATGGATTAATCATTTTACGTTCGCTGGGAAAGTTTTTTGGCCTGGCCGGTGTAAGAGTCGGGTTTGTGATCACACACCCTGATTTGTTAAAGCAAATCGCCGAAAAATCTGGCCCCTGGCCGATTGCTACAGCATCCAGATGGATTGCCTCGCAGGCATTAGCTGATAAAAACTGGCAACAGCAATCGCGTCAGTATTTACCGCAACATGCCCAACGACTGACAGAGCTGCTCGGTCAATATAAATTAGCACCCAGCGGCGGTTGCGCCTTATTTCAATGGGTTAAAACCGCTCATGCTGCCAGCATTCATCATCAACTGGCCCAACAAGGTATTCTCTGTCGATTATTCGATCGACCGGCAGCCTTAAGGTTTGGCTTACCGGCTACTGAACAGGACTGGCTACGTCTGGAAACCGCATTACAGAAGGTCGAACAACCATGACAGCTAAGACTTTAATGGTTCAGGGGACAACATCGGATGCTGGTAAAAGCACACTGGTAACCGCGTTATGCCGCTGGCTGGTCAAACAGGATTACTCTGTCGCACCCTTTAAACCGCAGAATATGGCGTTGAACAGTGCTGTTACAGCAGATGGTGGTGAAATTGGTCGTGCTCAGGCCGTTCAGGCCCAGGCCTGCAAACTGCCGCCGCATATCGATATGAATCCGGTTTTACTAAAACCCAACAGTGATACCGGCGCTCAGGTCATTATTCATGGCAAAGCCATTGCCAACATGGATGCCCGCTTTTATCACGACTATAAACAAACCGCGATGACTGCAGTATTAGAATCGCATGCCCGTCTGCTTAAACAATATGATGTCGTAATGGTGGAAGGTGCCGGTTCACCGGCAGAAATCAATCTGCGTGATCGGGATATTGCCAATATGGGTTTCGCTGAAGCCGTGGACTGTCCAGTGATCCTGGTTGCTGATATTGATCGTGGCGGTGTATTTGCTCACTTGGTGGGTACTTTGGATCTTCTGTCAGCTTCTGAGCAACAGCGTGTTAAAGGCTTTGTAATTAATCGCTTTCGCGGTGATATCAGCTTATTACAATCCGGTCTGGACTGGTTGGAGCAACGCACTGGCAAGCCGGTTCTAGGCGTTCTGCCCTATCTCCATGGCCTGCATCTGGAGGCCGAGGATGCGATTAATATTACGCAGGTAGAAAAAGCCGACAATGTGCTGAACGTTATCGTGCCGGTTATGCCTCGTATCAGTAACCATACCGATCTAGATCCATTACGGCTGCACCCAAACGTAAACTTACAATTTATCGGCCCAGATTCACCGATACCGCCAGCCGATTTGATCATTCTGCCAGGTAGCAAACATGTCAGCGCTGATCTGCAATGGCTGGAACAGCAAGGCTGGCCTGCAGCGATTCAAAAACATCTGCGGTACGGTGGCAAACTATTAGGGATTTGTGGTGGTTTTCAAATGCTGGGTCAGCAGATTGATGATCCAACAGGTGTTGAAGGTTCGCCTGGCACTTGCAAAACAGGTCTAGGCTTATTGGATATGCACACTACCCTGCATGCCGAGAAACAATTACGGCAAAATCAGGGACAGTTATTGTTCAATAATGCTGCCATCAGTGGCTACGAAATTCATGCCGGTGTCACCGAAGGCAAAGCTTTATTGCGTCCGCTGCTACAGTTATCGCATGGCCCGGATGGAGCGATCAGCGAAGATAATCAGATTATCGGCACGTATCTGCATGGACTTTTTGAACAGCAAACAAGCTGTGATGCCTTGCTGCAATGGGCTGGACTGAATAACGTAAGCAGTTCGGATTATCATGCTTTGCGGGAAGCAGATATTGAACGACTGGCAGAGATGGTTGAGCAGCATATGGATACCACAGCACTACTGACTATTTTAAAGGCAGCAAATGGCTAAAACCCTGATCCTTGGCGGTGTAAAATCCGGTAAAAGCAGACTGGCTGAACAACGCGCTATCAACAGTAAATTAGCCGTCTGCTATGTGGCGACGGCTCGTGCTGATGACAGTGAAATGCAGCAGCGTATTGCATTGCATCAACAGCAACGCCCTGCTCATTGGACTACTATCGAAGTACCGCTAAATCTTGCCGCTGCATTGCAGCAACAGGACGATGCAGATAAATGTCTTTTGGTGGATTGTCTGACCTTATGGCTGACCAATTTGCTGCTCACCGATGATGAGAATTTATTAACTAACGAAATCCAACTATTACTTGAGACCTTGCCAACTCTACAGGCTGACATCATTTTGGTCAGCAATGAAACCAGTATGGGCATTGTGCCGATGGGCGAATTGACCCGGCGCTTTTGTGATGAAGCCGGCAGCCTGCATCAACAACTTGCTGTGCTGATGGATAATGTCATCCTCACCGTGGCCGGTTTGCCGCATGCTTTGAAAGGAAACTGAATGATCGACTTCACCCAATGGTTAACATTACCTGCCAAAACGATTGACCAAAATGCTGCAGATGCAGCGTTAACGCGACAAAGCCAGTTGACCAAACCGGCAGGGTCATTAGGTCAACTCGAACAATTAGCAGTGCAACTGGCAGCACTGCAAGGCACAACGCCCCAAGCCGATCATGTGCATATCACCGTTTATGCAGCTGATCATGGTGTAATGGTAGAAAATATTTCGGCCTATCCACAATCCGTTACCGCCGCAATGATTCGTAATTTCGCCAGTGGTGGCGCGGCTATTAGCGTATTGGCGAAGCATTTGGATGCTTCGCTGGACGTGATCAATGTTGGCACGGTCAGTGAATTGGAAGAGATTAAAGGTGTGCAAGATCAGCGGATTGCTAATGGTACTGCCAACTTTCACCAGCAAGCTGCGATGACTGAAGCCGAATGCCAACAAGCCATGCTGATTGGTCAACATAATGTCGAATGCTGCATGCAGAACGGCGCCCAGCTTTATATCGCCGGTGATATGGGAATTGGCAACACCACAGCAGCCAGTGCAATGGCCTGTGCGATGTTGAATCTACCAGCCAGTCAATTGGCCGGTCCAGGCACCGGACTAAATGCTGAAGGCGTCTCGCATAAAGCAACTATCATTAAAGAATCCTTGTTATTACATAAAAACCATCTGGATTCTCCCTTAGCCATTTTGCGTTACCTGGGCGGCTTTGAAATTGCTGCCATGGTCGGCAGTTATTTACACTGCGCCAAATCTGGTCTGCCGGTGGTGATTGATGGCTTTATTAGTAGCGTGGCGGCTTTATCTGCTGAACAAATCTGTCCTGGTAGTCGGCAGTGGTTTTTATTCAGTCATCACAGCGCCGAACCCGGGCATAGCAAGATTTTACAGGCGCTTGAGGCTCAGCCTTTAGTGAACTTCAATATGAGGTTAGGCGAAGCCAGTGGCGCAGCCGTTGCTATTCCGTTACTAAGAATGGCCTGCGCTCTGCACAATCAAATGGCGACGTTTGAAGAAGCGGCCATCGCCGGAGCCATCAACTAATGCGAGCTTTGTTAATCGCCCTGCAGTTTTTAACTATTCTGCCGGTCAGATTGCAGGGTGAATTTACTGCACAGGATATTGGCCGCTCGTTATTGTTTTATCCAGTTGTCGGCTTACTAATCGGTATCGTGTTAAGCCTTCTGGGCTGGAACCTGACATCTCAGTCACCAATGTTCTCCGCCATATTGGTATTAGCGGTCTGGGTAACCATCACCGGGGCATTACATATCGATGGATTGGCTGACAGTGCCGATGCCTGGTTGGGTGGCATTGGCGATAAAGCTAAAACCCTAAGCATTATGAAAGACCCAGCAGCTGGCCCTATTGCAGTGGTGACAATCGTATTAGTGCTGTTAATTAAGTTTGTCATGCTGACAGTTTTACTCGCCGAACAGAACTGGTGGGCATTAATCTGGTCTGTGATACTGGCCCGCACAGCTTTACCATTATTGTTTTTAACCACTGATTATGTGCGGCCCCACGGTTTAGGCAGCATCCTCAAACAACAGCAATCTGGCGTGCATACACGCCGGTTGATGCTTCTCATCGGTGTATTGGCTTTATTCAGTGTCGGCCTGTTTGCCCTGTTGTTTGGGTTATTGGTTTTTCTATTGCTACGCTACCTGATGGAGCGTCGATTAAACGGGTTTACCGGTGATACTGCGGGCGCAATGGTGGAACTGCTTGAAGCTGCATTATTAATATTTTTTGTTTTATTTTAGGAAAATTATGACTGATTCTGAGAAAAGCCAACGCCATAAAGATCGCATGCAACGTCACAAGGAAGTGGTTGATCAGAAGATCCAAAAAGCCACTAAGGATAAAGGTTTATTGCTGTGCATAACTGGCAACGGCAAAGGTAAAAGTTCATCCGGTTTTGGCATGATTGCCAGAGCATTGGGCCATGATATGAAAGTCGGTATCGTGCAATTTATTAAGGGGGCGATGAGTACTGGCGAAGAAGCTTTTTATCGTCGATTTCCTGAGCAGGTGAGTTATCACGTGGTTGGCGATGGTTTTACCTGGGATACGCAAAACCTGGAACAGGATAAAGCTTCCGCAGAAGCAGGCTGGGATATTGTTAAAACGATGTTACAGGATGACAGTATCAACGTGGTTCTGCTGGATGAACTGAATATTGTCTTAAAAATGAAATATCTCGATGCAGATAAAGTAATAGCTGATTTAGCTGCCCGCCCGGCAATGCAACACGTGATTATTACTGGCCGCGGAGCACCGGACAGCATCATTGAAGCGGCTGATACCGTCAGCCGGATTGAGGATGTCAAACATGCATTTCGTGATGGTATCCGTGCTCAAAAAGGCATTGAGCTCTAAAGATTTTTTTGAGGTTTTTGGCTTGTTTTTTGCTGTGTCATCAAACGGTAAAGTTACTCACATTTTCTGTGGATAAGTCTGTGTTTAACTTTGGAGTTAGTCTCTAAGCTGTTCATATTTAAGCACTCTGCACAAAATGGTCAAAAAATGCTCAAACTAAAATATATGTTTACATTCAACAACTTAGGATCACCTCTATGATAATCAGTGAGTTAGCGACATCTGTTATATAAAGATGTGAAGATTTTGTGAAACAGGTGAATAACTTACCGTTATATAAGTCCCGATAAGCTGGGATTCTGGAATATAACAGACATAAAAAAACCCGGTAGTTAAGTTAATAACTACCGGGTTTGTCGTTTAGGGTTACACAGATTCTGTTTCTTTGACGATATCCAGAAACAGTTCATCATTTTTCAGGATAACTCTTACATGGCCACCATCGCTGAGTTTGCCAAATAACAATTCATCGGCCAACGGACGCTTGATTTTTTCCTGTACCAGTCGCGCCATTGGCCTGGCACCCATTTGTACATCGTAACCATGCTCTGCCAACCATTCACGCGCATCATTATCAATTTCGATGGTCACGTTTTTATCCTGCAATAGCATTTCCAATTCAAGCACCGCTTTATCAGCAACACGTAGAATCGCTTCTTTAGTAAGCGGCTGGAATTGAATAATACCGTCCAGACGATTACGGAATTCAGGTGAGAATGCACGTTTCAATGCTTCCGTACCATCCATATGATGCTCTTGTTTGGTAAAGCCAATCGAGCTGCGGCCCATTTCCTGTGCACCGGCATTACTGGTCATTACTAATACAATATGGCGGAAATCCGCTTTACGGCCATTATTATCCGTTAAAGTCCCATGATCCATCACTTGCAATAGCAGGTTAAAGACATCGGGATGAGCTTTTTCAATCTCATCCAACAACAACACAGCATGTGGTTGTTTAATGACTGCATCGGTTAATAACCCACCTTGATCAAACCCTACATAACCTGGAGGAGCACCAATCAGACGGGAAACTGTATGAGGTTCCATATACTCGGACATATCAAAGCGGATCAGTTCTACCCCAAGGATATGCGCCAACTGACGAGTAACTTCTGTTTTACCTACACCGGTTGGCCCTGCAAACAGGAAAGCACCAGTGGGTTTCTCGGGATGTCCCAAACCGGAACGTGCCATTTTAATTGCCGAGCTTAATGCAGAAATCGCATCGTCCTGACCGAAAATAACGTGTTTAAGGTTCGGTTCAAGATTACGTAGATTATCTTTATCTGCATTACTGACTGTCTTGGCAGGAATACGAGCAATCTTGGCAACGATCTGCTGGACATCCTGGATTCCAATCATTTTTTTGCGTTTTGACTTTGGCAGAATACGTTGGGCAGCACCAACTTCATCCAATACGTCAATCGCTTTATCCGGCAGATAACGGTCGTTGATATGACGGGCGGCCAGTTCTGCTGCCTGCTCAATTGCAGCATTGGAGTAACGCACATTGTGGTGTGATTCCAAGCCAGGCTTTAAACCTTTTAAAATTTCAATGGTTTCTGCAACGGATGGTTCAGGCACATCAATTTTCTGAAAACGCCGTGCCAAAGCACGATCATGTTCAAAAATACTGCGATATTCCTGATAGGTTGTTGAGCCGATACATTTCAATTCGCCATTGGCCAATAACGGTTTAAGCAAATTGGCAGCATCCATCGCACTGTTTCCTGCACTCCCCGCACCAATCATGGTATGGATTTCGTCAATAAACAGAATCGCATGATCCTGTTGTTTGATTTCGCGCAACAATCCTTTCAGACGTTTTTCAAAATCACCACGGTATTTGGTACCAGCAACCAGAGCGCCCATATCCAATGAATAAACCACTGCCTGCTCCAGCACTTCGGGTACATCACCATCAACAATACGTTTGGCAAGACCTTCCGCCAGCGCAGTTTTACCAACACCGGCTTCACCGACAAACAGAGGATTATTTTTACGGCGACGGCATAGCACCTGCAATGTCCGCTCAATCTCATTGGCACGGCCGATTAATGGATCAATCCGACCCAGTTTGGCTTCGGCATTCAGATTAGTGGCATATAACGCCAATGGACTTTTACTTTCGGAATTCCCATCTTCAACTTCAATCTTTTCGCTTTTGGTTTCTTCTGCCAGATTTTCGATGCTGCCGTGACTGATAGCGTTGACCACATCCAGTCGACTGACATCTTGCTTCTGCAGTAAATAAACCGCTTGAGATTGCTGTTCAGAGAAAATTGAAACCAGTACGTTCGCACCGGTTACCTCTTCACCACCAGAAGATTGCACATGCATCACTGCACGTTGCAGAATGCGTTGGAAAGCCAGCGTTGGCTGAGTTTCGCGATCGCTGTCTTCGGCCAATGTAGGCAGATTATCTGCAAGAAAATCGGTCAGATCCTGACGCAAGGCATTGATATCCACCTCGCAGGCTTTGAGCACCGCCAGTGCTTGTCCATTTTCCAGTAAGGCTAACAATAAATGTTCAACCGTCAGAAATTCATGGGATCTTTGTCGAGCATAATTGAATGCCTGACTCAGCGTGTGTTCAAGTTCTTTACTCAGCATATTGCTATCCGCCTATTGTCGTTGCAGCCATCTCATTCCTGTTCCATGGTGCACTGTAAAGGATGCCCATGTCTTTGGGCATAACTATTCACTTGTTCCACTTTGGCCTCAGCGATCTCAAATGTAAAGATACCGCATAAAGCCTGTCCTTCAGTGTGCACTTGTAACATGGTTCGTGTGGCACGTTCACGCCCCATATCAAACAAGGTTTCCAAAACCTCCACCACAAAGTCCATCGGCGTGTAATCATCGTTCATCATGATCACCCGATATTTGGGTGGTTGTTTTAAATCAGGTTTAGACGGCGCAACCGCAAAATCATGCTCGGTCTGCCAATCTTGATCATGTTTATCTGCCATCGCAAAAATCAACTCGCTGCTTCAACCATCTGTTTGAGCTCACCGTTTTCGTACAGTTCCATAATAATGTCACATCCACCAATTAATTCACCATTGATATACAGCTGAGGAAAGGTTGGCCAGTCAGCATAACGGTGAAGATTTTCGCGAACTTCAGGATCAGCCAATACATTCACATAAGCAAATTCTGAGCCACAGGCAGTCAGCGCCTGTGATGAGCGACTGGAAAATCCACATTGTGGAAACTCTGGCGTACCCTTCATAAACAGAATTACCGGGTTTGATTCAATCGCCTGCTTAATACGCTCCATAATATCCATTGTTGTTACCTCTTTATTTGGTTAGTTGTAGCAGATGGGGGCACCTGCTGTTAATTCAAGATTACGCCTTTGATTAAGGTCGTTGCAATAGTCCCAACACACCATCAAGACCACAGTGATTCAAAGCTGTATCGGCAGCTTGCTGCACTTTGGGTTTGGCATGATAAGCCACGCTCATACCCGCTTCAGCCATCATCAACAGATCATTTGCACCATCACCAATTGCCACTGCCTGGTGTTTTTCAATATTCAGTTCGGCGCAACATTTAATTAAAAAATCGGCTTTGGCCTGAGCACCGCAAATATCACCGGTTACTTTACCTGTGAGATAACCCTTTTCATGTTCCAGTACATTGGCCTGGGTAAAATCGAGATTGAGACGCTTTTTCAGTTTATCGGTGAAAAAAGTAAATCCGCCCGAAACCAGTGCGGTTTTTATTCCAGCCTGCTGCACCGTTTTTAACATCAACTCTGCACCAGGATTGAGCATAAGACGTTCGTTATAAACACGATCCAGCATATCGACGGGCAGTCCTTTTAATAGCGCTACCCGTTGTTTAAGTGATGTTTCAAAATCTATCTCACCACGCATTGCAGCCTCCGTAATCGCTGCCACCTGCGGTTTAAGATCCATGAAGTCCGCAATTTCATCGATACATTCAATGGTGATTAAGGTCGAATCCATGTCCATAACTATCAAACGGCAATTATCTGTTTCAAACTCAGCAGGAAGGACATTAATATCGACAGCATACTGTTGTCGTAACATCGACAAATCTGCATGCTGGGTATTTTCAATCAATGCAAAACTGTCTCGCCATTGGCATTGCCCCGTTAGTTTTTCGGCAATTTCATCGGCCAGTTCCCGAGTGAGTTGAGGTCCCTGAACAATTATCTGTGTCATGATGTTTCCAGTCTTAAAATGACAAACGGCGAACTGACATACATCAGTTCGCCGTGTGCAAAAACAGATTTAGTTATCAATTCAATGATAATTATTTCGCTTCATTTTGGTAACGTGAAACGCTGTCCACAATTTCCTGTTTGGCCGCATCAATTCCTGCCCAGCCTTCGATTTTAACCCATTTGTTCTTTTCCAAATCTTTGTAATGTTCAAAGAAATGTGCGATCTGATTGAGCAAAAATTCCGGCACGTCATTGATATCTTTAACATGGTCATACATTTTGTCATGAGGGACCGCAACGACTTTGGCATCTTCGCCCTTTTCGTCTGTCATTTTCAGCATACCGACTGGACGGCATGCCACCACGCATCCGTTAATTAATGGAAATGGCGTCACCACCAATACATCTACCGGGTCACCATCATCAGACAACGTATTCGGCACGTAACCATAATTTGCCGGATAGAACATAGCGGTATTCATAAAACGATCAACAAACAGCGCGCCAGTCGCTTTATCAACTTCATATTTAACCGGATTGGCATTTGCAGGAATTTCGATAATAACGTTGATATCTTCAGGCAGATTGCTGCCTGGGCCGACTCGGTCAAGATTCATAAAGCGATTGCTCCAATAAAAAATAGGGGTAAAAGAAACCCGCCAATTATAAAAGAAACTGTCCAAGCATCAAAGCCGACATCTCTTTAGGGCTTTATTGATCTTTCATCTCCGCCTCTGTTGTGAGATGAACGATCAACAAGCCCAGACGTTATCGACTGAAAAAATAGGCGGCGACACAAATCAGTAACAGCGAAAACAGACGGCGCAACCAATGTGCAGGTAACCGCTTTGCCAGTCTGGCACCAAACTGGGCAAAAATCACACTGGTCAGGATAATGCCGAGAAATGCCTGCCAATGTACGAAACCTGTTTGCCAGGCAGATTGCTGATTTATTTCACTTGGAGCAAACACAATGAAGCCAATCACTCCTGCAATGGCAATTGGCAAACCACAGCATGCAGCAGATCCAATCGCCTGTTGAATGTTAAGACGAGCCATCAGCAGATAAGGGACAATCAATGTTCCTCCACCGATACCGACTAGCGCCGAAAGTGCACCACTAAACAAACCATACAAACTCGAAGGCAATCGGTTTAACAATGCAGGAGACGTTGTACTGGCATTAGGTAGCCAAATCCGCAATGCCATTAACAAAGCAAAGGTAGCAAAAAATATCTGCAGCATATCACCGCTGATTAAACTGGCCAGCAGAGCTCCACCAAAACTCCCAAAAAGTAATGCTGGAACCAAACGGGTGACCGCCAGCATCGAAATATTTCCCAGTCGCCAATGCGCAAAGATAGAAGAAATTGATGTTACAACAATGGTCATCAGTGAAGTGGCAACCGCCATATGAATCAGATATTGATCCGGCAGCCCTTGTTTGCTGAAAAGCCATACCAACACCGGTACAATGACCAGTCCCCCGCCGATACCAAACAGCCCGGCAAGCGTACCGGCCACTATTCCGGCTGCGGCATAACTTAACCATTCAATCCACATAAGCTTCACATCCATAGGGTATGCTGTTTCTATTCGTTAAGATCATTGTTTTCCAAGCTGTATCGACTTTTGAATCCAGGGTACCCGAGACATGACGGGCTTATATTGATGGATAGTTAATTTGACAGAACACATAGTAACGCACCGTCAGGTCTGGCGAATCGCCGGACCGATGATTATCGCCAACATCTCTACCCCACTGCTGGGAATGGTCGATACAGCGATGGTTGGCCATCTCAGTGCAGCGCATTATCTCGGCGCCGTAGCGATCGGCAGCATGATTTTTACCTTTGTCTTCTGGGGGTTTGGCTTTCTCAGAATGGCCACCACTGGCCTGACATCACAAGCTTATGGTGAAAATAGTACCGCAAAAATGCAGGCTGTATTAATGCAATCCATCTGGTTGGCATTGGTAATTGCCTTGATATTATTGCTGCTACAGATGCCGATACGTGATGTGGCTTTGCATCTGGTAGACAGTAGTGGTGACGTCGAACAATTTGCCGCCATCTACTTTGATATCAGGATCTGGAGCGCACCAGCGACACTTATAAATTACGCCATACTGGGCTGGCTGATTGGTCGTGAAGCGTCAAAAGCAGCTTTGCTGATGGTGCTGGTAATCAATATTACAAATATTTTACTGGATGGCTTATTTGTCATGGGCCTGGGAATGGATGTTGATGGCGTTGCGCTGGCATCTGTTATCGCTGAATACACCGGTTTGATAGTGGGACTGGTATTACTCAATCATTACGGGCTAAATAAAAGCGGTATTCATTTATCACTCAGTAAGAAAGTGCTGCAACAAAGCCGGCATGGCTTAACTGTTCATGGCAATGTGATGATCAGAACCTTTTTGCTCATCTCCTGCTTTGCTCTGTTTACCACCCAGGGCGCCCGACAAGGCGATACAGTATTGGCTGCCAATAGTGTGCTGTTGAACTTTATTACTCTGATGGCATTTGTACTGGATGGATTTGCCAATGCAACCGAGGCATTAACCGGCAAGGCCATAGGGCGTAAATCCCCCTCCATGTTAAGAAAAGCACTTAGCTTGACTGCATTCTGGTCAGTATTAATGGCAGCTTTGTTTTCGCTGACATATCTGTTGTTTGGGGAATGGATTATTCGATTATTAACCGGTATAGAGGCGGTGATTGACTATGCTGGTATGCATCTTATCTGGGTGATTATTGCGCCGCTGATTGCGGTATGGTCATATTTGCTGGATGGACTTTTTGTTGGAGCAACACGCAGCCGGGAAATGCGAAACACCATGTTGTTTTCAGCATTCTGTTGCTATCTGCCAGCATTTTACCTACTACAGCCATTTGGCAATCACGGATTATGGGCTGCCTTGCTCATTTTCCTGGCAGCAAGAGGCCTTTCCCAAAGTCTCTACATAGGCGGGATCATGCGTCTGGCGGATCCGAATTAATGATTTTTTCTGGTCTGTTGATTTCCGGGTACTAATCGGCGATCACGTCCCGAACGACGTAACACATGACTCAAATCAAAACGGATCTGTTCCCGTCGCGTTTGCAGCTGACGTCGTTGATATCGGCGGCGATCATCATCACCATAAAACTGACCATATTCAGGATCTAAAACATATTGTTGCTCAGTCCGACTCATGAAAGGCCCCTTCCATAGAATTTTGATAGCAGATCATTACGCCGTAAAAAAACTAATGTCAACGTATTCAGCAGCTAAATATTTGTTTTTTATGGGTAATAGGGCAATCAAAAACTAAACGGCTGGCTTTCAACTGCAAACCATCTGCAGTCTTTTTCCCGTAACGGCTATCACCAGAGACCGGATGGCCAATCGATGCGCAATGACGGCGAATTTGGTGCATACGTCCCGTTTCAATTGAGACAGTTAACACTGTTCGGTTTTTATCAGCATCATAAGTACATTTAGCAAAATGGCTGACAGCATGCTTGCCATCCAAAGGGGAATTAACGGTCAGTTTTTGCCATTCAACGTCACCATCCACCTCGATCTCATAGTGCTTTTCAATCTTTCGTTGTTGAAACAACGTAGATAACTGAGCTGCCGCTTTTTGCTGATGGGCAATAATCATCAATCCAAAAGCTTCCCGATCCAGCCGTTGCACCAGAAAACTCTGTCTCGGTTTAGCAAAGGCCAGCTCGGATACTCGCAGTAAACTGCAATGATCGCCCCACTCGGTGCCTTGTGCCAACATACCGGCGGGTTTAAACCAGACACTGTAAGCCCCAAAATCATGTAATAACTTTGGGGGTACAGGGGTTTGATCCAATAAACGCTTATCGTAATAAAGCTGTAACAGCTCGCCAGAATTCAAGTTTTTTGTCGCTCGACGCAAACGTTGGGTGCGTTTACCTTTTTGCAACCAGACAGCTCCCTTACTCATCGCCTGCTTGATTTGCTGACGGGAAAGTTCACAGTGGTCAGCTAACAGATCGATGGCATTTACGGAGCCTTTTTCCACCGGAATTTTTAATTCAAAACGAACAGTATTATCAGACATTTTATGAAATAGCGCTTTGGCGTAGAATAATGATTTATTTTATAGGTATCCGTGATGTTTATACCGCAATTAAGCTGTTGCTGTCTTGCTTTAGTCCTTGCCATGACGGTTCAGGCGGATGCTTACAAGTGGGTTGATGATGATGGTGAAGTTATCTACTCACAAACCCCGCCTGTCGATAAACCCTATGAAAAAATGGATACCCCCCCTCCACCGTCGATGAATCCGGAAGCGGCAAAAAAAGAAATCGAGTTGCTGATTGAACAACAGAAAGCAAGCGATGAAGCCCGTGAGGAGCAACAACAAAATCAACAACAGGAAGAACAGGCTGCTGAAGCTTTAGCGGAAAACTGTCGAATTGCCAAATATAATTTACAGCAGTACCAGGACAATCCCGGTCGGCGCGTGATGGACTCAGAAGGCAATGTGACCCGCCCCACTGAAGAAGAAAGACAACAGAAAATTAGCACACTTAAACAGCAAGTTAACCAATTCTGTAAACAGGAGAAGTAACCATGCCTTATTTAAATATTGTGACCAATCAGCCTATTACTGATGAAACAGCCTTACTTAAAGTTGCCAGTAAAACCGTAGCGCAGGCTTCTGGTAAACCGGAAAGTTATGTGATGGTGGCTGTTGAATCCAAAACTGCAATGTCTTTTGGCGGCAGTACTGAGCCTACCGCTATTCTGGATTATCGTTCGCTTGGCCTGCCCAGCGACCGCAAAGCGTTATCTGATGCTTTATGTTCGATGATTGAGGAGCAGATTGGCGTCAGTGGCAGCCGTGTTTACATCAGTATGACCGACTCCGAACGACAAAACTGGGGCTGGGATCACAGTACTTTCTAACAAAATTCAACTGCGCTGATACGGTGTGTCAGCGCAGTTTTTTAATCCAATAATCAGGAATCACCTTTTCCATGCGTACTTCGAAGCTTCTCATTTCCACTTTAAAAGAAACACCTGCAGACGCTGAAATCGTCAGCCATCAGTTAATGTTGCGGGCAGGCCTTATCCGCCGTCTGGCATCCGGTCTGTATACCTGGATGCCGATGGGTTTGCGGGTACTGCGTAAAACCGAAGCAATTGTGCGTGAGGAAATGAATAAAGCCGGAGCCCAGGAGGTATTAATGCCTTCCGTGCAACCAGCTGAATTGTGGCAGGAAAGCCAGCGCTGGGAAAAGTATGGTCCTGAACTATTGCGTATAACTGATCGTCATCAACGTGAATTCTGTTATGGCCCAACTCACGAAGAGGTCATTACTGATCTGGTGCGTCAGGAAATTCGCAGTTACAAACAATTACCGGTTAATTTTTATCAGATTCAAACCAAATTCCGTGATGAAATCCGTCCACGTTTTGGTTTGATGCGAGCTCGTGAGTTTCTAATGAAAGATGCGTATTCCTTCCATGTGGATCAAGCATCTTTGCAGCAAACCTATGATGAAATGTATGCAACTTACACACGCATTTTCCAGCGTATCGGATTGAATTTCCGTGCAGTACTGGCAGATACCGGCAGTATCGGCGGTAATGCCTCACATGAATTCCATGTACTGGCCAGTTCAGGTGAAGATGCGATTGCCTTTAGCAATAGCAGTGATTACGCTGCCAATGTTGAATTGGCTGAAGCAGTCAAACCAGCAGGTGAGCGTCCTGCAGCATCTGCCGCCATGCAAACCGTTGAAACTCCCCACAAACATACCATTGAGGATGTCAGCAACTTTTTAAAAGTAACTGCTTCGCAATGTCTGAAAACATTGCTGGTAGAAGGCGCTGAGAAAAACAGCGTTGTCGCTTTGGTACTGCGTGGCGATCATGAACTCAATGAAATCAAAGCGGAAAAACATCCGTTAATTGCTGCTCCTTTAACGTTCGTAACGCCTGAACAGGTGCATGAAGCCACCGGCGCCAATATCGGTTCTATCGGTCCGGTCGGCCTGAACATTCCAATGGTTGTTGATCATGCCGCGGCAAACATTGCAGATTTTATCTGTGGTGCCAATGAAGATGAAAAACATCTGACCGGAGTGAACTGGGGCCGCGATTGTCCAGAACCAGAAACAGCAGACTTACGTAATGTAGTAGCAGGTGATCCTAGCCCTGATGGCCAAGGCACGTTGGAAATTGCCCGAGGTATTGAAGTAGGTCATATTTTCCAGCTCGGTGAAAACTACAGCAGCAAACTCAATGCCGTGGTGTTAACCGAAACCGGACAATCTCAGGTCATCACTATGGGTTGTTACGGCATTGGTGTGTCTCGTGTCGTTGCAGCCACTATTGAACAAAACAATGATGAGAATGGCATTATCTGGCCACAAGCGATCGCACCATTTGAAGTGGTATTAGTGCCCGTCAATGCACATAAATCACAACGTGTTCGTGATGAAGCTGAGAAGATCTATCAGCAGTTGCTTGCTGCTGGTGTCGATGTATTACTTGATGATCGTGGTTTGCGTCCGGGTGTCGCTTTTGCAGATATGGAGCTTATCGGCATACCCCATCGCTTGATTTTGGGCGAACGTGGTATGGATAACGGTGTGATTGAATATAAACATCGTGCGTCAGGTGAAGCGGATGAATTCGCTTTGGAGCGTGTGCTTGAAGCAATTCAACAAAAGTTGGCAACAGCATAAACATGACAGTAATTCGCCAACAGGACTTTGTGCAAAGCATTGCTGATGCGTTGCAGTTTATTGCCAATTATCATCCTCAGGATTTTATTCAGGCGATGAGCAAAGCCTATGAGCGTGAACAATCGCCGGCGGCGAAAGATGCAATAGCACAGATTCTGGTCAACTCACGGATGTGTGCTGAAAACAACCGGCCGATTTGTCAGGATACCGGCATTGTTAATATATTTCTCAAAGTCGGTATGCAAGTGCAATGGCAGACCGAGCAAAGCCTGGAAGATATGGTTAATGAGGGCGTACGTCAGGCTTATCAACATCCGGATAATGTATTACGTGCTTCTATCGTCGCTGATCCGATTGGCAGCCGCAAAAATACTGGTGATAACACACCAGCAGTGATTTACACCGAACTGGTGCCCGGCAACAAGATAGAAATTGATATTGCCGCCAAAGGTGGTGGTAGCGAAAACAAAGCCAAATTCACCATTTTGAATCCTAGCGATAGTCTGTTGGATTGGGTACTGGAAACTGTTCCCAAAATGGGTGCGGGTTGGTGTCCGCCTGGCATGCTGGGTATTGGCATTGGCGGAACGGCAGAAAAAGCCATGCTGATGGCTAAACAAAGCCTGATGGAAGATATTGATATTCAGGATTTGCTGGAACGTGGCCCACAAACGGCCACTGAAAAGTTGCGGGTTGAGTTATACGAAAAAGTGAATCAACTGGGAATTGGTGCTCAAGGTTTAGGCGGTCTAACGACGGTGTTGGATATCAAGATCAAGGATTATCCGACCCATGCGGCTTCGCTTCCCGTTGCCATGATTCCTAATTGTGCCGCCACCCGTCACGTGCATTTCACGTTGGATGGTTCTGGTCCGGCAACATTCACCCCGCCCTCTTTAACTGACTGGCCAGAAATCACTTGGCAGGCTGCGGAAAACACCCGGCATATCAATCTCGACACAATAACGCATGATGAGATTAAACAATGGCAACCTGGTGATACCTTATTACTCACCGGTCATTTTTTAACCGGCCGGGATGCAGCGCATAAAAAGATTGCTGATTTGCTGGATAGTGGTAAGCCGTTACCCGAAGGGCTGGATTTTCATAATCGCTTTATATACTACGTCGGTCCGGTGGATCCGGTTAAAAATGAAATTGTCGGTCCAGCAGGTCCCACCACGGCAACCCGAATGGATAAATTTACTGAAACCATGCTGGCGAAAACAGGTCTGTTAGGCATGATAGGCAAGGCCGAACGCGGTGAACAAACCGTCGATTTAATCAAAAAGTATCAATCGACCTATTTGATCGCGGTGGGTGGCGCTGCTTATCTGGTATCAAAAGCAATTAAATCTTCACGCTTGATAGCTTTTGAAGAATTAGGCATGGAAGCAATTCGTGAATTCTATGTAGAAAATATGCCCGTCACTGTAGCAGTTGATAGTCGCGGAAGCTCGGTACATCAAACGGGTCCTCAGGAATGGCGGCAGAAAATTGCTGGTATTCCCATTAAAACGATAACAACTTAGAGAGAATTATTATGGGCATTACAATAAGTTTACATTTACTGGCTTCGGTTATCTGGGTGGGCGGATTATTTTTCGCTTTTATGTTTTTACGCCCCGTTGCTGGGACCTTACTTGAACCCGAACAGCGCTTTCCGCTTTGGGCAAGTGTTTTTAAACGATTTTTTCCATGGGTGTGGGCGTCAGTGATCACGATATTGATTACCGGCTTCGGCATGCTGTTTATGCTGGGCGGTATGGGAGCCGTCGGTATTCATGTGCACATCATGTTGCTACTGGGAATTTTCATGATGCTATTGTTTATGCATGTATTTTTTAACCCTTACCGCAAACTCAAATGGGCTGTAGCAGAACATGACTGGATCGCCTCGGCTAATGAACTGGATAAAATTCGCAAATTTGTACGAGCAAATCTCATTCTTGGCTTAATAGTTATTGTCATTGGCTCAGCTGGCCGTTATTTTTAGTATCCATGACGCTTAAACCTTTTTATATTTCACTGCTTTCACTCGTATTGACGGGAGAAGTGCTGGCAAATGATATTAAACAGGTCCGAAACAGTGACGGTGTGGTGGAATTTAGTAATGCTGATATCGATGTTCGTAAGCCCACATCTATTCACAGCAATAAAACCATCATTTATAAATCACTTTCCAATGATGGGGAAAGTTTCAGTTTTTCTGATAAGAAACCGTTAAACGGTGACTTTGAGGTTCTGGCTTATGAATGTTATGCCTGTAATCCCACTTCAAAGATAAATTGGCATACCATCAGTCTGAATACCGACGATTATGCTGACACGGTCAGAACCATGGCCAAAAAATATAAAATTGATGCCGCTCTGGTCCGTGCCGTTATTCATGCCGAATCGGCTTTTAATGCCAAAGCTTTATCTAAAAAAGGTGCACAAGGTTTGATGCAACTGATGCCTGGTACTGCTAAAGATCTGGGGGTCACCAATGCATTTGATGTGCAACAGAATATTGAAGGTGGCGTGAAATATCTGGCCGGTTTGTTACACACTTTCGATGGGAATATCAAACTCGCAACGGCCGCATACAATGCCGGTCCAGGCGCGGTCAAACGTTACAAGGGCATCCCCCCCTATGCCGAGACAGAAGTATATGTTGAGCGCGTTGGCATCTTGCATCAGCGTTATGGACAGGAAGGCTGAGCCAGGCCATTCTGACTTAACCATAATTGTTTTATAATCAGGGATAGCTTTTTGTCTAAATTCAGCTTATTTAGAAAACGCCAGTTGTGGTTTCCAACAATTTGGGGTGGCTTAATAATTTTATTACTGCTAACCCTTTGTAGTTTGCTTCTATTAAGGCAACTGGCCGTTATCCTTGCCCCTACCGATCCAGTCGCGGATCGAACATATCTGGTAGTGGAAGGCTGGCAGGATGAAGACAGTTTGCTGGCAGCCCTGGCGATATTTAATGCTGAACAGTATCAATATATGATCACCACAGGCGGCCCGAATGTCCGTTTCTTAAGCCCGGCCCATGCTTCCTATGCTGAACAGGCGGGTGCATTTATGGTGCAGCATGGTCTGGATGCTGAAAAACTGATTATGATTCCTGCGCCGGAATCCGCACAGGAACGTACCTATCTCAGTGCGGTAATGGTGCGAGACTGGCTGGCGTTGAAAGAGACTGATTTAAAAGGGTTAAACGTCCATACCAGTGATGTACATGCCAGACGAACTCGCAGTTTATATCGTGAGGCATTCCCCAATGTCGAAATAGGTATATATGCGGCGGCGCCACAAGGTTTTGCACTCAATAAATGGTGGCAGACCAGTGATGGTGCAAAATCAGTGATAACTGAATTGATAGGTAATTTTTGGGTGGCGTGTTGTTTTCAACCGGGTGAGCCCGGTTCACATTATGAAAAATGGGCTGTTGAAAAAAGCGGCCAGACATCAGATTCCAGGTAAACTGAGCGTCAACGTACCATCACGCTGCGTCATCTCGAGATGCTTCATAAAACTCATACCAAGCAACACAATATCTTCTGACATATGAGGGTTAATATGTGCCTGAATATGCTGTAATTTGATTGCGCCGAGCTGCACGGTATCTAATTCGGTAGAATACACAGGAACCACGCCATTTGCCGTATTGACCATCGCCTGTCGGCCCTGCTTCAGACCCGCCTCTCTGGCAATTCCTGCCGGCACGCTGATATTGGTTGCACCGGTATCCAGCAAAAAGGTCACTTCATGCCCATTGATAAATCCTGGAGCAACATAGTGTCCTGCTTGATTTCGCAATAACACCACATCTGTCCCCAGACCTGCCTCCATCTCCATCAGATGGCGGTTAGGATTATATTTCTGTTCAATAAAGCCATTAAAAAATAAGGTCAGAGACCCCATTAATAACAACCAGAAAATAATGGTAAATGCTTTTGACGAGCCTTTTTGATGTGCTGGATTCATTTTCATTTAAGTTAATTCAGTTAAGGTAAAACCAATTTAATATAACCGCGGTCAGAGAATCACATTATGCGGGCAAGCCACTTGAATTACATCCAAACCTGGAGATATTAGCAAATGAACACACGCAGTCTGATGGATAAACTTCTGCAATCTGGTCAGCAGTTTCTCGACAAGCAAAATACTAGTTCCAATACCAGTGACAATAAAATTGGTCAGTTTTTAACGGGGGCTGGTGGGGGCGCTTTGGCGGGAACAGCGGTAGGTCTTCTGCTCGGGAATAAAAAAGCTCGCAAAATGGGTGGCAGTGTTCTGAAATATGGCGGTGTGGCGGCATTGGGTGCCGTTGCATTTAAAGCTTATCAGAGCTGGCAGCAAAACAATCAACAAACCGCACCTCAAGCCATGCCACAAACCTTAGACCGCTTACCCGCTCCAGAAGCTGAACTGCATAGCCAGGCAATATTACAAGCCATGATTGGTGCCGCCAAAGCTGATGGGCATATTAATGATGAGGAACGTTTGTTAATTGATCAGCAAGTTGCGCAAATCACAGATGATTCTGAGCTAAAACATTGGATAGATTCTGAGTTAAAAAAACCGGTTAATCCTGCTGAAATTGCCAAATTAGCATCTACACAGGAAATGGCCGCTGAAATGTATCTGGCCAGTTTGATTATGATTGATGAAGATAGCTTTATGGAAAAAGTGTATCTGGATGAGCTAGCACGTCAGCTTAAACTTGATGAGGCTTTAAAAGCCGAAATCCACCAGGCTAAAAACAACGCTGTCACATGATATGCTTGCCGCATGTCATTTCTACCCTCCCTGTTCATTGTGTTGCTGGGCACAAGTTTTGCCCAGTCAACGCCATTTTTTGATCCTGTTTCAGCAGAAATGGTACAACCTCCACTGACCAGTGGAAGTTGTACAAACTGCCATCTATCAGATCAGGCTAAATGGTATTTTGAGGAGGAGATTATTGCTTCCCTACCAACGCCATCTTCTGCATCAGTCAGCTTACCCAAATGGCTGGAAAAACAAGCTGAAATTAATGACAATATCCCCATATGGATTGCTTCCCCTACAGAAATTGAGTCAGCCAGGCTCAATAAATCAGGTAAATCACTTATTCTGGATGACGGCACACAAGTCAATTTTGAAACAATAGCTAAAATTCCACAAAATCAATCATTCTGGAATAAAAATACCACTGAGTTTTTTAAACAACGCGATATTCGTTTACGCGGCAAAATGACGGGGAATGCATTTATTGCGCGCACCGTCTGGCCGCTGGATTTTGCCATTAACAATTATCAGTTATTGCCACTCAGCGAAGATGAAGATTTGCAAGCTCTGGTTCAGGCTGATGATGGCGGCGTACAACAACCACATCAAAGTCGTCTGTTATGGGAGCGAACGCTCGGCTCTGCCATGGAGGCTGCTGGTAAACCGGTTTTAGGCTTGATGCTTAATGGTGCTCAGGGAGATGATCATGAAGCTCTGGCGGGGCATTTTGCAGTAGTGACCGGCCAGTTCGGTGATAATGGCAGTTACGCTGACTGGCTGGTCAATAATTTTTACAATCTGGAAACCATCAGTGAAAAAGGCATTATTGCTGCCGTCACTCCAATGGACAACTATCTGGCAGACCTCAATGCCGGACAAAATTATTATCGGCCGTCCTACATGCTGGTAGCTACGCTTAAAAATCATCAGCCAGCAGCAGAATTTCAACAATCTATTAATCAGGTAATGAATTATTTCTATCGGGGTAATTTCATTTATAACCACGCAGACGCAAACTGTACCGGCATCAGCATCGATAGCTTGCGTGCATTAAATTGGAATATCCCCACACGTGGCATAAATGGCTATGTTCAGGCGATTGGTGCCTATTTTTATACGGCTATTATTGAAATGGATCTGAATGCAGCCAGACAGATTTATGATTATCTGACGACCGAAACCACTCGCCTGTTACCAGCCGTAGCATTTGATGCTATTGGGGAAGATTTACTACGTTTAACAACCGGTCAAGCAACACGATCGCTTTCTAGCTACGAAAAAATTCTTGCTGATTCTATTGAGGCCATCTGGTTTGTCCGAATACCACAAATACCATCTAGTCGGATCTATGGTGATGCACCGGTTTACAGTTTTAGCGAATATGTGGAAACGGCACCGGCCGATAGGGATGAGTGGGTTACTATCGAGTTAGCTGAACGTAATATTCCAGCTTCTTTTCACAAGCAACCACCAGTTAATCCAAAACCACACCCTATTCCCTGGCCAATAGCACTGATTTTATTTGGTTTAAGCGGTTTTATCATTTTGGTGCTTCGCCGTTTGATAAAACACTTTTCCCGACGAAAATAAAACCGTTAGGCAATTGAGAGCAATCAAGTTTTCTCTTTAACTAACTGTTTCTTCAACTTTATGATGGTTGCTCATAAATCGACGCAGCCATTTTTCCAGCTCTAAAATCAAATACATAACAATACCCACCGCAATGATCTCGGTACCATGGCGTAATCCAATTGGTGTTGATTCAAATAATGTGTTCATAAATGGCGCGTAGGTAAAAATCAGCTGCAATAAAATGACCATTCCGATTGAAATAAACACTATAGATGAGGTGAACCACCGTTTAATTGACCACGATGCACTGTTTAAACAACGCACATTGAACAGGTAAAATACTTCCATCACCACCAGAGTATTCACGGCATATGTCCGGGATTGTTCAATTGAAGCCCCCTGAGACTGGGTCCATAAAAACATGCCATAAACCCCAATAACAAACAGTAATGACACAAAGCTGATACGCCAGACCAGAAACCCGGAGAGCATTTTTTCATCTCGTTGTCTTGGTTTACACTTCATGGCATTCTCTTCACCCGGTTCAAATGCCAGAGATAACGCCAAAGCAATTGAACTGACCATATTGATCCACAATATCTGTAAAGGAGTGATCGGTAAGGTCATGCCCGCCATTACTGCCGCAATAATACTTAATGATTCACCTCCATTGATGGGCAGTAAAAATAAGATGGCTTTTTTCAAGTTGTCATATACCGTACGTCCTTCTCTAACAGCTTTGGCAATCGAAGCAAAGTTATCATCGGCTAACACCATTTCTGCCGCTTCCTTGGCTGCCTCAGTCCCCCCTTGTCCCATTGCTATCCCTACATCTGCTCGTTTCAATGCCGGGGCATCATTTACCCCATCCCCCGTCATCGCAACAACATGACCATTGGCCTGTAAAGCTCTGACCAGCCTTAATTTATGCTCCGGTGCTGTACGGGCAAAAACATCAGTTTGGTGAACAGCATGTTGCAACTCTGCGTCACTGAGTTGTGTGAGATCGTGCCCGGTCAACACTGTTTTCGTATGATGCAAACCCAGTTTTGCTGCAATCGCACTGGCTGTTGCGGCATGATCACCGGTAATCATTTTGACCTGAATACCGGCTTTATGACAATCACTGACAGCAGTAATGGCCTCTTCACGGGGTGGGTCAATCAGCCCGATCAAGCCCAGTAACACCAATCCCTGGTCTAAATCTTTAAACTGCAATTCCCCTGTATGTTGCTCCACCGTTTTAGTGGCCACGGCCAGCACTCGCTGGCCTTCTGCTGCAATTTTTTCAATCTGTGCATGCCAATAAGTCTGATCAACTTCCACATCTCCTAGTTCTGTTCGCTGAAATTGGCAAAGCTCGATGAGTTTTTCCGGTGCACCTTTTACAGCAATAAAGTCATGGCCTTGGTGATCATGATGCAGGGTGGCCATAAAACGATGTGCGGTATCAAACGGGATAACATCACGTCTTGGGTAAAATTGTTTCAGCTCCTCCAGTGTAAAATCTGCCTTTAATGCGGCGCTAAGCATCGCTGCTTCCATCGGATCGCCTTCGGCCAGCCAATCATCACCACGTCGCTTTAATGCCGAATCATTGCAAATAGCGGCACAGCGTAAAAGCAACGTTAAAATTTCGTCCTGTTCGGTTTCAATGGCCTGCTCATCAATAGTAAACTCACCCGCTGGAGAATAACCCACACCACTGACGCTATAGTTATTTACCGAGCTCATCACAGTGGAAACCGTCATTTCATTGCGGGTTAAGGTACCGGTTTTATCAGAGCAGATAATGGATACCGCGCCCAGAGTTTCTACTGCTGGAAGCCGTCGAATAATGGCATTACGACTGGCCATGCGTTGCACACCAATCGCCAGCGTGATGGTCAGAATAGCCGGTAAACCTTCAGGAATACCCGCTACGGCCACACCAACCACAATCATAAACATCTCAATAGGCGGGGTCTGATTCAACCAGTAACCATAGCTGAATACCAATCCGGCAATCACCATAATGACCAGGGTCAGCCAGCGAGAGAACACTGAAATTTGCTGTAGTAACGGGGTAGTGAGATTTTCGATATCGGAAATCATGCCACTGATTCGACCAATCTCGGTATGTGCTCCGGTCGCAACCACAACGCCATGTCCCTGACCGGATGTGACCAAGGTGCCGGAATACGCCATACACAATCGATCACCTAACACAGCATCTGCCGCTACCGGCTCACTGTGTTTTTCAACAGCAACCGATTCGCCGGTTAATACCGCTTCCTGAATTTGTAAGCCTTTTGCGCTGAAAACACGTAAATCTGCTGGCACTTTATCACCGGGTTCCAACACCACTACATCACCGGGAACCAACTGATCGGCTTCAATCTGCAGACGATGCCCACTACGGATTACTGTTGCATGAGGCGCCAGCATATCTTTAATAGCATCAAGCGCTTTTTCGGCTTTTCCCTCCTGAATAAAGCCAATTAGCGTGTTTAATATGACAACCGCAAGAATTACCCAGAAATCTATCCAATGCCCCAGCAAAGCGGTAAGCAACGCTGCAGCTAACAACACATAAATGATCAAATTGTGCAGCTGAGCAAATAACCTGGCTATTGCTGAACGCCCTTTAACCCGAGGCAAATGATTTTCACCAAATTGCTGCAAACGTTGTTCAACAGTTTCGGAATCCAATCCATGCTTGTCACTCTCGAGTAGTGACAAACTTTCCTTTGAACTAAGGTGATGCCAGGATTGTTCGAATGGTTGAGTCTGCATATGCTGTTTCATCAGTAACTCCTGGTAACGATCATAACCTTAGCATAACGTGTTTATAGGTTAGGCCTATGTAACGAAGTGGTTTGTTTTGATCTACATCAAGCTGCACAATAGACAAATTATGTCTTTGTCTAGAAGGAAATGAGCATTAACACTATCAGTATTTTAGGGAGCGGCTGGCTGGGCTTACCACTGGCAACTCAACTATATAAACAAGGCTTTCATGTAAAAACATCGACTCGTCATCGTGAAAGATTCTCTGAAATTGCTACAGCTGGTGCCAGCGCATTTTATGTTGATATTGACCAGATATCCGATATCCAAGAATTTTTGCATAGCGAAATTCTGATTATAAATATTACCTCTAAAAATCAAACTGGTTTTACCAATCTTATTCAGCAAATCGAGAAATCACCGATTCAAAAGATATTGTTTATCAGTTCCACCTCGGTTTATCAAAGTCTCAATCGTGAAGTGAATGAGGATGAACATGCTGAAGACCACGACAGCATCTTGTGGGAAATAGAACAGCAGTTTCAAACCAGCAATCATTTCCAAACAACCATCTTACGTTTCAGTGGTTTGATTGATAAACGCCGTCATCCAGGCAGGTTTTTCCGAAATGGTCGTCGTGTGCCTCAAGCAGATGCTCCGGTGAATCTGATTCACCTTGATGATTGCCTCGGTATTATTGATGCCATTTTGCAACAGCAAGCCTGGGGAGAAACCTTTAACGGTTGTGCTGACACCCATCCCAGCAAACGTGAATTTTATAGTTATGCGAGAAAGTTGATGGGGCTACCCGCTCCCGAGTTTGACACTGAAACAGAAGTTAAATACAAAATAATCAGTAATCAAAAAATTAAAACAAAACTTAACTATACCTTTCAACATCCTGACTTAATGAAGATTGTATTTTAATGAGTGACCAAGACTGTCCTTGCCTTAGTGGGAAAACGTATCAAGATTGTTGTGGTTTATTACATCAGGGTAAACAGACTGCAGTCACGGCTGAACAGTTAATGCGTTCGCGTTATAGTGCGTTTGTAATGCAACAGAGCAATTATTTGCAGACTACCTTGCATCCATCTCAACGACAGCCAGACGACACCAACAGCTTGCAGCAAACGATGCAAACAACACAATGGCTGGGTTTAACTATTATCGAACATTCACAAGACGGCGATGAAGCTGAGGTCGAATTTATTGCCTTTTATCTGGATAATCCGATGGGGCAATTACATGAAAGATCACGGTTTTGTCGACAGGATGGCCTATGGTTTTATCTTGATGGTGAATTTCTGCCTCCCATCAAACTTGGCCGGAATGATAAATGCATTTGTGGCAGTGGAAAAAAACTTAAACGCTGCCACGGGTGATGTTAGGTATTTTTTTCACCTAAATAACGTTTGCGTTTAGCTGGTTTTAATTGCTGCAGATCGACCATCACCAGTCCATCGATACAGTTACCGAAATTGGCATCAATATTAAAATCGATAAACCGCACACCACTTGGCTCACAAATATCGGCGTATTGTTTATAGAGTGTCGGCACCGTTACATTCATATGCGCCAGTTGCTCGCGTACCGCCGTAAAGTCATTGTCAGCATCATGATTCACTAACGTTGAATTAACCCTTTGCTTGATTTCATTATCAAATATATAGGGGACTCTGCCCTTCGCCAGATTTTCTGCATCGGCAAAATGCTTTTGATAAAAACTGACAATCAACGCCTTGGCAAAATCAGGATAGGTATTACTCAAACTGACAGGACCAAATAGATACCGTACTTCTGGATAACGTTTTAGGTAGGCACCGATGCCATACCATAAATAATCCAGGCTGCGCTTACCCCAGTATTTGGGGCTGACAAAGCTGCGACCCAATTCAATACTTACCGGGAAATATTGCTGCATTGCCGCAGTAAACTGAAACAATTCACTGGTATAGATATCACGACCTGCATTCATAATACGAGCGACTTCGCCAATTCGATAAGCACCGGCTATCTCCAGTTCCTGCTCATCCCAGAGAATTAAGTGTCGGTAATCACGATCATAATGATCTAAATCACGTCTTTTACCTGTTCCCTCGCCAACCTGTCTGAAAGTGATTTCCCGTAAACGACCAATCTCCTGCATAACAGCTGAATTTGATTGATAGTCAAACAGATATATTTTTTTATTGTCGGCCGTTTCGCCCAATAATTCAGCCTGCTGCAATTCTTTTTTGATTGCCCGACGTTCCTGCGGATGGGCAATCGTCTGCTCAGTGACAAACAGCGGTTTTTTTCCTTTGGCCAGTCGATATAAGTGGCGCCTTAATAACTTGGCTTTTTCGGCCTTTATCAACGGCAATTGTTCAACCTGTTGATAAGCAATAGACTCCCCTACCCGCATCGAGATAGTTTTGGAGTTTTTATTGAACATTTCATGCGCCAGCATCATGCCTGACAATGGTTTATAAACCATCGAGGCGCTATAAAACAGCGAAGAGTTTCTGGCTTCAACATATATCGGCAAAATGGGCGATTGCGTTTTTTTGGCAAAATTTAAAAACCCACTGTTCCATTTACCATCACGAACACCACCTGGCCGGATACGTGATACTTCACCGGCAGGAAACACAATCACAGCCTCATCATTGTTCAGACACTCAACAATCCTGGCAATACTACTTTTACGGGTAGATTTGGAGAGATTATCTACGGGCAGAAACAACGAACTTAATGCTGAAAAATTCAACAGCATGTCATTGGCAACAATTTTCACATCACGCCTGACTTCACCCACCAGTTTTAATAAACATAGCCCATCTAACGCACCTAATGGATGATTGGCGACAATGACAACACGACCTGTAGCCGGAATATTGTTACGATGACGATGCGTAATGCTATAGCTGAAGTTGAAGTAATCCAGGACCTCATCAATGAAATCAAAGCCTTCAAGCTGCTTATGCTGTTCCAGGAAACGATTAACTTCCTGTTCATGAGTGATTTTTCGGAGAAAGCCTAACGTCGGAATTCTGACCCAAGGTTTTTGATTTTGAAAATTGGGGAATTTTTGTTGAACAGCTTGTTCAATATTGAGCATACGGTTTCTCTGGTAACTTCATGATGCAAAGTCTAGAGAACACATATGACAAAAAAATAACGGTTTGATGACTGTTCAGTGACAGTCTCGCAAACCGTTATATCTAAGGGGTTTAATCAGGCCGCTTGGACAGGAATAGCATGACGCATATGGGTAATATCATTATTTTCATTCAGATATACCAACGTCGGTTTAAAGCTTTTTACTTCTTCTGCATTCATAGCAGTATATGCACAGATAATAATGCGATCGCCCGGAGAGGCTTTATGTGCCGCAGCACCGTTAACTGAGATGATATTAGAACCGTCTTCAGCTCGAATTGCATACGTCACGAAACGTTCGCCATTAGCGACGTTGTAAATATGAATTTGTTCATACTCGTGAATGCCGGCGGCTTCGAGTAATTTGCCATCAATCGCGCATGAACCCTCATATTCCAGTTCAGAATGGGTTACACAGGCACGATGTAATTTAGCTTTTAACAGTGTCAGATGCATAGCTGGCAAAATTCCGTTAGTAAGCCGTATATTATCGCTTTTTAAGAAAGCTCAAGCAAGGTTACAAGCAATATTGTCAATCAATCTTACACTGCCCACACGTCCCGCCGCCAGCAACCGCAACTCTTTATCCACTGCAGGATTAGCCAATTGCAGATCTTCTGCCCGACGAATATCAATATAATCCAATGTAAACCCGGAAGCAGTTAATTGCGTATGGGCTTGAGCCAGTAAAGCCGAATAGTCCTGATTGCCAGACTCCAGCTGTTGTTTGAGTTCAAGCAGATTTGAATACAACGCTGCAGCTTGCTGTTTCAGCGTTTCGTTTAAATGTTGATTACGAGAACTCATCGCCAGACCACTATCTTCTCTTACAGTAGCTGCGCCCACGATCTTAATCGGCAAGTTCAAATCAGCCACCAGTTTACGAATCAGCAATAATTGCTGGTAATCCTTTTCACCAAACACCGCAACATCGGCCTGCACTATATTGAAGAACTTGGTAACGACTGTGGCAACACCATCAAAGTGTCCGGGTCGCTCAAGACCACAGAGCTTGTCATCCATACCAGGCACATGAATAAAGGTATGAAAATCCTTGCCCTGCGGATACATCACCTCAGTATCAGGAGTAAATAACAGATTACAGCCCACCTGAGTCAGCTTTTTAATATCTGTCTGCAACGTCCGGGGATAGTTGGCTAAATCCCGTTTGTCATCAAACTGCAATGGATTGACAAAGATACTGACCACCACTTTGTCAGCCAGAGTCTGGGCTTTTTTCACCAGAGAGATATGCCCGTCATGAAGGTTTCCCATCGTCGGTACAAAGGCAATAGTCCGATGTTCAGCACGCCAGGTCTTTATCTGACCACGCAGGCTCAGAATCGATTCAACAATTTGCATTAATACTGTTGCTCAGCTGTGGGAAACTCACCATTTTTAACGGCTTCAACATAACGACTTATTGCTGCAGGGATGTGACCACTGTCGGCCAGGAAATCATGGCTGAAACGCGGACGTTTACCAGGAGTGATACCTAACATGTCGTGTAACACTAAAACCTGTCCATCACAGTCAGCACCAGCACCAATGCCAATAACCGGAATCGTTAGCGCTTCACTGATGATCTTCGCCAATGCCGCAGGGACGCACTCAAGTACCAGCATATCGGCACCTGCTTTTTCCAAACTAATCGCATCCTGCAGAATTTTATCCGCAGCAGACTGTTCTCTCCCCTGAACCAGATACCCACCCAGCTTATGCACTGACTGGGGTAATAATCCCAGATGACCACAAACAGGAATGCCACGTCGGGTTAAGGCAGAAATTAGTTCAACCAGCTCTGCTCCCCCTTCCAGTTTAACCATCTGCGCCCCGCCTTCGGCCATTAACCGGGCTGCATTGTGCAAAGCCTGATCAGTATTGGCATAGCTCATGAACGGCATATCGGTGATCACAAACAGACGTTCACTACCGCGAATCACATTGGCGGTATGGTAAATCATATGCTCGACCGTGACTGGCAAGGTGCTTTCCTGACCTTGAATGACCATTCCAAGTGAGTCACCCACCAATACGATATCAACTCCAGCCTGTTCCAGAACGTGACTAAAACTTGAATCATATGCCGTCAGCACGGCAATTTTGTTACGCTCGGCTTTCATTTTACGCAGCTGATTGAGACTGGTTCGGCTCATGAGTTTTTCTCTTTCACCGGCAACGGATTGTAATACTGACGACCACTCTGGATAGTGCAGATCTGATCCAGCAATTGCTGATAATCGGCTTCACTTTTCACCAAATCAATTTGTTCTGCATTAACGATCAATAATGGAGAAGCATCGTAATAATGGAAAAAATCAGCGTAGGAATCAGCCAATCGTTTCAGATAAGCATCCTCGACATGCTGCTCATAACTGATACCACGCTGTGAAATCCGGGTTTTCAGGATGGGCAGAGAGGCTTGCAGGTAAATCACCAAATCAGGTGTCCGATGGTGCATGGTCAAACTATCGTAAACCATGTTGTATAAGGCCAGTTCGTCATCATCGAGCGATATTTGGGCAAACAAACGGTCTTTTTCCAGCATGAAATCAGCAACATGCAATGAGGTAAATAAATCATCCTGTTGTAGTGTTTTGGCTAATTTAACGCGCTGCATCAGAAAGCTCAGCTGCGTTGGCAATGCGGATTGTTTGGGATGCAGGTAATAGCGTTCCAGAAAGGGGTTCTGTTCCGGCGCTTCCAACAAGGTATTTCCAGAAAAGCTATCAGCCAACCTTTTAACCAGATGGGTTTTGCCGACACCAATAGGACCTTCGACAACAATATAGCGATGTGGCAATGTTTTCATAAGCTAATCTTATCCACTAGTTGTAAATCACCTTGCGGGCAGGAGAGCAATATTTGCTGTAAAGCACCTATGCCGGGAATCTCAATATCCGGTGCTATTTCGGCCAATGGATATAACACAAAGGCCCGCTCATGCATGCCTGGGTGCGGTATTTTCAGTCGCTCATCATCTAATATTTGCTCACCGTAGAGCAAAATATCCAAATCCAGCGTCCGTTCACCCCAATGCCGCTTTCGTTCGCGTCCATGGAGTTGTTCAACAGATTGTAAAGCATCAAGTAACTGATGTGGACTGAGAGATGTTTCCAGTGAGATCACCGCATTAATGTAATCAGGTTGATCGGCTGGCCCCATGGGCGGGCTCTGATACAACGAGGATACGGTGATGATGGTTACTCCGGCTAATGACTGTACATCATTTATTGCCGTTTTTATCTGTTGCAGTGGGTTTTGCAGATTACTGCCGAGTCCAATATAAACGAGCATTATTCAACTTTTTTATTAGCAGGTTTACGACGGCGGCGACGGCGAGGTTTACGTTTATCTGTCTCTGCGCCATTACCTAAAGCATTTACCATTTCGGCCTGCGCAGTAGCAGATGTCTGCTGAAAGGTTGTCCACCAGTCAGTCAGCTCTTGCAAAGGTTCACCGGATTGGGCCCGCAATGCCAGAAAATCGTAACCAGCACGAAACTTGGGATGCAATAACAAAGCAAAAGCACGTTTACCCTGACGGCGTGTCAATCGTGGTTGCATGGTCCAGATATCACGGGTAACCAGACTGAAGCGTTTGGGAATGGCGACGGTTTGAATCTGCTCGGATAATACTTCACCGGCAGCACGCTGCATGGCGGGTATTTCGGGCATTTCCTTACTCAGTTCCAGCCAACGTTGGCGCAATGGCTCCCATAATAATGCAGCGAACAAAAACGCGGGAGTAACCGGCTTGTTGTCAGCCAGTCTTTTATCGGTATTTTCCAACGCTTTCATCAGCAAAGTGCGAGGAAAACCATTATTTTCCTGATGTAACAAAGCCGCGGTTTGAGGATAAAGATGATCAAACACACCGTAGTGACAAAGTAACTCGTGAGTTACTGCTGCCTGCCCACTTAAATACAGTTTTAAGGTTTCATCAAATAATCTGGCCGGAGGAATATCGCTGAGTAATGGGGCCAGATCCACAATCAATTGTTCGGTTTCGGCTTCCAGCTTTAAACCCAATTTAGCCATAAACCGTACAGCACGAAGCATTCTCACCGGATCTTCACGATATCTGACGGGTTTATCACCAATTAAGCGAATCAGACCTGCCTGCAAATCGGCAATACCACCGGTGTAATCAACAATAGAGAAGTCTCTGATGTTGTAATAAAGGGCGTTAATGGTGAAATCGCGACGCCATGCATCCTGCTCTAATGTGCCGTACACATTATCCTGCATGATACGACCTTGCTTATCGACATGATTTTTAGCTTCAGGTGGCGCTCGGAAAGTGGCTACTTCAATAATCTCATCACGACCAAAGCGCACATGAACCAGTTTGAAACGACGACCAATTAACTGGCTGCGACGAAATAACCGATGCACCTGCTCAGGCAGAGCATTGGTAGAAATATCAAAATCCTTGGGTTCGTAACCTAATAACAAATCCCGTACACAGCCACCGACCAGATAGGCCTCAAACCCAGCATCTTTAAGGGTATAAAGCACTTTTAAGGCACTGGGACTGATTAACTGTCGAGAAATATTATGATCGGCGCGCGACACAATAAGTGGTGCGGCTCCCTCGGCTGCTGCACGGCTTTTTTTACCGGCTTTGATCCGTTTGAATGAATTAATGAGTGAATTTATCGAAAGCATAAGGTGCGAATAATACCATGCTTAAAGACGATAGCCGGAAATTGCATTAATTTATCTCATTGCCCGGCGAACCGGGGCAAATGACTGTCGGTGAATTGGTGAAGGTCCTAAATCCATTAGTGCTTGCTGATGCTGTACCGTCGGATACCCTTTATGCTTCGCGAGTCCGTAGCCAGGGTAAAGCTGATCCAACACCAACATTTCACGATCTCTGGCAACCTTTGCCAATATGGAAGCCGCCGCTATGGCTGGTTCACTTAAATCACCTTTAATGATTGTGGTGACCGGACAAGTCAATTGGGGGGCATGATTACCATCAACCAGTGCATGTTCCAGCTCAAAAGGCAAAGCGGCCACTGCACGTTGCATCGCTAATAAGCTGGCTTGCAAAATATTTAATTGATCAATTTCTTCCACTTCTGCCCGGCCCAACGCCCACGCATAAGCATATTCCTCAATTAACGGGACAAGTTGTTCGCGGCGCTTTTCACTGAGCTTTTTAGAATCGGTCAATCCTGTAATAGGTTTATTAGGATCGAGTATGACTGCTGCGGTCACCACTGGCCCTGCCAAAGGCCCCCTGCCAACTTCATCTATTCCAGCAATTAAAACAACCGACTGCATTAAATTAAACTCAGTACGAGTTTGGCAGCATTCTCTGCCCCGCCACTTGGACCAAGTGCTTGTTTGACCTGCTGACGAATGTTTTCAGCATGTTGCTGCCGTTGGGGATGGGTAAGCAGATCCATTAGCTGCTGTTCCAACCGGACTGGCGTAACGTCATCCTGGAGCAACTCTTTAATCACCGGCTGTTTTGTCACAATATTGCATAACCCAACATAGGGAATTTTCACCAGACGTTTGAGTATCCGGTAACTCCATGGAGAAACTTTATAGGTAATAAAATGGGGGACTCCCAGTAACGCAATTTCCAGCGTCACGGTACCCGATGCAGCAACAATCGCATCACAGGCCTGGATAACCTCATAAAAATCATCCTTGATAACCCTTACATTCAAACATGAGCCAGCCAGATACTGTTGCAGAAAGCTTTCATCAATACCGGGGGCCTGGGGAATGACTATCTGAATCGGAAAATGCCGTTTTTCTATTCGTTCAGCCGCTTCCAGCATCACTGGCAGTAAGACTGAAATTTCACTGCGACGGCTGCCGGGAAATAAACCAATAACCCGAATATCTTTATCTAATAAGAATTTTTCCCTTGCTGCAGTTTTGGATAACTGGGTATGCACAGCATCAACTAAAGGATGCCCTACACATGTAACGGCAACCTCTGCTTTCTCGTAGATTTCCTGTTCAAACGGAAATAACACGGCCATATGATCAACATCACGTTTGATTTGTTCGATGCGCCCTGCCCGCCAGGCCCAGATCTTCGGACTGATGTAATACAAAACTTTAATGCCGAGTTTTTTGGCTTGTTTTGCCAGTTTTAGGTTGAAGCCAGGATAATCAATCAAAATTAACAAATCTGGTGGCTGACGACGTAATTCCTCGACCACCTGATTAAAAATGCCTTTGATTTTGGGATAGCGTTTGATCACCTCCACTAGTCCCATTACCGCTAATTCAGCAAAATCAATACTAATATCAGCCCCTGCAGCCCGCATTTTGTCACCGCCAATACCCGTTATATAGATTGAAGGTTGCTGCTGCTTTAATGCGGACACCAGACGAGCGGCATGCGCTTCGCCCGAAGCTTCACCCGCCACAATGTAAATATGATGACTCACTAATACTGGCTCAGTCTTCTACATACCCGGTTAATTCAAGTCCAAAACCGGAAACACCGGTCAGCTTGGTTGGAGTACCAATCACCCGCATTTTACGTATCCCTAAATCTGCAAGGATCTGCGCGCCAACACCAAAGGTTCTCAGATCCCAGCTGGCTTTGAACGGTGCAGCTTCGCCTTGATCCTGCTGCTGATAACGGGCGATTTTTGCGGCCAGTTGTTTGTTCTGTTCTGGCTGTCTTAATACCACAAGCACACCTTTTCCAGCTTGCTGAATTCGTTGCATCACATCCGGTAAAGGCCAATGGGTTGGTTCACGTTTCGATGCCAGTAAATCCCCTAAAGGATCGGCCATATGCACACGTACTAATGTTTCCTGTTCTGCATTAATTTCGCCATATACTAACGCCAGATGGGTTTGACCACTTACATCATCCTGGTAACTGTGCAGAGTGAAATCACCATATTCGGTGGGAAATTCACAGGTCGACATCGCTTTAATCGTCATTTCATTTTGCAGACGATAACTGATTAAATCTGCGATCGTGCCTATTTTAAGCTGATGGGTTTCGGCAAACTTTTCCAGATCCGGACGGCGGGCCATGGTGCCATCATCATTGAGAATTTCGACAATAACTGCGGCCGGCGTACAGCCTGCCAGATAAGCCAAATCACAACCTGCTTCTGTATGTCCGGCACGAGTTAAAACGCCACCTGGTTGTGCTTTTAATGGAAAGATGTGTCCGGGTTGCACCAGATCCTCAGGTTTAGCCTGAGGTGCGACGGCTTTTTGGATGGTTAATGCACGATCAGCTGCAGAAATACCAGTGGTCACGCCATCAGCCGCCTCAATTGAAACAGTGAAGTTGGTGGCATAAGGTGTTTGATTATCGATCACCATAAGTGGCAGACGCAACTGACGGCAACGATCTTCAGTTAATGTGAGGCAAATCAATCCCCGACCGAATTTAGCCATAAAGTTAACGGCTTCAGCAGTAACTTTATCCGCCGCCATCACTAAATCGCCTTCATTTTCGCGATCTTCATCATCCATGATGATGACCATTTTGCCTTGCTTGAGGTCGTCGATAATTTCCTGGGTGCTGTTGATTTGCATTTAGCGAATATAACCCTGTTGAGTGAGAAAATCCCGGCTGATGGTGGAGCCAGTCTGAGGTAACAGACGTTCAAGGTAACGGGCAATCAAATCCACTTCCAGATTGACCCGAGTGCCGGTTTGATAGTGTTTGATAATGGTTTCTTCAAGCGTATGCGGAATGATATTGATATCAAAACCTCCATCAAATACGCCATTCACGGTCAGACTGACCCCATCGATGGTAATTGAACCTTTTTCTGCAATATAACGCTCCAGCTCTGTCGGGACTTTTATCTTATATTGCCAGGAACGGGCCGAAGCCGTTTTACTGATCACTTCACCTAAACCATCAACATGCCCGCTAACCATATGACCGCCTAAACGATCCCCAACGGCAAGGGCTTTTTCAAGATTGGCTTCACTACCCTTTTTTAATTGTCCCAGACTGGTTCGTTGTAGGGTCTCCTGAGAGACATCAAACTGTAAACTTCTGCTCGCCATTTCGACTACGGTTAAACACACACCATTGACCGCGATACTATCGCCCAGTTTTACGTCAGTCAGATCCAGTTTGGCCGGATCAATATGCAAACGAATATCTCCGCCGCGTGATTCCAGTGATTTCAGCTGGCCTACGGCCGCGATAATACCTGTAAACATGTTTAAAAAGCCTCGTTGTACTCTGGGACTGCGGTAATACGCCAGTCCTGACCAATTGCCCGTATATCGGTAATGTGTAATTGAATATTTTGCGCCATGCGATCCATGCCCGGTAAATGAAATACGGCTCTGGCCGCATCCCCCATCAGTTTTGGTGCCACATAAAAAATCATTTCATCAATTAATTGTGATCGTAACAAAGCACCATTTAAAACTGCACCTGCTTCGACCATTACTTCATTAATTTCACGCTTGGCCAATACAGCCAGCATACCGCTCAAATCAACCTGATTGTTTGGCGCAGGTAATACAATGGTTTCCACATCAGCGCGAACCATTCGCTCACAAGCGGTAAACAACAATACTTTAGCGTCATTGAGGATCCGGGCTGAAGTCGGCATACGCAGTTCACTGTCGACGACAACTTTTAGCGGCTGACGGATGCTCTCACCATGAGGATACCAGTCATCTACATGTCGAACGTTAAGTAACGGGTCATCTGCCAGTACCGTACCGACCCCTGTCAGGATCGCTGAGCTGCGAGCCCGGAGTTTCTGTACATCGGCACGCGCTTCAGCGCCGGTTATCCATTTACTTTCTCCTGAAGCCATTGCGGTGCGGCCATCAAGACTCATCGCCATTTTACTTCGTACATAGGGTCTGCCGAGGCGCATACGTTGAATGAAGCCTGGATTTAATTGTTCCGCCTGGGATTGCAAAATCCCCTGATGGACTTCAATACCCGCGTGTTCAATACGTTGAATACCCGTTCCAGAAACAACCGGATTCGGATCAGTCATTGCAACAAATAAACGTTTGATACCCGCACGGATTAATGCATCAGCACATGGCGGAGTTCGTCCAAAATGACTGCAGGGCTCAAGGGTTACATAACAATCTGCACCTTCTGCATCATGTCCGGCATCATGCAGAGCATTTATCTCGGCATGTGCTTCTCCGGCACGATGGTGCCAACCCTGGCCGATTATCTGATCATTTTTTACAATCACACAGCCAACGCGAGGGTTTGGATCTGCTGTATATAATCCTTTCCAGGCAAGTTGTATTGCCTGTGCCATAAATTGTTCGTGTTGGCTCATTGGGAATGCCTCCACAGATTAATGTTCGTTATGATTGTAATCGCATTCGAATGATGCGTTGGAACAAACTGGTGCTGACCGTAAGATTCAGCTGTCTTTGTCAGATAATGCACGATTTTCCATACGTTCAATTTCTTCCCGAAACGCATTCACATCCTGAAAACTTCGATAAACAGATGCGAATCGGACATAAGCTACTTCATCCAGTTCACGTAATGCATCCATTACCCAATCACCCACAAGACGACTTTGCACTTCTCTTTCACCCGTTGCCCATAAGCGTCGAGTGATAGTTTTTACGGCATTATCAATAGCGTCAATGCTGACCGGGCGTTTTTCCAGGGCCCGCATAATGCCCGCGCGTAATTTATTTTCATCAAACGCTTCACGGGTGGCATCACGCTTAATCAACCTTGGCAAACTCAGCTCAGCGGTTTCATAAGTGGTAAACCGCTCATTACATTCCTGACACATACGACGTCGTCGAATCGCATCTCCCTCAGAAGAAAGACGCGAATCGACGACTTTTGAATCTTCAGCTCCGCAAAACGGGCAACGCATCAGTCAGCTCAAACTTATGAATAAACTGGCAATCGTTTGCAGATCGTCATTACTTTGTCACGAATAGCTGCAATCACTTTTTCATCACCATGACTATCAATAACATCACACATCCAGCCTGCCAAATCGGTGCAATCCTGCTCGCTGAAGCCACGTGTTGTAACCGCAGGTGTTCCGACACGAATACCAGAGGTAACGAATGGTGATTGTGGATCATTAGGCACAGCATTTTTATTGACCGTAATATGGGCATTACCCAACCAGGCATCAACTTCTTTACCAGTCAAACCAGCTTCAATAAAGCTGACCAGGAACAAATGGTCATCGGTTCCTTTAGAGACTACATCATAGCCACGTGCCATAAAGACTTTGGCCATCGCCTGGGCATTTTTCACAACTTGCTGTTGATAGGTTTTGAACTCCGGCAACATTGCTTCCTTGAAAGCAACTGCTTTTGCCGCAATGACATGCATTAATGGCCCACCCTGAAAACCAGGGAAAACGGCTGAGTTCAGCTTTTTCTCAATTTCAGGATTGGATTTGGCCAGAATCAGACCACCACGCGGGCCTCTTAATGTTTTGTGAGTCGTTGTGGTTGTCACATCAGCGATTTGGACCGGATTTGGATACAGGCCTGCAGCGACCAAGCCGGCAATATGAGCCATATCAACCAGTAAATATGCACCGACTGAATCCGCAATATTACGGAATTTTTGCCAGTCGATAATGCGAGAATAAGCCGAAAAACCGGCAACGATCAATTTAGGCTGATGTTCTTTTGCCAGTCGTTCAACTTCACTGTAATCAATTTCACCAGAATCACTACTGATGCCATAAGCCACGGAGTTATAGATTTTGCCAGAAGCACTGACTTTTGCGCCATGAGTTAAATGACCACCGTGTGCCAGACTCATGCCCAGAATCATATCACCGGGTTGCAATAAAGCCAGATAAACTGCAGCATTGGCCTGTGAACCTGAATGTGGTTGCACGTTAGCGTAATCAGCACCGAATAAAGCTTTTGCTCGTTCAATAGCCAAATCTTCAGCGGTATCAACGTGTTCACAACCGCCATAGTAACGTTTACCGGGATAACCTTCTGCGTATTTGTTGGTTAACAATGAGCCCTGAGCTTCCATCACCCGTGGGCTGGTATAGTTCTCAGAAGCAATTAATTCGATGTGATCTTCCTGACGCTGTTCTTCAGCAGAAATTGCCTGAAACAACTCGTCATCAAAATCAGCAATGCTCATGTTTTTTTTGTACACAGTTTTCCCCTGTAGCGGCTGTAAATGCCCGCATATTGTATCCCACAACGCACGTAGCATCTATGTAAGAATAGACTTTTTAATTCATCCAAACTGGAGTCATTATGAAAATAGGTATTCTTGGTGGTGGCCTTATGGGAAATGCCCTGGCACAACACCTTCTCACCCAACAATGTGAGTTGAGTATTTACAATAGAAGTATTGAAAAAATTGCAGATTTAAACACACATGGCGCCCGTATCTGTAGTGCTGCCAGTGAAGCTGTTGAAAAAAGCGAGATTGTCGTTTTACTGTTAAGCGATGCCGATGCTATTGCTACCGTTTTAGACAGTGTTGCGCCCGGCGCATTTATGGATAAGTTGTTTATCCAAATGGGTACGATCGCACCACAACAGTCGCAGCACATTGAACACCAGCTAAACAATGCCGGTGCAGAATATCTTGAGTGCCCGGTCTTAGGAAGTTTGCCAGAAGCGCGAAGCGGCAAACTGATTCTGATGGCAGCTGGAACAGAGGATAATTATCAACAGGCGCTTCCTTTATTAAAAATGATTGGCGAAACGCCTCGATATATTGGAAGGACTGGCCAGGCAGCGACCATTAAGTTAGCGTTGAATCAATTAATTGCTGGCCTTACAGCAACCTTTTCATTAAGTCTGGCCTTGATTGAAGAGAATGGGATTGACGTTGATCAATTTATGCAGATTTTGCGTGAAAGTGCTTTATATGCTCCAACCTTTGATAAAAAGCTGGATCGTATGCGCAATCGTGATTTCAGCGATCCTAATTTCCCGACCAAACATCTTGCAAAAGATACTCGTTTATTTCTCGAGGTTGGGGAGCAACTTCGTCTTGATACCAGTGCATTAGAAGGTATCAGTCGATTACTGGATAAAACAATTGCTATGGGTCTGGAGAATACTGATTATTCGGCAATATATGCCGCGATTTCACCTGATAGAAAATAATTCCATGATCAAAAACGCCCTCTGTTAGAGGGCGTTTTGATAAGGCTTACAACAGGAATTACAAGCTAAACAAATCACGGCGAATAATCGTTTCACAGCGGTCGGGACCGGTGGAAATAATATCAATCGGCACACCGGCCAAGTCCTGAATCTTGTTAATATAATTACGAGCATTTTCCGGCAAGGCATCAAACTCAGTGATACCCAAGGTGGAGTCCTGCCAACCAGGCATATCAATATATACCGGTTCACATCCCTCAAACTCATCAGCACTCAGTGGCAGAACGGTTACATCTTCTCCATGGCGTTTGTAACCAATGCATAAGCGAATCGTTTCCAGTCCGTCCAGTACATCCAGTTTTGTTAAACATAAACCGGTAATGCTGTTAATCCAGCTGGCACGGTTTAGCGCCACCATATCAAGCCAGCCACAACGACGATCACGACCGGTTGTCGAACCTTTTTCGTGTCCCTTTTCAGATAAATGTTTACCAATGCCACAGCTTAATTCTGATGGAAATGGACCTGCGCCGACACGAGTAGCATAGGCTTTGGTAATACCCAATACATAATCAATATGACAAGGTCCAACACCCGCACCCGTTGCGCTACCACCGGCAGTCGTATTGGATGAAGTGACATAAGGGTAGGTTCCGTGGTCAATATCCAGCAACGCGCCCTGAGCACCTTCAAACATCACGCGATCACCGTTGAGATAATATTGCTGCAGCATAGCCGGAATATCGGCAATCATTGGCAACAGTACATCACGCATGGCTAAAGTTTCATCACGTACCTGTTCAAAACTCACAGGAGCAGCCTGATAGTAATTTATCAAGGCAAAATTATGAAAGCTGACAACTTCACACAGTTTTTCCACAAATTTTTGCTCGTTAGCCAGATCGCCAAGCCGCAGCCCCCGACGAGCCACTTTATCTTCATAGGCTGGACCGATGCCTCGGCCAGTGGTGCCAATCGCGTCTTTGCCACGGCGTGACTCTCTGGCGACATCCAGCGCTACGTGATAAGGCAGAATCAACGGACAGGCAGCACTGATTTTAAGACGCTGGCGAACCGGAATACCATTGGTTTCCAATTCGTTCATTTCTTTGATCAATGCTTCTGGCGATAGCACCACACCATTACCAATAAGGCATTGAACATGTTCACGCAATATACCGGACGGTATCAGATGCAAAATGGTTTTTTTGCCCTCAATAACCAGGGTATGTCCTGCATTATGTCCGCCTTGAAAACGCACAACGGCAGAGACACTGTCGGTTAACAGATCAACGACTTTGCCTTTACCTTCATCACCCCATTGGGAACCAATTACTACAATATTTTTAGCCACGCGTGTTATTTCCTGTATCGACCACTTGCCAGCGGCCATCTTGTTGAATCAATGTTTTTTCAGTTTGTGTGGTACTGCCAGGTAAATCAAATACAACAATATTTCCCTGTTCACGTAAGTTTGAGACCAATTCAAGCTGTTGCTGATCAGTTGACCATTGCGTCGCTATAACCTGACGTTTTTCAGTTGGTTTGGGGAAACTGGTTACCAGCTTTTTCAGATCCAGGCTGAAGCCAGTCGCGGGCTGAGCGTGACCGAAATCCTGACCAATATCGTCATATCTGCCACCTAAGGCAATCGCCTGTGCCGAATTTGACTGATAAGCCGCAAAAACCACTCCCGTATGGTAGTGATAGCCTCGAAGCTCTGCCAGATCAAAATTCAATTGAATCTCTGGTAACCGTTGTTTTGCCATCTCAGCAAGAACAACCAGTGTGTCGAGTGCTTTTAATACCGAATCAGGGGCATCCTGTAATATTCGTTTTGCTTTATCCAAAACGCTGACGTCACCATTCAACTCGGATAGGGCCGCCAACATATTACTAGCGTTTTCAGCAATAGCGTAACCTGATAATAAATGCAGTATTTCCGGCAAGGCTTTGCGTTGCATGGCAGAAAACAATGCCTGCTCTTGCTCATCATCCAATTCTGCATAATCAGCTAATCCACGATAAATACCAACATGACCAATATCTAAAGAGATTGAACCTGAAACCCCACTGATCTCCAGTAACTCGACCATCAGTTGGATACTTTCCATATCACTTTCTGGACCAGCATGGCCGTATATTTCAGCCCCTAATTGGATCGGATTACGTGAACTGGCCTGACCAGCCGGCAATGTATGCAATACGCTACCGATGTAGCAAAGACGTAATACATCTGAATTATCGCGTAAACGATGGGCAGCGATTCTGGCAACTTGGGGAGTCATATCAGCGCGAATTCCAAGCAATCGGCCGGATAACTGGTCTATCAATTTAAAGGTTTGCAGATCCAGGGTTTTTGCGGTGCCGGTTAATAAGGAATCCAGATATTCAACCAGAGGCGGTACAACAAGCTGGTAGCCCCAACTTTGCATACGATCAACCAACAGCCGATGCATTCGTTCCAGCTGTGCAGCCTCTTCAGGCATTAATTCATCGATGCCCTCAGGGAGCAACCAACTTTCTTTTAGTGTCATGTAAATTAATTAACCCAGTATAAAATCAACAGGCCAGCCAGCATACTCAGCAATCCTGTTATGCGTATTTGCTGATCCGTCATTGTGGCAATTTGGAGTATGGCTCGCCTTAATGCTGTGGGATTAATAAACGGCAAAATCCCTTCTATAATCAACATTAATGCGGTGGCGAGCCATAGACTCTGAATCAGTGAGTCACTCACTGTTCCAATGTATTCAAGTCACTAAAACTGCTGAAGAAATCACCTTTCGGTTCAATGACCAGCATGTCATCTCCTTGGAAGATATGCTTGTATGCACCTAAACGGCGATAGAATGAATAAAAATTCTCATTCTGACCATACGCATCGGCATAGATTTGGGTTGCAATCGCATCACCTTCACCACGTAACATTTCTGATTGGCGATTTGCCTCAGCCAGTATTACGGTACGTTGTCTGTCTGCATCTGAACGGATTTTTTCTGCTTCTTCTGCACCGCGTGACCGTAAATCTTTCGCTACCCTTTCACGTTCAGCTTCCATCCGCGTGTAAACCGATGAACTTACTTCAGTAGGCAAATCAATACGCTTAATGCGGACATTAACAACCTCAATACCAAACTCGTTTGAAATCCTGTTTGCTTCATCCATCAAGCCACTGACCATCTCAGAACGTTCACCAGAAACCACTTCCTGAATCGTGCGGCGCCCAAATTCGGCACGTAGCCCATCTTTGATAATCTGGGATATGCGTAATTTGGCGCTTTCTTCATCTCCACCCATCGAAGTGAAGTAATCAGCAACATTGGAAATACGCCATAGGACAAAAGAATCCACAATAACGTTTTTCTTTTCGCCGGTCAGGTATCGTGCTGGTGTGGCATCAAGACTGAGAATACGACCATCGAAACGACGAACTTCATTCACAAATGGAATTTTGAAATGAATACCCGGCTCAAAGTCAGCATGTTCAATTTGACCTAAACGAAGCAATATAACGCGCTCACGTTCATCCACAAAGAAGATGGCAGAACTCATCGTGATCAATGCCAGGACAACAATAAAAATAATTGTAGTAAATTTAGAACTCATGATTATCGTCCTCCCCGGCTACGTGATCCATCTTGATCAGAAGAACTTGTTGTGGATGTAGTGGTGCTATTACCCGTTGTCGGGTAATTCAAGTTATTTAAATCTACACGAGGAGCATTACCACCACTGCTACGCATTCTATCCAATGGCAAGTAAAGAACATTGTTTCCACCGCTATCAATATCTACCATTACTTTCTGACTGCGACTGTAGACAGATTCCATAGCATCAATATAGAGACGTTCCTGGGTGATTAACGGGGCTTTCTCGTATTCGGTCATAACCTGAACAAAACGACTGGCTTCACCATTTGCTTTGGCAACCACCTGACTCTTGTAAGCTTCAGCTTCCTGAATATCACGGAAGGCCTGCCCGCGAGCCCTTGGGATAATATCATTTGCGTAGGCTTCAGCTTCATTCTTCTGTCTGACTTCATCTTCACGTGCTTTGACCACGTCTGCAAAAGCTGACTGAACCTGCTCAGGCGGTTGAACATCCTGCATACTGACACTGGTAACTGTCAAACCGGTAGCGTGAGCATCCAGCATGGCTTGCAAGCGTTGCTCAGTCCGAGTGGCAACTTCACTCCGCCCCTCAGTTAATACAAAGTCCATTGTCGATTGCCCAACAACTTCACGAACAGCACTTTCCATCATCTGACGGAGAATGGTGTCTGGAGTACGAACATTAAACAAATACTGCGCCGCATCGTTAATGCGATATTGGCCAGCAATCTTTAAGTCGACAATATTTTCGTCATTCGTCAACATCAAAGACTCAGACAAAACATTACTTTCTGGTCTGCCACCTGCAGAACGATAACCAATCTCAACAGAACGTATTTTTGCAACATCAACCACTTCAACTTTATCGATTGGATAAGGGAAATGCCAGTGAGGACCAGGCATAGCTGTGTGACTGTATTGACCAAAACGTAAAACCACACCGCGCTCGGCAGGTTCGACAATATAAATTCCGGATAGCAACCAAACCAGTAAAATAATAGCGGCGATTAAGCCAGCGCCGATTGAACCGGCTTTATTATTATTGCCTTCTGGCGGTTGAGTATTATTTCCACCACCTTTGCCACCAAACATTCCGGCAAACTTACGCTGTAGGTTTTTTACTACTTCATCAAGATCAGGGGGGCCATCATTGCCACCACCACGCTTACCCCATGGGTCTTTATCACCACTACCGGGTTCATTCCAAGCCATGTACCGCTCCAAAATTTAATTTATGATTTTCAATGTGGAAACCGAATGAATCTATTTTACGGACATGGTTGCCGATAGCAACCAAAAGTCCGTTTTAATTGACTGATTCAATCGCTGAGAGTTGCTCAGGAAAATATTCTTGTAATGCCATCCTCAATAGATCCAAGCCTTCACCTGTTTGCGCAGAAAGCCAGATACGACGTATTTTTCCTTGCTGATCCCGTTCAATTTTCGGCTGAACATTTTCCAGGCGATCAATTTTGTTATAAATAATCAATTGCGGTAACTCGTCAGCACCTATCTGTTGCAGGACATCGTCAACATGTTTCATCAACTCATCCCTGTCGAGTGCAGCGGCATCTACAACATGTAACAACAGAGAAGCATCCCGTGTTTCTTCCAAAGTGGAACTGAAAGACTCAACTAAATCATGGGGAAGCTGACGAATGAATCCGACTGTGTCAGCAATTATCAGAGGTTCAGTTTCTGCTAACCTTAATCGGCGTAACGTAGGATCCAACGTAGCGAATAAACGATCGTCAGCATAAACATCAGCAGCCGTCATTCGATTGAAAAGTGTTGATTTTCCTACGTTGGTATAACCGACCAAAGAAACAACCGGCACACCGGCACGTTGTCTTGAGCGTCTTCCCTGATCTCGTTGTGAACGCACTTTATCAAGGCGCTTCTTAAGGGATTTGATGCGTTGTCCAAGCAGCCTTCTATCTGTTTCTAACTGAGTTTCACCGGGACCACGTAAACCAATACCCCCTTTTTGTCTTTCCAAGTGAGTCCATCCACGAACCAGCCGTGTGGAAAGGTGCTGCAATTGTGCGAGTTCTACCTGAAGTTTACCTTCATGTGAGCGGGCTCTTCGAGCGAAAATATCCAGAATCAGACCGGTGCGGCCTAATACACGGCATTTTAACCGCTGTTCAAGATTACGTTCCTGACTGGGAGAGAGTTCGTGGTTAAAAATCACTACCGCAGCATCATTGGCTGCTACAAGTTCAGCTATTTCTTCTACCTTGCCTGAACCGGCGAAGTACTTTGAATCAGGCCGCTGACGTTTGCCATGCACTACGGCTGAAATATTGGTACCTGTTGAATTAACCAATTCAAGGAATTCCTGTTGTTTTTCATCAAATCCCCGATCATTAAAATCAAGGTGAACTAAAACAACGGATTCCTGTTCGGAATTCTCTTCAAAAGCTGCATTGCTATCAGGCCGATCAAACAATCAATAAACTCCCTTATTCTTCTTGGGTTATCTGAACATTTCTTGCAGGAACAATAGTCGAAATGGCATGTTTATAGACCATTTGATTCACTGAGTTTTTCAGTAAAATGACAAATTGATCGAAGGAATCAATCTGACCCTGTAGTTTAATGCCATTGACCAGATATATTGAAACTGAAACATTTTCTCGACGTAATGCGTTTAAAAAAGGATCCTGCAAGGATTGGGCTTTGGCCATTGTCGACTCCATCGTTGTTATTATTGTTAAATTTCAAATAGTATATTAGGCATTCTAAAAGGCTGCACAGAATCGTCAAGCATTATCGGATGTAGCCAGCTTGTAACGTATAAAATCCAATACCTGTTGTTCTGGTAAATCTGTACTGCTGTCAAACCAAACACCATCTTTTTGAGCTCTTAACCAGGTCAGCTGACGTTTCGCCATTTGCCTTGTAGCAATAATTGCTTTTTCAATAAAGGTGGCTTCGTCATACTCTCCGCGCAGAAAAGACCATGCCTGTCGGTAGCCTACAGCCCGAATTGATGGCAATGCTGGATGCAGATCTTCACGCCGATACAGTTTTCTGACTTCATCAATAAATCCAGCTTGCATCATTGTTTCGTATCTTTTGGCGATTCGTTGATGCAGAATTTTTCGATCAAAAGGCGATAGAATTATTTTTATGACTTCATAGGGCAATAAAAAATCTGAATATTTGGTTAATTCAGTTAATGATTTCCCAGAAATCTCATAAACTTCCAAGGCACGTAATAATCTTTGCGGATCATTATTATGAATACGTTTTGCCGAAACAGGATCTATTTTGGCCAGTCGATCATGCAAATACGGCAAGCCAAATTGCTGAAGCTCATTCGCCAGTTTTGATCGGACTTGTGCGTCAGCTTCTGGTAACTCTGCAATGCCATATTGCAACGTTTTAAAATACAGCATCGTCCCGCCAACCAGTAACGGAACTTTTCCCCGCTGGGTAATATCATCCATTAACGCCAACGCATCCTGACGAAATCTTCCCGCAGAATAAGCCTCTGTAGGATCAAGAATATTCACCAGATGATGAGGATACTTCTGCAACGTGAGTGCATCTGGCTTGGCTGTACCAATATCCATCTGCTTGTAAACAAGAGCAGAATCAACACTGATAATTTCTACGGGAAGATTCTGAGCAAGAAATATTGCCAGCTCTGTTTTACCTGCGGCCGTGGGCCCCATTAAAAAAATGGCTGGTGGCACAGCTTGGCCAGACAACAAATCGATAATTACCCTTGCTTCATTGAGTCAAAAAACTCAACATTGGTTTTAGTCGATTTTAGCCTATCCATCAGAAATTCCATTGCTTCAATGGGTTCCATTGGAGCCAGAATCTTACGTAAGATCCACAGCTTCTGAAGATCTTCTTCATTAGTCAGTAATTCTTCACGACGGGTACCGGAACGTGTGACATTAATCGCAGGATAAATACGACGGTCAGCCAATTTACGTTCAAGTAATACTTCCATATTACCGGTACCTTTAAACTCTTCGAAAATAACCTCGTCCATGCGTGAACCGGTTTCAATCAGAGCCGTTGCAATAATGGTTAAACTTCCACCTTCTTCAATATTTCGGGCCGCGCCAAAGAACCGTTTAGGACGTTGCAGCGCATTTGCATCGACACCACCAGTAAGGACCTTACCGGATGAAGGCGAGACTGTATTGTATGCACGCGCTAAACGGGTAATTGAATCTAACAGAATAACGACGTCATGCTTATGTTCTACAAGGCGCTTCGCTTTCTCAATGACCATTTCTGCAACTTGCACATGACGTGTTGCCGGTTCATCAAAGGTACTTGAGACAACCTCTCCTCTTACAGAACGCTGCATCTCGGTGACTTCTTCCGGACGTTCATCAATCAATAATACAATCAGATCGCTTTCAGGATAATTTGAGGCGATTGATTGAGCTATTGATTGCAAAATCATGGTCTTACCAGATTTTGGTGGCGCGACAACCAAACCACGTTGCCCTTTACCAATTGGTGCAGCTAAATCGATAATACGAGCTGTCAAATCCTCAGTACTGCCATTGCCACGCTCAAGATTAAATCTTTCATTGGCAAACAATGGAGTGAGGTTTTCAAAGGGGACTTTGTTACGAGAGTTTTCTGGTTTTTCGTAGTTGATCTCATCAACTTTTACTAAAGCAAAATAACGTTCACTGTCTTTAGGTGGACGAATTTTACCTTTAATAGTATCGCCAGTTCTTAAGTGAAATCGGCGGATTTGGCTGGGTGAAACATATATATCATCTGGCCCAGCGACATAGGAGTCTTCGGGCGAACGTAAGAAGCCAAAACCATCCGGTAATAATTCTAAGACGCCCGTAGTGTAGACGTCATCGCCTTGTTTGGCATGTGCTTTAACAAGTGCAAATATTAGTTCTTGTTTTCGATTGCGGGCAAGGCCCTCAAGATTCATGGATAGTGCAAGTTCCATTAATTCAGCAGCGGACTGCTTTTTCAGTTCTGTCAGATTCATGTATTACCTAAAATGGGTTTTAAAATCAGGATTACCTTGGATGCGCGCGGAGAACGCGATTATGTGAAGTATGGGAGATTTAACCAGAAAATTGTCGGTAAGATTATCAGTAATTATTAAAACCGTCCAGCATTTTTAGGAAAAAACTCCCTAAATATAAAAAGACCCACGCAAATAGTCTCGTAATGAAACTTATACTAGATTGGTTTTGTTCTAAATAGGTAAAATCAATTTTTCAAAGGTTCAATCAATGAAACAGATGTCTGCATTTTTCGTGACAAGTTTTGTACTGGTTTTACTGTCCGGTTGCAGTAATATCCCAAAGCAAATCTCGACCGCTCCAAGTAATGATCTACAACTTAATGAAATCCAGGGGCAGATTGAAAACTTTGCCAATCAGGATGTTCGCTGGGGTGGCGAAGTAGTGAGTGTAGAAAATAATAATGATGCTTCAATCCTGCAAATTGTTCAATATCCACTTAATCATTACGGTAAACCAGTTACAAGTCAATCAAGTGCTGGTCGTTTTCTAGCAAGAACAACTGAATTTATTGATCCTGTTGTTTACAAAAAAGGGACGTTACTGACTTTTACCGGCACCCTAAATGGAATGGAGACAAGAAAAGTAGACCAGAAAGAGTTGATCATGCCTGTTCTAGAAGTTTCATCAATGTATAAGTGGCAACTGTATCAACCAATTCAGCGAGATCCTTTTTATGATCCTTTCTTTTATAACGGTTTTTATCCCTATAATGGATACTATAATAGGTATTGGCAATATCAACGATTTGGTTATCCTTACTATTATTGGTGAATAGATAACGTTGCTATGAAAGGTTTATTTTGTCTTACATCAAATCAAGTTTAGGAAGATCTCGTCTCATTAAACTGCGCCTTTTTTTATCTTCAAATGGCTAACTTTTAGCTCACGTGTATATCACTCAATAACTCTGATATCGACTTGGTGTTTTATATAAAAGCGCGACATTTATTCACAGGTATGTGATGTATGCCGATAACGCAGGAGCAGTTATCGGTGACCTACTTTATCAGCCACCTCCCTGTGGCTGCCCCTACGGGCTCGCTTCGCTCATGCAAAACCGCTTATCTCCCTGGACGGAGTGTATGCAAAGCCATGTCTGGAACATGGCTTGTCCCGGCGATAATGTCACATGGGGAGTCACATGCTCAGGC
>TARA_R110002110_G_scaffold7099_8_pt1 | contig 63510 bp, 52 predicted proteins | sample TARA_R110002110 | Tara Oceans TARA_R110002110 (sample SAMEA4397330) | marine metagenome | biome: Polar Biome; feature: [SRF] surface water layer (ENVO:00010504); material: water (ENVO:00002006), including particulate matter (ENVO:01000060) such as... | depth 5 m | reverse complement strand
ATCCCTGTCGCACCTTTACCAATACTTCCTGACATGTCGAATGTTAATTCTTCCCACTCATTAATTTTGGTGTTTTTTACTTTAACCTCTGGTTGTGCTTCACCATTCGATTCGGCAAACTTTATTCCCACATCACTAATGATGGGTTTGTATACCATTACTTTAACAATACAATTACTAAGGCTAAAGGTAAAGCTACCAATACCATTTACACCCGATGCATGCGCAGATTCACATCCTGCATATGGTGCTGCTCCAGCAGCTGTAGACAAAGCAGTAAATTTACCTACTGTTCCAGAAGTATTAATTCCCGTTTTAAATGGATTTACTACTTTCTCATATCCTAATCCACCACCGTTTTCAAAACTAGCAAAAGACCAGGTAGATCCATTTTCTCCAGACTCAAATGAAATAGGTGCATTTTGTGAAAATCCTATTGCAAATAAAAGAAGGAAAAAAGTTAAAGTAATTTTTTTCATAATATTAGTTGTTTAATTATTCTCAAATCTATGAATCTATTGTACTCACTTGCTTGAAATTGCGTATCGAAAAACCATACAACTATGAGATTAAAAAACTGTTACTTAAACGCTATAAATAAAGGTATAACCCGCAGTTAACGAATTCTGAAATAGAGATTTTGCAGTTGATATTTCAGTTTATGTTGTGGTGATGTATAGGTAAATAGTAAATACTTATTAAAATAAAGTTAGCATATATCTATCTTTTTAAGCTTAAAAAAATAAAATCAATAAAAAAAACCGTAAAAAATTACATTAATACTACTGGCCAAACAAAAAAAATCCCTTGTCGTATTATTATAAATAAGGGACTTTAAATAAATTTGAGACTAAGTTATCTATTACCCAAAAACTCTCTAAGGATTGTTCCCCAAAGACAATTCTATTGGCTGATTTTTGATTTGTCACATAAAAACGAAGTATTAATTCAACATAAATCAAAACCAGTGTGTGGCTTAATTAGTGTCGAAGTATTGATCAAAGGGAAAGCGATTGTAGATTATTATATTTGTTTCGTATATTTACTTTAAAAGGAAGTTCAAATAAAAACCGAGAAGAAATGAAACTAAACGCCAAAATTATAGCGCTATTTATGGGACTATTTTTATTTTCTTGTTCCCCTGATACTATCGACCAAAATATGGAAACAACAACTGTTTCAGATTCATCTTTATCCAAAAAATCCAATAACGGCAAAACCGCTACTCCAATAGTTTGGAATTTCAATGATTTAACAGGATGGGAAGATGCTACTCAAGTTGGGCTTACAAATTACTGGATAGAAGACGGTAACCTTACTATTTTTACAAACGCAAACACTTGGGAAAGAACTAAAATCAAAACCATTTCGACTTATACAACTGGTACTTACACCTGGAGAATATTTATCCCAGAAATGGGTGTTGGAGATATGGCGAGTCTAGGTGCATTTTTATATAACAATGACACTCACGAAATTGATTTTGAAGTAGGTTACGGAAAACAGACTATTCGCGAGCAATTAAATGCCGAAGCAGACGATCTAATTGTATACATGACTTCACAAGGAAATCCCTTTCAGTCTTTTAATACAAAAATAAAAAGAGGACAATGGCACACTTTATCAATACAACTGACATTAAACTCAAGTCGGAAGTACCAAGTGAATTGGAATATCAATGGGGAACTTGCTGCAGCAACTCAGCTTAATTATGGGGCTAAAAGCAAATTTAAGATATTTTGCAGTCTAGAAAACCTAACGTTTATTGGGGATCATATTCCCTTCACCCAGAATCAGGCTCTTTTTGATTCTGTCGAATACAATAGTAAATAAAAAAATCCCGTTTGATTACTCAAACGGGATTTTTAGATGTTTTAGAACAGCGTTCTTATAGTTCAAAAGCTCTTTTAGGATTGTTGTCCAACAATAATTCCATTGGGTTCTCTAAAGCTTCTTTAACAGCAACTAAGAAACCAACAGACTCACGACCGTCGATAATTCTATGATCATATGAAAGTGCCACATACATCATTGGGTGAATTTCCACTTTACCGTTTACCGCAATTGGACGCTCGATAATGTTGTGCATTCCTAGAATTCCTGATTGTGGAGGATTGATAATAGGTGTAGACAACATAGAACCAAATACACCACCATTAGTGATAGTAAAAGTTCCACCAGTCATATCATCAACAGTAATTTGTCCATCACGCGCTCTAATAGCTAATCTTTTGATATCTGCTTCTACACCACGGAAAGTTAAATTTTCTGCATTACGAACAACAGGAACCATTAATCCTTTTGGTCCAGAAACTGCGATTGAGATATCACAAAAATCATAAGCAATTTTATAATCACCATCCATCATAGAGTTAACATCTGGATATAATTTTAATGCTCTTGTAACCGCTTTTGTAAAGAAAGACATGTATCCTAAACCAACACCTGCGTGTTTTGCTTTGAATGCTTCTTTGTACTCGTTACGAATCAAGTTGATAGGCGTCATGTTTACTTCATTGAAAGTAGTTAACATGGCTGTTTCGTTTTTGGCAGCCACTAAACGTTCTGCTACTTTACGACGCAACATTGATAATTTTGTACGCTCAGATCCACGGCTTCCTCCTGTAGGAGTTCCCATAGATGGTGTAGCATTTACAGCATCATCTTTAGTGATTCTTCCGTCTTTACCAGTTCCTGTTACAGATGCTGGAGCGATATTTTTTTCGTCTAATATTTTTCTTGCTGCTGGAGATGGTGTTCCTGAAGCATATGTTGCCGCTGGTGCTGCTGCTACTGGAGCTGGAGCCGCTTTTGGCGCTTCAGCAACTGGAGCTGCTGCTGGTGCAGGAGCTGACCCTTCTGGTTTAGCTGCTGCTGTATCAATTAAGCAAACTACTGCTCCTACTGCTACTGCATCGCCTTCCTCTGCTTTTAATGTGATAATCCCACTAGCTTCCGCAGGTAATTCCAGAGTAGCTTTATCAGAGTCAACCTCAGCAATTGCTTGGTCTTTCTCTACATAATCTCCGTCTTTTACTAACCAAGTTGCAATTTCAACTTCCTTTATAGATTCCCCTGGTGATGGGACTTTCATTTCTAAAATCATCTTGTATAATTTTTAAATTATGAATTTTATTGTTTGAATTGTTTTAGCAACAATTACTGTTTGTTCTGTGTTTGTATTTTTAGCCCTGATGGAAGCGGCATCCTTTTTATTTTTTCTTTAAAAATAAAAAGATACAGCGAACAGCAGGAAATAGCTTCTAATTATTAAATAAATCTTTATCAAAAACCATTCGTATTGCATCTGCTTGACGACGTTTTGCTCTTGTAGAGCTTCCAGCAGCTGATGCAGAATAAGCTTTTAATGACGCTAATCTCCATTTAACTAAATTGAAGTTCATCAACATAAAGCTGTATGCCCCCATGTTTTTTGGTTCTTCTTGTGCCCAAACGTAATCGTCAACATTTGGATATTTTGCAATGATTGCTTTTAACTGCTCAACTGGTAATGGGAATAATTGTTCTATTCTTACTACTGCTACATCGTTACGTCCGTTTTTCTCTCTTTCGGCTGTAATGTCATAATAGAATTTCCCTGTACAGAAAACTAGTGATTTAACATCTGCTTTGTTTACTGAATCGTCATCGATCGTTTCTTGAAAACTTCCGTTTTCTAATTCTTCAATAGTAGACACACATCGTGGATCACGCAACAAACTCTTAGGTGTAAACACGATAAGTGGCTTGCGGAATTTCGTTTTCATTTGTCTTCTCAACAAGTGAAAGAAGTTAGCAGGCGTTGTACAATCAGCAACAAACATGTTTTGTCTTGCACAAAGTTGTAAGTAACGCTCCATTCTTCCTGAGGAATGCTCTGCTCCTTGTCCTTCATATCCATGAGGCAACAATAATACAATTCCGTTTTGGTTGTTCCATTTGTCTTCTCCACATGAAATATATTGGTCAATCATAATTTGGGCTCCATTACTGAAATCTCCAAATTGTGCTTCCCATATTGTCAATGTATTTGGGTTTGCTAATGCATATCCGTAATCAAATCCTAAAACTCCGTATTCAGACAATAGTGAGTTAAAAATATTGAAATTACCTTTTTTCCCCTCTAGTCTACTTATTAACGTTACTTCTTCTTCAGAGTCTTCAACTTTTACCACCGCATGACGGTGAGAAAAAGTTCCGCGTTCTACATCTTGTCCAGATATACGAACATCAAATCCTTCTTGTAACAACGACCCATAAGCTAAATGCTCAGCCATTCCCCAATCCAACTTGTTTGTTTCGAAAAACATTGTCTTTCTGTCGTTGATTAGCTTTTGGATTTTGTTGATGAACTTTTTATCCGTTGGCAAATTACAAACAGCATCAGCAACTTGCGTCAACCCAGCTCTTGAGTAAGAAGTATCAACATTTTGAAGCATTTGTACATCAGTAACCTGCTCAAAACCTAACCATTCATTTTTCATAAATGGAGTAATGATTGTTAAGGCTTTCTTACGAGAGGCCTCTAAATTCATTTCTAGATCAGACTTATATTCTTTTTCAAGCTCTTTTACATAAGTAGCATCAATTACTCCTTCTGCAATCAATTTTTCAGCATAAAGATCTCTAGGATTTTTATGTTTTGCTATAATTTTATATAATACTGGTTGTGTAAAACGAGGCTCATCTCCTTCGTTATGACCGTATTTTCTATATCCTAGTAAGTCAATAAATACATCACGTCCAAATTGCATTCTGAAATCTAATGCAAAAGACATAGCGTGTACTACTGCTTCAGGATCATCTGCATTTACGTGCAATACTGGTGACAAAGTTACTTTGGCTACATCAGTACAATAAGTAGAAGAACGTGCATCTAAGTAATTAGTAGTAAAACCAACTTGATTATTAATTACGATATGAATCGTTCCGCCCGTTTTGTATCCGTCAAGTTGAGCCATTTGGATAATTTCATAAAGAATACCTTGACCTGCAATCGCAGCATCACCGTGAACGGCGATAGGTAATACTTTAGAAAAATCATTAGGGAAATATTTATCTTGTTTGGCTCTTGTAATTCCTTCAATTACCGCACCTACTGTTTCAAGGTGTGAAGGATTTGGAGCTAAATTGATATTAATTTTCTTTCCTGTACTTGTTATTTTGTCTGCTGTTAAACCAAGGTGGTACTTAACATCTCCGTCAAAATACTCTTGATCATAATCTTTACCGTCAAACTCTCCGAAAATATCTTGAGTAGATTTCCCAAATATGTTTGCCAATATATTCAAACGACCACGGTGTGCCATACCCATTACAAATTGTTCCACTCCCATTTCGGCAGCTTTTTCAATTAAAGTATCAAGGGCTGGAATTATCGATTCTCCACCTTCCAGTGAAAAACGTTTTTGACCAACGTATTTTGTGTGTAAGAAGTTCTCAAAAGAGACTGCTTCATTTAATTTATTTAGGATTGATTTCTTTTGATCAATTGAAAAATTAGGTTGATTGTCATTAACTCCTAATTTATCTTGTATCCATAGAACAATCTCCGGTTTTCTGATATACATATACTCAACACCAATATGTTGACAATATATAGTATCCAGGTGTTTAATAATTTCAGTAAGTGTAGAAGGTACTTTGCCTACTATTTTACCTGCGTCAAAAACAGTGTTTAAATCCGCTGATGAAAGTCCAAAATTAGTGATATCAAGGGAAGGCTCAAAAATCCTTCTGTCTCTTACGGGATTCGTTTTTGTAAACAAATGTCCACGAGTACGGTATCCTTCAATCAGTTTTAATACATTAAATTCCTTATGAAGTTTTTGCGAAATTTGATCATAGTCCAAATTTCCAGCAGAAGAGCTGGCAGGGCTTTGTACTGGGTTTTCCCCATTGTAAGTTTCCATACCAAAGTCGAAACCTTGAAAGAAACTTCTCCAACTTGGCTCTACGCTATCTGGGTTATCTAGGTACTGATCGTATAATTGTGCGAAAAATTCTGTATGTGCTGCGTTTAGAAATGAAAACCTATCCATAATATTAGTGAATATACTTTTTGTTAAAATAGTTTCGCAAAAGTACAATAATCCGCTAAATTTATATTTACTTTTATATATTAATATGTTAAAATATTAGATACTTATGAGAAAAAACAACTATATGACTGTTTCAAAGCATGTTTTGATTGTCATAATCGCATTAATTTCAAATGTTTTGTCTGCACAGCATCAAACAATTACATCAAAATCAAGTAGTGATTTTTGGAAAAACGTACAATTTGGAGGTGGAATTGGTTTAGGTTTTGGTACCGGCTACACTAACATCTCTTTGGCTCCAAGTGCTATTTACAATTTCAATGAGTACGTGGCTTTAGGTCTTGGCGCACAATATACCTATGCAAAGCAAAAAAATTATTATGCTTCTCATTTATATGGCGGTAGTATTATAGGACTATTTAATCCATTACCACAAGTCCAACTTTCTGCTGAATTAGAGGAACTGCGTGTAAACATCAATTTAAATGGATCAAACAGTAACTCTCGCGATTACTGGAATACTGGTTTGTTTTTAGGAGCGGGATACCGCAGCGGGAATGTGACAATGGGCGCCCGCTATAACGTGTTAAACGACAACAATAATATATACGGCAGCGCTTTCATGCCGTTTGTAAGGGTGTATTTTTAAGAAAGACAACAGCATAAATAGCCGAAGTTAATCCCACAATCTCAAAAAAATCTAACGATATTTATTCCTGAACCAAACTTTTTGCCATTCTCTTTTTAGAATTAGAAAAGAGACTTGCTCCGCTAATACAACTAAATCTGAACCGTCCATTTTTTTGACTTCATCTTCAGAGACGTCGATTATATATAGCAGATTAAGGTACTCAGCAAATTTGTATTGTATCAACCTATAAATTTTTTCATGCAATTGAATTTTTAATTCATCGGGAGAAATACTCATTGGAAAATCTATTCCTTCATTTGCAAGATTAAAGTCCTTATTAATCTGTTCAATTAATTTAAGATATAAGGTTTCATTTTCTGCTTCAGCAAGCAGTAAATCCGAGTTTTTTGGAGCTATAAACATGGTTGTTTTAATTATATACTATTGATTTTTAAACTACAAAACTTAAAAAAACGAACTGCAACATTACACTTTTCGCCCCATTAAATTTTCACCAAAAGCACGCAAAACCTCTTTTTTAGCATCGTCAATATTCATTTTTTCCAAGGTTTCAAAAGCCTTGAAGGTATAATCTTGTATTGCCTCTTGAGTCGCTTTTGATGCGCCTGAATTATTGAAAATTTCTTTTACAGACTCAATCTTAGCTGTATTATCTTCAAGTTGCATCGAAAATAAATGTAATAATTGAGACGCTTCTTCTTTGGCAGAAAATGCGATCGCTTTTAAATATAAATACGTTTTTTTGTTTTCAATAATATCACCGCCTACTTGCTTTCCAAAAGTTTTTGGATCACCAAAAGCATCAAGGTAATCATCTTGCAATTGAAAAGCCAAACCTAAATTTAATCCAAACTCATAAATCAAGTCAGCATTTTCCTCAGATGTTTCAGCCACTATTGCTCCCATTTTCATGGCCGCAGCAACAAGAACTGCTGTTTTATACTCAATCATTTTGAGGTATTCCGGAATGGTAACGTCAACTCGGGTTTCAAAATCAACATCCCATTGTTGTCCTTCGCATACTTCAAGTGCTGTTTTGCTAAATAATTTCGCCAATTGCATAAAAACCACTGGTTCATATTGCTCAAAATACTGGTAGGCTAAAATAAGCATTGCATCACCGGATAAAATCCCAGTATTAATATCCCATTTTTCATGAACTGTGGTATTCCCACGTCGCAAAGGTGCATCATCCATAATATCATCATGAACTAATGAGAAATTATGAAAAACCTCAACCGCCATCGCAGCTGGAAGTGCCTTTTTATAATCTCCGTTAAAAACTTCAGTAGTCATTAATGTCAAGACTGGACGAATTCGCTTTCCCCCTAACCCCAATATATAGGCAATAGGCTCATAAAGATTTTCAGGTTCTTTAGTAATAGTCTGCTCTTCTAAATAAGTAATAAAAAAATCCTGGAACTGATCAATGGCATGCATAAAGCTAATTTTTTGGGCTAATTTACAGCATTCATCCTTGATTACAAACTCCGTTTTTAAATACAATGTAAAATAAATAAAAATACTTTGGAAACTATTTTGGTATCCAAAGTTTCCGCATTACATTTGCACTCGAAATTTAACTTATTGTAATTTATAAAACATGAATGCAACTCTTCCTCTTACAACAACAAAATGGACTATAGATTCTAATCAATCTGATGTCCTAATCAAAGCAAGACATGCGACAATCGCATACATAGCTGGGTCTCTAAATAAATTTAATGGCCATTTAGATATTCATGAGGATGAAATAGAAGATGCTTCGGTTGAATTTCAATTAGATGTTAAAAACAAAGACACTAACATCGATCATATTGACACTGATTTAATTCTAAACGATTATTTAGACATTGATACATTTCCTACTATTAATTTTAAATCAACTTCATTTCAAAAAATAAGTAAAAACATCAATTTCTTAAAAGGGAATCTGACTGTCCAAAACATTACAAAAGTAGTTGAACTTGATGCTGCATTAATTGGCATAACCACTTATGAGGGAAGAAGAAAAGCATTATTTGAAATTACTGGACAAATAAATCGCAAAGATTTTGGGCTCACAACAAACTCATATCATCACGCCGCTGGTATTTCTTTGGGTCAAGACATCAAACTAATTGCCAACCTAGAGTTTACCATTTAACTCCCGCAATGTTAATTTTACGTAAACATTTCGGAAACTATTTCAGTGTTCAAAGTTTCCGTATTACTTTTGCACTCGAATTACATCACAATCCGTTGTTGGATTGAAAAATAAATTAACAGAACTGATCAAAGTCAAAACAAAAAATGAAAGAGAAAATAATTAGCAAAGCAAGTGAGATGTTTTTAAAACTAGGTTTTAAGAGCATCACGATGGATGATATTGCCGGTGAAATGTGTATTTCTAAAAAAACGATTTACAAATATTTTTGCAATAAAGAATTATTAGTTGAAGAGAGTACAACACTTTTGCATAAAGAAATCCACGAAACTATTGACACTATTATTCAGATGAATTATAATGCCATTGAAGAAAACTTTAAGATACGAAAAATGTTTAGCGAAATGTTTAAATCATCTGCTGATACTTCTCCTATATATCAATTAAAAAAACATTATCCAGAAATATACGCTAAAGTAATGCTTAAAGAAATTAACGAATGCTCCATGTGGTTCAAACAAAATATTCAAAAAGGTATTACTAGCGGTTTATATAGAGCTGAGTTAGATGTAGACACTTATGTTAAGTTTTATTACACCTTAATATTTAACATCAATGAAAATACCAGTTCAGAAAAAATTGCTCAACAACTAGAATTAGAAGCATTAGAATACCATACTAGAGCTATGGCGACTCTTACTGGAATAACAGAACTTGAAAATCAATTACTAAACCCTACGATATAATGAAAAGATTAATTTTAATAACATTCCTAACATTTGCCTATATGGCAAATGCACAAGAAGTAAAGACACTTACTTTAAAGGACGCCATCTCTTATGCTTTAGAGAACAAAGCCGATGCTAAAAAAGCTAAACTTAAAGTAGAAAACAGCGAATACCAAATTCAGGAAGTTCGTGCGGGAGCGCTACCTAAAATTTCTGCTAACGGATCGTTAACTTACAATCCTATTTTACAGACTACTTTTCTAGATGCAGGATCTTTTGGTGGAGAACCAGGAACTACCATTCAAGCTACTTTTGGTCAAAAATGGATTTCTACTGCTGGTCTTTCTTTGACTCAAAATCTTTATGACCAATCTGTATTTGTAGGATTAAAAGCTGCTAAAACAACGAGAGAGTTTTATCAAATAAATGAACAACTTACCGAAGAACAAGTAATAGAAAGAGTAGCTAACAACTATTATGCAGTATACGTTCAAAGACAAAATTTAATCGTCTTAGATAGTACCTACAACAATACTACAAAAGTTAAAAACATTATCAAAGGACAATATGATAATGGATTAGCTAAAAAAATTGATTTAGATAGAATTCTAGTTAAAATATCTAATATCAATACACAGCGTCAACAAGTATTAAATGCTGTTCAACTGCAAGAGAACGCTCTAAAATTTTATATGGGAATGCCTATTGCAACGCTAATCGAAATTCCGCAAGCTGAATTTGAAGTAACGCCACAAGCCTTTGCAGAAGCGCCAAATACGGAGACAAGAACGGAGTATTTGTTAATAAAAAAACAAGAACAATTATTAGAATTTCAGAAACAATCTGTGATGGCAGGATACTATCCTACACTATCGTTGACTGCTGGATACAATTATATCGGTCAGGGTCCAAAAATGCCTTGGGGAGCAAAGCCATCTGACGGTGTATATTGGTCTGATTTCTCCTCTGTAGGACTAAATCTAAGAGTGCCTATTTTTTCAGGTTTTGAAACACGTTCAAAAGTTAGAAAAGCAGATGTTGAATTGCGTTCTATTAAGGAAGACTTGGTTGACACTAAACTTTCTCTTGATTTGGCTTTCGCCAATGCTAAAACTCAAATTGACAACAGCATGATTACCATCACGAATCAAAAAAGTAACGCACAACTTGCACAAGAAGTGTTAAGCAATACTAAAAACAACTATATCCAAGGGCTAACTTCTTTGACTGATTTATTAGATGCTGAAAACGCATTTACTGAAGCGCAAAACAATTATACCGCTGCGGTATTAGACTATAAATTAGCAGAAATTCAATTAATCAAATCAAAAGGAGAACTTAAAACACTTATAAATAACTAACATGAAAAAGAATATTACAATAGTACTGGTAATTGTTGCTGTCTTAGCAGTAATAGGTTATGTTTTAACAAAGAACAAGGAAGAAAATAAAGCTAAAACAGATATCGTTGCTCAAAATAATGCAGCAGTATCCGTTAAAACAACACAAGTAAAAACAGAAGCCATTTCTTTAGACTTTATGGCTAATGGTAACTTTGAACCAATACAAGAATTAACTTTTTCTGCAGAAAAATCTGGAAAAGTAATTAGTGTTTTAGTAAAAGAAGGTGATTATGTAAACGTAGGGCAAACATTAGTAATCGTAAGAAGTGACTTTGTAGATGTAAATGCACAAACTGCTAAAGCATCTTATGACAATGCTAAAGCTGATTACGCTAGATATGAGAATGCTTTTAAAACAGGTGGCGTTACAAAACAACAATTAGACCAAGCAAAATTAGCATTGACTAATGCTGGAGCTAATTTAAAACAAGCTAATATTAATGTAGGTGACACTAGAGTAAAAGCACCTATTAAAGGATTCATTAATAAAAAATACATTGAACCAGGCTCTATATTGACTGGAATGCCAGCTAGCGCAATGTTTGACATTGTGAATGTTTCTAAACTTAAATTAAAAGTTACTGTTACTGAAACTCAGGTAGCTAGTTTAAAAACAGGAAGCCCTGTTACTGTTTCTGCAAGTGTTTTTCCAGATAAAGTATTTACTGGTAAAATCATTTTCATCGCCGCAAAAGCAGACGAAAGCTTAAATTTTGCTGTTGAAATTGAAATCGCAAATAGTACAGACAACAACCTAAAAGCAGGAATGTATGGTACCGCAAACTTTGGATCTAAACAAACCCAAGAATTAAAAGTAGTTCCCAGAAATGCTTTTGTAGGAAGTGTGAACGGCAATCAAGTATTTGTTGTAGAAAATGGAAAAGCTAAACTTAAAAAAGTAGTTGCTGGAAGAATTTTAGGTGAACAAGTAGAGATAGTAGACGGATTATCTGATGGAGAAGCTGTAATTACTACAGGACAAATCAACTTACAAGACGGTAGCTTAGTAGAAATTATCAAATAATTTTAGATTCAAAAATTATACTTAATTATCTACTATCCTTTAGGTCAAACTAAATAAAAACATATGAAATTAGCAGAAATATCCATAAAACGTCCGTCGTTAGTAATTGTATTGTTTACAATTCTAATACTTGGTGGGCTATTCAGTTATAGTCAGCTAGGCTATGAATTGATTCCGAAATTCGAGCAGAATGTAATTACGATCTCGACTATTTATCCAGGAGCTTCTCCTAGTGAAATAGAAAATACCGTTACAAAAAAGATTGAAGACGGAATCGCATCCTTAGAGAATATCAAGAAAATCGACTCTAAGTCTTACGAAAGTTTATCTATTGTATCGATTACATTGACATCAAATGCAAAAATTGATGTTTCCATGAATGATGCACAACGAAAAATCAATCAATTAATTAGCGACTTACCAAATGATGCCGAAACGCCATCACTAACTAAATTCTCGTTAAGTGATTTACCAATTATGACTATTGGTGCAAACGGAAAAATGGACGAAGCCGAATTTTATGACTTAATTGACAAAAAAATTACACCTGTATTATCTCGTGTTGAAGGTGTTGCTCAAGTAAACATTATTGGAGGTCAAGAACGTGAAATTCAGGTCAACTTGGATGCTAATAAAATGCAAGGCTACAACCTTTCTATTCCTGCCGTTCAACAAACTATTTTAACGTCAAACTTAGATTTCCCTACTGGAAATATCCAAACTCGTGATCAAAAAATATTAATTCGTTTAGCGGGTAAATATAAAAGTGTTGACGAATTAAGAAACTTAGTTGTTTCCTCTAAAGACGGAATCGAAATCCGTTTAAAAGATATTGCTGACGTACAAGATGCTCAAAAAATAGCTGAAAAAATCTCGCGTGTAGATCAAAAAAGCGCCATCATTTTACAAATAATCAAACAATCTGATGCAAATGCTGTTGCGGTAAGTGAAGAGCTAGTAAAAAGTATTAAGGCATTGGAAACTGATTATAAGTCCAATGAATTAAAATTAGAAATTGCAAAAGACAGTACAGTCTATACCTTAGAAGCTGCAGACTCAGTACTACACGATTTATTAATTGCAGTAATATTAGTAGCACTTGTAATGTTGTTTTTCTTGCACAGTATACGTAACTCATTAATTGTAATGGTTTCGATTCCTGCTTCCTTGATTGCTACTTTTATCGGAATTTACCTTTTAGGATACACTTTAAACTTAATGAGTTTGTTAGGACTATCACTCGTAGTGGGTATTCTGGTCGATGATGCCATTGTGGTATTGGAAAATATTTATAGGCATATGGAAATGGGTAAAAACCGTGTACGTGCCGCTTATGAAGGAACTGCCGAAATTGGTGGAACAGTAACTTCAATTACCTTAGTAATCGTGGTAGTATTTTTACCTATCGCAATGAGTTCAGGATTAGTATCTAATATTATTACACAATTTTGTGTTACGGTAATTATTTCGACATTATTCTCCCTTTTAGCTTCATTTACAATTATACCGTGGTTGTCTTCCCGTTATGGAAAGCTAGAACATATTGAAGGTAAAAACGCATTTGGAAGAGTTATCCTAGGATTCGAAAGCTACTTAACACGTTTCACAAACTGGGTTTCAAGATTGTTAACTTGGTGTTTAGATCATTACTTCAAAACTATTGCTGTGGTATTGGTTTTATTCTTCGGATCTACAATAGGATTACTTGGTGGAGGTTTCATTGGTGGAGAATTCTTTGCTGCTTCTGATAGTGGAGAGTTTTTAGTTCAAATCGAGATGCCAAAAGACGCCTCTTTAGAGCAAACGAATTTCATGACTCAAAAAGCAGAAGCTTTCTTAAAAACCCAAGAATATGTTCACAGTCAGATTACAACAGTAGGACAAACTAGTGAAGGTTTTGGTGCTTCTCAAGCAACTGCTTACAAAGCCGAGATTGATGTAAAAATGATTGAACAAAGCGAACGTAGTGATGGCGCATCAGTATATGCTGCGAAAATCAAACGTAAACTAGAAAAAGTTTTAGTAGGTGCCAAAGTAAAAACAGTTCCCGTAGGTATTTTAGGAACTGCCGAAAATGCGACATTGGGATTAATTGTAACTGGACCTTCTGTAGAAAGCGCAATGAAATTTGCTAAACTAGCAGAAGCCGAATTACGAACTATTCCAGGAACAACAGAGATTAAATTAACGGTCGAAGATGGAAATCCAGAAATCAACGTTCAAGTGGACCGTGATAAAATCTCTGCATTAGGTTTAACACTTCAAACTGTGGGTATGACCATGCAAACGGCGTATAGTGGTAACACTGACGGAAAATTTAGAGCTGGTGAATATGAATATGATATTAACATTAAATACAATGCTTTTGACAGAAAAAGTATTACTGATGTAGGTAATTTGATTTTCATAAATAACTTAGGTCAACAAATTAAGTTATCGCAATTTGCCGCTATCACTGAAGGTTCTGGACCCAGTCAATTAGAGCGTAGAGATAAAACAGCATCGGTAACCGTACAAGGTCAAAATGTTGGGGTTGCTTCTGGAACGATTGTAGCACAATGGCAAGAGAAACTAGATAAGCTTGAAAAACCTGTAGGTGTAAACTACATTTGGGGTGGAGATCAAGAAAACCAAAGTGAAGGTTTTGGTACTTTAGGAATTGCATTATTAGCTGCAATTGTTTTAGTATACCTAGTAATGGTTGGACTTTATGATAGTTTTGTTCACCCGTTTGTGGTACTGTTCTCAATTCCGCTTTCATTTATTGGAGCATTATTAGCATTGGCCTTAACTAACAACACTTTAAATATATTTACAATTTTAGGTATCATTATGTTAATTGGTCTGGTGTGTAAGAATGCCATCATGCTTGTTGATTATACAAACCAAAGAAGAGCTGCTGGTGAAAGTATCAGAACAGCATTAATCCAAGCAAATCACGCTCGTTTGCGTCCTATTTTGATGACGACTATTGCGATGGTTTTTGGAATGTTCCCAATTGCATTGGCTTCTGGAGCTGGAGCAGAATGGAAAAATGGTTTAGCATGGGTAATTATTGGAGGATTAATTAGTTCATTGTTCTTGACTTTAGTTATTGTTCCCGTGATTTATGAAATCATGGAAAAACTAATTAGCAAGTTTACCAAAGGAGACAAAGTAGATTATGAAGCAGAAATGGTTGCTGATTACGAACATAAAGCATTAAGCGAAGATGGTTTTAATCCAAAGCATACACTTTAAGTATACTTTTAAATAAATCTTAAAAGGCCTATTCATTAATTTGAATAGGCCTTTTACTTTAATACCGATTGTATATTCAATTTACTTCACTTGCATTGTACTGTTTTCAGATTACATCTACGGTACACAAGAACTCTTTGGACTAAAACATCAATCCGTTTGCCATAAAACAACCTCTTTAGTAGAAAGACAATCATGCTTCTCCTTAACTAAAAAAGGCTTCCGTGAATTACGGAAGCCTTGTTTTATTCTTATGTGTTTTTTATTTATTCAGCACTAACTAAAGGATCATGTTTCCAATTTTTAACTGAGGCAATTTGATTATTTGAATAATCCACTTCGCTTAATACTGAATCGTTCCAGAAAAACCACTTCCCTGTTTTTTGTCCTTTATCATATGTTGCTATAGCTGTTTTAGCACCATTAGCATCGTAAGAAGTCCATTCTCCCTGTAGTTTACCGTTTTTATAGAAACCTTCTTGTTGCACCTTACCATTATCGTGGAAATAGGTTGCTTTAACTAATTTCCCAACAGCTTCCAACTTTGGTTTTGTGTTTTGTGCGAAAATCATTCCTGAAATTAAGATTGCAGCTATAACTATATATTTTTTCATGATGTACTTTTTTAATTGTTTCTCTAACAAATATAAAATATTATTTACATTTAAAACACAATTTAATAACAATTTAATAACATTGAAAGAAAGCTTAACATTGGAAAACACAAAGCAACCCAATCTAATTACAAAAAACCTTCCTTTATTGGATTATTTTTCACTAAAGTAATTACATCAAATAGTGGGGAATTAAATTTGAACATCAAATCACACTAACACAGCTAGAAACAACTCTAAAAAAAATGAGCCCGATACAATATCGAGCTCATTATGATCAAATTAATTATAAGTCTATTTAAACTATTGCGTTCAATATAGGTCTAACACTTTTTTCCAACCAATAAAAACCCTTAATTTAATAGCACATCTAGTTCTTTCTCAAGATCAGGAGACGACGGTCTTGCAGCATCGGCTTTCACGATTTTCCCATTGGGATCTATAAGGATAAATCTTGGAATCCCTTTAATATTAAAATCTTTAACAAACTGGGAATTCCAGTCATTATCAGCGAAAACCTGAACTCCACCCAGTTCTTTGTTCTTTATCATCGATTTCCATTTTTCGATATCCTTTAATTTATCAATGGAGATACTCACAAAAGCAATGTTTTTACCAGAGTATTTTTCTTCTACCTTTTTTAAAGACGGAATTTCACCAAGACAAGGCCCACACCAGGTGGCCCAAACATCAATATAAACATATTTCCCCTTAAAATCTTCGAGCTTAGTTTTCCCTCCAGCATAGTTTTCATAATTAAAAGACGGAGCGATTGAACCATTTAACTTCTTCGTTTCTAGTACTTGCTTGTAATATTCCGTCCCTCTTTCCAAAACTATTTCTATGTTTTTCTTTTGCAGCGCTACAAAAACAGGATCTAATTTCTCATTATCCAATTTGAAAAAATCAGCCGTCCTTTTCTCTTTAACCATCTTAGTAAAAGCTTCTTCGCTAGAAGCCATAAGAGTATTATAATCGTATTTTGATTCCTCTACTGTATACTGTGCCAAAAAGTTATTCTCGACAGCTCCTATTCCAGAATACACTATGGACTCGTCAAAATCTTGAGCATTCATTTTAAGATTCAAATCGTATCCATTTTTTAGAAAAAGTTCGGTATATTCCTTTCCGTCAAACAGCATATAAAAACCTTCTTCCACAGCAAAAGAACCCTTGAAAATTCCATCTGCACCAACCAACATCTTTTTAATTTCCTTTCCATCATTCCTATTTCGAAAAATAATCGAATCCGTATTTCTGTTCGCAATCTCGGCTTTAAAAGAAACTGTTGCTTTCTTCTGCCCAATAACGTTAAAAGAGCAAACTAGTGCCAATGTAATAAAAATTAATTTTCTCATAAAATGTAGTTTTTTTACTATTAATCAAATCTAATTTATTTTTTTGATGCCAAATAATAAATTAACAAAAAATTAATTTCTTGAAGTTTCGTGGTTTTCGGCATTAATTTAATTTTTGTGGTTACTTTTGTATCCTAAAATTTTGATAGTGTATAGAAGTCATAATTGTGGCATTTGAAATTAAAAGGAGGAAGCCCAGTGGGCTTCAGGTATTTTGCATTAGTAAAAACAGCATATAAAAATAAATAAAATGTACAGAAGTCATAACTGTGGCGAACTCAACGCCTCACATATAAATACTGAAGTTACTCTTGCCGGATGGGTTCAAAAATCCAGAGACAAAGGATTCATGAATTGGGTTGATTTGCGTGACCGTTACGGAATAACACAATTAATTTTTGACGAAGGTCGTTCAGATAAAACTGTCTTTGAATTAGCAAAAACATTGGGTCGCGAATTCGTAATCCAGGTTAAAGGAAAAGTAATAGAAAGAGAGTCTAAAAATCCAAATTTACCAACTGGGGATATTGAACTATTTGTTACAGAACTAACTATATTAAATGCTGCCTTAACACCTCCTTTCACAATCGAAGATGAAACTGATGGCGGAGAAGACATTCGAATGAAATACCGCTACCTCGATATAAGAAGAAATCCGGTAAAAAATAGTTTGCTATTCCGTCACAAAGTAGCAATGGAAGTACGCAAGTACCTTTCTGATTTGGATTTCTGTGAAGTAGAAACACCATACTTAATCAAATCAACTCCGGAGGGAGCCCGCGATTTTGTTGTTCCTTCTCGAATGAATGAAGGTCAATTTTACGCTTTACCACAATCTCCTCAAACCTTCAAGCAATTATTGATGGTAGGCGGAATGGACAAATACTTTCAAATCGTAAAATGTTTCCGTGACGAAGATTTACGTGCAGACAGACAACCCGAGTTCACACAAATTGATTGTGAAATGGCTTTTGTAGAACAAGAAGACATTCTGAATGTTTTTGAAGGACTTACAAGACATTTATTGAAAGAAATAAAAGGAGTTGACGTAGCTAAATTTCCTCGTATAACGTACGACTATGCTATGAAAACTTACGGAAATGACAAACCGGACATCCGTTTCGGAATGGAATTTGGTGAATTAAATGAAGTGGCGCAACACAAAGACTTTCCTGTTTTCAATGCAGCAGAATTAGTTGTTGGTATTGCAGCTCCCGGTGTTGGAAACTACACCAGAAAAGAAATCGATGCTTTAATCGAATGGGTAAAGCGTCCCCAAGTAGGTGCTTCAGGAATGGTTTATGTAAAATGCAACGAAGACGGAACATTCAAATCATCTGTAGATAAATTCTACGATCAAGATGACTTAAGTAACTGGGCGAAGACGACCGGAGCAAAAGCAGGTGATATGATTTTTGTTCTATCAGGTCCCGCCGATAAAACAAGAACACAGTTAAGCGCATTGCGTATGGAACTAGCAACTCGTTTGGGATTAAGAATACCAACAGAATTTGCACCGCTTTGGGTAGTTGATTTCCCATTATTGGAGTTTGACGAAGAAAGTGGTCGTTACCACGCCATGCACCATCCGTTTACCTCTCCTAAACCGGAAGACATGCATTTATTAGAAACAGACCCTGGAAAAGTACGTGCCAACGCCTATGATATGGTATTGAACGGAAACGAAATTGGAGGTGGATCTATTCGTATTCATGATAAAGCAACGCAACAACTAATGTTCAAATATTTAGGTTTCACAGAAGACCAAGCCAAAGAACAGTTTGGGTTCTTGATGGACGCATTTCAGTTTGGAGCTCCACCGCACGGAGGACTAGCTTTTGGATTGGACCGACTAGTTGCTATTCTTGGAGGACAGGAAACCATTCGTGATTTTATCGCCTTTCCAAAGAATAATTCTGGAAGAGATGTTATGATTGATGCACCATCGGCAATTGATGAATCACAGTTGAAAGAGCTTCATATAAAATTAAGTGTTCAGTAGTTCATCGGTAAAAATTACCGGAAAACGTTGAATATCAATTATTTTCGAAAAAAAAGAATATTTATTAACAATCATATGATATTAAATATTACATTTGCTCCATTATAAATTATTATTACTATTACAATGCGTACAGGTACAGTTAAATTTTTCAATGAATCAAAAGGTTACGGATTCATTACAGACGAAGAAACAGGAAAAGACATTTTTGTTCACGCTTCAGGAATCAACGCGGAAGAATTACGCGAAGGTGACAGAGTTAGCTATGAAGAAGAAGAAGGAAGAAAAGGAAAAGTTGCTGCGAAAGTAGCAGTTATCTAAGCAAAAAATTTATTTTTTGCCTACGAATGTTTAAAACGTTCCGATTTATTTCGGAACGTTTTTTTTTGCTTACACCTTAAAACGCAACTACTAAAAAAGATAATTTAAATTTTTATTTATAATCATTAAAAATTAGGAAGTACTTTGATTCTCAATGCAACTAAATTTTGTATTACACTTGTGTTTTAATTCCTTGAAACCTATCTTTGTTGCTTATTTTAGCACGTAAAAATCATTAATTATGCAATCTGATCAGTTAAGTTATATTCCAATTTTAATACAGTTTTTATTAGCTGCGGGTTTTGTAGTGGGAACTATTATTGTTTCCGGCAAATTAGGACCGAAAAGAAAGTCAGCAACCAAAGACAAAAACTTTGAATGTGGAATTGAAGGTATAGGAAATGCACGTATTCCATTCTCTGTGAAATACTTTCTAGTTGCGATTTTATTTGTTCTATTTGATGTAGAAGTTATCTTTCTATATCCTTGGGCAATCAACTTCAAAGAATTAGGAATGGAAGGAATGGTCAAAATGGTCATATTTATGCTTTTACTTTTGGTGGGGTTTTTCTACATCATCAAAAAGAAAGCGCTAGAGTGGGAATAAGAATTTATTAAAAATATTGAACCGTAAGCTATTGTTAGTTTGTAATTCAAATTTTCTAATTCAAAATACAAAAAAATGAGTAATTCAAGTATAAAAATGGTTGAGCCGCCAGAAGGGGTTGTTGGAGAAGGATTTTTCGCCACAAAACTGAATGACGTTGTAGGTATGGCTCGTGCCAATTCACTTTGGCCGTTACCCTTTGCAACTTCATGTTGTGGTATTGAATTCATGGCTACCATGGCTTCACATTATGATTTAGCACGATTTGGCTCTGAACGTGTGAGTTTTTCTCCTCGTCAAGCAGATATGCTAATGGTAATGGGTACTATTTCTAAAAAAATGGCTCCTATTTTACGTCAGGTATACGAACAAATGTCAGAACCAAGATGGGTTATTGCTGTTGGTGCTTGCGCATCTTCAGGAGGTATTTTCGATACTTACTCCGTTCTTCAAGGTATTGACAAAGTAATACCAGTTGACGTATACGTACCGGGTTGTCCTCCAAGACCAGAGCAAATTGTAGATGGCGTGATGAAATTGCAAGAATTGGTTAGATCGGAATCTGTAAGAAGAAGAAGTTCTCCGGAGTACCAAGAATTATTGGCCTCTTATAATATCAAATAACGACATGGCATTAGAAAACACAGATATTCAAGATAAATTAACAGAAACGTTTGGCGAGCATGTTTTTCACTTTAATGAAGAGAAAGATATCTTTTCATTTGAAGTAGCTGCTGATAAAATCACGGCGATCATCCTTTTTTTGAAAAACGACCCTTTATTGCGTTTTAATTTTTTAACTGACTTATGTGGAATACATTATCCAGATAATGAAGTTGACAGACAATTCACAATCGTGTATCACATGCACAATTGGTACGACAACAAACGTGTCAAAATCAAAACTTTTATCAATGGTGAAAAACCGGAGATAAAAACAATATCTAACATTTTCCTAAGTGCAAACTGGATGGAAAGAGAGACTTTTGATTTTTACGGAGTAGATTTCATAGGTCATCCTCAGTTGAAACGTATTTTGAACATGGATGAAATGATTTCATTTCCTATGCGTAAAGAGTTTCCATTGGAAGATGGCGGACGAACAGATAAAGACGACCGTTTTTTCGGTAGAACAATCGACAATTGCTAAAAACACAATCTATAATTTTTCACATTCTATAAATGTCAGAACTATTATTACCACCAGAGCATCGATATGCTAAAATCATAAAAGAGAAGCTAAACGAAGATGGAAGCGAGCTTTCCATCCTGAATTTAGGTCCTACTCACCCAGCTACACACGGAATCTTTCAAAACATTTTGTTGATGGATGGGGAACGTATTTTAGAAGCGGAACCAACTATTGGTTACATACACCGCGCTTTTGAAAAAATTGCTGAAAATCGTCCCTTTTACCAAATTACCCCTCTTACAGACCGAATGAACTACTGCTCCTCTCCTATCAATAATATGGGATGGTGGATGACTTTAGAAAAATTACTGGATATTGAAGTACCAAAGCGTGCTCAATATTTAAGGGTTATTGTAATGGAATTAGCTAGAATCACGGATCACCTTATTTGTAATTCCATTTTAGGAGTTGATACAGGTGCCTATACCGGATTTCTTTACGTTTTCCAATTTAGAGAGAAAGTATATGAAATCTACGAAGAAATTTGTGGTGCTCGATTGACAACTAATATGGGAAGAATTGGTGGTTTCGAAAGAGACTGGTCACCAGAGGCTTTCAGAAAATTAGATGTGTTTTTAGAAGAATTTCCAGTTGCTTGGAAAGAATTCGAAAATCTATTTGAAAGAAATAGAATTTTTATGGACCGTACTATAAATGTAGGACCTATATCTGCTGAGCAAGCAGTTTCTTACGGATTTACAGGACCTAATTTACGCGCTGCAGGTGTTGATTACGATGTACGTGTCGCACAACCTTATAGTTCTTACGAAGATTTTGATTTTATAGTACCTGTTGGAAAATCTGGAGATACTTACGATCGTTTTTGCGTTCGTAATGCTGAAGTTTGGGAAAGCTTGAGTATCATTCGTCAAGCGCTGGCAAAAATGCCGGAAGGAAACGAATTTCACGCTGAGGTTCCTGACTATTACCTTCCTCCAAAAGAAGATGTCTACACTAGTATGGAGTCCTTAATATATCACTTCAAAATTGTAATGGGAGAAGTTCCTGTTCCAGTTGCAGAAATATACCATCCTGTTGAAGGTGGAAATGGAGAATTAGGTTTTTATTTAGTAACTGACGGAAGTCGTACTCCATATAGACTGCATTTTAGAAGACCCTGTTTTATTTACTATCAAGCATATCCAGAAATGATAAAAGGAGCATTATTATCTGATGCAATTGTTATTTTATCAAGTTTAAATGTAATTGCTGGAGAATTAGACGCATAAATTATGGAACGTACACATTACAAACAAGAAATAAATATGACTGAAACGTTGATGACTCGCATCAATGAGTTAATTAGTCATTACCCAGAAGACAAGAGAAAATCAGCTTTATTACCCGTTTTACATGAAGTGCAAGATGCTCACGACAATTGGTTGAGTACTGAATTAATGGATAAGGTAGCTGAGATCATACAGATATTACCAATTGAGGTATATGAGGTTGTTTCTTTCTATTCGATGTACAATCAAAAACCTGTTGGAAAATTCCTTTTTGAGTTTTGTCACACTTCACCATGTTGCTTAAATGGAACAGAAGATTTGATGGACTACACTTGCGAAAAGCTAGGCGTAAAAATCGGAGAAAAGACAGCAGATGGACTTTTTGAAGTAAAAGGCGTAGAATGTTTAGGAGCATGTGGTTATGCACCTATGATGCAATTAGGCGATTTTTACAAAGAGCATCTTACAAAAGAAAAAATCGATCAATTAATCGTTGATTGCCGAGATAATAAAATAATATTACACGATAAATAATATGTCAAAAAAGATATTATTAGACAAAATCAAGATTCCAGGAATCAAAACCTATGAAGTATATCGCCAAAATGGTGGTTACGCTTCAGTGGAAAAAGCAATGAAAGCAATGACTCCTGACGAAGTTGTTGAACAAGTTAAAGCATCAGGACTTCGTGGTCGTGGTGGTGCTGGATTCCCTGCTGGATTGAAATGGAGTTTTATTGATAAAAAATCAGGAAAACCAAGACATTTAGTTTGTAATGCAGATGAATCTGAACCCGGAACGTTCAAAGATCGCTACTTGATGGAATTTATTCCTCATTTATTGATTGAAGGAATGATTACTTCTAGTTTTGCTTTGGGTGCAAACCTATCGTACATCTACATTCGTGGTGAATACATGTGGGTTTATAAAATTCTAGAAAGAGCCATTGCTGAAGCGAAAGCTGCAGGTTGGTTAGGAAAAAACATATTAGGAACGGGATACGACTTAGAACTTTATGTTCATTGTGGTGCTGGAGCCTACATTTGTGGTGAAGAAACCGCTCTTATTGAATCATTGGAAGGAAAAAGAGGAAATCCTCGTATCAAGCCACCATTTCCTGCAGTATCAGGTTTATGGGCTAACCCAACAGTGGTAAATAATGTTGAAACTATTGCATCAGTGCCATGGATTGTGAACAATTCTGGTGATGAATATGCAAAAATTGGAATCGGAAGATCTACTGGAACCAAATTAATTTCAGCTTCAGGGCATATAAAAAACCCTGGTGTTTACGAAATTGAATTGGGACTAAGCGTTTACGAATTCATGAATTCAGACGAATATTTAGGCGGAATGAGTTCTGACCGACCTTTAAAGGCATTAGTGCCAGGAGGTTCATCAGTGCCCATTTTACCAGCCGATTTAATATACAAAACAGCTAACGGTGAAGATCGTTTGATGTCCTACGAATCATTAAGTGATGGTGGATTTGCAACAGGATCGATGTTAGGTTCTGGAGGGTTCATTGTTTATGATGACACTTCTTGTATCGTGCGTAACACTTGGAATTTTGCTCGCTTTTATCATCATGAAAGTTGTGGGCAATGTTCTCCATGTCGTGAAGGTACAGGCTGGTTAGAAAAAGTGCTGTGGCGTATTGAAAATGGTCAAGGACGTGAAGAAGATATTGATTTGCTTTGGAGTATTCAAAGTAAAATTGAAGGAAACACGATTTGTCCACTGGGTGATGCAGCTTCATGGCCAGTAGCAGCAGCTATTCGTCATTTTAGAGATGAATTTGAATATCACGTTCGTTTTCCAGAAAAAATTAAAAATAGAAACCATTTTGTTGAAGAACCATTTGCTCAAGTAAAGCACTTAGTAACAAAACAAACAGTTTAAAATAGTATCTAAATTTTCATATTTAAAGTTTTGCGTCCAACAACTTGAAACTTTAAACCTGAAACTTTAAACAAAAAGATAAATGAAAGTAACAATAGACGGTCAAGCAATTGAAGTAGAACCAGGAACAACTATTCTGCAAGCAGCGCGTATGATAGGTGGAGAATCTGTGCCACCAGCAATGTGCTATTACTCTAAATTAAAAGGAAGTGGTGGAAAATGCCGTTGTTGCTTAGTTGAAGTAGCGAAAGGTAGTGAAGCAGATCCTAGACCTATGCCAAAACTGATGGCTTCCTGTGTTACAGGATGTATGGATGGTATGGAAATTAACAGTAAATCTTCAGATAGAGTTAAAGAAGCCAGAGAATCAGTAACTGAATTTTTATTGATCAATCACCCACTAGATTGCCCAGTTTGTGACCAGGCGGGAGAATGTGATTTACAAGATTTAAGTTTTGAACACGGTAAAGCTAAAAGTCGATTTATAGAAGAGAAAAGAACATTTGAACCAGAAAATATTGGTCCAAATATTCAACTACACATGAATCGTTGTATTCTTTGTTACCGTTGTGTGATGGTTGCTGATCAATTGACAGACAATCGTGTACACGGTGTAATGGATAGAGGAGATCATTCGAATATTTCGACTTGTATTTCTAAAGCAATCGACAATGAGTTCTCAGGAAATATGATTGATGTATGTCCGGTAGGTGCATTAACTGATAAAACTTTTAGATTCAAATCTAGAGTTTGGTTCAACAAGCCTTACAACGCTCATAGAGAGTGTACGACTCCAGGATGTTGTGGAAAAACAACACTTTGGATGTTTGGAGACGAAATTCAAAGAGTTACAGGTCGTAAAGATGTATATCATGAAGTAGAAGAATTCATTTGTAACGAATGTCGTTTTGACCATAAAACCACTGCTGACTGGGTTATTGAAGGGCCAAGAGCATTTGACAAAGATTCTGTTATCAATCAAAATAATTACACTCAAGAACTGGAAACAGTTGTAATCGCTACCGAAGAAGGAATTCTAAAAGGTAGAGATCAAGATCGCAAGAAAATAAGCATGCCTGCTATCCCTTTGAATAAAGATGAAGAGGCAGATTTTAAACATGGTAACATTTAGAAAATGGATAGTACTATAATTATAGAGAAAAGCGTTATTATTTTAGTTGTATTTGGAATTACGATGCTAATGGCAATGTATTCTACTTTGGCTGAAAGAAAAGTAGCCGCTTGGCTTCAAGATCGTATCGGTCCAAATAGAGCTGGAAAAGGTGGATTATTACAACCACTAGCAGATGGATTAAAATTATTTTCGAAAGAAGAATTTGAGCCAGACACTCCCAACCGATTTTTATTTTTTGCAGGGCCTGCCCTTGCAATGACCACTGCGTTAATGACAAGTGCCGTTATCCCTTGGGGTGATCACTTTCATCTTTTTGGCAGAGACATCATCTTACAGGCAACTGACATTGATGTTGCTTTACTTTACCTTATTGGTGTAATGTCAATCGGTGTGTACGGAATCATGATTGGTGGATGGGCATCTAATAATAAATTTTCGTTAATTGGTGCTGTTCGTGCGGCTTCTCAAATGATCTCTTACGAGGTTGCTATGGGGCTTTCATTGATCGCTTTATTAATGATGACCGGAACTTTAAGTTTGAGAGAAATCTCATTACAACAATCTGGAATGAACTGGAATGTTTTTTACCAACCGTTGTCGTTCCTTATATTCTTAATCTGTGCTTTTGCAGAAACAAACCGAACTCCATTTGATTTAGCAGAATGTGAAACAGAATTAATTGGTGGATACCACACGGAGTATTCCTCTATGAAAATGGGTTTCTACTTATTTGCTGAGTATGCTAATATGTTTATCTCGTCTACTATTCTTGCCGTTTTATTCTTTGGAGGATATAACTATCCAGGAATGAGTTGGGCAGTTGAAAACTGGGGTGTAAACCTTGCCAATGTAATAGGAATCGTCGCTTTGTTTATCAAAATATGTGGTTTCATTTTCCTTTACATGTGGGTAAGATGGACTATTCCAAGATTTAGATATGATCAACTGATGCATTTGGGATGGAGAATATTAATACCACTTTCGATCGTCAATATCATTATTACTGGAATTGTAATTTTGAGAGCAGAAATAGCAATTTATTTAGGGTTTTAAATAGAAGTGAAAAATGTCTAGCCCTGATAGAAGTGAAAATCCCAAGCCTTTTGCTTGGATTGTAACGGATAGCAGGAATAGCTTCAAAAAAATAAAAAATGTCAATAGAAACGATATCCTTATCTGGAAGAAAAAAAGTAGTCTCTAACAAAGAGATGTCTTTTTTGGAAAAAATGTATCTACTTGCGATTGTCAAAGGAATGATAATCACAATTAAGCATTTATTTACAAGAAAAGTTACCATTCAATATCCTGAACAGGTACGTGAAATGAGTCCGGTTTACCGTGGTCAGCACCAATTAAAACGTGACGAACAAGGTAGAGAAAATTGTACCGCTTGTGGATTATGTGCTTTGTCATGTCCTGCAGAAGCGATAACAATGAAAGCGGAAGAACGTAAACCAGAGGAAAAACATTTGTACAGAGAAGAGAAATATGCTTCGATTTACGAAATCAATATGTTGCGTTGTATTTTTTGTGGTTTGTGTGAAGAAGCGTGTCCAAAAGACGCCATCTACTTGACCACCTCAAAAACACTAGTTGCTTCCAGCTATGATAGAGAAGATTTCATTTATGGAAAAGATAAATTGGTCATGCCTTTAGATATCGCAATGCAAAATGCACAACTTAAAAACGCTAACTAATGTCAACTATACTAATTATCTTTTGTGTTTTAGCAGCAGTCACTATAGCAACCGCTTTTTTGACCATCTTTAGCAGAAACCCAATTCACAGTGCCTTATATCTTGTAATTTGTTTTTTCTCAATTGCAGGACATTACCTATTATTGAACTCTCAGTTTCTAGCCATTGTTCACATCATTGTCTACTCTGGAGCGATTATGATTTTATTCTTATTCACCATCATGTTGATGAACTTGAATAAAGAAAATGAAGTTCATAAACCTAGAATTACACGATTAGGAGCTATTGTTTCTTTTTGCTTGATTTGTATCGTTTTGATATTGGTATTCATCAACTCTAAACCTATAGTTGGAGAATACGTCACTACTGGAGAGGATTACCAATCTATAAAAGTTTTGGGTAAAGTCTTATTGAACGAGTATATGGTTCCGTTTGAATTTGCCTCTATATTGCTTTTAGTAGCGATGATTGGAACGGTTTTATTGTCTAAAAAAGAAAAAACAGAGAAATAACATGAACAATATTTTAAATGAAATAGGCATCGAAAACTACATTTTCCTTTCTACGATACTTTTTTGTATTGGGGTCTTTGGAGTTTTATATAGACGAAATGCAATTATCGTATTTATGTCTATCGAAATTATGCTGAATGCAGTCAATCTTTTGTTTGTAGCATTCTCTACCTATCACCAAGATGCACAAGGACAAATTTTCGTCTTTTTCTCTATGGCTGTAGCTGCTGCCGAAGTTGCTGTAGGTTTAGCCATTCTGGTTTCTATTTTTAGAAATTTAGGCTCAATTGACATCAATAATTTAAAAAACTTAAAAGGATAAATTTCAATGGATACAAGTTTAACTTTACTCTTATTACTAGCTCCTTTTTTAGGATTTTTATTTAATGTTTTCTTTGGAAAAAGTATCGGGAAATCCGCTTCTGGGATAATCGGAACACTTACTGTTGCACTTTCGTTTGCAGTATCTGTTTATTTTTTCCTCCAAATAAATCAAACGCATCAAGCAATCCAAATTCAATTATTTGATTGGATTCAAATCAGCAACTTTAAAGTAGATTTTGGTTTTCTATTGGACCAACTATCTATCTTATGGCTGCTTTTTGTTACTGGAATTGGTGCACTGATACATATGTACTCCATCAGCTATATGCATGATGACGAGAACATGCATAAGTACTTTGCTTATCTGAATCTTTTTATCTTCTTCATGATTACTTTGGTAATAGGAAGTAACTTATTAGTGTTGTTCATCGGTTGGGAAGGAGTTGGTCTTTGTTCTTACCTTCTTATCGGGTTTTGGCATAAAAACCAAGAATTCAATGATGCGGCTAAAAAAGCGTTCATCATGAACCGTATTGGTGATTTAGGATTGCTAATCGGGATCTTCATTATAGGATCATTATTCTCTACTTTAGATTACGCTACTTTAAAAACGGCTATTGCTGGTGCTACAGATCTAAATATGTATTGGATCTCTGCTGCCGCTTTTGCTTTATTTATTGGAGCCTGTGGTAAATCAGCACAAATCCCATTATACACTTGGTTGCCGGATGCAATGGCAGGTCCAACACCAGTTTCAGCTTTAATACATGCTGCAACAATGGTAACTGCGGGTATCTTTATGATTACGAGATTGAATTTCGTTTTCGATTTAGCTCCAGACGTTCAAAACATCATTGCCATTGTAGGAGCTGTCACATCTCTTGTAGCTGCAACTATTGCTTTAGTTCAAACCGACATCAAAAAAGTACTAGCTTACTCTACCGTTTCTCAATTAGGATTAATGTTCTTGGCTCTAGGACTTGGTGCTTATGAGGTAGCGGTTTTCCACGTTATCACACACGCTTTCTTTAAAGCTTGTTTGTTCTTGGGTTCTGGATCTGTTATTCATGCATTGCACGGAGAACAAGACATGCGTAAAATGGGTGGATTGAAAAAAGTAATGACAATCACATTTGTCACTTTCTTAATCTCTTCATTGGCAATATCAGGAATCCCACCTTTTTCAGGGTTTTTCTCGAAAGATGAAATCTTGATGGTGGCATTTGAACACAACAAAATACTTTGGTTCATCGCTTCATTAGCATCATTAATGACCGCTTTCTATATGTTTAGATTGTTATACCTTACTTTCTTCAAAGAATTCAGAGGTACCGCAGAACAAAAAAGTCATTTACATGAAAGTCCAACTTTGATAACGTTTCCTTTAATTGTTTTGGCAATTTTAGCAACATTAGGTGGACTGATTAGTTTACCAACAAACAGTTGGTTGAACGAATATCTTGCTCCTTTATTTACAAAAGTCGCTCACGAAGAACACCACTTTGGAACAACAGAATATATGTTGATGCTAGTTGCCGTTATCGGGGGATTAGTAGGAATTGGAATTGCTTACGCCAAATACATCAAACAAAATCAAGTTCCTGCAGAAGATGCTGCTATTACTGGTTTCACTAAAGTCTTATACGATAAGTATTACGTAGATGAAATCTATGATTTTTTATTCGTGAAATCAATTAACGGCTTGTCAAGATTCTTTAGAGACAATGTGGAAACCACTTTGACCTCTCTAGTTTTTGGATTAGGAAAAGTAACCAACGAAATCGGGTTTCAAGGAAAAAAATTACAAAGCGGAAGTATTGGTTTTTACCTTTTTGCATTTGTTTTAGGCATGTGTGCCATTGTAACCTATTTATTTTTAGCTCAATAATCTTATACTATGAATGTATCTATACTGTTAATTATACTTTTTGTTGGCGCCTTTGCAACATATCTGGCTGGTGACAAACTGGCTTCAAAAGTAGCATTGTTCTTTTCCCTAGCGTCTTTAGGATGTGCAATTATATTGTTAAATCAATTTAACGCAGGTGAAAACATTAGTGTCATCCACAAATGGATCAACCAACCTAATATTTCATTTGCACTTCAAGCAGATGGTTTATCAATCGCGATGCTTCTACTAACATTAGCATTAACTCCTATCATTATATTTTCTTCGTTTGAGAATGTATATACGAATGCGAAAGCATTTTATGCGCTAATCTTATTTATGGCTTTTGCCATGGTAGGAACATTCTTAGCTTCAGATGGTCTTTTATATTACATCTTCTGGGAATTGTCATTAATACCTATCTATTTCATTGCATTAATTTGGGGGAATGGAGATGCGGAAGAACGTAAAAAAGCAGTGGTAAAATTCTTTATCTACACCTTAGCTGGATCTTTATTTATGCTAATCGCTTTTGTTTATTTATACCAACAAGCGGGAAGCTTCTTATTAGAAGATTTATATAAATTAAATTTATCAGCAACTGAACAATTATGGATATTTTTGGCCTTTTTCTTAGCCTACGCTATTAAAATTCCACTTATTCCGTTCCATACTTGGCAAGCAAGCGTATACCAAAAAGCACCTGCAGTAGGAACGATGTTGCTTTCAGGGATTATGCTAAAAATGGGATTGTACAGCATTATTCGTTGGCAACTACCTATTGCTCCACTTGCAGCAAAAGAGTACATGTATATCTTCATCAGCTTAGGTATTGCGGGAGTGATCTACGGTTCGATTGTAGCATTAAGACAAAAAGACTTAAAAAAGTTACTGGCTTATTCTTCGTTAGCTCACGTTGGCTTAATTGCAGCAGGAACCTATACTCTTACTATTGATGGATTACGTGGTGCGGTACTACAAATGATTGCTCACGGTTTTGTAGTAGTTGGATTGTTTTTCTTTTCTGAAATTATTTTCAGAAGATACGAAACCCGAACTATTGCTGAAATGGGAGGTATTCGCTCACAATCACCAAAATTTGCTTCGATGTTCTTACTTTTAGTATTAGCCTCTGTTGCACTGCCTACTACTTTCAACTTCGTTGGGGAATTCACAGTATTATATAGTCTGTCTCAAATAAATGTATGGTTTGCCTTTTTAGGAGGAACAACTATCATCTTAGGAGCATACTATATGTTGAAAATGTATCAACAAGTAATGCTTGGAGAAACGAATTCAAAAGTATTTACAGAAGTTACATTTAAAGAAGGATTTGCCTTGGTCACTATCATCGCTGTTTTATTCTTTTTTGGAATGTATCCAAAACCAATTACAGACTTAATCACACCAAGTTTGGAAAATATTTTAACTCATATTAATAGAATTAACTAGTCAAATAAAAAAAATGAATACATTAATAGCTATAATAGGATTAGGTGTTTTATGCCTTTTATTTGAAATTTTCGATTTAAGAAAAGCAATTATTCCAATAACAATTATTGGGTTACTTGCTATACTAGGTCTTGATATCTCAGAATTTAATTCTCCTGCCGCTTACTACAACAACATGATTATCGTGAGTAAATTCTCTACTGCATTCAGTGGTTTATTTATCATTCTAACCATTTTCTTAGTTGCCTTGAGTCATAAATTCTATGAGCATCACCAAACTAAAATCTCTGATTTTATTGCCATAAAAATATTTTTATTGGCAGGAACGGTCGCCATGGTTTCTTTTGGAAACTTAGCTATGTTCTTTTTAGGAATCGAAGTATTATCTATTGCCCTATACATTTTGGCGGCAAGCAACAGATTGAGTTTAAAAAGTAATGAAGCAGGTTTAAAGTATTTCTTAATGGGATCTTTTGCTTCGGGAATTATCCTTTTCGGAATCTGTTTAATATACGGGGCGATGGGAAGTTTTGATGTTATCGAAATTAGCGAATTATCACAATCTGCTGAATTGCCGGTTTGGTTCCCAATTGGGATTGTACTGGTTACTATCGGAATGTTTTTTAAAATTGCTGCAGTACCTTTTCATTTCTGGGCTCCTGATGTTTACGAAGGGTCTCCTACTTTGACTACTGCCTTAATGAGTACATTGGCAAAAGTAGTAGCTATTGCCACTCTATTTAAATTGCTAACAATTATGAATGCCGATATTTCGCCTTCATTCCAAATAGTTATTGTTATCATTTCTATGGCTTCGATGACCGTAGGAAATATAATGGCATTGCGTCAAGTAAATGTAAAACGTATGTTGGCCTTTTCCGGAATTTCACATGCTGGTTTTATGTTGATGACTTTATTGAATACTACAAACGCAGCTGGAACATTATTGTATTATACCTCAGCTTACGCATTGACGGGAATCGCTGCCTTTAGTGTAATAATCTACGTTTGTAAAAACAACGAAAATGAAGACATGGCTAATTTCCATGGATTAGGAAAAACGAACCCACTATTAGCGGCAATCTTAACTGCTTCTTTATTGTCTATGGCCGGAATTCCAATATTCGCAGGTTTCTTTGCCAAATTATTTTTATTCAATAACATGTTACAAGCAGGTTTTATTGCTTTAGTGATCGTTGCGGTAATCAACTCAATTATAAGCGTAGGATACTACTTTAAAGTGATCATGGCGATGTATACCAAAGAGCCTAACGAAGAAAGAACAGGAACTCCCGTTGTTATTTATGCAGTTGCAGTAATAGCGATTGTATTGAATATTGCATTAGGTTTGTTTCCATCCTATGTTTTGGATCTATTAGCTTAAACTATCTTTTAAAACTATACAGAAAACCATTCGTCGCGACGAATGGTTTTTTTTTGCTCTTATAAGTAGACAAAAAAACAGAAATCAACCATAAATAATTCATTTCCACTAATCGATACTTTATTGCTATTTGTCTTTAGAAAAGATACGTTAACCTAATTAACAAATAAACTAACCATAAAACGCTGACCTTTAAGTCAAATTAACATTCAGACAAAATGGAAGCAACAAAAAAAATGGGAATATGGATGGATTATTCTATGGCACATTTAATGGAATTCACTTCAAATCCTTTTGAAATAAAAACAGTTGAATCGACTTCCTTCGATACTACTACAATATATCCTATTAATACACTCCCTATTCTACTAGAAAAAAGAAAACGTCTTTTATTTTCTTACTATAATAAAATTGCCCGTGAAATAAATAACTACGATAGAATAATTTTATTTGGCCCTACAAATGCAAAAATCGAATTCTTCGATGTATTAAGTGAAGATGAGCGCTTTCTAAAAACGAAAGTCGAAATCACAAATACAGATCAAATGAACCCTGCGGAACAACATCAGTTTATACAAAACTATTTCTCCTACAAACAATATGATTAAGGCCTAAAACATTTTTTAAAAGCTATTTACTACCGCTACTAATCCAAACAAAAATCCCATTGATACGAATACCAATGGGAAATTTATTATCCACTATTTATAAAAAACTAATTTCTTCCTCCGATTCTAACAGCAACACTACCACCAACTCTTGGTTCTTGTCTTACGATTCTAATATCCTGACTTCTGTTGTCATAGTCAGCATAATTGTTTGAATTTTGGTTATAATCTGAATCACAATGCTCATGATTATTTGCATATTCCCTACCTCCTTTTACAGACCCATAAGTATCCACAATTTGACCACGACGGTTATAGATAATCTCTAAACCACCTACACGTTCTAAAGCATAACGATTGTAAGACATTTGAACAGATCCAATACGTTCAACTCTATCGTATCTGTCATAACTAATACTAACATTACCAACACGTCTAACACGACCCATTCTATCTTGTTCCACCTTCACACCATAATATTTATTACTGTGACTGCTATGTTCACTATAGTTTCGATTCCCATTGCCTCTTTTATTGGGTTTAAAGGATTTATCTCGTCCATAAGAGCGAGCATTAAAATCAAATTGTCCATCGACAAATAAGTAGAACTCAACTCCTCCTTCTGTGAACGCAACTGGTTCTTCATTTCTAAGATCAACAGCAACTCTTCTTTCACTAGCCAAGTTATTTTTCTCTGTTGCATTTGCTACACCACCTCCCATTAAAAGGATACTAGCTACTAAAAAGGTAATTTTTTTCATGATAATTATATTTTGTGTTTTGCCTACTCTTGAGCTTTTCGGCTTACGCTATTTCATTGTTATTTGAAATGAGATATTCAAGTAACGTGCCAAAAAATAAAATTGAAGTTTTAGGACTAAACTCAACAGGATTTAATTTCAACAACAACTCACTCTATATCAATAATATAAATGAGATAAAAAACATAAAATAATAATTTGGAACAGAAAAATATTAACTTTGTTTTAATACAATCATTTTTTACAAACACTCCGTTTTGGTGTGCTTTTTACCGAAATAGCATTTGCAATAACACACTTTTTCGTACTGTTTTGATTCTAATTCCAACAGCTGTTGGAACACACGAGAAATAACACGAATGCAAAACTCTACCCATAAATCTAATAAACGTAGCCGTAGTCAAGATTAATAGTAATCATTTCACTAAAAAAGTATATTAGCCATAAAGAAAGTCTGAAAAATGATAAATAATACAAAACGTAGGGCTTTGGTGCTACTAGCTGTGTTATAATAAAAAAGCTATTCGTTGCACGACCGCAAAACTTACTATTTAGCTAGCTCAAATAAAGAGTTTGAAAACCAACGCTAATATCGTTCCGATCATAAAGTCTTTTTCGGCGATTTTCTCATATACATCTTTACTAAACATGTACAATTTGGAAGGTTTTTTGGAGCCAGCTACCTTTCGTTTATCGTCTAGAGGAACGATGTAAGTTTTACTAATGGTTTTCTTTCTGAAATTTCTATTATCTAACTCAATATTCAGTAGAGTTTCAAAAGCTATTTGAAGTTCATTTAGCGTAAACTTTATAGGAACCAAATCAAACATAACCGGCTCGGTGGTAACTTTACTTTTTAAGTCATCGTAGGCGTCGTTAATAATTAGCTCATGATCAAAACCTACTTGAGGAAGTGATTCTACTGGAAACCATCTAAAATCACTATCTGCTGCTATTGTAATGTTTTCTTGAGGCAACGTCAAATAATAGACTACGGTTATGGTTCTAGCTTCTCCTCCTTGACTTCTAACCCATAAAATATCTTTATCTGATTTTACTCTCTTGTGACTTCCGTAGGTCCTGAATTGTTTTTTGTTGGAAAAACTATCATCGGTCACCTCCTTCAAAATCTTATCTGCCGACTGTCCCAAGTTATTACTTTTAAACACGTTTTCACCAGGTAAAATCCAATCATCTATCACGGGATAGTTTTCGTTGAATAAGTTTAAACTACGTTTTTCGAGCAAAACATTAAGGCTATCTGACCCTAGACCAAAAATCACACAATCTACCGATAAGTTATTTATTTTTCTAAAGTCCATAATATGAAGTTGGTTTTGCCGTACATCCGCGTATCTCACAAATATAGCTGTTTTAATTTTTTTATTAGCGAAAAAATCAATTATCCAGAGCAAACATAGTAACGTTTTTATACCGCCAATTTACAAATTACTTCACATCGCAAAAAACCTATCCTTTGCACTTTAACAATCAATAATCATTACTAAATTCCCAACTTTATGCTGGAGTGACTAGGACTAAGAATTGGCGATTCATATTATACTACTTTCGACATCATGATATTAACCCTCAAAACGAAGACTACCTAATTCTAAATTTAAATACGTATTTTTAAGCTTTTAAATCACACATTATAGCTTACCCAGTACTATGGCAAAATCCTATTATCTTAATGCAGAAAACTTAAGTACATTGCCTAAAGATGTTTCTATCCCTTCGTATGACAGAAACCTAATCAATACCAGTATTTTACACATTGGAGTGAGTAATTTTCATCGTTCACATCAAGCCTACTATATTCATGAACTAATAGATAAATACAAGGAGCTGGATTATGGAATTTGCGGAGTAGATTTACTAGATTCTGATCGAAAAACTTATAATATTCTAAAAGACCAAGATGGTCTTTATACCCTTTACACCAAAGAAACTAACGGGTCCCATAAAGCCAAAATTATCGGGTCGATCGTAGAATATTTTTTTGGCCCTGAAAACCCACTGGCTGTAATTGAAAAGATGGCAAATCCAGACATTAAAATAATCTCTTTGACAATTGCTGAAGATGGGTATCACCTAAATGAAATAACGGGAGAGTTTGACATAAATCATCCAGAAGTCACGGAGGATATTAAAAATCCCTTTAGTCCAAAAACCGTTTTTGGTTATTTAACTCAATCTTTCAAATTAAGAAAACTAAGAAATCTTCCTGGTTGTACAATTCTTTCCTGCGACAACATAAAGTCTAATGGAGATACGATGAAGCAATCACTATTTAATTATGTGAGCAAAACGGAGCCCGATCTTCTAGATTGGATTTCGAAAAACACTAGTTTTCCAAATACCATGGTGGATAGGATTACGCCAATTACCAATTCTAAAGACATCCAAACACTTAAAGAAGATTTTTTTATTGATGATCAATTGCCTGTGGTTTGCGAATCTTTTTCGCAATGGGTTATTGAAGACAAGTTTATTCACGACAAACCAGCCTGGGATAAAGTTGGTGTACAATACACAGATAACATTGCCCCATTTGAAAATTTAAAACTCCGATTACTGAATGCAAGCCACACCATATTAGGGATTTTAGGCACTTTACATGGCTATAATACAGTGTATGAAGCTGCAAACGATGAAGATTTTATGTTTTTTCTAAAAACATTTTTGGATAACGAAGTAACCCCAACGCTAACCGATACAGATAAAGAAAGTATAGAGAACTATAAAAATAATTTAGTTTCCCGATTCCAAAATCCGCATATTAATGACCAATTATTCAGGATTTGCCAACAAAGCTCGGCTAAAATTCCCTTATTCATTCTGCCCACCGTCAAATACCAATTGCAAAACGAAAAGAACGTTAAAGAAGCGGCTTTTATTATTGCGGCTTGGGCTAAATACAATGATGGCCTTGATGATAACGACATGCCTTACGACATTATCGATGCCATGAGTGGTAGACTTATTAGAACGGCGGCACTTTCTATCCAAAACCCTCTTAAATTCATTGAAATCAAATCAATTTTTGATGACCTGAGTGAAAATGAAACTTTCACTTCTTATTATTTAGACGCTTTTACTCAACTACGAGCACATAAGGTAAAAGAGTGTATCCAAAATTGGAATGCAAATTAATTCTCTAAAGCGAAACATTAGAAAATAAAAAAACCTCATGATTTACACCATGAAGTTTCACTACAAATAAAAAATAGTTCAAGCTAAAATTTTTATTGAAAGGAATTACATTCTCTTTACGAAACTATTTTCCCATTAATTTGTTGATTTCTACTTCTTCAACCTTTGGATTGGCACCTTCGTAACTAGCTACCAATGCTCCAATGGCACAAGCATAATCTATAGCATCTTGTGGATCTGATTTTTTTACTAATTTATTGATTAATGTACCCAAAAAAGAATCACCAGCGCCAACTGTATCTGCAACCGTAATTTTATACCCAGGATTAGAATAAAAATTCCCTTCAAAATACAAAACAGCACCTTCACTTCCTTTGGTTACACAAATACAATCTGTATTAGTTTTTTGAGCAATGAACAAAATAGCTAATTCTAATGTTTGCGCATCTGCTCCTAATAATCCTGCGATTTCCAAAATTTCGTCATCATTGAACTTTACAAAATCAGCTTCATTCATCAAATGTGATAAAACATCCACTGAATAATAAGGCTTGCGCAAATTCACATCAAATACTTTATACTTTGCTAATTTTAGTAACTCATACAATGTGTTTTTAGATGTTGTGTCCCTACAAGCTAAACTTCCATAAATAAAAATATCAGCGGCTTTAGTAAGTTCTATCGCAATATCCGTCAATTGGATTTTATCCCAAGCACGCGGTTGCATTATGTCATAGGAAGCAGATCCATTATCGTCTAGGGTCACTTTGACTTTACCTGTTTTAAATTCAGAGTCAATTTGGACACCTTTAGTCTCAACATTATTTTCTTTTAAAAAGGCTATAACCTGATCTCCCATTTCATCAGTTCCAATTCGGCTAATAACGGCCACTTCATTCTGCATAGATTCTAACCTGACAGCAACATTAAGCGGCGCCCCTCCTATCTTCTTATGGGTTGGAAACACATCCCACAATACTTCTCCAAAACAAGTTGCCTTTATCATTATTTCTGATTTAAAGTGTTATTATTCATCTCCACTATACATTTCTCAACACCAAAAGATACAATATTCTGATAGGCTTTCGCAAAAGCGTCGCTAAAAATAACCGAATGACTTAAATTTCCAAAAACAGCTTCCAATTCTAAAAATAATTTTGGATTAGCTTGTGCTAATTTGGCTTGCGCCAAAAGTGTTTCTTGCAAAGCATCTTTGATATTGATAGCTTCCTTTTTTTCATTGAAACCTAGACTATAAATTGCCCAAGCAGCAATAACAAATGCGGCATGGCTAATTGCTTTATTCGACTTCAATTGCTCATGCACCGTTGGCAAAATAAACTTTGGCATCTTAGCTGATGTTTCCGAGCAAATTCTATCGATTTGATCTTTGATATAAATATTACTGAAACGATTTATAAGTGTTTGTTTGTAAGCTGTTAAATCCATTCCTTCTAAATCACGAAGAATTGGAGTTACCTCAACATCCAAATAATTGGCTAAGAAAGTTCCAATCGCTGGGTCAGTAACGGCTTCATCGATGGTGGAATACCCCATCAAACTACCAAGAATTCCAACGACAGAATGACCCGCATTTAATAAGCCCAATTTCATTTTTTCAAATGGAGCTACATTTTTCACAAATTGAACTCCAACAGACTCCAAGTTTGGTCGTCCTGCAATAAATTCATCCTCGATAACCCATTGTTGAAAAGATTCACAAACAACTGGCCATTGATCTTCTATACCAGAAACTTCTTTAAGCTCAGCAATATCAGTAGGTATAGTAGCAGGTGTAATTCTATCGACCATACTATTTGGGAAAGATACATTAGCGCTAATCCAATCTAGCAAATCTGGTTCTGCAAATGCTACGTAAGACAAAAGCATTTTCTTAGTCATATGACCATTTTCTTGTATATTATCACAAGAAAGGATAGTAACAGCACCACTATTACTTTCTTTACGAAGTTTTAAAGCTTGGGTCAAATACCCAAAAATAGTTATTGGAGCATCGTCATTTTTAATATCGTGTATAATTTGAGGATTGTCAAAATTGAAAGCACCAGTCGCTTCGTTCAAATTATAACCACCTTCAGTAATAGTAAGGGTTATAATCTTGACATCTGGATGTGCCATTTTTTCAATCACTGCTTTTGGACTATCGGGAGCAAATAAATACTCTACAATAGACCCTATCACTCTTTTGGTCAAAGTCCCATCTAATTCTTTTACAACTAATGTATATAAACCGTCTTGGTCTTTAAGCGTATTGTATATTTTTTGATCGAAAGATAATAAAGCAACTCCACAAATTCCCCAATTTGAGTTGGATTCGTCATGTAGTAATTGATCTATATACATGGCTTCGTGCGCTCTATGAAAACCTCCTACACCTACATGAACAATTCCTGTTTTAACATTTTCTCTATTGTACGTAGGCACAGAAACCCCTGCAGTAAGTTGATTCAAACTACTGTTATTTAATTTATAATGTGTCATGATTATTATTTTTTGCTTTCGATTTTTTGAAATAATACGGCTAAGATGATGATCGCTCCTTTTACAACTTGTTGTGGATAAGAAGGTACATTAAGAAGATTTAAAATGTTCCCAATTAATCCCAAGATCAACACACCCATAAGCGTATTCACTGCGTTTCCTTTTCCACCATTTAAACTAGCACCACCAATTACAACGGCTGCAATGGCATCCAATTCCCAAGCTACACCCATATTTGGAGAACCAAGGTTAGTTCTTGAAGCGGTAACAATAGCGGCAATAGCGGCTAAAGAACCTGAAATTGCATACACCAAAAACTTATATTTACTTACTTTAATTCCTGATAAACGTGAAGCTTCTTCGTTACTTCCCATTGCGATTACTAATCTTCCAAAAACGTTATATTTTAACATTACCGCAGCCACAGCAACGATAATAAAAAATACAATAGCAATATTAGGAACAAATAAAGTGGAATTATTTGCAAAATCAGACATAAAAGACCCCCCTGGAGAATCAAAAGTTACTGGAGAACCTTTAGAATATATAAATCCTAAACCTCTAGCAATTGTCATTAATGCCAAGGTTGCGATAAAGGGTGCCATTTTTTTATAGGCTACTAAATATCCAGAGAAACTTCCTAAAGCAAATCCCATTATAATAGTTATTAAAATGGCAAGTGGCAAAACTACCATGTTTACCAAAATGGCAAAAGCAACTGCCAATAATGCTACAATTGAACCTACAGACAAATCAATTCCACCTGTTAAAATCACAATTAACATTCCAATACTTACTATTCCTATTCCAGATACTTGTTTTAATAAATTAGAAAGATTGGTTTCTGTAAAAAATACGTCTGAAATTAATGCTGAAAAAATTACCAAAAGGACAAAAATAAAGATGGTGTTGTGTTTAAGTACGAACTTTAATATTCCGTCCAGACCGTTCGCTTGTTTACTTATAGATGTTTTCATTATATTTTGATTTAATGTTATTAGTGTTTATGCTTTTAATTCTTCGCCAATGGAATATCTTAAGATATTTTCTTCAGTGAATTTTTCTTTTGGCAATTCTCCAAATATAGTTCCTTTGTACATGACTAGAATTCGATCTGCAATTCCCATAATCTCCGGCATATCTGAAGAAATAACAATAACACCAACTCCTTTTTTTGCAACTTCATTTATGAGGTGATAAATTTCTATTTTGGCACCAACATCTACACCTCTTGTTGGTTCGTCAATAATAATAAGCTTACTGTCAATACTTAACCATTTTGCTAAAGCGACTTTTTGTTGGTTTCCACCAGATAAATTATTTACATTCATTTCACTACTTGGCGTTTTAATATTCAGCTTTGCAATTAAAGCACTTACATTATCACATTCTTTTTGATAATTTATAAAGCCAAACTTATCAGAAATAGGTTTAAAACTAGTGATACTTATATTACGTCTAATCGAAAGTGGTAAAAACACTCCTTCTTCCTTTCTATCTTCGGACACAAACCCTATTTCATGTTTAACGGCATCAAAAGGGGAATCGGTCTTAATCACTTTTCCATTAAGAATTAAGGTTCCTGATTTCTTTTTATCGGCACCAAAAATAAGTTTTGCCATTTCTGTTCTTCCACTTCCTCCCAAACCTGCAATTCCAACAACTTCCCCTGGAAGTACAGAGAAAGAAATATCCTTTACAAAACCGTCACTACCGTATAAATTTCTGACTTCAAAAACAGGAGTGTTATTTACTATTGCATCACGAATTGGGAATAAATCATCCAACTCACGACCAATCATTAATTTAATAACATTGTCCTTGTTAATGTCTTTGGTAGGCATACTACCGGTATCAATTCCATCTTTGAGTACTGTAATGCTATCTGCAATCTTAAATATTTCATCTAAATGATGTGATATGTAAATGATAGACATTCCTTCATTTTTCAACCTCAGAAGGTTTGTAAATAATTTTTGTGCATCATGTGGGTCAAAAACAGTTGTTGGCTCATCTAAAATCAATACTTTGGTATCTTCAGACAATGCTTTCGCAATCTCAACTACTTGTTTTTGAACAATACTTAAATCTCTAACAATCGCTGATGCATCAATTACAAATCCCAATGAATCGATTAATTCTTGAGCGTCTTTGGTGATTTTTTTCCAATTCATCCAAAATTTACTTGCTCCCAATTTGTGCAAATAAATATTTTCGGCTACTGATAAATCATTAACTAATGATAATTCTTGATACACAACACTAATTCCTAATACTTGACCTTCATGGGTGTTTTTTGGATTAATTTCTTTGCCATTTAGCAAAATTTTTCCTTCATCTTTTTGATGTACCCCACTCAGAATTTTAACTAAAGTAGATTTTCCTGCTCCATTTTCCCCGAGTAAAGCATGGATTTCGCCATGTTTAACTTTTAAATTAACTCCTTCAAGAACAGAAACAACACCAAAACTTTTGGTTATTCCAGTCATCTCAACTCGGTATTCACTTTTTATATTTTCCATACTACTGAAGTTATATTAGCCCATTAGATGTAATTAATAAAAACTATTAATTACACCCAATGGGTTTTTATTAGATTAAAACAATGCTTTTGGGTTGTAATATTTAGCAGCGTTTTCTTTTGTAATTAACAATGGTGCAGTAAATGATATTTTAGCAAAATCTCTTTTACCATTGATATACTGAATTGCAGCTTCTACTGAATTTTTTCCAATTTGAACTGGGCTGTTCATTGCAGTACAACCGTACCAATCAGTATCCATAATGTATTTGATCGCTTCTTTTTGACCATCTGCACCAGCAACAATCAAGATGTCCTTTGTTTTTCCTGCTTTTGCAATCGCTTTAATCGCTCCTAATACACAAACATCAGATTCTGTAATAACAACATTCACATCTGGGTGAGCTACCAATACATCTTCCATTGCTTTTTGACCACCAGCATAAGTCCAATCTGTGTACGCTTGTGTTACCACATTAAGGTTGATATATCCTAAAGTTCTTAATTGCTCCTCAGTAATACCTTGTAACAAACCTTGTTTACGCGTTCTACCTACTGGGTTACCAGCATTACCACTCAACAACGCGATAGTCATTTTTTTAGATCCGAATTTTTTAGCTGCCCATTCTCCAGCTAATTCACCGTTTGCTAAATTGTTCGATTGAATTGTAGTTACAAATTCTGCAGCAGGGTTAATAGAACTGTCGATAATGAATACTGGAATTCCAGCTTTATTAGCTACTTTGGTTACTTCTACCAATGCGTCTGGATCTTTTGGGTTTAATAATAAAGCATCAACACCTTTGGTAATCAAATCTTCGCAAGCAGCAATTTGCTTACTAATATCTCCTTGACCATCTGCAGACAAAAACTCCATTCCGTTTGCTTCGGTAGTTTCTTTTATGCTTGTCAAAAGAGCTTGATAATAAGGAGCGTCTAAAGAAGGCGTACAATATCCAATTTTCATTCCTTTTAAATCCTTTGCACTTTCTATTTTAGTACCTATTACTTCAGTTGCTGCTGAATCTCCATTAGCATTTTTATCTTTTTCGATACAGCTTGTTGCACTTGCTACAATTGCCAACATCAATAGTGGCTTAACCATTTTCTTTAATAATGTTTTCATACTTTTTAGTTTAGATTGTTAATTTATATTTTTGTTTCTATTAAAATAATTTTATGTCAACTTGTAAAACTGTTTTCTCTTTTTCTGGATTCCACATCGCAGTAACATCAACTGGCAAAACTACGTTTCCGATATTTACTTTTTTAGAAAGTGTTGCTCCAACATTGATTATATTTCCTTTACCTTCAGTATAAAATGTTTTGTCGTTAACAAAAGACCAAGCACCACCTGCAAAAAGCGATAGACTGTTTCCTCCTTTTTCCCACACTTTACTTTTAACTTCTAAATAATGTGTGTAAGAATCTCTCAAAGAACCGTCTGCTTGTACTTCATAATCTCCAGAACCACCTTTCAATATTGTTGCCAAATACAAAGAAGTGTTTTTTGTAACTTGGTATCCGAAGTTTAAATCTACAAAATTATATCCTTGTTTTTTGTCATAACTCCAATAGTGTAACACATCTCCTCTTTCTTCTACACCAGTGTAGTTATTATGAGTAACTGCTTCGATAAAAAATTTGTCTGTGAAACGATATACTGTATAGATTGAAAATTCTTTATAATCAGCACTTACTTTTTGTCCTGTTTTATTTGTAACATCTGAAGCCGTTCCAGCTCCACCCCAAAAACCAAAAGTAAACTTCTTGTCTCGAGTGTTATACTCCAAATTAGTAGCTACCATTGGGCCAGGAGTTACAACAAACCCATGCCACAAGTGCATGTTTTTCAAATGAAGCCCGAAAGTAAAAGGTTGATAGTTATCCTCAACCTTAATCGTATCATTAACTCTCTTGACTCTTTCGCCTTGTGCTTGAATAGCATTTGCTCCAAGAAGCATCCCTAAAGCCAATACTTGTAACGTTAATTTTTTCCTCAGTTTAACTCCCGTTAAAACTGATGTGATTTTGAATACTTGTTTCATAATTAATTTAATCTTGTTAATTTAGGTTGTTTGGTTGTTTTTTTATAAAACGTATTTTATACGTTTGATCAAAACAAAGATATAATTAAATTTGACATATCTCAAAAATAAATACTTTAAAAAAACAATTAACGCAATTAAAAAGAACTATTTATACCATTATATCATATAATTCAAGGTATCAGTGCTAATTATTTATCACGTAATAAATACGCTTATTAAAACTAAAAAGTAGGAAAATTAAACTATTACGATATAGCTGTATACACAAATACGACTCTTTGATGATAAAAAAAGCCATCGAATTCGCAAAAAAAATCAAGAAAAAATCCCCACAGCAACTTCAATAGTTCACAACCTCTATTAAACTCACCCAAATGAAAAGAATCCGAAAAAAAGCCTGAAATACAATTTGAAATACAAAACCAAATCCCAATTAAATCCTAAACTCCACTAGTTTCCAAAAACACTTTAGTAAATTTGTATATACAAACATGAAAAAGAAAATGGAAAATACACTTAAAATACAAATTTGGTCGGACATCATGTGTCCTTATTGCTATATCGGAAAACGAAGAATTGAAGGAGCATTGGAGCAATTCCCGCATGCAGAAAATGTAGAAATTGAATGGAAAAGCTTCCAACTTGATGCTAATTTTATAGCATCTAAAAATGATAATATGGCAGAACATCTTGCCGAAAAATACCGAAAAGACAAAAAGTGGGCACAGGAAATGATGGACAGTATGACACAAAATGCTAAAAACTCAGGATTGGACTTCCATTTTGAAAAAGCGATTATGGCCAATTCTTTCAATGCACACCGACTTTTACACTTGGCTAAGAAGCATAATAAGTCAAATGAATTAGAGGAACTGTTGTTCAAAGCCTACTTAACAGATGGCCAAAATATAAACGATCTAGAAACCTTGACTAATCTAGGAATCCAGGTTGGAATTGATGGGATAGAAATTGAAACCGTATTGCATTCTGACACCTACGCAACAGCCGTAAAAGAAGACATCGAAATGGCACAAAACATAGGTGTTCAAGGAGTTCCATTCTTTGTTTTCGATAATAAATATGCAGTTTCGGGCGCTCAACACGTGGAAACATTCGTGAAAACACTAGAAAAAGTGTGGGAAGAGGGTGATTTTAAATCAAAAGTTACTATGATAGAAACGAATGATGGAAATAGTTGTGGCATTGATGGCTGTGATTAAATATTCGACACAAATCATATTTAAACTTATAAAATATCACTAAAAGTGGGTATTGAAAAACCTAATCCTTTTTTGTTGCTTTACTAAAATTTAGCTTAGCACCAAAAATTTAGCGTTTTAAAAGCTCATTTATGAAACGGAAAAGGCATTCAAAAAGAATAAAAAGTAACAAAACGTCTAAAGAACAAAAGAAAATTCTTTACTACTATATTGGCGGCTTTTTCCTAATCATCATTGGACTATCACTAGTAGCATTGTTGCTAAAGCTCTATGTGGAATAAATTCAAATATATGAATGTCAAATAAACACTAGAGGCTGTTTCTAATTAGATTTAAAACGGCCTCTTATTTTTACTTTAGCCCTTTATAAAAAGTATTGGGGTCAAAAACTAATTAAAAAATACGATGTCCGATATAAATAAAGAAACTGCTACTGTTCGTTGGGGAATATTAGGTTGTGGTAACGTCACCGAGAAAAAAAGCGGACCCGCTTATCAAAAAACAGCCGGATTTGAGATCGCCGCAGTGATGAGAAGAGACCAAGACAAAGCACAAGATTACGCTAAAAGACACGGAATAGAAAAATATTATACTGACGCAGATGCATTGATCAACGATGCTGAAATTGATGCCATTTATATTGCTACTCCGCCTGACACCCATAAATTATACGGACTAAAAGTAGCCGAAGCAGGTAAAATATGTTGTATCGAAAAACCATTAACTCCAAGCTACGAAGACAGCAATGCCATATATGAAGCTTTTAGAGATAAAGACCTTCCGCTTTTTGTTGCTTATTACAGAAGAACTTTACCCCGCTTTGTACAAATAAAAGATTGGCTAGACACAAACAGCATTGGCGAAGTCAGACATATCACTTGGCACCTGAGCAAACCCGCATCTGAACAAGATCTATCAGCAGATTATAACTGGCGTACCGATTCAAAAGTGGCTACTGCCGGTTATTTTGATGACTTAGCGAGTCATGGCTTGGATTTGTTCACGTATCTATTAGGAGACATTAAAGAAGCTTCAGGAATTAGCCTTAACCAACAAGGATTGTATTCAGCCAAAGATGCTACTACGGCTTGCTGGCTTCATGAAAAGGGAATAACTGGATCAGGAAGCTGGAACTTTGGGTGTTTCACTAGAGAAGATAAGGTGACCATCTATGGAAGTACAGGTAAAATTGAATTTTCTATTTTTGACGAACATCCCATAACACTTTCAAATAAAGATGGAAAATCAGAGCTCTTTATCGAGCATCCAGAAAACGTACAATTTCATCATGTACAAGCAATTAAAGAACAACTATTAGGAAATACTCCACACCCTTCAAATGGTAAAACAGCCTCACACACCAGCTGGGTGATGGATCAAATTACAGCTAAGGTGTAACAAAAAAAAGCAGCTCAAGTAATTGAGCTGCTTTTTATCTAAAAAATAATTTATCTATTCTTTCGCTGAAACCGTTTTTACCAAAATGTTACTCCCATAAGACACCTCAAAAGTAAACTTGTCATTTGGAAACATTTTAATATCAAAAAACTTCCCAACATACTCTTCGCTAGTTGTTTCATTGAACAATTCAACTTCGTCTTCATTGTAAATTTTAATCGTAACAGGTTTTTTCTCATTATTAAAAACACTCAACGAAACCAATCCATTATCGTTTATAAATACAGGTTTGTAAACTACAGATACTGCAGCTTCCTCTAAAGTAGCTGTTTCTCCAACGACAGCAATTTTATATCTCGCTATTTTCAACTCAGATTCTGCTTCTAGAAAATAAGTGCCATCTGGCAAACTGTTCAAATCATATGTTCTGTTAATACTTCCTTTTAACTTAACCTTTTCTGAGTGAATCAACACTTTGTTCACATCATAAATAGACAATTCAATATTATCCATCTTGTCTAAAGCAAAAGTCACCATCTTTCCTTGCCCTTTTTTCACATTTAGCGAAAAATCCACCTCTGCGGCTTGTACATTCATAGCTGTTAACACTAAGACCAATACTAAACCAAATTTTAAAATCTTTTTCATAATTAAAGTTTTTAGATTTATAATCCTTTTAACTATTACAAATCTACACCATCCATTTCATTGAATATAATGCAGATTTTTCATGATTATACGGTATTTTACCTTTTACGAAATCGATAAAGGTTAAAAAAGATGACAAATTCGCAACGATTGACTAAATTTGCACAAAACATAAACAACATAGAATATGAGACCTATAGTACCCAACTTAGAAATCATAGTTCCTTCTTTTGGAAGCTCATTCTCTATATCCAATCATGAAGAAAAGGCTAACATACATACCAACCACTGGCATTATCACCCAGAAATAGAATTAGTTTATATTAACGGTGGTTCTGGAAAACGACAAGTAGGTAGCCATGTTTCTTATTACAACGATGGCGACCTAATACTTATAGGAAGTAATTTACCTCATTGCGGCTTTACCGATGAAGAGACCGGAAACAAAAATGAAACCATTATACAAATGAAACCAGACTTTTTGGGAAGTGCTTTTTTTGAAATTTCCGAAATGACAAATATTAAAAACTTGTTCAATCAAGCCAAACAAGGTATTTCGTTTACTGGAAAAACAAAAAAATTAATAGGAGAAAGAATTGAAGTATTAAATGAACAAACCCAACTACAGCGACTACTAAGCATATTATCCATATTAAACGAATTAGAACTATCGAAAGACAGCGTGATTTTGAATGCAGAAGGATTTTTGATGGAAATGCAAATGCAAGATAATGACCGAATGAATGTAGTCTATAATTATGTCAAGGATCATTTTCAGGAAAACATTAGCTTAGAAGTAATTTCAGCGTTAGTAGCCATGACCGTCCCTTCTTTTTGTAGGTATTTTAAAAAGATAACCAATAAAACATTTACAAAATTCGTCAATGACTATAGATTAGTTCATGCTTCAAAACTATTAGCAGAGAAACCAATCAGCATTTCTGAAATCTCTTATGAAAGTGGATTTAACAACTTTGGTCATTTTAACAAATCGTTTAAAGAGTTCACCGGAAAAAGTCCTTACCAATACCGCCAAGAGTTAAAATCATTTTTGGAATAAAAAAACCCCTGTTTATCAACCACATAGCAATACCTTAAAGTATGTATTTTTAAGAAAGGCTAAGCATTCATTATAGTATAAAACTAAAAAAACCGCTTCTTTCGAAGCGGTTTTTATGTACCCGGAGCCGGAGTCGAACCGGCACGGTTTCCCACAGGTGTTTGAGACCAGCGCGTCTACCAATTCCGCCATCCGGGCTTAGCAGACATGAAATAACAATAGTTATTTCAACGCAATAAAAGAGGAGATTGTAATAAAATCAACCATCGATTCCTTTAACACGGTGCAAATGTAAAAAATAATATTAAAAATTCTACTAAAAATACTTAAAATTTTTCTTTCAGAGTTGAATAAATTTCATAAATTTGCACCTCCGTAAAACGGGACACACTAACTAACTACAAAACAACAAATTAAATGTCACACCAAGAACCAGAAGCTAAAATTTTTGCTTGTTCACAAAGTGTCTATCTAGCTGAAAAGATTTCCGCAGAATACGGAATTCCATTAGGTAAAGTTACCATGTCAAAATACAGCGACGGGGAGTTTCAGCCTTCTTACGAAGAGTCTATCAGAGGGTTACGTGTATTTATTGTTTGTTCTACCTTTCCAAATTCAGACAATCTGATGGAATTGCTACTTATGATTGATGCTGCAAAACGTGCTTCAGCAAGACATATTACAGCTGTAATACCTTACTTCGGTTGGGCAAGACAAGATAGAAAAGACAAGCCTAGAGTTCCGATAGGAGCAAAACTAACAGCAAAATTATTAGAAACTGCTGGAGCAACTAGAGTAATGACAATGGATTTGCATGCAGATCAAATTCAAGGGTTCTTTGAAAAGCCAGTTGATCACCTTTTTGCCTCAACTATCTTTTTACCATATGTAAAAAGCTTAGGACTTGACAACTTGACGATTGCTTCCCCAGATATGGGAGGTTCAAAAAGAGCGTACGCTTATTCTAAATTTTTAGAATCAGATGTAGTTATTTGTTACAAACAAAGAAAAGCTGCAAACGTTATTGGAACCATGGAATTGATTGGTGAAGTTAGAGGTAAAAATGTAATCTTAGTAGATGACATGATTGATACCGGAGGAACTTTGGCGAAAGCCGCTGATTTAATGATGGAAAAAGGGGCATTGAGCGTAAGAGCAATTTGTACTCACGCTATCTTATCAGGAGATGCCTACGAAAAAATAGAGAAATCTCAACTATTAGAATTGATAGTTACCGATTCTATTCCGTTAAAGAAAGAATCAAAAAAAATAAGAGTGTTGAGTTGTGCCCCACTTTTTGCCGAAGTTATGCACATGGTACATCATAATAATTCCATCAGCGGAAAGTTTATCATGTAACTACAAACAAGTAGAATATTTAATAACTATATAATTTTTACAATGAAATCGATTACAATTAAAGGATCAGAAAGAGAAAGCGTGGGAAAAGTTGCGACTAAAGCCTTACGTAATGCTGGAGCGGTTCCTTGCGTGTTATACGGAGGAGATCAACCAGTACATTTTTCAGCAGAAGAAAAAGCATTCAAAAGCTTGGTTTACACTCCAAACGCTCACACAGTTGTGATTGAATTGGAAAATGGAAAATCATTCAATGCAATTCTACAAGACATTCAGGTTCACCCTGTGTCTGACAAAATTTTACATATTGACTTCTTTCAATTATTTGATGACAAAGAAATCACTATGGAAGTTCCTGTGAAAGTTGTAGGTACATCTAAAGGTGTTCTTGCAGGTGGTGTTTTACGTTTGAACACTCGTAAACTTAAAGTAAAAGCTTTACCAAAAAATCTTCCTGATTTTATTGAAGCTGACATTACTCCACTTATGATGGGGAACAAATTGTACGTTACGAAACTTGTTTCTGACAAATACAAATTAGTTCACCAAGACAACACTGTTGTTGCTCAAGTAAGAATTTCTCGTGCAGCGATGAAAGCAGCTCAAGAAGCAGCAAAAGCAGCAAAAGGAGCTCCTGCAAAAGGAAAGAAAAAATAATATTTTTTCACTCATATTTAAAAGCATCAGTTGTAAAACTGGTGCTTTTTTTATTTAATCTGAACTCATTTCCCATTACCAACTTCATCTCTCCTACCCTTTTTCAGAATTAGGAGAACAAGCAACTACTTTCCACATTAGTTGTCCCGCTATTTGCTTCAATCTTTTTGTCCGCCAAAAAGGCAAACAAAAAGGATTTTCACTACTATCGGGTCTATTTTACAACGTTTTTCCATCCTTAGAAAACTCCTTCAGCCTACTCCACTAAATTATCTAATTATCTAATTGACAAATTATCTAATTAAGTTTACTTTTGCATCATGCTTAAATGGATATCAGATATATTTTCATCAAAACAAAAAGAAGACCAGACCGATTGTATGAAACCGGAGGTTCACGAACACCAAAAAAACAATATAGAAAGCGTGAGTAATAAATTTTTAATAGTAGGACTAGGAAACATAGGCGCTGAATATGTCAATACACGCCACAACATTGGATTCAAAATATTGGATCATTTTGCCAAAAAAGAACAACTTTCCTTTCAAACCGTGAAACTTGGAGCACTTGCAGAGTACAAATTTAAAGGAAGAACCTTTTTTCTTTTAAAGCCAAACACCTACATGAACTTAAGCGGAAAAGCGGTGCAATACTGGATGGACAAGGAAAACATTCCCCTTGAAAACATCATGGCCATTACTGATGATTTAAATCTGTCTTTTGGAACGATTCGCATCAAGCCAAAAGGAAGTGACGGAGGTCATAACGGCTTAAAAAACATTAATCTAATCCTTAATACCAATCAATATACGAGATTCCGTTTTGGAATTAGTGATGAATTCAAAAAAGGAAAACAAATCGATTACGTCCTTGGAGACTGGGACGACGCTGAGAAAACTGCTCTTCCAGAACGATTAGAAACAGCATATGAAATTATCAAATCATTTGGAACCGCAGGTCTAGAAAATACAATGACCACATTTAATGGAAAATAAAAAAAAGGGAAACATGATTACACGTTTCCCTTTTTTTTATTTTCGATCCTATATAAACCTATTCGATCACTAGTTTCTTAACTTCTTTTCGATCACCGTCAATAACAGTTAACAAATAAATCCCTCTTTGCAATTGCTGCAACTGAATGTTTTTATTGAAGTCACTATTACTCTCATAGTTTTTATCAAACAACTTCCTTCCTAACAAGTCGTGAACCAAAACTTTTACTCCAGTTTCAGATTGACTCGTAAATTGAATAGTAAAATTTCCCTTATTCGGATTTGGATACAAGACAAAGTCATCAATTTTAAAATCTTCTGCTGACAATGTGTATGACTTTGTACAAATAGTAATAGAAGCAGAGTTCAATGTCCCCTTATCCCCCGTATAAGCGTCCCGAATTCTAAACGTCCAATTCCCCGATGGATTTTCCCCGTTAAAAGCTGCTAATGGCTGAAAAGGAGCAACATTTTGCAAAGTGGTTGTACCACAAACAATATCTCCCCCCAAATCATCGTATTTCAGTAACAACGTACTATTTGTACTTGCACAGCTTCTATCAAACAACTTTACCGTTGTACCTTGCGGACTAACGATTTCCATCTCTACATCTGACAAATAAGTATGGGTAAAACCTACGTTAAAATCTACATCAGCCACAGAAGCACTCGTAGAAGGAACATTTATAACTCTTGTTGTATAAGCTGCTTGCTCCGGAATAGTAAAGGGAGCTGTAAATGCATACGTATTACAGCCAGATACAACGGAATATCCTATCGCAAAAGCGGTACTGTTTACTGCATAATAAATATTAGCTACCGGCTCTATTAAAATCCTGCAGTTCTTTGCAACAATATTTGGAACGGTAATTACTTCAGAACCGTCATTTAGCGTAACTGAAGCCAGTGTGGTAAGAAATGTCAAACCTCCATCAACAGAAAGCTTTATGTTAACGCTAGATGAACCTACTAACGCATTGGAACCATTTACACTCCAAGTTATCGTTTGTGAAGTCCCTTGAATCCAGCTTAAATTATCAGTGTTTTGGGATGTAACAGCAAATGGACCTACTATTCCACTCACATTTACAATCATTTCGTCTGAATTTGTTTGAGCAGTACCTTGTGCTGCATTATCCCTTCCAGTCAGCACAAAATGAAGCGTTCTGGCCACAGTTGAAACAGACTCCCATTTACTGGTCAATTTATTCGACAACACGTTACTATACAATGGCATGTACCTTATAGGACTAACTCCTGGATACAAAGATCGAAACAACGGGCCGTCAGGTTTTGTAGAAACGGCTATACTATTACTACCACTAGTCGTTATTGCACTATCATTTTGCTCCCAGGTATAGCTGATAGTATCCCCTTCTGGATCTGATCCCGTTCCTTTTAAAATAAATGCCGTCCCATTAGGAATAACATAATCTATACCCGCATTTATCGCTGGAGGATTATTACTAATAGTTGTACTTACAGGACACGTTTTTGTCGCAAGATTAGTTTGAATTTGTAAAATACTGGCATATGCAAAATAATCATCAGAGGCGGCTTGAACATCATAATCAGACGTAATACCAGCATACCCCATGATTGTTGAACCACTTCCGGGCTCCACATTTACACCCGTACCTTCTAATTCATAAGAAAATGTGTGATTTGCACCTAATTGATGTCCGATTTCGTGTACAACAAAATCAATATCAAAAGCATCTCCTTGCGGGATGCCATCTCCAGGAGAGGTATATGCACTTCCCTTCCCTATAGGATTCGCCGTTGTGGGGTTTACACATACGCAACCGATACATCCTGCATTTCCACCGCCACCTGTAGCACCAAACAAATGCCCAATATCATAACCCCCATTTGTAATAACAGTAGTTAAATTATCCTGCAACTCCTGACTCCAAGCGCCACCCGCTCCAGCTGTAGCATCTGAATAAGGGTCCGTAACGGCATTAGTATATATTATCAGGTCATTATTCGTGATAAGAATCAATTTAACCGCCAAATCTTTATTAAATATACCATTTACTCTTGTCAGAGTAGCGTTCATCGCAGCAAGAGCTTTGGCTTTAGTCCCTCCATGATAGGCTGCATATTCCCCAGTACAGGACAACGCCAATCGTAATGTTTTAAAACTTTTGTTATTAGCAGTTGTCTTAGCCGTTTTACTTAATAACTGCTTGTTTAAAGCAACATCATCCGTTTTGCAAACAAATGGTAAACTTCCTCTGTTTCTATCCTTAGAAGAAAAAACAACATATAAAGAAGAATCCACCTGATCAGCCTCTATAAACTCTGAACCACTATCAGCCCGCAGAATCATAGTTTGAATACCTTTTGGCGACAAACTAAAATTAATTGAAGCATTGGGATCTGTAATTCCAACACCTGCGTACCCTTTAATATCAGGATATTTAGCTTGAAGTTCTGGCTCGAAATTAGAAGACTCCCAAACCCAAAATTTTTCTAAAACCCCGCTTACATTTGGAATTGTGATTTCGACTCCGCTTCTTTTTGAAGTACTATTTTCAGTTAAAACCAATTCTTTTTTTAATTCATCCGCGTCTAATTGAAACAATAATTGTTTAGCTGAATTAGATTTACCACTATTTTTTGCACCACTTGACACAGTTCTTTGACCTACCTTTTTCCAGGGCGATTCATTTTGAGCGTGGATTGGCAAACACCACACAAAAATTAATAGGATTAGAGCAGTTTTTTTCATGGTTAAATAATATTAATGTTTCAAAAATAAAGTATTTAAATTTAATTTTAGATAATTTCCTTATTTTTAGATTTTTCTTAAAAATCGATTCTTGATACTGTCACATTTAAAATAGATAGTATAAATTTGCATAACCATAAAATAATTCCATTGAAGATTTTTCATTCTATAAAAGATTTCAGCACCACAAAAAAAACGATTCTTACATTAGGTACTTTTGACGGTGTCCATATAGGACATCAAAAAATTCTGGAAAGAGTTATAGACAATACTGCAAACGACAAATACGAAAGTCTTGTTCTTACTTTCTTTCCTCATCCTCGAATGGTTTTACAGGAGCAATCAGAAATCAAGTTACTAAACACGATTGAGGAAAAAATTCATTTATTGGAAATGATAGGGATTCAAAATCTTGTTATACATCCTTTTGATGAAGCTTTCTCTAAATTAACTGCCGAAGATTTCGTACAGACTGTTTTGGTAAATCAATTTGACATCCATAAAATCATCATTGGTCATGATCACAGATTTGGGAGAAATCGAACAGCAAATATTGATGATCTAATTGGCTTTGGAAAAAAATATGGATTTGAAGTTGAACAAATATCTGTGCAAGAAATAAATGACCTTTCTGTAAGCTCTACAAAAATAAGGAAAGCCCTATTAAGCGGAGATATGGCTCTAGCAAACGCATACTTAGGCTATGACTATTTCTTGACTGGAACTGTTTTTAAAGGAAAACAACTGGGACGAACTATTGGATTCCCTACAGCAAACATAAAAATAAAAGAAGATTACAAGCTGATTCCACTTAATGGCGTCTATGTAGTTAAAAGTATCATCAATCAAAAAACTGTTTTTGGAATGATGAACATTGGATTCAACCCTACCGTATCTGGGGAAAAATTATCGATTGAAATCCATTTTTTAGATTTCGATGCCGATTTGTACGATCAAAAATTAACAATCTCAGTCCTTAAACACCTCCGCCCTGAGCAAAAATTTGATTCCATTGATTTACTGACTAAACAATTGGAGAAAGATAAAAATACTGCAATGGCTTACCTGAGTGAACTTGGATAATTAATAAAAAATTTATTAGTACTTTTCATTAAATATAGCAAGATTTTACGTAAATTTGATATGTACTGCCCTGTTTGTCAAAGAAGTAATTTTGAACTTTTTAAAACCAAGGATATGAAACTACCAAAAGAACTATACAACGGAATTATTATTTTTATCGGGATAGGCCTTTATTTCTTATTGATGGAGGTATTAAATCTTTCTAATTTGTATTACCTAAGGTTGCTTAATATTGTTTTCGTCTATTATGGAGCAAACAAAACTTTAAAATCAAATTTCCTGGAAGGGAAAAACCTTTTTTCCCATAATGCTATTTCTGCATTTCTAACCTCAATAATAGGTATTTTTTTAAGCATCGCTGGACTGTTAGCATATATCTATGCAAAAGGAGGTGACAGCTATATTCAAAATTTATCAGAAACCTTTCTATTTGTAGGAACGCCCACTGCAGTGACCTATACTATAACATTGCTAATTGAAGGAATTGTTTCTGCTTTGATTGTAACTTTTTCATTAATGCTCTACTGGAAAGAAAAATATCCAGCTGACTAACGGCAGATATAAATCAACAATGCCATCTCACTTTATGGAGTCTAAAGAAAGGGACCACAAACAAAATTTTAGTATCACTGATCTTTATTTTTAACAGCTGACAACATGAAATTACCAAAAGAATTTTTGAATGGTTGTATTATTTTTGCTGCAACTGGAGTCTTTTTTTTACTAATGAATGCTGTAGGTTTAGGTCATCTGTTCTATTTGCGCCTAATTAATGTGTTTTTTGTCTTTTATGGTGTTAACAGAACTATTAAAATGAATCTAGCTGAAGGCGAAAAAAATTTCGTCCCTAATAGCGTTGCCGCACTACTGACTTCGCTAGTCGGTGTGTTTTTAAGTATTCTAGGACTAATAATTTATAGTTATTTGCAAGGTGGTGATTCTTATGTTCAATCGCTTTCAGAAACATTCCTTTTTGGGGGAAACCCTTCAATTTTTGCTTATTCTATTTCTCTACTCTTTGAAGGAATAGCATCTTCAGTGATTGTTACAATGCTGCTAATGCTATATTGGAACAACCGGCTAACTTCTGACTAACTTTAAATTCTAAAACAATCTACCGCTGCCTATTTAAAGTATATTGCATTACTTCTTTAGAACAATTTGACTACTTTTGAGCCATCAAAAAATCGCATCTATGACCACTACTAAACACAATTGGACAAAAGAAGAAATTATTGCAATATATAATAAACCGATGATGGATTTGCTTTATGAAGCAGCCTCCATCCATAGAGAACATCACGATCCAAACGTGGTTCAGGTGTCCACTTTATTGTCTATCAAAACTGGTGGTTGTCCAGAAGATTGTGGTTACTGCCCTCAAGCAGCAAGGTACCACACTTCAGTTGAAGGGAATGATCTAATGTCAGTAAACCAAGTAAAAGCGCAAGCTTTAAGAGCTAAAGAAAGTGGTTCTTCAAGAGTTTGTATGGGAGCAGCTTGGAGAAATGTAAAAGACGGTCCTGAATTTGATCAAGTCTTGGAAATGGTTCGTACGATCAATAAACTAGAAATGGAAGTTTGTTGTACACTTGGAATGATTACTGAAAACCAAGCCCATCGTTTAGCAGAAGCTGGTTTATATGCTTACAATCACAATTTAGATACCTCAGAAGAATACTATAAAGAAGTCATTTCAACTCGTGGATTTGAAGACCGTTTACAAACAATAGAGAATGTTCGTAAAACGAATGTTACAGTTTGTAGTGGTGGGATAATAGGAATGGGGGAAAGTATTGCAGACAGAGCGGGAATGCTAGTTGCTCTTTCAACTTTGAACCCTCAGCCGGAATCTGTGCCTATTAACGCTTTAGTTCCCGTTGAAGGAACTCCAATGGAAGAAGAAAAACCAGTTGAAATTTGGGAAATGATACGAATGGTAGCTACAACCCGAATTATCATGCCTGAAACTCAAGTGCGTTTATCAGCTGGAAGAATGAATATGAGTCGCGAAGGTCAGGCGATGTGCTTTTTTGCTGGTGCAAATTCTATTTTTGCAGGAGACAAATTATTGACTACTCCAAATCCTGATGTAAATGAAGACATGAAAATGTTTGAAATGCTAGGCTTGAATCCTCAAAAACCATTTACTAAAGTTTCTCAACCAGCAACAGTTGAAGCAGAGGACTCTCAGTTTGCTCCACTTGGTGAAAAACCTAAATGGTCGCGTCCAGGTCACACTATTGAGAAAAACCTTGAAGCATCGTCTAAAGGAAAATAAGCTTTTTCTTTTTATATAAAAAAACCATCTTGATTTTCAAGATGGTTTTTTTTGTAGAAATAATTGAGTGTTTAATTAATCGCCTTTTTAATCACAACCTCTCCGTTTTGAAGCATTACTTTAACCAATAACAAATGTTGACTAGGCTTCATATTTAAAATCATCAATTCTTGTGAGTCTACATTTTTTTTCTGGAAAACCTCTTTTCCAGTTATTTCAAAAATAGTTATTTCATCAATTAATTCAATTGTAGAAGACACTTTCAGTTGTTTATTTTTAATAGACACTAGAACTTGATTGTTTAATGTATTAAAATCTTTTATACCTAATGATTTATTGGTATAACGCAAAACAAAACGATCATTAAAGGTACCTGCAGATGTACTAAAATTATATGGAGTGGCTTTTATATCATGAACCACGTTTAACAACTTATCTTCAAGATAAATTTTTTGGCCCGCAAAAAATAATCCATCAACATGATCTATTGTAATAGTAGCATTTCCTACTGAATTTACAGCATATCCTAAAGGAACTAAATCCGTATCAATAAACGGTAAAGCTCTTCCTTGAATGGAAAGCTTATCACTACCCAACAAGCTATATAAAGCAAAAGGTTGATTAACATCATAAACTCGGCTATCATAACCAGGGTTGAATTCATTTGTAGCATTTGGAATATAGCCGACTAGAGTCTGACTAAAATTTTGAGTATTGTTAGTTAGATTAAGCCATATTCTGCTCGATTCTTCTGACGTCTCTTTTGTTGAAGTCATTTTATAAAAATTAGCATTATTCCCTCCAACTCTCATATTATTAGTAAAAGTAACGTTTCCAGTTGCAAAAGCTTCTATAAAAAACCCTTGACCAGAAGTAATGTATCGACTTGGAGCAGTTAAATTACCAGTCCCAGAAGCTCCACCAGCAGCTATCCCTCCGGATAAATTATATACAGCATAATCTGTTGAAGCATAATTATTAGCCGATATTCTATTGTTGTGTGTCCAAAAATACAATTCTCCTCCAAATGTTTTATTTATAGTACCGTAGCCAATAAAATTAGCATTTATAAATTCAACTGCATCAATGGCCGACGGGTATGGATTCCCAATCAAACGTTCTCCTGTATTAATATCAGGACCTGAAGTTCTAATCGTAACTGGAATATTTATGGTTCCATTATTAGGAACTCCAACAAAATTAAAGGAAGTATTAACCGTAGGACTACTTGGGCTTATTCCTTCGGGTGCACGAATCGCATAACCAATCCCTGCAGAGAAAACTCTAGTAGAAGCACCAATACTTACCCAATAATTATTATAATCAAAAAATTTATCTCCCTGTGTTAGAGGAGAAAAATTCAATAAAGTTTGCGTACCCGTTGTTGGAGATGACCAATAGGTGAAATCATCCAAAACAATTGGTGATGAATTTCTTTTTACAGTAATATTTCCTGAATTCGCAATAGTATTATTTAATTGTATAAGATTACCACTATTTTCAAATACTAATGCTCCTCCTGCAATCGTAAGCTCATTAGTTAAAGAAATTGAATTTCCATTATTGATTACAACGTTACCCGAAGTAACTTTACAGGAACAACCCACTAGATCAGAAGAAGAACTATAGTTCCCCGTAAATTCTATTCTTTTAGCATTTGTAGGTGTACCGTTTGACCACGCAGTTCCATTCCAGATGGTTGATGTAGCTGCTAAAGTTGTGAAATTTTGAGTGGCACTATTTACCGTACAAGTACTATTAGCTCTTACCCTATAGTAATAAGTGGTACCTGCTACTAAACCCGAAAGAGCGTATGCAGCGACATTACCAACATTCAAGCCATTATAACCAGATACAAAACTTGCAAAAGTATTTACCGTTGAAACATCTAATAGATAACCCGTTGCGCCTGCAGCAGCAGACCAATTCGCAGTAGCCCCCGAACAATTTATTGCTGTTCCTACAGCAGAAACTGGCGCGGGTATTTGTGGCGTGAATCTATAAATTTGTCCCTCTGCAGGTTTTGTTAAAATATTTGTAGTGAAAGTCCCAGATTGTGCGGCTGGGCTTGTCCCAGAATTATTTAAAGTTAAATACGTTCCTGCAGCATCGTAAACCCCTATTGTAGCACCAGCAGTGTCATTTCTACCATTTCCATTAGCAATAGGACTTACGCCGTTTTTATAAATATATTCAACAACGTTCGTGCTTTCATACAGCCAAACTTGAAATGAAATTACATCGGAACTAGAGTTATAATTCCATTTTTGTTGACTCCATTCTAATTTAAATATTCTGTTAGGTGAGACACCACTAATTAAATACCTTGGGGTTACTGAGTTTTTTAAATCATCCCATAATGGCATTAATACAGGATTTATAGTATTTGCATTTGCTAATGTATTTGAATAATGAGTGTTAGTAGTTGTTCCAAAAGTCAACCAACCATTGCTACAAACTTTTATTTGAGAATAAGAGGTACCCGCAAAGACAAATGAAAAGGGCAATGTTACTGCACTTGAAAGAACATCATCATCCGTTGAGCCTAATGATGTGTTTGTGCCTCCCGTAAGCGAGGAATAAGTCCCCGCACTGGCTGTAAAACAATAATTACTCGCTGATTGCCCAAAAGAAAAAACGGGTATTAAGATGAGTAGAAAAAGTAAGTTTTTTATCATAATATTTGTTTTTAATCTGGATATTAAATTTTTTAGCCTTTAAAATTATCCTATACAAACATAGTAAAAAATATAAATGCGTTAACCATTTTACTTTTGCTAAACAAGACCTTAAACTTCTCTTAAAATAACGGGGAAATTTAAAGCTTTTTAGTTAATAATAGCATTGCCAAAAAACTTCCACTTCAATCAAATTAGCCATAATTATATCACTTATTTTTAAAAAAAATATTTCTTGAAAATTGACTTATATTTCCAAAATAAGAGCCAATATTACATTCTTTAAAGTAATAGGTTTTTATATTATTTAAAAATCTGAAGTTGCTATTTACTTCCAAGTCATACTGTTTTATTGATTCTCATAGTATAAAAAAACCCATTATGAATATACATAATGAGTTTCAAATAAGTTGTCATTCTAATAATCTAATACACAATTTTTTTATTTACTGTTTTTCCACTCTGCAAAATTACTTTTACAATTAAAGCTTGATCAATAGGCCCTAAATTAAGTATCTTATTTTCATAATTATCAACATTGTGTTTTTTATAAAGTTGCTTTCCTGAAAAATCATAAACGAATACTTTATCTATTAGCTCATCTGAAGATTTTATCAATACTACTTTGTTTTTATTCGAAATTAAGATACCATATTTTATGTCTTCAAATTCATCAGTTGCTAACGTTTTATTAGTATATTTTATAATGAAACGATCATTAAAAACTCCGCTTTCAGTTTTAAATAAATAAGGGGAATTTTTTAAATTATGTGTCGTATTAAGTAATTTATCCTCTAAAAAAACATCTTTATCGACAAATGATCCATCCACCTGACCTATCCCAATTTGAAAGTCACCCACAATAGTGGAACTATATCCTAGTGGAACCTCATCGGCTTGGTCAAACGGCAACGCTCTTCCCTGAATAACTAAATTCTTATCTTGATTAATACTGTAGAAATCCAAAAACTCATTAGAATCAAAGCTTTCTCCGTCAAAAGCGGAATCGTATTCATTTGTAGCTCCAGTTACATACCCTACCAAGGTTTGTTTAAAAGCATCTTGCATGTTATATAAATTTAACCATAATCTATCTTTTTCAACTGTGGTAACTGCTTTCGTATTTGAAGCATTTTTAAAAAATTGAGAATTCACACCTGTTATACTTCCTACTCCAACTCTCATATTATTTTTAAAAACAGCATTACCAGATGCAATACTAGTCCCAAAAAAAGCTTGACCTGAAGCAATTTTTCCTGAAGGAGCATTACTATTTACTGCCCCAGCATTTGAGGAACTTGGCGCTTGAGTAGCAACACCGCCAGTTAAATTATAAGCAGCATAATCATCCGAAGAATAAGCATAGATTCCTGAACCAGGATTAGATACACCAATTCCTATATTTGTATTGTGAGTCCAAAAATAAATAGTCCCTTCTAATACTCCATTATTTGCCGTCAAAAAGGAGTCGGCATCTAAAGCAGATGGATAGGGATTCCCTATCAAATTAGAATTCCCCGCTACTCCAATAGCCGTATTTTTCACTCCATTATTTGGTACCCCAATAAAACTGGCTAAATAAGCACTAGGAGGTGTAGGAGCTGAATAATTTTGAGGCCCTCTTACAATATAACCAGTTCCAATTGCCATTGTATTAGCTGAGTTTTCTTGTCTCCAATTATCTATTCCAGAATCAAAAGAATAAAATTTATCTCCAAGAGTATTAGGCGAAAGATTATATAATGTTTGTGATGCTACTGGAGACGACCAGTAAGTATAATCAAAATTACTAATAAGAGATGTCTCTCTTTTATAGATAATATCTCCTGAATTAGGAGTCGAAGGAGTATCATTAATTTGAACTAAACTTGCTCCACTTTCAAAGGTTAATGTAGCGTTAGATTGTACAATTACCTCATTCGTTATTTTTAACGTAAGCCCCGCTTTAAAAACAACAGTAGTACTTCCTGTAACCTTACAAGAACATCCTTCAATATCCACATTTGGATCTGATGCAGGTGGATAATTTCCTGAAAAAACAATTTTATCACTCAGAGTTGGTGTTCCGTTAGACCAAACAGTTCCGTTCCATGTATTTGTGACAGCTGAATTTATTACTACATTTCCTGTAGCACCAGATATACAACCTGTACTATTTGTTACCGTAAAGTTATATTTTCCTGCTACTAATCCTGTTATTGTTGTTGTACTTCCACTTCCAGTTAGTCCACCAGGATTAATAGTCCAACTACCTGAAGGCAAACCACTCAATTCAACACTTCCCGTTGAAATAACACAATTAGGTTGCGTTTTTGTTCCTGGTGTTGGAGCTGCTAATACATCTTCTACTTTTAAAGTAACTTGATTGCTGTTTTTTGTACCGCAACCGTTCGTTGCATAATATCTAATGTTTTTACCATTATCCGCAAAGACGACCGTATAAGGCACTGTTAAATTTGCAAATGACCCGCTTCCAACTCCTGTCTCCAGTTCCCAGCCCGAAGCTGTAACTAATGATCCATTAGCTGTAACTGTTGGTGCTGTCGGATTCAAAAAACCTCCAGAACATAATGTTGCAGGTGCAGTAATTGCTGCTACTGTGGGTGAGTTATTAACTGTTATAACAACTTGACTACCATTTGTTGTACCGCAACCGTTCGTTGCATAATATCTTATCTTTTTTCCATTATCCACAAAGGCAACTGTATAAGGTACTGTTAAATTTGCAAATGCCCCACTTCCAACCCCTGTCTCTAATTGCCAACCCGAAGCTGTAACTAATGATCCATTAGCTGTAACTGTTGGCGCTGTCGGATTCAATGAGCCCGCAGAACATAACGCAGCAGGCGCTGTAATTGCAGCTATCGTAGGTACATTATTAACTGTTATAACAACTTGACTACTATTTGTTGTACCGCAACCGTTCGTTGCATAATATCTTAC
>TARA_R110002110_G_scaffold411779_1_pt1 | contig 63876 bp, 54 predicted proteins | sample TARA_R110002110 | Tara Oceans TARA_R110002110 (sample SAMEA4397330) | marine metagenome | biome: Polar Biome; feature: [SRF] surface water layer (ENVO:00010504); material: water (ENVO:00002006), including particulate matter (ENVO:01000060) such as... | depth 5 m | reverse complement strand
CCCTGCGTGACAGGCAGGTATTCTAACCAACTGAACTACCAAACCTCAGCGCTATTGCGGTGCAAATATACAACACATTTTAGTTTAAAACCAACACTAAATTCAAAAAAAATACCGTTAAAATAACATCCTTTTCTCAAATTACTAGATGTCAGTCCACTATTTATTATTTCACCCGATTAATCGCCTTACAAAAGCACAATCCACCCCTTTTTCAGCACCAAAAACACCACTTTAGACCCAGTAAGTCCCAAACTAAGTGCCTTCACTATACCAATTAACTCTCCATAAATTGCATTCTCCAAATGTTTCTACAAGAATTCACGACACCTAATTATACTAAAGATGCTACTCCCTCTAAAAACAATCCCTGAGCACAATCTATTGTAAATCAAAAAAGCCATCCGTAGGTCCTGAATAAATCCAGAAACATGGAAAGCTTTTCATTGGTCTAACTACTAAACCCGGTCTCATTGCTACCAACTCGACCAAACAACACAACTAACTTTAGATACTTTAATGGGGCAAAAAAGCCTTTCCGTTAAGAAAGGCTCTCCCCAATATTGCGGTCTGGACGGGACTCGAACCCGCGACCCCCTGCGTGACAGGCAGGTATTCTAACCAACTGAACTACCAAACCTCTGCGTTATTGCGGTTGCAAAGATACAATACCTTTCGACTTACACAAGTATTTGCAATTAAAAAATTGCATTTTTTTTAAACTAACTATCCAAAGTTTTGTTTTTCAGCCAAGTATGTCAATAAAACTTTTTCAAAATTCTCACCAACATTCACTGAAACATACTTAATCTTGTTTTGAGCACAACTTAAAGCCAGTTTTTTGAAGTACAAAGCTGCTTGCTTTTCATATTCTTCCTTCACATTATCGGCAAAAACCGAAATAGATTCACCCGTCTCCACATCAATGAACTTCCTAGGCGTATTATCAAAGTCAAAATTCAGTTCTGTAATAGTATCTACAACATGAAACAACACCACCTTATGCTTGTTATGTTTTAAATGTTGCAACGCGCTAAACAATGCATCATCTCCAGAATCAGACTGAAACATGTCCGTAAATAGTATAATCATGGAGCGCCTATGCATTTTCTCGGCTATCTGATGTAAAAAAGTTATGGTGTCTGTATTTTTCTTAACCGTAGGTCTAACTAAAGTATTTTCAAGTGCATTCAATACCATTCTATGATGACGATCACTCCCTTTCTCAGGTGCGTAATATTCATAGGTATCGGAAAACACACTTAACCCAATAGCATCCCGCTGCTTCTTTAAGAGATTCATTAAAACTGCCGAAGCCAAAACAGAAAAACCTATTTTGTTTTCGTAAAAGTTTTGATTCGGTTTTAACTCAGGGTAATGCATTGAGGAGGAGTTGTCAATAATAATATGGCAACGCAAATTAGTCTCTTCCTCAAAACGCTTTGTGTACAACCGATCTGTCCTAGCAAATAGCTTCCAGTCGATATGCTTAGTACTTTCCCCTACATTATAGACTTTGTGCTCAGCAAATTCAGCCGAAAATCCGTGAAACGGACTCTTGTGCATCCCAGAGATAAATCCTTCGACAACCTGATTAGCCAACAATTCTAGATGCTGGAAACTCGAAATTTTTTCTACTTGCGATTCGATCTTCATCTTTCAAAGTTATTAAAAGATTGAATGATTTAAAAACTAAAAGATTACAAATCACAATCTAAAAGCTCAAAAGTTAAAGTTAAAACAAAAAAAAAGGTTTGACTCACGCCAAACCTTTAATCTGAATTTATAAAAAATTCTATATAAATTGTAATCTACTGATTACAACAACGCGTCTAAACTGTCAGCGTAAGTTTGCTTAGGAGCTACTCCTACTTGCTTTCCTACCACTTCACCGTTATGAAAAACCAAAACTGTTGGTATATTTCTCACACCGTATTTTGCTGCAAATTCTTGGTTTGCATCAACATCCACTTTCCCGATAACTACTTTTCCTTCGTATTCAGTACTCAATTCGTCAATGATTGGTCCAACCATTCTACAAGGTCCACACCATGCTGCCCAAAAATCTACCATTACTGGTTTATCTGATTTCAAAACTACTTCCTCAAAAGTAGCATCTGTTATTGCTAAAGCCATAATTTTTTTATTTAAAATTTAAAGTTCTAATCTCATTCAAAACTTGGATACAAATTTAGACATTTAAACCAAATGAAACACTATCCTCAAATTAGTTTTGGCTATGAAAGTATTGTCAATAATTATAAAAACTCTTTTAAAGATTGATTTGGATTAAAATTAGAAGCTACTCCCGCTCTTAGCTATATCTTTCATTGCCTAAAGACGGCAATAAAAGGATGCCGCTGCGATCAGTGCTAAAAAAACGGTTCCCAATAAACAAGAAAGGTTGCCTTACACAGGCAGCCTTTCTTAGAAAAAACAATTCTTTTTGTCCTACAAACTATATTTTAACCCTAACGTCAAACCTACACCACTTATACTGATATATGAACTTTGTTCGTCAGTAGCCCTAGTAGGATCTACAGTATTAAAATCAGCGTTATTAGACGAAGAGTTTAAAGTTTTAACATAGTTAGAATAGTTCTCAGCTCTAGTACGAGTACTTAAAGCATCTGTACCATTCACTTCGTATCTTGTAGTTTCTTTAGTCTTACCATGTACTGTAAAATTACGGTATTCAACCTCAGCAAATGCTGATAAATTTTTACCTAATTTATAAGAAGTACCAAGTGCAGCTAAAAATCCTACTGTAGGATTAGGTTTTACTTCATCCTCTTGAACGATTGTTCTTTGTCCTCCTACAGCTGGTCCATTATAGTCCTGAGTAGTTTCGATAACTAATTTTCCATTTATAGGAACGATAACTCCAACTTTAGAATAAGATTCAAATCCTTTTACTTCTCCTAAAAACAAAACTACTGCAGGAGCTAAATCCAAAGCTTTCACACGTCCATTTGCAGTCAAATCTAAATAAGTTGGCGATCCTCCAGCAACAGATATTATTCTATCAACTGTTTCAACCATAGTTTTACTATTACTATTGTAGTAATTAATCCCCATTTCAACCCCTAAACGATCTGTAAAGCGGTATCCAACGTTTCCACCATAACGAAAACCCTCTCCAAAAGAACCAGTAATACTCTCTCTTGAAACTAATTTACCTCCTACATAAATATCTCTATTTGGTTGTTGTCCACTAACTGTAGGAAACTCAGTCGCCGTCGCTTGTGTAAAATAAGATCCTCCAAGCTTGAAATACCAACTTTCTTTGTTGCTTTCTTTTTTGTCAGTTTGCCCCATCATTGTCATCGAGCAAGCTATAAATACTAATAAAAATAGATTCTTTTTCATGTTTATTATTTTTTTTTAATACTATCAAATTTAAAGGATTTTTCTGTATTTTAATTCCGTATTCACTAAAACATTGCCCTATTAAAAATAATATTATGCATGCATATATAAATCAATACGTTACAGAAAAATAAGAACTGTTTTAATATTACAAAAAAGTCTGAAAAATCAAAAAGCGCCGTTTTCATTGTATAAAACGACGCTTTTTAAACGTTATAGCAGTCAATTCAGACCGGTATTTATGTGATTACAAATTTACTTTCCTAATGACTACTAATCTAATTCAGCTTGAAATTAATTTGCATTTTCTCTAATTCAAACAATAACTCATTTGAAATTTTTATTTTCAGTTTCCTACTGGCCATCGTTAATTTAGTAACCACTTTAATTTCTTCGACTTCAACAACAGCTGCAGTTTCTGTTTCTACAGATTCTGGGACTTCCATCGCATCAGCTTCATCAATAAAATCGTCGGTTTCATTTTCGATAGTAATGGGCTCAGCTGCCACTATTTTTTTGACTTTTTCCAATTCCATGATTTCAAAAGTCACTAGATTATCCCCTTTATTTTCGAAAAAAAGATGCCCTAGCTTATGTATAAATTCAGGATCTAAGTCACTTATATTAAGTAGTACAATCAGTTTTTTTGCAAAATCATCTAATACATCCTGCAAATACTGTATTAACATGAACTGTATCCTTGGCTCACTTTTTTTACCGGTGTCTTGATTAACCCATCCTTCTTTGACCAATACTTTCATATAGGTGAAATTATTCTGAATAAAGAAATGACGGAACTTCAGGTATTCTTCTCCAAAAATCTTAAACTCATAACTTTCGTCATATCCTTCTAGAGTGAATATCCCCCAGCCTTTTCCGTTTTTAGCTACCCTGTGCTGCACATTATTTATAATTCCGCCAAAAGTCAGGTTCTTACCCACATGAAGCTCTAAACTTCTCAGTGCTTCCAACTTGGCATTACAAAAATACTTCATCTCAAATTTGTAATCATCTAATGGATGTCCAGATATATAGATTCCTACAACCTCTTTCTCTTTGGCTAATTTTTCCATTGTACTCCAGTCCTCACATGGAGGGATGATTGGCTCTTCAATTTGTACATCACTGCTTTCCCCAAACAAACTCACCTGTGATGAGTTCTCATTTTCCTGAAACTTAGCACCATACTTTATCGCCTTTTCATAAAAGGTAATTCCGTCGCCGTCATCATGAAAATATTGTGATCGTAAAGTTCCATCGAAAGAATCAAAACCACCTGCCAATATTAAGTTTTCTAATGCTTTTTTATTAGCAGCTCTCAAATCTATACGTTTAGTCAAATCAAAAACCGACTTGTATTTCCCGTCTTTTCTATTTTCGACAATAGTCGCTACTGCTCCCGCTCCTACTCCTTTGATAGCTCCCATCCCAAAACGAACCGCATAATTATCATTTACGGTAAATTTATAGAAGGATTCATTTACATCTGGTCCTAATACTTCCAGTCCCATTCGCTTGCATTCTTCCATAAAGAAAGAAACCTGCTTGATGTCACTCATATTATTAGACAATACCGCTGCCATATATTCAGCAGGATAATTGGCTTTTAAATAAGCCGTTTGATACGCAATCCACGCATAACAGGTAGAGTGCGATTTATTAAAGGCATATTCAGCAAAGGCTTCCCAGTCCTTCCATATTTTTTCTAGCTTGTCTTCTGGATGCCCTTTGGCAGCAGCCTGACTAATGAACTTCGGCTTCATTTTATCCAAGACATCTTTTTGCTTTTTCCCCATCGCTTTACGCAATACATCGGCATCACCTTTTGAGAAATCAGCTAATTTTTGAGACAAAAGCATTACCTGTTCTTGATAAACGGTAATACCATACGTATCTTTTAATAATTCTTCACAGGCATCAAGGTCATAAATAATTTCCTCTTCCCCATTTTTCCTTTTTACAAAACTCGGAATGTAGGCAATCGGTCCTGGACGGTACAACGCATTCATTGCAATCAAATCCGGAAAAACCGTTGGCTTCAGTTCCTTCATGTATTTCTGCATTCCAGCAGATTCATATTGGAAAATACCCACTGTTTCCCCGCGTTGGAAAAGCTCGTATGTTTTTAAGTCATCTATAGGAAAGGTATCTGGATCGAGATCAATTCCATTTCTATATTTCACTAATTTAACCGTGTCTTTAATCAAGGTAAGGGTTTTCAAACCCAAGAAATCCATTTTTAACAATCCAGCAGTCTCCACCACCGAGTTGTCAAACTGCGTTACATACAAATCTGAATCTTTGGCGGTAGCCACAGGAACAAAATCAGTAATATCGCTAGGCGTAATAATCACCCCACAAGCATGTATTCCTGTATTTCTTAAATTCCCCTCCAACACTTTAGCTTGCTGAATAGTCTCTCCTCCTAAATCATCTTCTCCAGCTAGAGCGATTAATTCTTTAATTTTATCAAACTCTTCTGGACGAACCGCCTTTCTTATTAATGCTTCGTCTTCATTTAAAAATCGGGCTAGATTCCATTTTCCAGGCATCATCCCCGGAATTAACTTGGCTATTTTATCGGCTTCAAATAAAGGCAAATCTAGTACACGGGCCGTATCTCGAATTGCCGATTTTGTTGCCATTTTACCATAAGTGATAATTTGTGCTACTTGTTTTGAGCCGTATTTTCTGATTACATAATCCATTACACTGCTTCGGCCTTCGTCATCAAAATCGATATCAATATCGGGTAATGACACACGATCGGGATTTAAGAAACGCTCAAATAGCAGGTTATACATCAATGGGTCAATGTTTGTGATTTTCAAACAATAAGCCACCACTGATCCTGCTGCAGATCCACGCCCTGGGCCTACCGAAACACCCATACTTCTGGCTTCGGCAATAAGATCCTGTACAATCAAGAAATATCCCGGATAACCAGAGTTAGAAATGGTCAGTAATTCAAAATCCAAGCGCTCTCGTATTACTTCTGTAATTTCAGGATACCTTCTATTTGCTCCTTCGTAAGTAAGATGTCGCAAATAAGCATTTTCTCCTCTCACTCCGCCATCGACAGCATCTTCTGCCACGAAAAACTCCTCGGGGATTTCAAATTTTGGCAACAAAACTTCCCTTGCCAAATTGTAAATTTCAATTTTATCTACAATTTCAGACAAGTTGGAAATCGCTTCAGGCAAATCCGTAAAGAGTTGCTTCATCTCATCGCCTGTCTTGAAATAGTATTCTTGATTTGGCAATCCAAAACGATACCCACGGCCACGACCTATAGGTGTAGTTTGTTTTTCACCATCACGAACACACAATAAAATATCGTGTGCGTTAGCATTTTCTTTTTCTATATAAAAAGTATTATTAGTAGCTACTATTTTCACTTCGTGTTTTCTAGCCAAAGAAATCAAAGTAGTATTCACTCTGTTTTCATCCTCTTGATTGTGACGCATCACTTCAATATAGAAGTCTTCCTTGAACTCTTCTTTCCACCATAACAAGGCTTCTTCTGCTTGGTTTTCACCAAGGTTTAAAACCTTATTCGGAATTTCTCCATTTAGATTCCCCGACAACACAATGATATCTTCTTTGTATTGCTGAATAACTTTCTTGTCAATTCTGGGCACATAATAAAAACCCTGAGTGTAGGCTATTGAAGACATTTTAGCCAAATTATGGTATCCTTTTTTGGTCTTCGCCAAAAGAACTATTTGGTATCCGTTGTCTTTACGGGTTTTGTCTTTATGATCTTCACATACAAAAAACTCGCAACCTACAATAGGCTTCATAGAAACCTCTGTTGGTTTCTCCCCATTTTCTATTAATGCTGCATTCTTGGTTTCAGCCGCTTTATTATGGTTTAAAATATCACGAACAAAGTGAAAAGCCCCCATCAAGTTAGCGTGATCCGTCATGGCAACCGCAGGCATTTTTTCTTTCGAAGCAGCCTTAACTAATTGCGCAATACTTATTGTAGATTGTAAAACAGAGAATTGAGTGTGGTTGTGTAAATGCACAAAATCCGTATCAACTAGTACTTTCTTATTCTCTGATAGCTCCTGTTTTGAAACTGTAGCTGTTTGCTTTTCGCCAAATTGCTGACGAATGGCATCAGAAGCTTCTTTTAAGTTGATATGCTTTAACCCAATAAGCTGAATCTCCTTTGGATTTTTACTCTGAAATTCCTGAAAATAACCAGCTGGCACATCCAGTTGCTCTTTGGTATAATTCTCTCTTCTAATTAACTCTAAGAAACAACGCGTTGTTGCCTCAACATCGGCAGTAGCGTTGTGCGCTTCTCCAAATGCTTTATTAAAAAGAAAACTATGTAATTCCGTTAAGGTGGGTAATTTAAACCTTCCTCCACGACCACCGGGTAATTTTAATAAGGAAGCGGTAACTTCTGTACAGGTATCGAGAACTGGCATTTTATTCATTTGGCTCTCCACTCCCAAACGATGAAATTCACAACCCATAATATTCAAGTCAAAACCTAGGTTCTGACCTACAATGAATTTAGCCTTACCCAATGCCACATTAAATTTCTCCAAAACTTCCGCTAAGGAGATTCCGTTTTCTGCTGCTAATTCGGTAGAAATACCGTGAATTCGTTCCGCATCATACGGAATATTAAATCCATCTGGTTTTACTAAATAATCCTGATGTTCTACGAGTTTCCCCATATCATCATGCAGCTGCCATGCGATTTGTATACAACGCGGCCAGTTATTAGTATCAGTGATGGGTGCATCCCAACGCTTTGGTAATCCAGTAGTTTCGGTATCGAATATTAAGTACATAAGCCCCTCCCCAGTCCCGCAATTTGCGGGAAGCCTAAATCATTCAGATATAGACCCGTGTATTTAACTGGCTGTAAACACTTTAAAATTAGTATAGTGATCAAAAAATTGAACTTCAAATTTAGGTTTTTTTGAGGTAAATAATGAGGTAAGTTATCAACAACCAAAACAAGTAGCAATAGAGTTATTATGTTTAATAGAGTGCCGATTATAAATTTAAATACTACCGATAAATATTTTTACTTCCAAAACGAAAGAGAATGGATGAAAACAAAGAAAGCCGTTTCAAATTATAAAACGGCTTTCTTTATATGATGGTACATCGCTAAACAGTCATCATTTCGACTACATTGTGAGTGTTACTTTTTTGACTAGTAGAATCCCAATTGAGATTTTGTTGATAGTGATGTATTTTATTCCCATCTAATGGATCCATAACCATCAAATAAATCCATTCATTATCTAATAAATTTTTAAGGTGTTCATTTCTTAATAGTATGTCTGACACTCTCGATACTGGCGCTTGTATAGCAACAGATAATCGTAGCGGCTGATGATACATTTCTTTGTCTGACTCCATCACCGATTGCAGAGGGAGTCCCATTTTAATGTCTCCTCCATTGCCTTGCACCACAGCAAACTTACCCGTAATATTATGGGTGATTTTCGAACCTCCACCAAAGACTTCATTATCAACAGTTGAAAAATAATAGTGATTGTTTATCCACTGGGTTACGACCATAGGCCCTTGCATGATGGCTTCTAGTGCTTTCCCACTTTTATCTGTTTCCCAATTATATGAATGTAAAAAGCATCGCCCGCCTAGATTGTTATTTTTTGTTAATTCTCGAGGCCCAACAATAAACCCTGCATTTTTAGCTAATCCCCACTCAGGTCTGGTTTCTCCCCAGTTATTCGCTTTTTTATTAGCCGAAGCAACACTGTTATTGGCAACAGCCAGCCTTTCTTGAGTTGCCGTTTGTTGCGTTTTTAGCAAATTTAATTTCAATTTTTGCAATTGGTTTTTGTGAGAGTGTGGAATCTCTGAGTCGAAAAGCAGTATCTCATCTGTAGTGGTATTGTGCTCCCCTCCAATAAAAATGGTGCTAGCTGGGATTTCAATATTGTGATTCTCTTTTAAGGCTTGTCGCACCTCAGGAATATTTGCTATTTTAGCTAGCATCCTTGCATTATGCCTGCCAGGACTTGCAGCACATGCTCCACAATCTAAACTGGAGCCAAAAGGGTTGTTTGCAGAGTGACTTCCATGACCTATAAAAAGAACTAATGGGGCAAATTTTTTCCATCCCATTAAATCAAAAGCGCCTTTTACAATCGCTACCTTTTCCGTCAGTGGAATATCAAAATGTGCCTGTTCAGTGGTACACGTATTCATAATCTGCGGTTCAAAAACAGCTTCATAATCAGCTCTATTCTTATTATTAAGTTTATATAAATAACCTGGCATGAGTGTTCTTGCTATTAAAGACATCCCATAAAAGAATCCCGCACCTTCAACATATCCAAAGGCAGAAGGAAGCATGTTCTTCATTCTTTTTAGAAAATATTCCTTAAAGTTTAAAACATCATTTTTTTGCTTGTATGCTTGTGCTTTTTCAGTACGACTCTGTTGCGGAACTTCTGAAACATGGTAGGCAGAGTTTAAAATAGGAGGACATGATTTGCGTATTAAACCATCATTTAAACTTTCATAATCCATCGCAATTCCAAAAAAACCAGCATATCCAAAAGTTTCATAATGCCCTTTATCCTCTACATGCCTTCGTATTAACTCTGATCGGGTATCTATACAAAACACCATTTGAGCATCCGGAACTTGTTCTTCTTTTTTGGCAGTTGAAGTACTTATCTGTTTATTGTCTAATACTTTTACAAGTTCTTTTTGCCAGCTTTTTTCCCATGCTTTTAACCAAATGTATTGCAAACTAGATATGGATGAAGTTGTTAAAGTATCATTGTCTTCCGGATAAATTTCAGCATCTATTTTTTTGGCAACCCATAGCCTAACTGCTAGATAATCTTCTAAAGTAATAGGATATTCTTGTTGCCATTCTGAATGATACGTAGTTCGATGATTTATGTATCCTGTCCAGCCTGGCAATGCCGCTAAGTGCCATGTAAATATTTTAGTAAAATCGGTTGAGGAATAACCATCCATCATTGCAGCTAGTGCCTCAGTTTTTGTTTTTGGGATTTCGCCAATAGTCATTTTCGGCATATCAGTATCATATACCGCCAGTTTGCGCCAAGCGCTATAAAACCCTTCACTTTTATTAGGCATTTCCCATTCTGCCAAACCTTCATCCATAAAGGCGGCGAGCCATTTAGCCATGATTCTATCTAAATCATGATGGCCATTTTTAGCATCGCTTTTTTTGTGAGATGCCATTTGATGTAAGTAATACTCAGGAGATTCTAGCAGTTTGTTTTCTTCAAGCAATTCTAAAAGCAGCTCTTCATCAATTTCACCTTTTTCCCATGCTTGACGGAATAGCGAGGTTTCTGGAAATACATTAGCATTAAGAAATTTTCGCGCCTGATTTACTGCTTTTTCAAAAGGCATTCCCTCATACCCTGATAACGGGTTCGAAGTTACAAAAGAATACAAAGGCCAAGTCTTTCCTACGACTTGAGATGCTTCTTCTATACTTTTTTGAATGATTGGATTGATCATAATGATTTCGATTTATACATTAAAACAGTTTTTTTATAGGGTTGAGATATATTTAACAATTTCGCATAGAGCCATGGATAGTTGCGGTAGATGCCTAACTTCATTATAAAAAAGCCCACTAGGAAAAGGATACCAAACACTATTTCGATTACGGATAACGATAATGGCACAACCACCATTGGCATATCGTTCATTAATACCGTTACACCCTTATATATTAAGGCGTAGGTTACCATACCACAGACAAACAAAAGAGGTGATGCAACTGATTTTTGGAGGAAATTTAGACTTTGTTCTTTAACAATATTATAAGTAGCCTGACCAACAGTAATAGCAACAATAAGTGTTAGAAAAATACTGCTATTTAACTCCGTGCCTTTTCCTGTTAAATAGGCAAATAGAAAAGCGCCTAGAATACCAAAACAAAGCACAATTATAGCTTGCAGTGGTTTGATTTTGATTGGTGTTGGTTTTTGCGGTTTCGAATGCCCTATTTCCTCTCCTGCAGATAGAAATAAGTAGGCTTTATAGAATCCATGAAGTAGTAAATGAACAACGGCCGCATTGAAAAACCCCAAACCGCACTGCATAATCATAAAACCCATTTGGGCAATGGTGGAACAAGCTAATTTTTGCTTCACATTAACCTGAAGAAGTTTAGTGAATTGGGCAATAACTGCGGTCAAACCTCCAATAATAAAGAGTATAATTAAAGTATTCGAAGCAAATAATACAGTTGAAAATAAGGCCAATAAAATTCCAGAACCGTTTACAAAACCTGCATGCATCAATGCCGAGGCCGGAGTTGGTGCTGTCATAGCGGAAAGTAACCAACGATGGAAAGGATATATTGCCGATTGAATTATAGCAGCAGTAATGATGCACAAACCCGATACGAGAGTAATATATTGCGGCAAACTACCTAAATTGGAAATAATCCCACTAAGGGTAAAAGCCTCCGTTTGAAAAGCCAATAATAACACTCCAGCACTTAAAAACACACTCCCAGCTACAAAATATTTAAGGGCAAATTTTGATGCTTCTCTTGCTTCAGCCCATCGAGAATCTACTCCTATTAGCTGAGACATAAAAACCCCCATTAATAGCCACATCGTTAATAAAAGTGACACATGATTAGACATTACAAAAACCATGATGGAAAACGTAAACCCTAAGCACAACAGTGAAAATTTAGAGTGATATTCAAATCCTTTTAAATAATTTTTTCCATAGCTGCTAATAATCGCACTAAAGAAAGTTACAAGTGTCCAAATAAGTATAGTAAAGCCATTAATTTTTAAAACATTCCCATAGTACCATTCTGGAATAGTTGGAAAGTTGTATATTAAATAAGTCAGATTACCTATAAACAATAACCATAATAAATAGTTGGTTGTCTTGTTAACAAATAGGGATGGATGATCTTTTAATATCATTTTTTTTTAGTTTTTATTATTGATTATCGACGATTGTGATTTCAAGAATCCCATTTATATTTAAATTGCTTTTTAAATTTCTGGCGCTAGCAATAAACTCTTTAACAGCTTGCTTTTCTTTTTCGAGCTCGTTGATCCGGTCATCTATATCATCTGAATTAGATTTGTGATTTTGCTCCCATTTTTGAAGCCTTTGTTTTTGATGAAAATTAATTTTTTCATCAATCAAAGACATCATTACATCTGAAGCCTCAGAAGGAGTAAAATCTCCTTTTACCAATTGAAATTTTTGCTTAATTTTTTCCGGTTTTGTTAATCCATTTGTTTCCATAGTCGCTGTGTTAATGATTAGACTTTTAATTCTGGGGCAAATATTATACATTAAATTCATAAATTTTTATTTATATTTATTATACAATACATAAATAAAATTTATGTATTAGATTTTGAATTAGCCCTTATTTTGAACAAAAACATTAAACTTAAAAAGCTTGAATTTATCAAGAACAATGATCCGTAAACAGAAATCATTCCATCCAATAAGTTCCAGCATAAAAAAATTGAACCTACTCCTACCGAAGCTTTAAAAAAGGTGATCTCGAGGTTTGGAAGTTCTCTTATGCTCTAAATTGACGTAAAGAATGAAGTAAAAAACACTAATTATCAATTCATACATATCTAGGAGCTTCCTACTGCCACAACCTAGAATTTGACATACCTCAAATCTAAAAAACTGTCTCTTTTTAATTATTTGGATGTCGTAATATTTTACCAAAATTAAAGCTTATGAATGCAGTAAAAAGAAGAGCTTTTATTCGGTAAAAAAGGAATCTAAAAACGCAACTCTCATAATGAAAAAGAAACAATCACTTCGAAATACTCACTTAAAATCATTTTTTTGTAAATTATTTTCAACAATACTTGTTGCTTATGGTTAAAACATGACATATCCACAATTTACCAAAACAACAGCTTCTTACATCAAAACCAAATCCTTACAAACTTAAAATAAAATTAAAACCCGTTTCCAAAATGACATCTCGACAAAAAGCAACTCTAAGACTCAATAAAACAAGTTTGGGTATCGTATATAGTGAGTAATCCAAATTGACGCCCTTAATTCTTTTTTTAAATTTGCTCTCATTATTACAATTATGGAGCATTAAACGATCCATAAATGAAAAAATACACTTAAAAAATATTTAAAATGAGTACTACATTATTTGACAAAGTATGGGATTCGCACGTGGTGCGTAAAATTGAGGATGGACCAGACGTGTTTTTTATTGACCGCCATTTCATTCATGAAGTGACTAGTCCTGTTGCTTTTTTAGGTTTGAAAGAAAGAGGAATTACAGTTTTATATCCAGAGCGTACTTTTGCTACTGCAGATCACAATACACCTACAATTAATCAACATTTACCAGTTGAAGATGCTTTATCAGCAAATCAATTGAAAGCCTTAGAAGACAATGCTGCTGAATACGGTATTTCGCACTGGGGATTAGGACACGCAAAAAACGGAATCGTTCACGTAGTAGGTCCTGAAAACGGAATCACTTTACCTGGCGCTACTATTGTTTGTGGAGATTCACACACATCAACTCATGGTGCTTTTGGAGCGATTGCTTTTGGTATCGGAACTTCTGAGGTAGAGATGGTACTTTCTACGCAATGTATCATGCAACCAAAACCAAAGAAAATGCGTATTAACGTAAACGGAACTTTGAGTAAAGGTGTGGGACCAAAAGATGTTGCGCTTTATATCATTGCTCAATTGACAACTTCTGGTGGAACGGGTTATTTTGCTGAATATGCAGGAAACGTTTTCGAAGAAATGTCTATGGAAGGTCGAATGACGGTTTGTAACCTTTCTATCGAAATGGGTGCCCGTGGTGGTATGATTGCTCCAGACCAAAAAACATTCGATTTCCTTGAAGGAAGATTGTATGCTCCAAAAGGAGAAGCTTGGACAAAAGCAGTTGAATACTGGAAAACATTAAAAACAGATACTGACGCAATATTTGATACCGAATTAAATATCAAAGCAGAAGACATCGAGCCTATGATTACTTATGGAACCAATCCTGGAATGGGAATTGGTATTTCTAAAAGTATTCCAACGGCCAACCAAGTTCAAGGTGGAGCCGAAACTTACAAAAAATCTTTAGCCTATATGGGTTTTGAAGAAGATGATGTAATGATAGGAAAACCGATTGATTTTGTTTTCTTAGGAAGTTGTACCAATGGTAGAATTGAAGACTTTAGAGCCTTTACAGAAATTGTGAAAGGACGTAAGAAAGCTGATAATGTAACCGCTTGGCTAGTACCTGGTTCACATGTAGTAGAAGCACAAATTAAAGAAGAAGGATTGTTAGACATTCTTACCGAAGCTGGTTTTGTATTACGCCAACCAGGATGTTCTGCTTGTTTAGCAATGAATGATGATAAAGTACCTGCTGGAAAATATTCAGTTAGTACCTCAAACAGAAACTTTGAAGGACGTCAAGGCCCTGGTTCAAGAACACTGTTAGCTTCCCCTATTATGGCAGCAGCAGCAGCAGTTACTGGAAAATTGACTGATCCAAGAGATTTATTCTAGTCGAAAGTCAATTGTAACTGCAACAACAATATCAAAAATTAATAAAATGTTTTAGTTTTAATATTCTGTTTTCTTCATGAGAAACTTGAAACTTAAAACTTGAAACTCGAAACCTAAAAAACATGGCATACGATAAATTTAATGTCCTTACCAGTAGCGCAGTGCCGTTACCAATAGAAAACGTAGATACAGATCAAATCATCCCTGCTCGTTTCCTAAAAGCAACAGAACGTGTTGGTTTTGGAGACAACCTTTTCCGTGACTGGAGATACAACGGAGATGATACTCCTAAGGCTGATTTCGTTTTGAACAACCCAACTTACTCAGGGAAAATCCTAGTGGGAGGGAAAAACTTCGGTTCAGGTTCTTCTCGTGAGCATGCTGCTTGGGCAGTATACGATTACGGATTTCGTGCTGTTGTTTCGTCTTTCTTTGCTGACATCTTCAAAGGAAATTGCTTAAACATTGGTGTTTTACCAGTGCAAGTAAGCCCAGAATTTGCAGCTGCTATTTTCAAAGCTATAGAAGCTGATCCAAAAACAGAATTAGAAATTAACCTAGAAGCTCAAACAATTACGTTGTTAGCTACAGGCGAAAAAGAATCTTTTGATATCAACGGATACAAAAAGAACAATATGTTGAATGGTTTTGATGATATCGATTATTTGCAAAACATCAAAGAAGACATTGTAACTTTTGCAGACAAACTTCCTTACTAAGTACAATCAACTTTATGCAGTTACGGAAGCATCCTTTTGAGGATAAGCTGAAGTAACTGCTTTTATTATTTTATAAAATATAATTGTACGATTGGTAATCCTTAAACTCAAAATCGTATTAGCATCAAATTTAGAAATGGAAAAAAGAAAAATTGAAATAATGGACACGACGCTCCGTGATGGTGAACAAACCTCAGGAGTATCCTTTTCTGCCGCAGAAAAGCTAACCATTGCACAATTGTTGTTGGAAGAATTAAATATTGATCGAATCGAAATCGCTTCGGCACGAGTAAGTGAAGGAGAGTTTCAAGGAGTAAAAGGAATTATGACTTGGGCTTCGGACAAAGGATATGATGACAAAATCGAAGTTTTAACTTTTGTAGACGGAGGTCTTTCTATCGAATGGATGAAAAAAGCAGGTGCTAAAGTTCAAAACCTACTGACAAAAGGGTCACTGAATCATTTAACGCATCAATTAAAAAAAACTCCTGAACAACATTTCTCCGAAATTGCTCATACTATTGCATTAGCAAAAGAAAGCGGTATTGAAACCAATGTATATCTGGAAGACTGGAGCAATGGAATGCGCAATTCTCCTGATTATGTTTTCCAATATTTGGACTTTCTAACAAAACAACCAGTTAAAAGAGTCTTATTACCAGACACTTTAGGAGTTTTGATTCCTTCTGAGACGTTTGAGTTTATTTCGAAAATTATAAAGAGATATCCAAATACTCATTTTGACTTTCACGCACACAATGACTATGATTTGAGTGTTGCTAATGTTATGGAAGCTATAAAAGCAGGTATCCAAGGATTGCATGTTACCGTTAATGGAATGGGAGAGCGTGCTGGAAACGCACCTCTTGAAAGTACGGTCGCCGTAATCAATGATTTCATGCCTGAAATAGCAATCAATGTAAAAGAGTCTTCATTATACACTGTAAGTAAATTAGTAGAGACCTTTACTGGTTATAGAATCCCTGCAAATAAACCTATCGTAGGAGACAATGTTTTTACTCAAACTGCTGGTATTCACGCTGACGGAGATAATAAAAACAACTTGTATTTCAACGATTTACTTCCCGAACGATTTGGCAGAAAACGTCAATACGCTTTAGGAAAAACTTCTGGCAAGGCTAATATTGAGAAAAATCTTCAAGAACTAGGATTAAAGCTAAATGCGGAAGATTTAAAATTAGTTACCCAAAGAATCATTGAATTGGGAGACAAAAAAGAGACAGTTACTAGAGAAGACCTGCCTTATATTATCTCTGATGTTTTGGACAGTCAAACGTACCAAGAAAAAATAGTAGTGGAGTCTTATGTATTATCACACGCTAAAGGTTTGCGTCCTTCCACAACTCTTTGTTTGAAAATTGATGGGGAAGTTATTGAAGAACACGCTCAAGGCGACGGACAATTTGATGCATTTATGAATGCATTGGCAAAAATATATAAAAGCAAAGAACTGCAATTACCTAAACTGATCGATTACGCTGTAAGAATACCACCAGGAAGTAGCTCTGATGCATTATGTGAAACTATTATCACCTGGACTAATAATGGAAAAGAATTTAAAACTCGAGGATTAGACTCTGACCAGACCGTAGCAGCTATCGTAGCAACACAAAAAATGCTGAATGTAGTGACGAGCTAATTCACAATAAAAACTATACAAACACAAAATACTAGTAATGAAATATACTATCGCACTTTTAGCCGGAGACGGAATCGGACCAGAAGTTATAAATGAGGCTGTAAAAGTTTCTGATGCTATTGCAAAAAAATTCAATCACGAAATAAATTGGACACCGGCATTAACAGGTGCTTGTGCTATTGATGCTGTAGGAGTTCCTTATCCTGATGAAACACACGAAATATGTATGGCTGCAGATGCTGTACTATTTGGAGCTATCGGACATCCAAAATACGACAATGACCCATCGGCAAAAGTTAGACCAGAGCAAGGATTATTGCTAATGCGTAAAAAATTAGGATTGTTTGCTAATGTACGTCCTACTTTCACCTTCCCATCTTTGATTGATAATTCACCTTTAAAAAGAGAACGTATCGAAGGAACTGACTTAGTTTTCTTAAGAGAATTGACAGGAGGAATCTATTTTGGAGAAAAAGGAAGACTTGATGGAGGCGAAACAGCCTTTGACACGTGTACGTATACCAGAGCAGAAGTACAACGTTTAGCAAAAAAAGGTTTTGAATTAGCGATGACACGTACAAAAAAATTATGTTGTGTTGACAAAGCTAATGTATTAGAAACTTCTCGTTTGTGGAGAGAAACGGTACAAGCAATGGAAAAAGACTATCCAGAAGTAACTGTAAGTTATGAGTTTGTAGATGCTGTTGCGATGCGATTAGTACAATGGCCCAATTCGTATGATGTATTGATTACTGAAAACTTATTCGGAGATATCTTAACAGATGAAGCGTCAGTAATTTCAGGATCTATGGGCTTAATGCCTTCAGCATCAGTTGGAGAACATACTTCTTTGTACGAACCAATTCACGGTTCATACCCACAAGCAACAGGATTAAATATTGCTAATCCATTGGCAACCATATTATCAGCAGCAATGATGTTTGAAGATGCTTTTGGACTACATGAAGAAGCGGCTACAATTAGAGCAGCAGTAAATAAATCATTAGAAAAAGGGATTGTAACCGAGGACCTAGCTGCCAAAGGAGCAACAGCCTATAAAACAAGTGATGTTGGAGATTGGCTAGTAGCTAATTTGTAATTTTCAAATTATAAACTTCTAAAAGCTGTCTCATGATTCGGGGCAGCTTTTGTGTTTAAGAGCAACTGAGAAAAGCTGTTTCGCAAAAAACACAAAAAAATTGAGGACTCAGTAAAACCATAATTAAAATTATAACTCTGGAAATCTCTGCGAAATAAGATCATCCAAACAAATCTTTCTTAACCGCTTCATAATAACTATCACTCACAGGAATTTGTATTGTACCTAAAAACAAGTCCCTACTTTTAAGTCCGGTAACCTTAGTTTTATTTACAATAAAAGAACGATGCACTCTGATGAAAACGGCTGGATCTAATGTCTTTTCTAATGATTTTAGTGATTGTAAACTCATTATTTTCTTAGCAGCGGTATGAAAAACAGCATATTCACTATCACTTTCGATATGGGTAATCTCGTCGTATTTTAATTTAAATAAATCATATCCAGATTTTACTGTAATGGTATCAACTTTACCTACAGCATCTTTTTTAATTTTCTGAACTGCTTTTAAAAACCGATTAAACCCAATGGGTTTTAACAAATAATCAATCGCACTAAGTTCAAATCCTTCTAAGGCATAGTCAGAATAAGCGGTTGTGAAAATAATATCAACCTGCGGCGGAATCAATTTAGCAAAATCAGTTCCTTTAATTTCAGGCATTTGAATATCTAAAAACACCACATCAATGCGCTCCTTTTTTATAACAGCAATCGCTTCTAAAGGATTTTCAAAACTTCCAGCTAATTCTAGAAAGTCTAATTTTTTAATATAACTTTCAATTAATTTTCGAGCTAGTTCTTCATCATCAATAACAATACATTTAAGCATTAGTATCTATTTTTAGTTCAACTCTAAAGGTATTATTATTTTCGCTTATTTCTAACGAATGTGTATTTTCATACAATAAATTTAATCTCTTTCGAACATTCACAATTCCTATTCCACCAACAGCATCTTGAATCTTAGGTCCTTTTCTAAAACTATTTTCAACAACAAAATGAATGGTTTCTTTTGTAGAGCGCAAATCAATCGTGATGAAAGCTTCTTCTATATTTTCAATATTACTATGTTTAAAAGCATTTTCTACAAATGGAATAAGCAACATTGGCGCAATTTGTAACCCTTCATTCTCAACCGAAAAACTAGTTTTAAGAGGATAGTTTTTACTGCTTTTGAGTAAAAATAATTTAATAAAATCCTGGATATAGGTTATTTCTTTTTCTATAGAGACTAATGGCTTTTCGCAATCATATAAAACATAACGTAGCATATCTGATAAATACAAAATAGATTCTTGGGCTTTATTTGCATCAATAATAGATAGAGAATAAATATTGTTTAAAGAATTAAATAAGAAATGTGGATTAATTTGAGATTTTAAAAATTTCAATTCATTTTCGATATTCGCCGTTTTACTTAAAATTAAGGCTTCTTCATTTTTTTTTGCAAATGAAAAAGTTTCTAAAAAAATCGCCAAAATATAAGAGACACTTAGCAACAACAAATTAATCAAAATAGGCGAAGGTAGGCTTTTACGATCACCTCTTGGTGGTGGCGGTGGACGCATTCCCAGATCTTGCGCATGTTGTATTATACTGCCCGAAACATACGCACAGAACATTAAAAGCACTAATGAAACTAAAGTGAATAGCAAATATTTCTTTCTAAAAAGCAGCTTCGGCGCAAGAACAAAAATAAGTCCTACAATTAATATCGCTTGAGAAATATAAGCAAGGTAATTCTCTCGAAAAAAGCGTACTAAATCACTTTGGTTCAAAGCAAGGATGATCCAAACAGTGGCCCATAAAAAAAGCTGAAAAACGGTTCTATTAGTTCTATTCATAGTACAAATAAATAAAATAAAAATTAACCAATCTCAAAAAAAACACTTTTTAATCCCCTGAAAACGAATACTCATACACCTAAGCAGAGCCTTTCACTGAAAACTAAATGACATTCACTGAAAATAAAAAATGTGCGCTGAATATTAGCTCACCTTTGTAGTCAATAAAAAACATGAAATCATGAAAAATAAAATAATTAGCAAAATAGTATACAGTATCTTTATGTTACTAGTAGGAACAGTTTTTACCTATGCACAACCACCTCAAGGGCAAGAAGGAAAAAAACCACCAACAGCGGCAGAATTAGTTAAACAAATGGATGCTGATAAAGATGGGAAATTATCTAAGACTGAGGTTAAAGGTCCATTAAAAGATGATTTTACTAAAATAGATACTGATAAAGATGGTTTTTTAAGTCTTGAAGAGTTGAAAAAAGCCCCTAAACCAGAAAGAAAAGGACCTCAAGATAAACGATAAAATTTAGAAAAAATAATGAAAAAAGGAAATGTACTAATAACAGCAATAAGTATTATCACCCTAGCGGTACTTACTTATTCTTGCAGTAGTAGTGATGACTCTTCTGCCACAGATACAACTACAGGATCAAATACAGTACCTACGGTATTTAGTACTAATTATAAGTCAGCCGTAACATTGTCTAGTACTGGAACTACAGTAACAATGAAATCTAATGGAACTCCAGACCACGTAACGCCTTATTGGGGTGAAGGAAATTCACTTTATGAAACACAAACCACAGGTCAAACGGTGAATCCAGGTAGTCTTCAATCACAAGTTTTCGTGATGACCATCCCTATCAATCCAGTTGCTGCAACTACAAAAGAAGAAACTTCTTTAGGTCCAATCGGAATGGCTTTGAATGGTGTAGCTATTTATAATGATAGAGAAGGTGGAAATGTACCTGTCGATGCAGGAACACTAAAATCTTTTGACAGAGCGGGAGCTCACAGTGGACCAGGAGGCCTGTATCATTACCACTTTAATGGCGCTTTCACCTCAGACGATGATGCCAAATTAATTGGTTGGCTTAGAGATGGATTCCCTATTTATGGTAGAAAAGACAAAGATGGAACTTATCCTTCTACTCTAGATTCCAATGGAGGACATACTGGAGCCACAACTGAGTATCCAAATGGATTTTATCATTACCACTGTTCGAACGTCAATTATATGGACTCTGGATTTTATGTATTAAAAGCAGGAAGTTATTATGGTACAAAAGGCACATTCACTTTTTAAGATAGTTATTTTGATGGTTATTGCAGTTCTTACTACAAATTGTAATAAAAAAGAAGAAGACGAAGGCGGTTTGCCTTCGTCTTTACTCGTTACAGTTACTGCAATTCCAAAAGACACTATTTTAATCACCAATGCAAATCTAAAATTGAATAACGGAATCTATTTCTTCAACAGCAAACCTTATTCTGGGTATATCAAAGAAATGCATGCCCCAGATCAAGTTAAATGCATTTTTAGTTTTTTGAATGGGCAACAACAGGGTTTGAGTTTAGTCTATTTTGTAGATGGAAAATTAAAAGAATCTCGAAGTTATAAAGACGGAAAGTCCTATGGAAGACATTTTGGATATTGGGATAACGGAAATCCAAGATTTGATTTTACCTATGTCGATGACCGAAGAGAAGGGTTACAAAAACAATGGTATGAAAGTGGCGGAAAATATTCCTTTTTAACTTTCAAAAATGATAGAGAGAACGGTATGCAAAATGCATGGCGCGAAAATGGAAAATCGTACATTAATTATGAAGCTAGGGATGGTCGTAGATACGGTTTGCAAAAATCCAACTTGTGTTACACACTCAAAGATCAAAAACTAAAAGATAAATCCAAATGAAATTAAAATATTGCATCGTTTTAATGCTCGGAGTTTTGTTGATTTCTTGTCAAGAGAAAGGTAGAAAACTACCCTACTACAATTCTTCTGATTACACCCCCGTTTGGGATGTTCCAGAAGCGACCTCTTTTCATAAAATCCGTCCATTTAATTTAGTAGATCAAGAAGGAAAACCATTCTCTGAAAAAGATTTGGACGGAAAAATTGCTGTGGTTGATTTCTTTTTTACCAGTTGTCCAGGAATTTGTCCAAAGATGACTAATAGCATGTCTAAAATTCAAGCGGAGTTTAAGAATGATGATCAGATACAATTGGTCTCACATTCCGTTACGCCTGATAAAGACAGTGTTTCTGTTATGGCAACTTATGGAAAAAAGAATAATATTCAGTATAGTAAATGGAAGCTTCTTACTGGAGATAAAGAGGAAATCTACAATCTAGGACGTAAATTTTATTTTGTCGAAGAGGACTTAGGAGAAAACAATGACAGCTCTATTTTTCTACATACAGAAAATTTCGTTTTGATTGATAAAAACCGAATGATTCGTGGTATTTATAATAGTTTAGACCCAAGCAGTATGCAGTCTTTAGTTGAAGATATTAAAGTGTTGGAGAAAGAATAATATTAATATTAAATATATGAACAAAACAATTTTAGGTTTAGTAATATTGTCCCAAATAGCATGTAGTAAATCAGAGGATACTGCAAGCACAAGTACGACAACAACAGGAACAGTCGATATTACAACGGTGGTGCAATCCAAGTTTTTTAATGGAGTAACGGTTGCTTCAAGTGGTACTTCTATCGTTTTAAAAAGTAATGGTTTGCCAGACCACAAAACACCATATTGGGGCGTAGGCAATGCTTTATATGAAGATTTCCCAACGAATTACCATGCCAATGTAAACACGAGTATGACTTCGCATACTTATGCAATGACAATCGTTGCAAAGCCTGTCGTTTCAACATCGCATGAAGAAACAACTCTTGGAGCAATTGGTATGGCATTGAATGGCGTGCCTATTTATAATGATAGAGAAGGCGGAAATGTAGCTCTTGACGCCTTAACCATAACGACATTTGATTATTCTGGGGCACATCCTGGACCTGGTAAAGATTATCACTATCACACAACTGGAAGATACACCACTACAGATGATGCTAATTTAGTAGGGTTTTTAAGAGATGGTTTTCCTATATATGGTCGAAAAGACAAAGATGGTACTTATCCAACTCTTGATACGTACGGTGGACATACTGGAATAACTGCTGATTTTCCAGAAGGAATTTACCATTATCACGCGAGTAACGTGAATTATTTGAATACCGGATATTACGTTTTGAAGGCCGGTTCTTATTATGGAACTAAAGGTACTTTTACAGAGTAACTACTCTATAAGTTGTATTGCTGGAAAACAAAAAAGGTGTCAATAAAATTGACACCTTTTTTTATATTGTAGAAAAAAATATTAATATCCTCCTCTGTTTCCACCACCACGGTTTTCTCCACCACGGCTGTTTCCACCATAACCTCCGCGAGAATCTCCTCCACCACGGTTGTTATTAAAACTTCTTCTTTCACCTTCTGGTTTTGGCTCAGATTTGTTAACCACAATTGCACGTCCTTGAACAGTTGCACCGTTCAATTCATCAATCGCTTTTTGAGCTTCATCATCATTTGTCATTTCAACAAAACCGAATCCTTTACTTCTTCCAGTAAATTTATCAGTAATAATTTTTACAGAATCAACTGCACCATAAGCCTCGAAAGACTCTCTTAAATCTGCTTCCTCAATACTGAATGGAAGGCTTCCAACAAAAATATTCATATGTACTTATTTATAATATGCAACAAATATACTCCTATTTTTTTATAACCCACTATAAATTAGCTTATTTCTGTGTTTATTTTATTTCAAAAACACATAAAAAAACACAAAACCGGCCAATACAGAGATGTAATATCTGCGCTCTTCCTTAATTTGCTGATGCTTGCGCAATTATAGGCACCTTATAAAAAACTCCTTGTTGAAAATTCAAAAGCGGTCCCGCCAATGGATTATTGTAACTATTCTCTGCGTTAAATTTAAAAGTACCGGATACTGTATTGTTAATAATATCGTATTCGGTTATTACTATCTGACCGTCTCCTTTTCCTAAACCAGTAGCAAAAGTTAGCGTGCCATTTGCATCTGTTAACACGTATACAGCTGTTTTACTATCGCTGGTTCCCAACAAATAAGTCCCCTTAGCGGTCGAAGTTGTTTTCAATGTAATTATTTCATTTCCTGAATAGCCTTTAATGATTAGAGATCCATTAGCACCTAAAGTAGCTGTAGACACTATAGCTCTCCAAAATACATTGTCTTTTATTCCTTGAAACGAAGGATTATTAAACCTGACATCTTCCTGACAGGAGACTAAAGTAAAAAGCACGATAATAAAAAGAAAAGATTTTTTCATAAAATAAGTCTTTAAACAAACAAAAGTATACAATTGACAGATAAATATACCAAATTATTACAAATAAAATGCAGCAAAAAACAGCATAACATATTCTAATTCATAATAATAACAAGCTATTGGCATATTAAAATAAATAGTATATCTTTGCACCCTTAATTAACAGAGGTCGAGTACCTCAAAATTTAATCATTTAGATTATGTCAGTAAAAATTAGATTACAAAGACACGGTAAAAAAGGAAAACCTTTTTACTGGGTTGTAGCAGCAGATGCTCGCTCAAAAAGAGACGGTAAATACTTAGAGAAAATCGGTACTTACAATCCAAACACAAACCCAGCAACTATCGACTTAAACCTTGATAGTGCAGTTAGATGGTTGCACAATGGTGCTCAACCAACAGAAACTGCTAAAGCAATTCTTTCTTACAAAGGAGCTTTATTGAAACATCACCTTGATGGTGGTATTCGTAAAGGTGCCTTAACTCAAGAACAAGCTGATGCAAAATTAGCTACTTGGTTAGAAGCTAAAACTGGAACAGTTGACGCTAAGAAAGATGGTTTAACTAAAGCGCAAGCTGATGTTAAAGCTAAAGCTTTCAAAGCAGAACAAGATGTAAACGCAAAACGTTTAGCTGCTGCAGCTAAAGCTGAAGCGGATGCTATCGCAGCTGCTGCTCCTGCTGTTGAAGAAGAAGTTGCTGAAGTTGAAGCTTCAACTGAAGAAACTCCTGCTGCAGAAGAAAACAACGAAGAAACTCAAGCATAAATTTATAAGCGAAGATGCGTAAAGAAGAATGTTTCTACTTAGGTAAAATCGCCAAAAAATTTAGTTTTAAAGGGGAAGTCCTTGCCTATTTAGACACGGATGAACCAGAGTTATACGAAAACTTGGAATCAGTGTTTGTTGAATGCAACAAACACTTGGTTCCTTTTTTTATTGAAAATAGCTCTTTGCACAAAAACGATTTCCTAAGAATTCGTTTTGAAGACATGAATACTGAAGAAGACGCCGATGCCATTATGGGTAACGACATTTATCTTCCTCTAAATATGTTACCAAAACTTAGCGGTAACAAATTCTACTATCATGAAGTTATTGGCTTTGAAGTTGAAGACAAACGTCTTGGGGTTGTTGGAAAAATTGAATCTATAAATGACTCAACTGCTCAACCTCTTTTTGAAGTACTAAACGGTGACGTGGAAATCCTTATTCCAATGATTGACCATTTCCTTGTCAAAATTGACCGTGAAAACAAAAAAGTGATCATGGACTTGCCAGAAGGGCTTATCGAGATGTACCTTTAAGAAAGCAATCAGTTTTCAGCCTCAGTATTCAGTTAAGAAGAAATCTGAAATCAAAAACCGTTAATCCTCAATCTAAAATCATTTTGTTTCAATTCAAGCAATTTACCATTCAGCAAGACCAATGTGCCATGAAAATTGGAACTGACGGTGTATTATTAGGTTCTTGGACTCCAATTGAAAATAATCCGATTAGCATACTGGACATTGGTACTGGAACCGGTGTCATTGCTTTAATGTTATCCCAGCGGAGTACCGCAGAACAAATTGACGCACTAGAAATTGATTCAGCCGCATACGAACAAGCAGTGGATAATTTTGAAAACTCCCCTTGGAGCGATCGTTTATTCTGCTTCCATGCAGGCTTAGATGAATTTGTAGAAGAACCGGAAGACGAGTATGACTTAATCGTTTCCAATCCCCCATTTTATTCTGAAGACTATAAAACAGAAAGCGAACAAAGAGATTTGGCCCGTTTTCAAGATGCGCTACCATTTGAAGATTTAATAGAAGCGGCCGATTTGTTACTTTCTGAAAACGGAATATTTTCTGTTATTATTCCTTTTAAAGAAGAGGAGAATTTCTTGGCTTTAGCCAAAGAAATGGAGCTTTACCCTCTAAAAATCACTCGCGTAAAAGGAACTCCAACCACCGAAATCAAACGGAGCTTGTTGGCTTTTAGCCGAAATGAAAATTCAAACTTTTCTACGGACGAATTAATTATCGAAACAGCAAGACATATTTACACTCGGGAATATATAGAATTGACTAAGGAGTTTTATTTGAAAATGTAAGCATAATTTAACTTACCAATAATAAAACAATCACTGAAATAGCAAAGTGCAGAAAAAACTTAAAAAAGCCTAATATACTTGTTTCTAAAATAACAAAGCTCACAACTCATCATCAATAATTTTAAAGCAACTTCACCACTTCAGTACAAATAATGATTGTTTTTTTACCTCTCCCTATTTCATATTCAATATCATTTCCAACCGTTGTTTCTATCCAGTTGTGAGCTTTATTCCAACTTAAAAGCAATCCCCATCCTTATGTTATTGAAGTTCAAACGCTAGCCTCCACAAAAAACAACCCATTATATTACTTATTTTTATATTAATTTTAAAAAATATAACATTTAACACTGGTTTTGTTATATTTCTTTATGTAAATTTGTGAAGTAAAAAAGAACAATCAAGCAATTAGCCTTAATTTTATTCTCGCTAAAGAATACAATTCCTTTGCTACTGCAATACCATTATAAAAAAGCTCAATATGAAACCAGACTTATTTCAATCTCCAGATTATTATAACCTAGACGATTTACTAAACGAAGAACACAAATTAGTTCGTGATTCTGCCCGCGCTTGGGTAAAACGTGAAGTATCTCCCATTATAGAAGAATATGCTCAAAGAGCAGAATTCCCAAAACAAATTATTAAAGGTTTAGGTGAAATAGGTGGTTTTGGCCCATACATTCCTGTGGAATATGGCGGAGCTGGACTTGACCAAATCTCATACGGGTTAATTATGCAGGAAATTGAACGTGGTGACTCAGGAGTTCGTTCTACTTCATCCGTACAATCTTCTTTAGTGATGTATCCTATTTGGAAATATGGTAATGAAGAGCAAAGAATGAAATACCTTCCTAAACTTGCTACAGGTGAATTCATTGGTTGTTTTGGTTTGACCGAACCTAGCCATGGTTCTGATCCAGGAAGCATGATTACCAACTTTAAAGACATGGGCGACCATTATTTATTGAATGGTGCCAAAATGTGGATTTCAAATGCACCGTTTGCAGATATCGCTGTTGTTTGGGCAAAAAATGAAGAAGGAAGAATTCACGGACTTATCGTAGAACGCGGCATGGAAGGTTTCACTACACCAGAAACACATAACAAATGGTCACTTCGCGCCTCATCGACAGGTGAATTAATCTTTGATAATGTAAAAGTGCCAAAAGCAAATTTATTGCCTAACAAATCTGGATTAGGAGCGCCACTTGGCTGCTTGGATTCAGCTCGTTATGGTATTGCTTGGGGAGCTATTGGCGCAGCCATGGACTGTTATGATACTGCACTTCGCTACGCTAAAGAAAGAATTCAGTTTGACAAACCAATTGCTGGAACACAATTACAACAAAAGAAATTAGCTGAAATGATCACAGAGATCACTAAAGCACAATTATTGACTTGGAGATTGGGAGTTTTAAGAAATGAAGGAAGAGCAACAACGGCTCAGATTTCAATGGCCAAAAGAAATAATGTCGACATGGCAATTAATATTGCACGTGAAGCAAGACAAATATTAGGCGCAATGGGAATAAGTGGTGAATACTCTATTATGCGTCATATGATGAATTTAGAATCAGTAATCACGTATGAAGGCACGCACGATATCCATTTATTAATTACCGGTATGGATATTACAGGAATTCCTGCTTTTAAATAGCATTAAACGACTATTAAAGTATCTATAAAAATGATAGCAAAAGCTTCTTGGAAACAAGAAGCTTTTTTATATTTACAGCAAAATAACACCTATGAACATTCAAAATATAAACAACGCGATTGAACCACAAAAAAAGATCCTGTTGCAACACCCTTTATACGCAAAAGTAAAAACAATCGAAGATTTGAAGTCTTTCTTAGAAAGCCATGTATTTGCCGTTTGGGATTTTATGTCTTTACTAAAAGCATTACAGTCTAAACTAACCTGCACTACAACTCCTTGGTTTGCCACTAAAAATCCAGAAACAAGGTACTTAATCAACGAAATCGTACTGGCAGAAGAATCCGACCTTACTCTTGATGGTCGCAGACAAAGCCATTATGAAATGTATATCGAAGCCATGCAAGATTGTGGTGCGAGCACGCTTGAAATTGAAAGTTTCCTGGCAGAAATAAATTCGTTACAAAATATCTTTGTAGCTATAAAAACTAGCAATTTACACCCCAACATTAAAGCATTTCTAGATTTCACTTTTAGCGTTATAGAACAAGGTAAACCACATGAAATTGCAGCTGCCTTTACCTTTGGAAGAGAAGATTTAATCCCGAGTATGTTTACGGAAATTCTTAAAAATTTTCAAACTAATTTTCCTGATACTGATTTAAGAAAATTGATTTATTATTTTGAAAGACATATCGAACTAGATGCTGATGAGCATGGACCTATGGCGATGAAGATGATTACTGAACTATGTGGTGAGGATGCTCAAAAATGGACAGAAGTCAAAGAAATTTCGGTTATGGCTTTAGATAAAAGAATAGGTCTTTGGGATGCTATCGAAGAAATCATTGCAATGAAAGTCGAGATGGTTTAATCTTTTTTGCATCTAATGGCGCTAATTTTCTGTATTTATTATTATGATTGAATGCCTTTTATTTACTGTTTTGAAAAAACAAATGGTACAATCCTAATTGCAGTAAAGGACATAACAATAACTAAAAAAAGCGTCACAATTAAATGTGACGCTTTTTTTAATTTTCCGGAGCCAGCTCTAATTCTAGTCCTTCTAAACTTTCGGTGATTGGAATTTGACATCCCAAGCGGCTATTTGCTTTGACATAAAACGCCTCTGAGAGCATCGCTTCTTCATCGTCTCCCATTTCGGGCAGGGGAACATCATTAAGCACATAACATTGACATGAGGCACACATTGCCATTCCTCCACAAGTACCTTCCACAGGAAGCTCATACGCTTTACATAGCTCCATGATATTCATGGCCATATCTGTGGGAGCTTGTAATTCATGCACTACTCCTTCTCTATCCTTAATTTTTATTAATACATCCATAATTAAATTATAGTTATAAGTTTTTACGTTTAGTTAATACCGTTGCGTGAGTGATAAAAGTGGGGAGTTCTCCAATTATACTTTGGAAGAATACAACAAAAAGCACGTCCCCGCTCTTTTAAGCAGGGATACGGCCAAAATATTTTATAGGATGTTCACAACAGTTTCTATTTGTGGAGCAAACTTTTTAATAGTCGTTTCCACTCCGGCTCTCAATGTCATTTGGTTCACGCTACAGCTGGTGCAGGCTCCTTCAAGTCTAACTTTGACATGCTTGCCTTCTTCGATGGAAATTAAAGTAATGTCTCCACCGTCTGAATTCAAAAAGGGTCTGATTTCCTCTAGTGCTTTTTGAACTTCTGTTGTTAATTCTTCTGTTGTCATTTTATTTTATTTAAAGATAATAATAGCGAACTATCTAATCTTATATTATTTTTTAACTGCTGAACAGCCTGCCATTGTTGTAATCTTAACGGCTTCTGAAGCAGGTAAATTTTCATTTCGTTTTACAGTTTCCTGCACAACATTACGAGTCACTTCGTCAAAAATATGCTCCACTGCAGATGCAGTTTGCATTGCCGCTGGACGACCGTAATCTCCAGCTTCACGGATAGATTGTACGATAGGTATTCCGCCTAAAAATGGAACTCCCAAGTCTTCAGCTAAGTTTTTCGCTCCATCTTTCCCAAAAAGATAATACTTGTTGTCAGGTAATTCTTCAGGTGTAAAATAAGCCATGTTCTCGATTATCCCTAAAACAGGAACATTAATTGCCTCAGACATAAACATAGAAACTCCTTTCTTAGCATCAGCCAAAGCTACAGCTTGCGGTGTACTAACTACTACAACTCCCGTTATTGGCAAAGCCTGAACGATCGAAAGGTGAATATCTCCAGTTCCTGGAGGTAGATCGATTAACATGAAATCCAATTCACCCCAATCTGCATCAAAAATCATTTGGTTCAATGCTTTAGAAGCCATTGGTCCTCTCCAGATTACAGCCTGGCTAGGTGCAGTGAAAAAACCAATCGATAGTATTTTCACTTCGTAGCTCTCTACTGGTTTCATTTTAGATTTACCGTCAACAACTACTGAAACTGGTTTTTCATTTTCTACATCAAACATGATTGGCATAGAAGGTCCATAGATATCAGCGTCTAATACACCAACACTAAATCCCATTTTTGCCAATGTTACCGCTAGATTTGCAGTCACTGTAGATTTCCCTACTCCCCCTTTACCAGAGGCAATAGCGATTATATTTTTTATTCCTGGAATAGCTTTTCCTTTTATTTGATTTGGACTTTCAGCTACAGCTGCTTCCACTTTAGTATTTACTTTAACTTTTGCTTCTGGCGAAACTAAGTCGTGGATTATTTTTTTAATATCTTCTTCCGCACGTTTCTTGATGTGCATCGCTGGGGTGTGCAATACTAAATCAACAACAACCTCATCTCCAAAAGTGACTACGTTTGCAACCGCTCCGCTTTCCACCATATTCTTTCCTTCTCCAGCTATAGTAATTGTTTCTAAAGCTTTAAGAATTTCTTTTCTATCTAATTTCATTATAATTGTACTGTTTTCAATTGGTATTTACAGTTGAAACGTTATGTTTATTTAAACTGATTTCAGATTGTAAAGATACTATGAAAAGTTCTTATTTTAAAGGATTTGCATTGCATTTATTGATACAGAAATTAACCCCAGTTATTTATTTAAAAATAGTATCAATTTCTAAAGTAGATATTTAGTTAAAAACCTAAGTCTCAATTTCTGGTTGCCAAAAATATTTCTCAAAATTTACAATTTGATTCTCGACCACTTCAATTCCTTCACTTTCTAATAATTGCTGCATAAGGTTAGTACCATCAAAATGGAATTTCCCAGTAAGCAATCCGTTTCTGTTCACCACACGGTGCGCGGGAACATCATCCATATCGTGTGAGGAATTCATTGCCCAGCCTACCATTCTGGCTGAACGGGCTGTTCCTAACGCTTTTGCAATAGCGCCATAAGAAGTGACTTTCCCGTAAGGAATTTGTCTTGCGACAGCATAAACCCTTTCGAAGAAATTCTCGTTTGACATAGTTTTAAATTATAAAAATGGTAAAAGTCGATTCGCAAGTACGCACCACACTATCTTAAATAATATCTTATGATATTGAATAAAGTAATTATTGAAACTACTCCCGTTATACTACCAATAATAGTATTCATATTCCGCAATAGATAATCCGCTTTGTCTTCTATTTTTTGAAAGAAGGTAATATAAAAGTAAAAAACAAGGGTAGATCCTAATACCGCCCCGATAACAAAAGTAAGAATCGAGCTTGCATTAAAAGAAAAGATATGATAGGAAGAAAGCGTTATACTAACAAAAACGTAATAGGGAATTGGAAAGAAATTAAGCGCCGAGAGTAACATTCCAAGAAAAAAACGTTTCTTTTTACTGCTTTTCTTGATTTTTGCTTTCTTAATTTTTGGTTTTTTGGCTATCCACAAAAAATAAACCGTCAAAGCGCCAAATATCCCAAAGCCTATCTCACGTAATAAAATGACAATATCCGGTCGGATATTTATAACTCGGGCAAATAATATAGCCAAGTAAGCTTGAAAAAAAATAATTATTACTGCCCCAAATACAAACCAGATAGCATTTCTTTTCCCTTCCTTTAAGTTCACTTTAGCTGCTGTCATATTGAGCAATCCTGGCGGAGTAATCCCTATTAAAGCAGTAATAAAACCAGAAAGTAAAGATATAATTAAATTCATAGGCAGGGTGTCAGCATTCACAAAAGGCAACCAATTCAAACTTTAAAAAAATAATTACTCTTTAATTTTGAATCGAATATACGTAATTGCTTTGTTAACTTCCAAATATTGTTTTTCGTAAAAAGTCTGAAAAGCAGTTACTTCCTCCGGACTTCCTTCGTTAACATATACGTTGTGATTCGCATACAAAACTTCGTGCCCTTCACCATGAAGTAAACCCAGTGTATATCCATGCATGAATTCACTGTCTGTTTTAAGATTTACAACACCGTCTTTTTTAAGTACTTTTTTATACAACTGCAGAAACTCAGAATTTGTCATTCTATGTTTGGTACGTTTGTATTTAATTTGAGGATCTGGAAAAGTTATCCAGATTTCATCCACTTCGTTTTCGGCAAAAATATGATTGATTAATTCGATTTGAGTTCGAATAAAAGCTACGTTATGCAATCCTGTCTCTACAGCAGTTTTAGCACCACGCCAAAAACGGGCTCCTTTAATATCTATTCCAATGAAATTTTTATTGGGATATCTTTCGGCAAGACCAACTGAATATTCTCCTTTACCACAACCCAACTCCAAAACTACAGGGTTATCATTTTTAAAGAAATCTGAATTCCATTTCCCTTTTAAAGGAAATAAATCACCTACTACTTCTTCTCTTGTTGGTTGAAAAACATTGGTAAATGTTTCGTTTTCCTTGAACCTTTTTAATTTATTTTTGCTTCCCACGATTTTTCAAATATTTTTGCAAAATTAAGGAAATATATAAGACCGAAGGCCGAACGCAAGAAAAATTAATACCAAGCATATTCAAGCTTGTAAAAAAGCACGATTAATATTAAATTATTTAGCTATTGGTTCGTCTTATTGTAATCCGATATAAGTTTATCTTCTATGGGGGCTTTGATTTTAATAACGGCATTCACATCGTCATTAGGAACAGTCATCGACAAAACATAATGTTTAATTTTCCACTCACCTCCTATTTTCACCAGTACTCCTGAACCTCTGCATATTTTCATTTGTGTATTTAACAATTCGTCAAACCAAGCCATTTCTTTCGTCTTATCGAAATAAATATGGCGTTCCAATGCTGTAAAACTCCAAGCCTTTCCTTTATCAAAATAAGGTTTGGCAAAAACCTGAAAAGCGGACTTTCTCCAATTCTCTGTCGCATCAGTACCGATAAAAATAGCATCATCGGTCATCTTTTCAAAATAGGAATCATACTTTGCGTCTGCTGCTGCTTTATGCCAAGAATCAAGTAAAATATTGATTTTACTCTCATCAGAAACAATAGTATCTTTAGTTGGTTTACAAGACGCTGCAATTAGAATTAGAACGAAAATGATTTTTTTCATGGAGTAAGAATTTAGATAAAAATATAAAATCTACCGCTATTTGAAAGAAAAAATCGAAAAACAGAATTGAATTGGTCGAAAAACCTTCTTTAAACCCTTCTTAATCAATATTAATGAGCTACCAAGGACATAATTATTTACCTTTATATAAATGATTGTACCGTGAAAAATTTAATTTTAACGATTGTAGTTGTTTTATGTGCTTCTTCCTTTGCCGCTTTTTATCATTATAGAAATGAAAACATACCGGCAAATATGATTTCTATTGTCAAAATTTCTCCAAAACAGTCTGATGAAACCTCAATAATTCCTATTGACAAGGCTATTCTTAAAGCATTCTTTATACAATATCCCGATTTAAAAAAATACCAAACCGATGTAAGTGCTTTATATAAAAACAGAGATTACAATTCCATTTGGTATGATAAAAAAGGGCTTATAGAGTTTGCTTATTTACTGTATTCCAAAGTAAACGAACTAGAAGAGGAAGGCCTTAAATCTAGCATAGCGTATGCCTCAGTAATCGGCGGAATATTCAATTCGAACACCCCCAATGAACTTTCACAAACTGAAACAGAGCTACTATTGACTACTATGTATGTGTTTTACGTAAAGAAAGTATTTCAAGGGATTGATGTTACTAAAACAACCGAAATCGGGTGGTTCTTACCCCGGAAAAACATTTCATATGAGAACCTCTTGGATTCTCTTTTAACAGATCCTCAATTATTAAACAAAAATGAAAAACAGCTATTTAGTCAATATTATAGACTTCGTGAAGTCCTGAAAAAATATAGAGCGATAGAACAAAGTGACGACTGGAACCCTATTGACATTGATCCCTCAATAGAATATTACAAAGCGTATGATAGTTCTAAAACTATAGGCCAAATCAGGCATCGCCTTGCTACTATGGGAGATTTAAAACAAGATTCTAAAAGCAATGTTTATGACGAGGAACTAATGGCAGGTGTTATAAATTTCAAAAAAAGAAACGGATACAAAGCCAACAAAATTCTTTCGACCTGGCAAGTTCAACGAATGAATATACCTATAAAGAAATACATCAGTACGATTATGGTAAATATGGAGCGTTGTCGATGGATTGATCCTAAACTCGCAAAGGTCCCCGAATATATAGTTATAAACATTCCGGCTTTTAAACTATTCTATCGGAAAAACGGAAAAAAAGAATTGGAATCTAATTTACTAGTAGGGAAAGCCATGACCGAGACAGTCGTTTTCAGTGGTTCCATCAGTTCCGTTGTCTTTAGTCCGTATTGGATTGTTCCTAGAAGTATCATCGAAAACGAAATAAAACAGGCTATCTTTCAAGACAAAAATTATCTTGAATCTCATGAAATGGAATGGAATAATGGAAACATCATACAGCGACCTGGGGTAAAAAATCCAATGGGATTAGTTAAGTTTATGTTTCCGAATTCTAATGATATTTATTTACACGATACCCCTTATAAAAGTCTATTTGAATTTGATTACCGCGCTTTTAGTCATGGTTGTATCAACATGGACAAAGCCAAAGAACTGGCAATTCTGATACTAAGAGATGATCCAAACTGGACTGCAGAACGCATAAATGAAGCCATGAAAGGAGAAAAACAAACCATCCACATCCTTAAAAATAAAATTCCGGTATATATTGGCTACTTCACTGCCTGGGTTTCTGATGATGGAGCTATTAACTTTTATAACGATCTATACCAAAGAGACGACCGCTTGGCCGATTTACTGTTTTCTGTTGATACAGAATAAGACTGCTTTTACATGTAAAAGATATCGAGACTAATATTTAACATATCGTTAAAAACACTCCGTTTCAATTTAAGTTGCTGTAAACTAAATAAATACCACTTCACTACTTTTATCTAAGTTTCTAAATCACCATACCAAAAGCAACCAACTAAATCGTATTTAATTTTAATGTACTTTAGCATTAGTTTCAAAAGAAAGCATAAGCCCCCTATTATGAGAAAGTTATTTGTATCAATCGCATTTGTTTGCTTCGTGCTTTTACTTACGACAGCATCCTGCAAAAAGAAAGACACTGTCGTGGATGTTACTCCAGACCAAATCGAAACTTCTTTTGACAGTACACTGGTACAAACTTTCTTTACCGATCATCCAAAGCTAAAAAAATATCAACCTGATGTTGAGGAATTGTACCGCAAACATAAATTCCATTATGTATGGTATGACCACAACGGAGTAAATGAATTTGCTAATTTATTACACAACAAACTTAACAACCTGAGGGAAGAAGGAGTCCAAGAGGCCGTCCCTTATAAAGAAAAACTAGATGCAGTTTTCGAAAATTTTGATGGGAATCAGAAACCAAATATTGAAACCGAGCTGCTAAATTCAGCGCTCTATTTTTTTTATGCTGACAATGTATATCATGGCTTAGATGCTAAGAAGTCTGTCGAAATGGAATGGTATCTCCCAAGAAAAAAACAATCTTATGGTAATTATCTCGATTCTCTTTTAATTGACCCATCCTTAATAAACAAAGAGGAGAAAACGGTTTTAAGCCAATATTTTTTACTTAAAAATATCCTAAAAGAATACCGCCAAATAGAACAAAAAGGAGGTTGGAAGACCATAACTATCGATAATGACACCAAGTCCTACGACCTTGGCGACAGCACTACTACAATTGCACAAATAAGACAACGATTATTCATCACAGGAGATTTAACTAAAGATTCTAAAAGCGCCATATATGATAAAGAAATGGCTGCAGGAGTATTAAAATACAAAAGCAGAAGCGGTAGTAAAGCCAATACTAAAATTCTTCCGGCAAATATAAAAGACATGAACATCCCTGTTGGGAAGCGCATAAAAACACTAATTGTCAATATGGAGCGCTGCCGATGGATTTCAAATGACATCACCAAAGCAAAAGAATTGATTGCTATTAATGTTCCTGCTTATCAACTAACGTATTTCAGAAACGGCGTACCCGAATTAAGATCTAATGTTGTAGTGGGTAAAGTGATGAATCAAACCGTCATTTTCAGTGCACCTATGAAATCTATTGTATTTAGCCCTTATTGGAATGTCCCAAAGAGTATCCTTCAAAAAGAAATTCTTCCTGGTATTGAAAAAAACGAAAACTACTTAGAGGAACACGATATGGAGTGGCACGGTGATTACGTGCGACAAAGACCTGGACCTAAAAACTCATTAGGCCTAATAAAGTTTTTGTTTCCTAATTCGAATGCTATTTACTTACACGACACCCCTGCAAAAAGTCTATTCAATAAAGAAGACAGAGCCTTCAGCCACGGTTGTATCCGAGTAGAAAAACCCATCGAATTAGCGACTCTTATCTTGAAAGATGATAAAAAATGGGATAAGCAAAAGATTATAGAAGCCATGAATAGCGGAGAAGAAAAATGGCACACACTTAAAAATAAAATCCCGGTTTACATTGGCTATTTTACCGCTTGGGTAGATGACAAAGGAGAAATTCATTTTTATGAAGACATTTATAATAGGGATGACGAATTAGCGGCATTGTTATTTATAAAATAGTTTTTTTGTGGAGAATGCCCAACTGAAAATACAAAATCTTTATTTTCAGTCATTTAAACCTATGATGATGATTTTTAATTATATTTGATACTGTAAAAAATAACAATTATGAAATTCCAACTCTCCCCGTCTAAAATTGCTTTACTATTACTTCCTATTTTGATTCTTGGCGCATGCAATAAAATTAAATCAGACGAAAAACTAGCGTCCGGCTTATTACTTAAAAACATGGACACTCTTATAAGGCCCGGTGACAATTTTGATGCTTATGTCAACGGAACTTGGCAACGCAATACCGCAATACCAGCAGATAAACCCTCCTATGGTGCTGGATACATGGTCTATGACAAATCTCAGGAAGATGTAAAAGCCATTATAGAAACCGCCGCTAAAAGTAATTCTGCGGCAGGATCCGATGAACAAAAAATCGGCGATTTTTATGGATCGTACATGGATTCTATAGGTAGAAATAAGGTAGGAATCGCTCCACTATTACCCGAATTTAAGAAAATTGATTCTATTTCAAATTATAGTGATTTAGCAGAATACTTTGGCCATGCGAACCAATCCGGAAACAACAGTCCTTTCGTAATCGGGGTTATGGAAGACCTAAAAGACCCTTCTCAATACATGCTGTACGCTTGGCAAGGTGGTCTAGGACTTCCAGACAGAGAGTATTATTTCCTAGAAGACAGTAAATCAAAAGAGATTCGTAAAAAATATGTGACTCATATAGATAAGATGCTTCAGTTGGGTGGTGTTGAAAGCTCGGTTGCACTCGCTCCAAAAATTATGGCTTTAGAAACCTCTTTGGCTGCTAAGCACATGAAAAAAGAGCAAACTCGGGATATGATGAAGCTTTACAACAAATACCCTATTAAAGATTTAAAACAACTCATGCCTGATTTTGACTGGGCTTCCCTGCTAACTACTGCCGGAATCAAAAACCAAAAAAATATTGTCATCCCTCAAGTCGAATATATTAAATCGCTTAATGATATAATAAAAACAACCCCATTAGCCACTTGGAAAGCCTATCTAAAATGGAGTGTAGTTCATGGAGCAGCAACGTCCTTAAATACTGCTTTAGAAAATGAAAATTTCAATTTTTATAGTACAACACTTAGAGGTACGGAAAAACAAAGACCTCTTTGGAGAAGAGGAGTTGAAACAGTAAATAAAAACCTTGGCGAAATAGTTGGTAAGGTGTATGTTGAAAAACACTTCTCCCCAGAAGCTAAAGAAAAAGTAAGTATCTTGGTTAAAAACCTAATCAAAGCTTATGAAGAAAGTATAAAAAAACTAGATTGGATGAGTCCTGAGACGAAAAAACAAGCCTTAGATAAGGTATCTAAATTCACTGTTAAAATTGGCTATCCTGACAAATGGAGGGACTACTCATCTTTAAAAATTATTAAAAATGACTATTTTGGAAATCAACAAAGAGCTACTGCCTTCGAATACAATCGACAACTTAACAAATTAGGCAAAGCCGTTGATCGTACTGAATGGGGTATGACACCACAAACCGTTAATGCCTATTATAATCCTCCATTAAATGAAATTGTATTTCCCGCGGCTATTTTACAGCCCCCTTTTTATGATCCCAATGTAGAAGATGCCGTAAACTATGGTGGGATTGGAGCGGTAATTGGTCATGAGATTGGTCATGGATTTGACGATCAAGGAAGTACTTTCGATGGTGATGGAGTTATGCGCAACTGGTGGACACCGAAAGACCTAGTGGCCTTCAAACAAAAAACCGGAGCATTAGTCGCCCAATATAGTGCATTCAAAGTATTTCCTGATCTAACTGTTAATGGAGAGTTTACACAAGGAGAAAATATTGGTGATCTTGGTGGCTTATCTATTGCCTTGAACGCTTACAAAATGAGTCTTAAAGGAAAAGAATCTCCAGTTTTAGATGGGTTTACAGGAGAACAAAGAATATTTCTTGGCTGGGGACAAGTTTGGCTAGATAAAGCGCGTGAGGACGATTTACGTGGTCAAGTAGCTAACGATCCGCATTCACCTGCAAAATTCAGGATAAACGGTGTTGTCCGCAATATTCCTGAGTTTTATACTGCTTTCAATATAAAACCTACTGATTCCCTATATTTAGCTCCAAATAAAAGAGTTAAAATTTGGTAATTGAATCAAAAAAAATTAGCCGTTAAGACAAATATTCAACCATCATAAAAAACCTCTTGCCTCACGCAGGAGGTTTTTTTTAAACACAAAATCAACAGTGGAAATCAAAAAGATAGAGCTTGTACACTATTGCTCTAATAAATTCGATTTCAGCTATTATTTTGATTTCTACAACTACTGAAATTAGGCATAGCTATTTTATGTTTTCGGCAAAGATTATAACGATTTAACACTTCCATATTCTCCTCGTTTTTTCGTATATTTATAGTTGACACTATAAATTAACTGACATGAAACGCATACTTGTCATTTCGCTTTTTTTAATAAACTGTTTGCTATTAGTAGGACTTCCCACTACAACAAAAGCAAGTAGTCTTTCGACAGTGTCTACTGCTCTCAATTACCAAAAGATCCCTTCCTTTCCCCCGATACCTTTTGACAGTACTTTAGTAGCTCCCTTTTTTGCAAAACACCCAAAGTTCAAATACCTGAAACCAGAAGTTGTCCAGCTCTACAAGAAACACAATTACGAGTTTCTTTGGTATGACAGCAACGGCATGAATGAGTTTGCTGCTTTACTATACAGTAAGGTCAATAACTTAGAGCAAGAAGGAATAAAAACTCGTGTGCCTTATGCGGAGAAATTACAAACCATTTTTCAGGACTTAGAAAATATGGAAAAGTCTGATGTGGAAGTAGAACTTCTTATGTCTTCTCTGTATTTTTTTTATGCTGACCGCGTGTTTAAGGGACTAGATGCGAAACAGACAGTAGAGCTGGGTTGGTATCTTCCTCGAAAAAAACAATCGTATGTCAATCGATTGGACTCTTTACTCCAAGATCCGAGCCTGATTAACAAACAACTTAAAGACCTTCCCGGTCAATATTACCTTTTAAAAGACGCACTTCAAAATTACCGCGACATTGAAAAAAATGGAGGCTGGGATCCAATTGTCTTTCCAAAAACAATAAAATCGCTGAAACCCGGAGATACTTCTGATGTTATCGTACAAGTTAGAAAACGCTTGTTTATCACCCGAGACTTAAAAATTGATTCTCAAAAAAACATATTTGACAATGAGCTATTAGCAGGCATTTTAAAATACAAAGAGCGTAACGCATTCACCACAGATTCTTTATTGTTACCCAAACATATCAGCAGTATGAATATTAACGTTCACGAGCGTATAAAGACTCTTATGGTTAACATGGAGCGCTCGAGATGGATTTCGCTCGGCTTGACAAAAACGGAACAATCGATAGTGGTCAATATCCCTTCTTTTACCCTTACTTATTTTAAAGAAGGCAAGCCTGTACTTGTCTCGAAAGTGGTGGTAGGAAAATCAATGAATAAAACGGCCGTCTTTAGTGGTCAAATGAACCAAATTGTATTTAGTCCGTATTGGAATGTAACTCCAAGTATTTTAAGAAAAGAAATTTTGCCGGCTATTGCCAAAAACAGCAACTATCTGGCCAAACACGATATGGAATGGGTTGGAAACCGTGTGCGACAACGGCCAGGCCCACAAAATGCATTAGGTCAAGTGAAATTTGTTTTTCCAAACTCTCACATTATTTATATGCATGACACCCCATCAAAAACTCTATTTGACAAGGAACAGAGGGCATTTAGCCATGGTTGCATTCGAGTAGCACGTCCAAGAGATTTAGCAATCGAAATTTTAGAGGGTGATACAAATTGGACTGTAGAAAAAATAGATGCAGCCATGAATCGAGAAGTCGAGAAAACTTATAATCTCAAAACTCGAATACCAGTATACATTGGCTATTTCACTGCTTGGGTTGATCGCGAGGGGCAAATCCATTTTTATGAAGATATCTACGGACATGACGAGCGCTTGTCTACAATATTACTTTCCGACTTATAACAAAAATGTATTAAGTTATAGGTAGCGCAAATACAAAACGCCAATCTTCCGATTGGCGTTTTGTTATAAAAAATATCATTGTGTGTCTTAGCCCTAGCCCTGATTGAAGCGGCATCCTCTTGTGGCGGTTTTCGCCATAAGAGATACAGCGGAAAGCGGGAAATAGCTCCTAATCAAACCTTTATTATTTTAATTTTGGCAATGCTTTGAAACCCATATTATAAAGTGTAAATGCCTGGATATCTACATTCTCCTGAATGCTCGCCGCCACTGATTTCCCTGCACCATGACCCGCTTTTACATCAATTCTGATTAATGTTGGGTTAGTTCCTTTTTGCTTTTCCTGTAACTCCGCTGCAAATTTAAAACTGTGCGCAGGAACTACTCTGTCATCGTGATCCCCTGTGGTTACCATAGTTGCCGGATAATGAGTTCCTGCTTTTACGTTGTGTACCGGAGAATATCCTTCGATATATTCAAACATTTCTTTACTGTCTTGTGCTGTTCCATAATCATAAGCCCAACCTGCGCCTGCGGTAAAAGTATGGTAACGCAACATGTCCATCACTCCCACTGCCGGCAAAGCGACTTTCATCAATTCTGGACGCTGTGTCATGGTTGCACCTACTAGCAAACCTCCATTTGACCCACCACGAATGGCAAGAAAATCTGAGGAAGTATATTTTTGAGCAATTAGGTATTCGGCAGCGGCGATGAAATCATCAAATACATTTTGTTTTTGCATTTTAGTTCCTGCATCATGCCATTTTTTTCCATATTCACCACCACCTCTTAAACTTGGTACGGCATAAACGCCTCCGTTTTCCATCCACACCGCATTAGCAATGCTAAAAGCTGGCGTTAGACTCACGTTAAAACCTCCATAACCATAAAGCATCGTTGGGTTTTTACCATCTAATTTTAATCCTTTTTTGTAAGTAATAATCATTGGGATTTTAGTACCGTCTTTGGAAGTATAAAATACTTGTTTGGATTCAAAATCATCGCTTTTAAAGTCCACTTTTGGCTGTGCATAAACCCCTGATTTTCCTGCTTTAGGTTCAAAAGAGTAAATCGTTCCTGGCGTAGTGTAATTAGTAAAAGAATAATACAACACTTTCTCTTTTTTCTTTCCTCCAAAACCACCCGCAGTTCCTACAGCTGGCAATTGAATTTCACGAATTAGTTTCCCATTATAATCATATTGCTTCACCACCGAAACGGCATCTTTCATATAATTAGCAAAGAAAAAGCCTGCTCCTGTCGAAGGTGACAATACATTCTCTGTCTCTGGAATAAAATCAACCCAGTTTGATGGCGACGGATTAGCTGCATTCACGGTTACAATACGTTTATTAGGTGCGTTTAAGTCGGTTTCTATAAACAACTTTGATCCTTCGCTATCAATTATATTATTATCGCTGTTGAAATTGTCAACAATGGTAACAATAGGACTATTTTCTACCGATAAATCCTTAATATACAATTCATTTCCATAGGTAGAATTAGCTGCCGAAATTACTAAATAGCGATCATCTTCTGTAACATATCCTCCTACATACCTGCGCTTTTGATCTGCGCCAAAAATTACCTTATCCTCTTTTTGAGCGGTTCCCAGTTTATGAAAATACAATTTATGTTGGTCTGTTTTAGCAGACAATTCACTTCCTTTTGGTTTCTCGTAACTCGAATAATAAAAACCTTCGTTTCCTCTCCAAGACAATCCACTGAATTTCACATCAATCAATGTGTCTTCTATTATTTTCTTAGATAATGCATCCATAATAATCACTTTTCTCCAGTCGCTTCCGCCTTCTGAAATAGCATAGGCTACAGTTGCTCCATTTTTTGAAAAATCGATTCCTCCTAGCGAGGTGGTTCCATCTTTAGAAAAAGTATTAGGATCTAAGAAAACCTCTTCTTTTCCAGCAGCATCTTTTCTATACATTACGGATTGATTTTGTAATCCGTTATTTTTAGAGTAGTAGGTAAAGTTTCCTTCTTTGGAAGGTGAGCCTATTTTTTCGTAATTCCACAATTTCTCCATGCGGTTTTTAAGCGCATCGCGAAAAGGAATTTGGTTCAAATAACCATAAGTCACTTCGTTTTCAGCCTTAACCCAAGCTGCAGTTTCGGCAGAGCGATCGTCTTCTAACCAACGATACGGGTCAGCTACTTTGGCATCAAAATATTGATCTACCGTTTCTCCTTTTTTGGTTTCTGGATAGTGAATTGTTTTTTGGTTCTGCCCAAAAGAAGCTATTGTGGGTAATACGGCCATTATTAGAATTAGTTTTTTCATTAATATCTTTTTATTGGTTAACAAAAATAAGGAAAATCTCTGGCTCCCCTATGGTAAGAAAAGCGTTAGTAGGATTGGTCGCTCAAAGTCGTTTATTGTTACGCATTTTAAAACATATAAATCATATAAGCTTTTTTAATTTATTATGGATAAAATTTATTCCACAAAGATTCGCAGAGGTTCCACAGAGAGTCACGAAGAAAATTAACCCAACAACTAATAAATAGCAATAGATTTGAAACCTAATCTCTTATAGCTCCTAAACTTATATGTCTTATGAGGTAAAAAAAACTTAGTGAATCTCTGCGTCAACTTTGTGACTCTTTGCGGAACAAAAAACTATTGCAACCACAAATCCCGGAATACCCTATCTTTATCATAATCATTAGCTTGTTTTTCAATGTTGAAATAACGGTGCTTTCTTGGGTCGTTTCCTACTCCTGCCAAATACGCCCAATTTCCCCAGTTACTGCACACATCATAATCTATTAACTGCGACTCAAAATAAGCTGCACCAATACGCCAATCCATATTGAGTTCGTTACAAAAATAACTCGCCACATTTTGTCGTCCTCTATTGCTCATAAAACCCGTTTGTTTCAATTCAATCATATTGGCATTGATGAAATCAGAAGGAGTTGTACCTTTTACCCATTGTGAAACCAGTTTTTTATTAAGCGCTTTTGAATTTACTTTGTCGCTTTGTATACCGGAGTATAAGAAAAATTTAGTTTGGTATTTTTTAAACATAAATCGAAAAAAATCACGCCATAGCAACTCAAAAACCAACCAATACGTAGATTCGTTGGCCTCATTTTCGTTTTCGTATTTCTTTATTTCATGATAAATTGCTCTGGGCGAAATACAACCCATTGCTAACCACGCCGAAAATTTTGAAGAATAATCTGCCCCTACCATTCCATTTCTAGTTTCCTTATATACCGATAAGCTTTTTGATTCAAAAAAATAATGATTCATCCGCTTCATCGCTTCTGTTTCTCCGCCTTTAAATTGAATGGCTGCACGAGAGTCTATTGAAGAAAATCGCAAGCCTAACTCTTTTAAAGTAGGCAAAATGATTTCAGGAATCTCCGGAGAGGCTATTCTAATTGGGGCTTTAAAAACAGCCCTAACGGTTGCATCTAGTTCCGTTTTTTTTCTAAATGTGGTAAAAACATCAGGAATGTCTTTTATAGCAAACGGTAAATCTTCTGCATGATACAAGGTACTAGTGCTAAAAGTTTCTAGTTCACAACGCAATTTAAAAAGTGCTGTTTGAACCAACTTCTCAGTTTGTTTTTCTTCAAATGCCACTTCACGTTTGGCAAAAACCTTTAGAGCTCTATATTCTTCGGCAATTTTAGGAATTTCCACTTCTGGTTTTCCTTTTAAAATAACAAGACCAGAACCCATTTTACGTAAATTATTATCTAAATCTTGTAATGATTCTAATAAAAATTGAGCACGATAATTTCCTGTTTTTTTAAAACCATATTTCGTCGATTCAAAATGGGCATCATCAAAACAATACACAGGTATAATTTCTTCACTTTGAGCAATAGCTTTTATAAGTGCTTCATTATCATATAATCGTAAATCCGTTTTAAACCAAACTATTGCCGTTTTCATAATTCATTTATTTTTTTTAGATAATAATCCGCTTGTTCTAATAAGGCAACCTTGGCCTCTGGCTTCATTTTTCTCCAAACATTATACATCATTCCAATTCTTGGATTTATAGCTAATTCATCCCGATTTTTATCATAGAAATTCCAATACAGGCTATTAAAAGGACATGCTTTCTCCCCTGTTTTAACTTCTTTTTTATAAAAACAACTGCCGCAATAATTACTCATTTTATCAATATAAGACGCCGAACTCACATACGGTTTTGTCCCTACAATTCCACCATCAGCAAATTGACTCATGCCACGAGTGTTGGTAATTTCAACCCATTCAATGGCGTCAATATATATTCCGAGATACCAAGCGTCAATCTCGTCAGGATGAATTCCTGCCAAAAGCGCAAAATTCCCAGTTATCATTAACCGCTGAATATGATGCGCATACGCAAAACTCAACGATTGATTTATAGCATCTTTTAAACAATTCATTTTAGTCTTGCCTGTCCAGAACCAATCTGGCAACTTTTCTTGATTGTTAAAAAAATTCATACTGGCATATTCGGGCATCTTCAGCCAGTAAATCCCTCGCATGTATTCGCGCCAACCTATTATTTGTCGTACGAACCCTTCTAGTTGATTGTATTCAATTTTATTTGGTCTTTTATTCCATTCTTGTATCGCCTTATCAATAACTTCTTGTGGCGAAATCATCTTTAAATTCATAGAAAAGGAAAGTCGAGAATGATATAAAGACCACTCATTTGGCGTCATAGCATCTTGAAAACTACCAAATAACTGCAAGCATTCTGCAAGAAAAAAATCTAATAATTGTAAAGACTGCTCTCTATTTATGGGCCAAACAAAATTAACAGCATCAATATTTCCGATGGTTTTAATATCTGTTTTATCTATTTCCTCAAGAACTTCTAAAACATTATTATTAAAAACTAATGGAGGTGTAGGTTTGTGATTTTTGGGTAACTTTTTTCTATTTTCACTGTCATAATTCCACTTGCCAGTTAATGGTTGATTGCCTTCCATTAAAACATCATGCTTTTTTCTAAGCATGCGATAAAAGTTTTCCATCACAAAGGTTTTCTTACCTTCAAAAAAATATTCCAATTCGTTTCGAGAAGTAAAAAAGTGTTCCGAATCAATTACTGAACTTGAAATCTCGATTGATTTACAAAGTTCTTTTAAAACTACATCAACACGAAACTCATCTGGCAACTGGTATTCAAAATGAGTAAAATTATCTTTTGCAATCAGGCTTTGAATATTTTTTTCAAAGGATTGCAAATTGTCTTCATCATTCAAATGCATATAGATCACCTGATGCTTATTCAGCTCTAACGTCTTGCTGAAATTTCTCATTGCAGAAAAAATCCCGACTACTTTTTGAATATGATGCGATGCATAATCGGTCTCCGTTCGAACTTCCATCATAACATAAGTCACCGAATCATCAGCCGCTTTAAACCAGGAATGATTGCTGTTTAGTTGATCGCCGAGAACTAATCGTAACGTTTTATTTGACATCTTATCTGTTGCTTCTACATTTATCACTACAATATTTTACCTCATCCCAAACCTTTTCCCATTTTTTACGCCAAGAAAAAGGTCTTTGACAAACCAAACAGGTTTTAGTAGGTAAGTTTTGTTTTTTAATGCCTTTCATTGTCAAGATTTAGTCGGTTTCTTTTCCATTCTATCCCTACTGAAGAACCTTCGGCTATAAAAACTGCTTCGGGTTTTGTAGTATCTAAAACCGAAAACGCATCACCATACATCGCTGTGAAATCGCAATCCATTTTATAATCTAACACTTTATTTACCCGCCAACTTGGATGTTGCAATTTGTATTCTTCCGTATTATTTTGGTCAATTTTAGTGTAGCCGTAATAATGTTCGAATATGAATTTCTCCAAGGATTGGCTTTCCATCACCTTAGCTTCTGTTGTCGCTTCTACATAAATGCTATTCCATTTTTTGTTTAAAAGCCATTCAAACTGCACTTTTTTACTTTTGCTTTCTGTCGTGATTTCGTGTTTCGTAGGAACCACGGTGTAATGCTCTTTATATAATTTATTCGCCATCCAAGCCACAATAGGATATGGAATGGTTTCATTGATAAAGACCACACCGCGTTTTACGGTGTCTCCTTCTTTTCGAACCACATAAAAGCGCAAATTGATTTCTTCAAAAGTTCCAAAATGCGGAATCGGAACATTGAAAAGTTTGGTTTTCTTAAACATGAAACCCACCAAACTTACATAAGCTTTGCCTTCATATAAATCAAGCTCGACACCTTTGGGCAAGGACGGAATAAGTATTGCGGGATCAATTTCATAATTTGCCATTATAATGTTTTCCCAGTTTGCTTTTAAAAAAAGTGTCATTATGATTTTGTTTTTTTAGTTCGTCGGTTCGGATTGGAAACGTGTTTTTTCAAAATTCTTTTCCCCTCCTCTTTCACTTCGTCTTTCTTACGGAAACTCCAAACAATGTCACTGGCATACTTTCTAGTTTCTTCAATATTAACAATTGGTTCAGGATAGTCTTTCCCTATTTCACAACTATAGAATTGTTGTTCTATGGGATTTAATTTCCATGGTTCATGGATTAAGCTGACTGGAATTTCCGCTAATTCAGGTAACCACTGTTTAATGAAAATGCCGTCAGGGTCATGATCTTCAGAGTTTTTTATGGGACTATAAATCCGAATGGTATTAATTCCAGTTGTTCCTGATTGCATTTGGATTTGCGGATAATGAATTCCGGGTTCGTAATCTAAAAATTGTCTTGCTAGAAAATGCAATTCACGCCAATCTTGCCAAAGATTAAATGTGAAGAAAGAAACCACCATCGCGCGCATCCTGAAATTGATATAGCCCGTTGCAACCAAACATCGCATGCAAGCATCAACAATAGGTACGCCTGTTTTTCCTTCTTGCCAGACTTTGATATACGCTTCATTTTTTGGCTTGACCAAAGTATCATAGGCTCTATTTACGTTTTCGAATTCCATGCGGCATTCATCTTCAAATTTTTGGATGAAATGGCAATGCCAATGAAGTCTTGAAACAAAATTAAGAATCGCTCGTTTGTTTTTAGAATTCTCATAATGCTGATTCGTATATTGATAAATCATTCGCATACTAATATTACCGTAAGCGAGATAAGGTGACAAGCGGCTACAGCCTTTTCTACTTAAAGCCGGTTTCGAAATATGCTTACTGTAATTGACATACCGCTCTTTTACGAAACTGTCTAAATAGCGCCAAGCGAGATTTTCACCTCCTTTTTGGAAATTTTTATTCGGATTTGTAATGTCATCAGAAAGTGAATTTCCCTTTATGGAACTATAAAAAACATCCTCTAGTTGTACTAAATTGAAATCTTGAACCGCACTCATTTTAGGCTCTGCACGCATTACCGCTTCCCAGTGTTTATCCCAATGTTGCCTTGATTTTAACCGTCTAATTACACCATGCATTTGTGACTCTTTCCAACTGATATTGTTTTTCTGGAAAAAAACCTGCATCGCAAGATCTCTATCAAAAGTGATTTTGTTACCAATTTCTTGATGCGAAAACACGGTTTTTATATCGTAGTTTTTTACTAATTCTGAGAAAACAGTTTGAACTTCATTATGAAAATAATAGAAGGTTCTATTTATAGGATTGAGTTTGGATTGTAAATCCAGAATCGACTCATAAATAAACCGCCAATGACGCACATCTGCATCATCGTAATCCATAACACTTGGTTCAAAACAATAAACGAATAGTAAGGGCAGTCCTGAATTTTGCGCAGCAAACAAGGCTTCGTTATCTACAAATCGTAAATCACGCTTGAACCAAACAATATTTATTGGGACTTTAATCACTTCAGGCATTCGGTTTAAATATATTGTTTAACGTTTTTTAATTAAACTTAAACAAATATACGAAACTTAGTTTAAATAGAGAATGTTATTATCAATATATGCACTTGATGTAAAGTTATTTCGCAGAGACGCGCGAAGGTAATGCAGATAATTACAAAGAAATTAAGCCAATAATAATGCCCCATAATTTCTTAATGGTTTAAAAATATAAGCTAAAGACTAATATGACTTATATGGTGAAGAATTATTTACAGAGTTTTTTGCAATTCGCACTAATAAAAAAAACGCTACCCTTTTGGATAGCGTTTCATTATTTATACTTTTTCTACAAATTGAAATTGACACCCAGAACTATGTTTCGTCCTATATTCGGGATTCCGTCATTTTTCAATCTTGATAAATGGGCAATATATCTTTTATCAAATAAATTATTCCCGTTAAGGTTTACGTCAAATGCTGTTTTACCTAATTTCACTGTTCCGCCAAGGCCTAAATTAACTAAGGTGTAGCCATGAGATTGCGTTTCAAAACCACTTACATTTTGCTGATTAAAAGTAGTAGCAAAATTCAAGGTAGCAAATCCAGTTTCAAACCAGTTCTTAATTTTGAATTCAGTTCTAATCGTATTATTCCAATTATTCGCAGGAATTAGGGGTAAAAAGCCCCCGTTCTGCTTCTTACCCGTCACGGTTTCAAAACTAGTTTCATAATGCAACCAGTCTAAAGGATGGGGGTGAAAATGCAACCCAATTTCTCCTCCGTACAGCATAGCATTGTCTTGAATATAGTTAAATACGTCATTACTATCCAATACCGCTCCTGTAGGCGAAGTATAAATATAGTTGTTGATATGATTGTAAAAACCATTTACAAAAAACTCAAAATGACTGTTGTTGTACTCTAAATTAATATCAGACTGTACATTTTGTTCCGTCTTCAAATCACTATTTCCTACTTCGTAGCGATTAGTTCCTTCGTGAACGCCATTAGATGTTAATTCAGCTAGATTAGGGGCTCTAAATCCTGAAGCCAGGTTCAGCCTTAAAGTCAAATCATCAGCAACATTGGTTTTGTACCCTAAGGAAGCATTAAAACTGTCAAATGATTTGTCGACTGCTTTAAAATAGCCTTCTTCTCCTAAAGTTCCATGTTCCTCTGTCGTGATTTTTCTATTGTCAAAACGCAAACCTGCCTGAAGCGCGCTGTTGTTATCCCATTCATAATTAACAGTCCCAAAAACACCAAAATCATTAGTAGTAGCATCTGGAATCAAGTATTCTTCACCTGAATTAACATTGGTTTGGTGCATTCCTTGAACTCCTAAAATTGATTCCAGTTTGCCCATTTTAGGTAAATGATACTTGGCATCATAATTAAAGGTTTTCAACTTCATTTTTAAACCTGCTATGTCGCTATCTTCAAACTCAGAGCGATCATTAGCAACATACCCTAAATCAACATCTAGTTTTGAATCTTTTAAATAGATTATAGAGTTTAAACTCAACAGATGATTGAACACCCCTTGTCTAGGAAATGCTGTGTTTTTACTTGACGATTGCGCTGCAATACCATCCTCTGGAATACCTAAATCCAGTTTATTGTAATTGTATCGAAGAACGGAAGAAAAACTAGAATTACTATATCCAATTCCAGTTTTAAAATCCGTTTCATTGTAGCGAGTATTTGTCACGCGATCTCCTCCTGAAACTCTATAATCAGAATGCGTATTGTAACTTCCTCTAGCCATAAATTTCCAGTTCTCAGTGGACGTTTTTAATCCAAGAGAAGAATTGCTTCCTAAAGTATTAGAAAACAGCTTCTGACTAAAATTAGCTTTAAACGTATTTGCATCTGCAAATTTCTCTGGGTTAAAATACAAAACCCCACCCAGTGCATCTGAGCCATACAATAAAGAAGCAGGCCCTTTGATCACCTCAACACTTTCTACTCCGGCATCATTTAACCCTAAACCATGTTCGTCTCCAAACTGCTGGTTTTCCATTCGCACTCCTTGTGAATAGACTAAAACACGGTTTCCACTCAAGCCACGAATTACTGGCTTCCCTATCGAAGTTCCCGTTGAAACTTGAGAAACACCAGGAATCGTTGCCAACCCTTCTATTAAGGTTGCTGTTCCTTTTTGTTGTAATTCCTTGATGGTTGCATGTTCTACCTTCATCACATTTTGTGACTGTATTTTATTGAAAGCGGTAGAAACGATTACCTCATCCATTTGAAAAATAGTTTCTTCCAATATAACATCAAGAGTATTTTCTTGTTGAAGGCCTTTAATTGTTTTATTTACAGTTGTAAACCCGACGAAAGTAAAACTCAATTTTACATTTCCATTAGGAAGATTTGACAAACTGTATTTTCCGTTTTCATCTGTTGTTGTGCCTTTATGCAATTCTGGAGCATAAACGGACACGCCTTTTATTGGTTGGCTTGTCATATTCGTTACTGTACCAGATACTGTACTTTGCGCATGAAGTAGCGCTGAAAACCCTAATAGTAGGGTAATTATAATTTTTTTCATCAGAAATTATTGTAGTATACTCAAACAGAAATCTTAAAAAGATAGCTGAAATGAAATTATTTAAAAAGTGAAACATCCCAACAAAACATAATAAGGATTGGTTGGAAATAACTGTAATTTAAATAATAACTGAAGGCGGACCCCGAAGAGAATACAAACTGCCAGGAAACGAAATAAAGGTTTTTCCCTTCTCAAAGAAATAGGGCGTTTGTTTGTAATTGGTCTGCAGTGAATAAGCAAATACTTCGGGAGAAACATAAGACCCAAAAGTAAAATGACACACTTTACATTCATCAAATTTATGATGCTGATGTGTTATTTCAGCATCACCATGACTGTATTTATGATGACACTCTGTTGAAGAAAATTGCTTTATAAAATGCTCATACGTATGAAGTGACTGGAACAGTATTGAAAATAACACTGTCAGTGCCAAAGAGAGACTAATTATAAGTTGCTTCTTTTTCATAGGCGCCAAAGGTAGGAAATCTAAAAAAAGAAAACCATCTGTTTTAACAAAACTTATAGAATGTTAAAACAGATGGTTTAAAATAAAATTATAAATTGGTTACACTAATTTAGCAGCAACTAGATATTCAGCAATTTGAATTGTATTTGTCGCAGCTCCCTTTCTTAAATTGTCAGCTACAATCCACATATTCAATGTGTTTGCCTGACTTTCATCACGACGAATTCTACCCACAAAAACATCATCTTTTCCTTGCGCATACATTGGCATCGGATAGGTATAAGTGTCATTGTTATCTTGAACTACTACTCCATCAGTGTGATGTAAAATATTTTGAATATCTGAAACAACAAAATCATTCGAAAACTCCACATTTACTGCTTCACTATGTCCACCAACGATTGGCACACGCACCGCAGTTGCAGTAACTGCAATCGTTCTGTCATCTAATATTTTTTGAGTCTCACGAACCAATTTCATTTCTTCCTTAGTGTATCCGTTTTCTTCGAATGAATCACATTGTGGAATTGCATTTCTATGAATTGGGTATTTGTATGCCATTTCACCTTGAACTCCTGCATATTCATTTTCTAACTGTTGTACGGCCTTAACTCCTGTTCCAGTAATAGATTGATAAGTAGAAACGATCACACGCTTGATATTGTATTTTTTATGCAAAGGGGCTAAAACCAACACCATCTGAATTGTAGAACAGTTTGGATTAGCTATAATTTTATCTTCTTTAGTTAATGAAGAAGCATTGATTTCAGGAACAATCAATTTTTTAGTTGGATCCATTCTCCATGCTGAAGAGTTGTCGATAACGGTTGTTCCAGCAGCAGCAAACTTTGGAGCCCACTCTAAAGAAGTTTCTCCTCCGGCAGAAAACAAAGCAATGTCTGCTTTCATATCTACTGCGGTTTGCAGCCCTACAACACTATAGTTTTTACCGTTAAAGGCAATTTCTTTACCCACTGATCTTTCTGAAGCAACAAGAATTAATTCATCAGCAGCCGATAAAAAATTTCTTTCTGCTAATACTTGTAACATAACCTCTCCAACCATACCGGTTGCACCAACAACTGCTATTTTCATTTCTATATTTTTATAATTGAATATTAAATTTGAGTTACAAAAGTAAGTAATATTAAAACCAAAACAAGACGCTTCACAAAAAATAACAAAATGTTACAATTGCAACAATAGAGAAAAACCATCCGTTTTGCGGATGGTTAAGTTGAACATATGGTATAGCGGTCTTCTTATTTTTTCAATAGATCCCTAATTTGTGTAAGCAACTCTTCTTGCGTTGGTCCGGCCGGAGCAGCTATTGCAGCAACAACTTCCTCTTTTTTCTTTGCTTTTTCAGCAGCTCTTAATATTACAAATACAAAGAAAGCAATAATAATAAAATTAATTGTAGCTTGTACTAGGTTACCGTAAGTGATTACAGCAGCTCCAGCTTCTTTCGCTGCATCGAGATCAGCATAACTATTTCCGTCAAGAGTGATGAATTTTTGTGTGAAATCAACACCACCAGTTATCAAACCAACAACTGGCATAATTACATCATCCACTACTGAACTAATAATTTTACCAAATGCCCCAGCAATAACAACTGCAGTTGCTAAACTTAATACATCGCCCTTCATTAAAGAGGCTTTAAAGTCACTTAAAAATCCCATATTTTTTTTAATTAAAATTTATATAAATCTAAATTAAAAAAATATTTAACATAATTTAACATTTTATCGATAAACAACACAAAACTATCGATAAAAAACTCTTTTTACACGTTGCGAAATACTCGTTAGCACTTCATAAGGTATTGTATTAAGCTTTTTTGCAATATGATTAACGGTAGGGCTTTCGCCAAAAATTATTACCGAATCTCCTTCGGTGCAATTAATTTCAGTAACATCTACCATCAACATATCCATACAAATACTCCCTAAAATCTTTGCTTTTTTATCTTTTATAGTTACAAATCCAACGCCATTCCCCCAGCCTCTAGAAATCCCGTCTGCATAACCAATGGGGATTGTTGCAACCTTTGTAGGCTTCTCTGCCATAAACTTTCGGCCATAGCCAACGCTCTCACCAGCAGAAATAGTTCTAATTTGGGAAATAACAGATTTCAAAGTACCCACATTTTCCAAATATTTTTGTTCTGCAGGATCATTAGACACTCCATAAAGTCCTATTCCTAAACGAACCATATTAAATTGAGAGTCCGGATAATTACTTATCCCAGAGGTATTCAAAATATGACGAATCGGGTTTATTCCTAATTCGCCCACGATTCTGGAGGACATTCTATCAAATAAATTGATTTGGGAAAGTGTAAAATCACGGTGCTTCAAATCATCGCTTGTGGCAAGATGCGACAGAATACTTCGTATTTGAACGTTATCATTCCCTTTTAAAGTAGAAATTAACTCCTCTATTGAATCTTCCTCAAAACCAAGTCGGTGCATCCCTGTATCCAACTTGATATGAATAGGAAAGTGATGCAAGTTCTTTTCTTTTGCAATTTTTAAAAAGGCATAAAGTCCTTTTAGGCAATATATTTCAGGCTCTAATTGATATTGTATAATTGCCGAAAAACTCGTGTTCTCCGGGTTAAGAACCATAATTGGCAATTGAATACCGCCGTTCTTTAGTGAAATACCTTCATCGGCGAAAGCCACTCCCAGGTAATCCACTTTGTGGTGTTCAAGTAATTTAGCAATCTCCAGCCCTCCATTCCCATAACCAAATGCCTTTACCATAACCATGATTTTTACATTTGGCTTCAGTTTAGATTTAAAGAAATTTAAGTTATAACTGATTGCATTCAAGTTAATTTCAAGAACGGTCTCATGCGTTTTTTCTTCGAGTAGATACACTATTTCTTCAAACTGAAATGACCTTGCCCCTTTTATCAAAATGGTTTCATTCGCAAAATCAATACTTTCAAAATTAGAGATGAATTCAGCCGTATTGCTGAATGTAATGCAATTGACGAACTTCTCTTTGAATGCCGAGATGGTTTCTCCAATGCCTATAACCCTACTTATGTTGTTAGAAACAATCAATTGCGAAACCTTAGAATACAACTCCTCATTCGATAATCCGCTTTGAAAAATATCCGACAGAATAACCGTTTTCTTTTGGAATTGCGTTTGACTTTCGAGAAAATCCAATGCAATCTTCAATGACTGAAAATCAGAACTATAACTGTCATCGATAAGACTACAATTATTGATTCCGGTTTTTACTTTTAATCGCATTTCCACAGGAAACAGCAATAGCATCCTAGACTGAATAGTCTCAATATCATAATCGAAATATAACAATGCCATTAAACAAGAAATCGCATTTTCTATAGATGCCGTATCTTGAAATGGAATTTTCAGCTTATAGGAACTTCCTTTGTATTTGTAATACAATATCGTGTTTTGATCTTCTACCTCTTTTTTATACACAAAGACATCGGCTTCTCCTCTTCTAAAACTCCAGCTAAATGTTTTTATTTCGGGAAAAATATATTTATCTACAAGATCTCTTTTCTGATAGATTATAATTTCAGCATCTCTAAAAAGAACTAATTTTTCTTTAATTTTTTGATCTAAATCAAGAAAACCCTCATCATGCGAAGAACCTATATTTGTTAGAATCCCTATTGTAGGCTTAATTACTTTTTCTAATTTTTCCATTTCATCAATGGTAGAAATTCCTGCTTCAAAAACACCTAGATTGTGCTTTTCATTAATCGCAAATATTGATAAAGGGACACCCACCTGAGAATTGTAACTCTTTGGACTGCGAATAACATTAAAATCTGGACTTAGCAGGAAGTTGAGCCATTCCTTTACTATCGTTTTACCATTACTTCCGGTTAAACCAATAACGGGAAAATGAAAACGACTGCGATAATACGCCGCAAATTGCTGCAATGCGTCCAAAGTATTTTCGACAATGAGAAAATTAGCCTTATCTGCACATCCTTCTGGAATATGCAACACAACAAAGTTCTGCACTCCCGTTGCTATCAAATCTTTAATATAGGTATGTGCATCATTATTGGGACCAACTAGTGCAAAGAATAAAGTATTTGCGCTGTTTTGCAACGATCGACTGTCTATAGACACCGTGTCAACGACTACTCCTTCAGTATTGCCAACGGTTCTTGCTTTCAGAATAGGAACTATGTTTTTAATAAGTATGCTCATTTTTATGGATTGCGGTTAACACAGATTTTATTTATAGTTGGGTAACAAACAATATATTTCTATAAGACCAAACGAGCCCAAAAATATAGTTGCCATTTAGAATCTCCTCAAAAATAACACTTCTTTTCAAAGTTACGGCAACACTACATAATTAAAAAGGCAGAAATCATTTTGACTTTCGTAGAAATCACAACTGATTTAAAGAGACTTTTTTACTATATTCCTTATATTTGTTTTGATAATTAATTGCAGTACTCTTGAAAAAAATCCTTCCGTTATTTTCTTATATTTTCCATCCGGTGTTTATTCCGGTATACGCAACGCTATTTTACCTTTTTTCAAATAATTCCTTTTTTATAAACCAAGAAAAATATTTTGTACTACTTCAGGTACTAATTATCACGGTTTTGGTTCCGCTATTATTTTTCCTTCTTTTGAGAGCAACTGGTAAAATTAGTTCTATGATGGCCCCGTTATTATCAGAACGGAAAATACCACTTGTGATTCAATCCTTTTTGCTCATCCTTTTGGTTCGAAAAAGCATTACCATTGAACGTTATCCAGAATTGCACTTTTTCCTTTTAGGAGCTCTATTGAGCACCTTAATTGCGATGATGTTATTGTTTGTCAGAACAAAATCGAGTCTTCACATGATGGGTATAAGCGCTTTGACTGTATTTGTTTTTGGGCTAAGCCTACATTTTCAAACACAAAATATTTTTGCCATCACCTTCCTCACTCTTATGAACGGATTTGTGGCTTCATCTCGTTTAGTAATGAAAGCCCATACTTTTAAAGAACTAATTATCGGCCTTTTTTTAGGTACTATTCCGCAAATACTGTTGTTGTACTTGTGGCTATAAGATATAAAAAATAACCCCAATATTAAGCGACTTCATATTTATCTTTTCTCCATCGATTTTTGCCGTCTTAAAAATAGAATTTAATCCATAATAGCCATATACATTAATTGTATTATAACCGGCTGAAAGATACAGACCGTATAACAATTTATTAAGGTCCTTGTTGTTAGTGATTACCACTCTACTCAGGTCATCAGTGAATATAGATTTATCGTAAAGTACATAGCTGAATTTCACCCCGCCATAAATTCTCCAAAATTTATAACTCTCATAAGTAGATGTTCTCCACCTAAATTCAATGGGTAAATCAACTAATAATTGTGTGAATTTATTTTTATTGTATACTGTATTCCCATCAATCACAGAATAAACAGGCATTTCGCCAGTTCCCTTAATAGCAAGGTTTTGAATGTAATTGTTATATGTGAAACCTAAACCCGCTGCTATTGCATATGTACGGTCTTTATTTATTGGCATATCTCTAAGAAAACCGGCCGACAAACCTGTTGAGAACTTACTTTGCGATACCCCTGCAGGTTTCTGTTGTAATGTATTGTACGTAAACCCAAAATAAAATTGATCTTCTCTATATAAGGAATCCACCTTTGTTTCCGCACTATCCTTAATCGGCTCTATTTCTTGAGAAAAAATAGCAGAAACCGACAGTACAAGAAAGAAACTAAAAATGATTCGCATAGTATAATTTTGGTTGAATGATTGTTTCATAGCAGTCTTAAGTAGAATTTTCGAATGGGTCCTTTTCTATTATTATACAAATATAGGATTTTGAAGGGTTCTTGATGCGTATTGTTTTCAAAAAACAACTTGAGGCATTTCTTCCAAATAATAAAAATAACCATAGTAAAAAGCTGCACTAAAAAAAGTAGCAGGACAGTCTCTTGTTGCAAAAAGAAAAGAATTTCCTCTGGCGTTCCTTAAATAGAGCTTCTTATAAATAAATGCATACTTGGCATTTTAAGTCTAAGAGTTTTTTTTTACCGCTGAGCCAAACAAAAAAGTTTGTCACGCTATTAAACAAAAAATGCTTCCCTTTCAGGAAGCATTAATTTTTTGCAGAGAGGATGGGATTCGAACCCACGATGCAGTTACCCACATACTAGCTTTCCAGGCTAGCTCCTTCAACCACTCGGACACCTCTCTATTTATTTAAGGTCTGCAAAGAACACTAAAAAAAGTGACTTACAAAAGTAAAATCAGAATATTATAGGACTTCCCCTCTCAAAGAGGACTCAAAAATAGTTTTAAAGTCTTCTTGCGCATCATTTCGGCTTAATAAATACATCAGTTTCGTAATGGCAGCCTCTGTTGTGATGTCTTTTCCAGAAATCACCCCTATCGCTTTCATACCTGTACCTGTTTCGTATTTACCCATATTTACACTACCTCCAGAGCATTGGGTTACATTAATAATATGCAGCCCATTGTTTATCGCTTTAGCCAATAAACCAATAAACCAATCTTCGCTAGGCGCATTCCCTGAACCATAAGTTTCCAATACAATTCCTTTTAAACCCGGTATATTAAAAATAGCTGCTAAAACAGTTTCGCTCATTCCCGGAAACATTTTAACAATGACAACATTATTGTCTAGTTTTTTATGTACCAACAATTTCTCACCAGCGTTTTTAGCTAAAAACAATTCCGGTCTCAAATTTAAATGGACCCCAGATTCTACTAAAGCAGGATAATTGGGTGACGTAAATGCGTTGAAATGCTCTGCACTTATCTTAGTTGTTCTGTTTCCTCTGTATAATTTATATTCAAAATATAGACACACTTCGGTAACAACAGGCATTCCGTTTTCTTGCAACGAAGCTATTTGAATAGCCGTAATTAGATTTTCTTTAGCATCCGTACGCAAATCCCCTATCGGTAATTGAGAACCAGTAAAAATGACTGGTTTGGCTAGATTTTCAAGCATAAAGCTCAATGCTGAAGCAGAATAAGACATTGTATCAGATCCATGAAGAACAACGAAGCCATCAAAATCTAAATAATTTGACTCTATTATAGTTGCAATTCTAGCCCATTCTTCTGGATTCATGTTTGAGGAATCAATTGGCTCTTCAAATGAAATAGTTTCAATTTCACAATCCAATTGTTTCAACTCAGGGATTCTTTGTAATAACTTACTGAAATTAAACGCTTTTAGTGCGCCAGTATTGAAATCCTTGCGCATTCCAATGGTTCCTCCAGTATATAATAAAAGAATTTTAGCCTTTGAGTTCATCCGTGTATTTTAATTTATTAGCAACCGGATTAGCATACATATCCAGTAATCCTTGCAGTGCAACTGGGTTTTCAGCATCTATTCGCATCTCTAATCTACGTTCAAACAGTGATTTTTCATCCGCTGTATACATGTTAGAATAGCCACTAGTTTTATTTAAAATATCATAGGCTATATAATTAGTAGGCCATAATTTATAATTCTCTATTATAGAATCATCAATTAACTGAGCAAGCGCTTGAATTTGCTTATTTGAGTTAGTAAATTCGTCTTTGATCGCATCAATTTCAGTATCCAGAACATCACCTATATGAATGTGAATTCCCTTCTTTTGTCCCATCACTCCGCTTAATAGCGTCATGAAATCTTCATTCTTTTCCTTGATGTACACTTCGTTATTGGCCTCAGCCAATAATTGTGGAATTTTAAGTACATCAGTTGGGTCATATTCATACGAAATTGAAACTGGAACAACTTTTATTTTCTTAAAATAGTCCATCAGGTTATCTTCATCAGATCCCATTCCAACCATTTTTAATACTCCTGGATTAGTCGCATCATTACCATCTTTAGTCCTTCCTTCACGTTGTGCAATCCAAACAGATCTACTTTCATGTTGCAATAAATGACTAATATATTCAGATAATGTTTTTGAGCTTCCTAACATCTCACGTGGGGTCAAGCCTCTTTGAACCAAAAAATTACGGTTCAGCTTTGCCAAGATGTTAAGAAAATCTTTCTTAACCAAGTTATCACCTATCGCTGACGCAGTCATTACTAAGCCATGTTCGAACAAAGCGACGTTTAGCAATGTTGTGTCTAGTAATATATCTCTATGGTTTGATATAAATAAATAGGATTCTCCTTTTTCTAACTTTTCAAAACCAGAGGTCGTCAAACCATCAGAACTTTTTTCAAGCACTTTTAAAAGTGTATGATAGATAAAGTTACATTGAAAGTCACGTATAGAGTGTGTTTTTTTTAATTGGTCTTTCCAGTCTTCATCAGGCGTTTCAGGAAATGTAAAGTTCATCAATGACTTCATCATCGGGTGATGAACCACATTTAGTATAGCCTCGTTAATTTCGGAATCATAAAATGGCCGAATAGCGTCAAATTTTTGCATTTTGGTTATTTTAGGTGCGCAAATGAACAAAAAAAATATTAATTTTTAATGAATTCTATTTTAAATCCCAAAAATCATTCGAGAATTTTCGGTCGTAACATTCGCAATATCTTTTGCTGAAAGATTATAGATGGCAGCCAGTTTATCAATTACATTTAATAAATAACTACTTTCATTTCTTTTCCCTCGAAAAGGAATCGGAGCAAGATAAGGAGAGTCTGTTTCTAAAACAATATGTTTTAAATCAATTTGATTCAAAAACTGATCTATTTTTCCGTTTTTAAAAGTAACGACTCCACCAATTCCCAATTTCATATTATAAGAAATCGCTTGTAACGCCTGCTCATAACTTCCCGTAAAACAGTGAAATATTCCAAATAAATCAGCTGACTTCTCTTCCTCTAATATTTCAAATATTTCATCAAAAGCCTCTCTACAATGAATTACAATGGGCAATTTATATTGTTTTGCCAATTGAATTTGTTTCCTGAAAGCAATTTGTTGTTCGTGTAAATGTGTTTTATCCCAGTATAAATCTATTCCAATTTCCCCAACGGCATAGAATTTCCTTTTCGCCAATTCTTCTTCCACATGCTGCAATTCTTCTAAATAGTTCTCCTTTACATAAGTAGGATGTAGTCCCATCATTAGAAAAACATGTTCCGGATAGTTCTTTTCTAAATCATACATTGCCGCAGTACACGAAGAGTCGATTGCAGGAATAAAGAATCGGGAAACTCCTTTTTCTATTGCTCTTTGAATCATTTCGTCGCGGTCTTGATCGAACTCTTCGGAATATAAATGGGTGTGCGTATCTGTAATTATCATTATTTTCATTTAGAGAAGCAAAGTTACCATTTTGAATTGTTGTTTTTTAGATTCTTAGTAATTTAGATTACTTTTGATTATCAGCTTTGAACTATGAAAAACCTCCACGATATCCTCAAAAAGGAAAAATACAAAAAAATAAAATTTAAAATCACCAAGACGCAACACCTTTTGATAAAAGCAAAAATCAATGGTGTAGTTGGTAACTTTATCCTAGACACAGGAGCATCAAATAGTTGTGTAGGATTTGAAAGCGTTGCCTTATTTCAACTTCAAGCAGAAGATTCCAAAACAAAAGCATCTGGAGCAGGAGCTACAGGAATGCAAACACAAATAGCCTCTAATAATGAGCTACAACTTGGATTTTGGAAACATTTAGAATTTGATGTCGTGATTTTTGATTTATCTCATGTAAATGAGGCTTTAATTCAACACAAGTCTAAACCAGTTCACGGAATCATTGGTGCCGATGTATTGATGAAAGGAAAGGCGATTGTAGATTATTATAATCATTATTTATACCTTCAAAAATAGAATTTTCGTTTTTTTTTAAATTCTAGTGAGTGAATTGAACATTCCACTTCATTATTAAAAATGGAAATAAAAAAGCCGTTTGAAAATAATTTCAAACGGCTTTTTAAACAAAACTCAATCAATTATTCACTACAAAAAACAAATTAGAATTTAAATTGTAACATAATTTCATTCGTGTTTTTAGCACTTGCCAATTCAGCTCTTGAACTCACTTCATAAGCAAAACCTATTACTAGTTTTTTACTTAAAATAACACTTGCCATTGCTGCAACCGCTTTATCAGTTCTATACATTCCTCCAATTTCAAAATTATTATTGATCATCAACATAGCATTAAAATCCACAGAAACTGGTGCGGCAGTCGTATATCTTGCCATAAAAGAGGGTTTTAAAACTAATGTCTCCATTGGGTTTAAACTAAAATCATAGCCTCCACTTGCATAAACCACTGGTCTATTTGTACTAACCATTGCGTAGCCGTCATCGTTTTTAACATCTTTAAATGACACTAATTTTGGTACAGAAAGCGACAAAAAGTATTTGTCATTTTTTATAAAAGCCCCTACTCCCACATTAGGACTAAAGCTACTTATTGAAGCAAAAGCTGGATCTACATCTACATTATAGAATTCTAAACCCGAAGTATTAATATTAAAGGAATTACCCCCAGCTTTAATACCAAAATACAAATCAGTTGCTTCACTTAGTTGTACTAAATAAGACAAGTCGATCCCAACAGATGTTTGTTTTTCAATGAAAGTTTGATCATTTAAAACAGAGATACCAAAACCTAAATTTTTCCCAAGAGAAGTTCCAAAAGAAACTGCTTGCGTTTGTGGAGAATCTTTAACGCCTGTCCATTGCGAACGTATCGAACCCGAAATTTGAGTTTGATTATCAACCCCGGCATATGCGGGATTGATAACATTCATTTGATTTTTATAGAAGGCAAAATTGTTGGCTTGCTGTGCTATAATAGAACTACTAAACAGAAGTGCTCCTGCAGTTAGTAGATAAAGTATATTTTTCATGATCTGATTTTTTAAAAATTAATTAGCGATATAAATCCACCCTTGTAAGTCAATTGAACCGTCTCCACCTAAATCTACTTGATAAAAATAAGAGCCAGCAGCTACAATTTCCCCAGTGTTTTTGTACGTTCCGTCCCAAAGATTTTTGTAATCTCTAGAGAAAAACACTTCAGCGGCTGTTTTATTAAAAACTCTAACCTGAGTATTTGGATAATTTTCAATATTCTTAATAAACCATGTGTCATTTATACCATCCCCGTTTGGAGAAAAACCTTGAGCTACCTTAACTTGTTCTTCCTCAATACAGATATCACCAATACCATCGTTGTTTTTATCTTCTTGATTTGGATTATAAAATTCTGGACAATTGTCAACATCATCATTTATACCATCAAAATCATGATCGTTATTAAATATCTCGATTGTAAACGTTAGCTTTTGAGATCCTACTGAATTCGTTGCAGTAACTGTATAACTAACTGGCCCAGTTTCTACAGTTGGTTTCCCAGCAATTGAACCTGAAGGAGCATCAAAGCTCAGTCCTTTTGGCAATATTGGACTGATACTATATGTTGGTAACGGATCTGCTGTTACGGTAGGTGTTACTGATTTTATATCTTTATTTATTTCGAATCGTAAATTGCCTCCATAATTCAAATTCGTTGGTGCCATTGTAATTGGTCCTGTTATTGGTGCCGCTCCAAAAGCTAAATCATCAAAGTAATATGTCTTCTCTCCTGCTGTTGCACCTGTTACTCCAAAATTGAAGAAAATAGATGCTTTATCATATACAAA
>TARA_R110002110_G_scaffold245617_3_pt1 | contig 64232 bp, 58 predicted proteins | sample TARA_R110002110 | Tara Oceans TARA_R110002110 (sample SAMEA4397330) | marine metagenome | biome: Polar Biome; feature: [SRF] surface water layer (ENVO:00010504); material: water (ENVO:00002006), including particulate matter (ENVO:01000060) such as... | depth 5 m | reverse complement strand
CTTTGCCCGCACCCTGGGCACCCTGCTGGGCAACGGCGTATCCCTGCTGCAGGCGATCAATATTGCCCTGAGCACGGTGGAAAACTCCGTGGTCCGGGAGGCGCTGGCCATCCTGCCGCCGGCGGTCAAGGCGGGCCGCCGAATGTCGGATGCGCTGGCCGAGCCTGGCACCTTTACCCCCATGCTTATCCAGATGGTGCGGGTGGGGGAGGAGTCCGGGCGGCTGGATGAAATGATGCTGGAGCTGGCGCGCGTCTACGAACGTGATGTCGAGTCGGGCATCAAGCGCGGCTTGACCGTGCTGGAGCCCCTGCTGATCCTTGGCATGGGCGGGATGATCGCCGTGATTATCGTGTCCATTCTCATGGGCATCCTCTCGGTGAACGACCTGGCGATGTAACAACCAATGAATGGCAACGAGCTGTTGCAGGAGTAGGCAATGTCAAAATTTTCGCGTCGCCCCGGTCGCGGCTTTACCCTGGTCGAGTTGCTGGTCGTGCTGGCCATTCTGGCCATGCTCGCCGGCCTGGTCGGTCCGCAGGTGCTCAATCAGCTGGGCGGGGCCAAGTCGAAGACGGCCACGGTGCAGATTCGCGACCTGGAGCAGGCGCTGGAAATGTACAAGCTGGATGTCGGGCGCTTCCCCTCCACGGAAATGGGCCTGGAAGCCCTGGTGCGCCAGCCCGGTGGCGTCAAGGGCTGGAACGGTCCCTATCTGCGTGGCTCCAGCGTGCCAGAGGATCCCTGGGGCAACGGCTACCACTACCGCCAGCCAGGCCAGCACTCGGCCTACGACCTGGTTTCCTACGGCGCCGACGGGTCACCTGGCGGCACGGGTGAGGATGCCGATGTTACCAATTGGGAATGATCGCTGAGACGCCGCTGCTGGCGTCCGCACCGTCACGGCGGGGTGTGGCGGCGGTAACCTGCGGCCGCGGCTTTACCCTGATCGAATTGATGGTGGCGCTGGGCATTGCCGCGCTGCTGGCCGGTCTGGCGACGCCGATGGCGCTAAAAATGTATGCCACCATGCAGTATCGGGATGCCATCCGGGGTGTGACGGGTGCCGCCACATCGGCCCGCTACCAGGCAATCAACAGCGGCCGGGCACACGATCTGCTGGTGGCGCCGGACAGCCACCGCTACAGCGTGCAGCTGGCCGAATCCGGTCTGGATGAAGAGAGCGCATCGGTGCTGCCGGATGCATTGTCGGTACAGGTGGATGTCGCCCGGGATCTGGTCACCGAACGCGGTGTCGGTGTCATCCGCTTCTATCCCGATGGCACTTCCACCGGCGGCAGCATCACGGTCACTCGCGACAACGGTGCTGGCCAGCGGATCCGGGTGGATTGGCTGCTGGGGCGGGTCACTCACGAGCAGCCGGGATCCTCATGAGCAGGGTCTGCGATCGCGCCCAGAAAGGCTTCTCACTGATCGAAATGATCGTGGCGATGGTGATCCTGTCGCTGTCACTGGGGATGCTGTACCAGGCTGCGGCCGGCGCCACACGCAATGTGCGCATAGACGAGCGCTACAGCTATGCGGTGCTTCTGGCCCAATCCCTGCTGGCCGAGCACAGTGTGCTGGCGGCGTCCGGAGTCAGCGCCGGGGGCGACATCGAGGATTACCGCTGGCGTCTCGCCAGTACCCTGTTGCCTGGCGAGGAGGGCGCCGCACAGATTCCGCTGCATCAGTTGACGGCCACGATAGAGTGGAGCGATGGCCCCAGGACCCGGCAGGTCGTGCTGGTTACGGCGGTTCCCGAGGCCCCCGACGGTGCGTGAGCAGCGCGGGTTTACCCTGGTTGAAGTGGTGGTGGCGCTGACCGTGATGTCGCTGCTGGTGCTGGCGACCCTCACCGCCGTGCGCACCCTGGGGGATACCCACGCGCGGGTGGAGGCGACGACCCAGCGTCTGGATGAACTGCGCCTGGTGAGCCAGTTTTTGCGCAACAGCTTGCGCCAGGCGGTGCCGGTACGGACGCAGACCCGGCCCGGTGGCTATTTTCTCGGCGGCCGGGACGAGTTGAGCTGGATCGCGCCGCTGCAGGGCGTGCAGGGGGTTGCGGGCCTGCAGTACAAGCGCCTGTTTCTGGATGGCGAGACCCTGAAAATACAGTTTGTGCCGTACCATCCCGCGCTGGAGTCGCCGGACTGGGCGGCGGCGAAGGCACACCCGCTGCTGGACGAAGTCAGCGAGTTCACCCTGGCATTCCGGGGCAAGGCGCAGGAACCATGGCTTGAGCAATGGGACGAACAGGAGGCGCTGGTGCCGCAGGTGCTCAAGCTGCAACTGCGGGTGCGCGAGCGGTACTGGCCCGACCTTGTCGTTGCCCCCGATCTGTTCCAGGCAGCGTTCTAGCCATGCGGCCGGCGATGAATACCTTGGCGGCGCGTGGCCAGCGGGGCGTGGCCCTGGCCTTCCTGTTGTGGATGCTGGCGGGTTTGTCCCTGCTGGTGGCGGGTGTGGTGTCGCTGTCGCTGGGTGATGTCAGGGCCACCGGCCTGCAGCTGGACCAGGCCCGGGCCGAGGCCGCGGCCACCGGCGCGGCCCATCTGGCCTTGCGGGACATGCGTACCGCGCAGGCGCAGGGCGGAGCCAATGCTGGCGCTGTGTTTACCCGCCAGTATCGACTGGGAGAGGCTGCGGTCACGGTGCGCGCCCTGCCAATCGCGGGGTTTGTCGGCCTCAACCAGGCGCCCGCTGGACTGTTGCAGATTCTGTTCCAGTACGCGGGCGGTCTCGCCGCGGCTGATGCCGAGGCGCTTGCCCAGCGTGTAGTCGAACGGCGGAGTGTGCAGCCGGGGCTGGACCAAAACCGCGATGATGCAGATGGAAGTGAAGCACCGGCTCCGTTCATGGTGGTGGAAGACCTGCTGCGAGTTCCCGGAATGAGCCGCAGCGTGTATGATCGCGTCCGTCACGCGGTGCATGCCGACGCCGCAGGTGGCCCGGGGGTGGACCCGCTGGCGGCACAGGCGGCAGTACTGCAGGCCCTGGCCCAGGGCGACTCTGCGCTGGTTGATTTTGTCCTGGATCGGCGTCAGGATGACTCGCCGGTGGAGCTGGTACTGCCCGCGGGCTTCAATCAGGAGTTCATGGCCAGTGGCGGCAGCGGCGTGTATTCCTTGGAGATCGATGTGCGAATAACAGAGGGCAGGCTGCTGCGACAGCGCATCTGGGTGGACATGAGTGGGCGCAGCGGCGTTGCGCCCTGGCGCTTCACCCGGGTATTCCCGGTGGAAACAACCACCGTCCCTGTTGGCACGAGTCAGTAGAGCAGAATGCAAGCCGATTCCCAGCGCTGGTCCCTGTTTGGCCTCGACCTCGACCCCTGGATACAGGCCTGGCGAGCGGGTTGGCACGAACTGCTCTGGGGGCGCGCCGCCGGTATCCGGCAGCGCCTGGAAGCGCCGGTGGCACTGCGTGCGGCAGGTGATTCCAGCCCCCAGTATTTTGTCGCCGAGGAGCCGATGGCTGCCGCGCAGGCGCCAGACTTCGTGTTTGATGCCCGCTTGTTGCCCGCGGAACTGGTGCTCCTGCGGCAGATCGAATTGCCGGCGGCGGTGGAGGCGGAGCTCGCGAATGCCGTCATGCTGGAAGTGCAGGCGAGCAGTCCCTTTGTCCTTGATGATACCTGCTACGGCTGGGCACTGCGCCGGCGCGCGGGCGGTAAACTGCACATCACCCTCGCGATCACCGCCTATAGCGAGGCGATGGCCTGCCTGCACGCCCAGGGTGTGACTGCGGACAGCAAGGAGCAGCTGCCGGAAGTCTGGTGCCTGGACGAAGACCAGCGCCCGGTGGTTCTGCAGGGTTTTGGCGAGCGTCGACGGGCGGGCAACTATCGCCAGCGTCTGGCGTTGCTGGGTGGCCTGCTGGCCATGCTGCTGTTGCTGTTGTTTGCCCTGCTCGCCGTGCCCGGGCTGGTTCGCAGCATGCAGGCCGACAACATGGAGCATCACCTGGCCGTGGCGGAGCGCAACGCGGTCGAGGCTGTGCAGCTGCGGGAGCAACTGGCGCTGGACAATGAGCGCGCCCGCGCGGTGCAGGGCCTGATTGATGACCAGCTCGACAGCCATTCCCTGCTGGATCGCCTCGCTGCGCAGACACCCGACAGCGTCTATTTCGAACAGTTGATCATCGAGGGCCAGCAAATTCGCATCCGTGGCTGGGCGGTCAATGCCGCCCGCTTCCTGCAGACCCTGACCGAGGATCCGTTTTACGCCGAGGTCAGCGCGCCCGGTGGTATCCGCCGCCACAGCCGCACCAACCTTGAACAGTTTACACTGCAGCTGCGTGTTGCCGAAGCGAACCCGGACTGATGAACAGGATCCTGCACACGGTGACCGCACTGCCCGCGCACGCAAGGTTTGTTGCCGGCGTGTTGCTGGCCTTTTTAGTCGTGCTGCTGTTGCTGGCGGCTGGCAGGATGCTGTCCTGGTACGCCGATGGCAGCCAGCGCCTGCAGTATGCGGAACCGCGTATTGCGCGCCTGCTCGGTTTTGCCGACAGTGTCGAAACCCTGCGCGAGAGTAGCGAGCATATTGGCCAGCGCCTGGAGGCCCTGGCCTTTCCCGCGACCATGGACCTGGCGTCCACGGGTGCCAACGCCCAGCAGCAGGTTCGCCGGTTGGCCGAAGCGGCAGGCCTGGCGGTAACCGGCAGCCAGGTGTTGGGGCCCACGGCACACGAGGGGTTTCAGGAAATCCGCATTGATGTGACCGCCAGCGGCACCATGGAGGATGTGGAGCAGGTGCTGTTGGGCCTGCGGGAGGCGCGGCCATTGATCCTGGTGCGCAGCGTTGAAGTGACCCCGGCCCTGAACCGGCGCCAGCCGACGGCACAGAACATTGCCGTGTCACTGCGTGTCAGTGTGTTGAAACTGCAATGATGGTGTTGCCACCTGCCATGCGCTCCGGGCTTCTGCGTCAGCTGTTGCTGCTGACGGGCCTGATGCTCGTCGTTGTCGTCCTGCTTGCCCTGCTGGGCGTTATCCTGGTGATGGTCAGGCAGCCGCCAGCGGCGATTCCCCCGGCACCTTCCACGCTGACCGCGGTATCGATAGAATTGCCGTCTCTGCCCCTGTCGGAGGACGCCGGTGAAATGCTGCGGCGGCCGCTGTTCTGGAACACCCGGCGGCCGGAGCCTGATGCCGTTCCCGTGGAGGAACCGGAGCCGGTGCTGGGGCCGGATGTCCTCGACAAGGTCCGCCTGCTGGGCGTATTTGCCGCCGGCGACAGCGCCGGCGTGATCATCAATGTGGCCGGCCAGAGGCAACGCCTCATGGTCGGGGAAGAACTGCAGCAGTGGACATTGCAGGAGCTTTCAGCTGCAGGGGCAAAGTTTGTGGACACTGATGACGCCTCTGTCGAGCGCACCCTGCCGCTGGAACATGCGGCGGTGAAGCCTGAGCGTGCCTCCGCCGGGCGAACGCAGGAGGCAGCCAAAGCGGCTGACTCCCGAGAATGAATCATCAAGGCGGTCGAAAAATGAACAAACAGTTATTGCCGGTCATTCTGCTGCTGTCGGGTTTGACGGCCTGCAGCACGATGGCGCCGCAGAACAACCAGCCCGTGCGCGGTTCCGCAACCGCAGGGGAGGCGGCTCCGGTCGAGCCGGCCCCCCCGGTGGCAGCCAACGAGCTGGCCGAAGCAGAGCCGGAAGCCGTGGTCTATGAGGGCAATGACCGTGTAATCCGGATTCCGCCGGCGCGCCCGCCCGTGCGCCTGGATGGCGAGGCGGTCAGCCTGAATTTCGAGCAGGCGCCCGTCACCGAGGTGGTGCACTCCATGCTGGGTGACATTCTCGGGCTGGACTATGTGATCGAGCACCCGCTGAAGGGCGAGATCACCCTGCGTACCCGCACCCCGGTACCCCGGGACCAGCTGCTGGCGATTCTGGAGTCGCTGCTGCAGGCCAATGGCATCACCATGGTGCGCGACCCCAATGATCGCTACTTTGTCAGTGGTTCGAACAACCTGCCGAGCCTGATGCCGGCCTTTGGCAGTGCGGATTCTGCCGGCGCCGGCTTTCGCAACGTCATTGTGCCGCTCAGTTACATCAGTGCCACGGGCATGGCCGAGATCCTGGCGCCGGTAGCGCCGGACTCCGCCTTTGTCCGTGTCGACAACACCCGCAACCTGCTGGTCCTGGCGGGTACACGCAACCAGATTGAGGGCTGGCTGGACATCGTCGCCACCTTCGATGTCGACCAGCTGCAGGGCATGTCGGTGGGTATTTTCCCGCTCAAGCACAGTACGGTGGAAGATATCAATGCCGCGCTGGCCCACCTGCTGGGCGGTGATGGCGCCGACGGCGGCGCCGGCAACCTGGCGCAGGTGGTGCGGGTGATGCCGCTGGAGCGCCTGAACAGCATCCTGGTAGTCACCCCGCGCGCCCACTATATCGATCAGATCCGCACCTGGATCGGCCGCCTGGATCAGTCACAGGATGCCGATGGGGAACCGTCCCTGTACGTGTTCAATGTCCAGAATGGCTCCGCTACGCACCTGGCCGGGATGCTCAGCAGTATTTTCGGTGGTGGCGGGGGCGGTGGCAGCAAGCGCAGTGGCAGTGATAGCGGCGTGGCACCCGGCCTGGACTCCATGAGCATCGGCAGCGGCTCGGGCGGTGGCGGCGGCTCGGGCAACTTCAACGCTCCCGACACCGGCGGCAGTACCCCCACGGGCGGCAGTTTCGATCTCGGGGACAATGTGCGCATCGTCGCCGATGAGTACAACAACGCCCTGCTGGTCTACGCGCCCCGGCGCGAGTACCTCAAGGTGGAGTCGGCCCTGCGGCAACTGGATGTGATCGCCAACCAGGTGTTGATTGAGGCCAGTATCCTGGAAGTGACCCTGTCCGACGACCTCGAGTACGGGGTGGAGTGGTTTCTGCAGAACAGCCTGGGTGATGGGCGCACGGGCAATGCCCTGCTCGCGCTTGGGGACAGTTCGAATCTCGGCGGCCGGGTGCCGGGCTTCTCCTATACCATTGCCAACCAGGCCGGCACGATTCGCGGCGTGATCAATGCGCTGGCGGAGAAGACGCTGGTCAACGTTCTTTCCGCGCCATCGGTCATGGTGCTGGACAACCACACCGCCGCCATTCACGTCGGCGACCAGCAACCGGTACGATCGGCGCAGACCATTACCGATGGCGGCACCTCGACCACCTCGATCCAGTACGTCGACACCGGGGTCAAGCTGGAGGTGACTCCCTCGGTGAACGCCGGTGGCCTGGTGACCATGGATATCCAGCAGTCAGTGACCGATGTCGGCCCGGTGGATACCGCGACCGACCAGCGCAGCTTCCTGGAGCGGAATGTCAGCAGCCGGGTGGCAATCCGCTCCGGTGAGTCGGTGGTGCTGGGGGGCTTGATCCGCGACAACCAGAGCAGCGGCAAGCTGGGCCTGCCCTTCCTGCACAGCATTCCGATCATCGGCAACCTGTTCGGGCGCACCTCCATAGCAGCCAACCGCACTGAGCTGCTGGTCTTCATTACCCCCCGGGTGCTGCGCGGCGAACAGGACCTGCGCGACATTACCATCGAGATGCGCTCCCGGATGAAGGGGCTGCACTATTTTGATGACCTGCCGCACGGCGCCGATACCGGTGCCGCGGCCGGGTCTGCGGGTCGCACCGGGAACGCGCCCGCGGTGCCCGCCGAAGAGTAGCCTTGCCCCGGGCTGGTGTGCCCGGGGCCATTCAATATTTGCAAGGAGCCATTATATGGAAGGAAACGCTGTTCGCCCGGGGCCAGTATCGCCGGGGCGCACCTCAAGGTCGGCAAGGCGCACTGCCCTGGTGGCCACCTGTGCGCTGTTGGCCGCCTGCGCGGGCATGGACACCCCGAAGACACCGGAAGAGATAGTCGCCCAACGCGCCCAGGCCCGCCTGGATCTGCTACTGGCGGGCAACTTCGAGAAGTCCATGAACTACACGACGCCGGCCTACCGCACAGGTCGCGGTATAACAAGTTATACCCGGCGCCATGCCGGCACCAGTTCCTGGAATAAAGCGGAGGTCTCAAGCGTTACCTGTGAGAGTGATCGCTGTGAAGTTGCGATAGAGGTAACTTACCAGACTTTCGGTTCCGGTTTTGAGAACACGCGTTCCAGGGAAGAGCGCTGGATCAGGGTCGACGGAAGCTGGTATGTCTACCTCAAGTAGTACTTGACAGCTTGGAGCTTATTTAGTGATTTTTAACAAAAAATCACGGCTTTAAAGCCACTTTTGAGAGGAAAAGCTGTTGTTGGGCATGGATGCCTATGCTAACCTCCTTTCTACCGGTCGGGGGTACACCCTGGGCCAGGTGGTGGTCACCATAGGGTGTATGCCCAAAAAGCGCGTCGAAGTGGTTCGCCTCTCCGGCACGCGAATAAACAATTGTTTAAATAGAACGTTCTATATCCATCAAGGAGAGACACATGAAAAAGAACATTATTTCTGCAGCGGTAGCAGCGACCCTTCTGGGCGCGAGTGCTGCCAATGCCGTGTTCGTAAACTCTGAGGGCCACGGTCAGGCGCTCATCTATCCCTTCTACACCGTCGAAGGCGGCCACGATACCTACATCAACCTGGTCAACACCACCGACCAAGCCAAGGCTGTGAAGGTTCGTTTCGTCGAGGCCATGAACAGCCAGGAAGTGCTCGACTTTAACCTGTACCTGTCTCCGCAGGATCATTGGTCTGCTGTGGTATTTGCAGACGGTTCCGGCGCGTCCATCCGCACCGCTGACACGTCCTGCACCGTGCCCGGCACCCTGTCTGCCAAAGTAGAGGGTGTCCCCGGCACCGTGGTACCGTTCCGTAACTTCACTTACCAGACAGATGGCCCGGAATTCCGGGGTGTTGATCGTACCCGTGAAGGTTATGTAGAAATCATCGAAATGGGTGTGTTGGATCTGGCGACCGATGAAGCAGCTGCTACCCACGTAAGTGGTGTTCCTTTCGATTGCAGCACATTGGTTGGTCACTGGTCCGCCGGTGGCAAGTGGACTGCTGACCGTAATCAGGACATGAGCGTCCCGAGTGGTGGTCTGTACGGCTACGGCGTTCTGATCAACGTGGACGAAGGCACCAACGCCACCTACAGTGCCGTTGCGCTAGACGACTTCGTTAGCACCAACCTTGATCCGGGTTCCGTTCCGATTCACTTCGCGCCGGGTACCGTTGATCCTGGTCTGGTTGACGCGACTCCCGTTGCCCAGGTACTGGATTCATCCGCCGGTTTCACGACTGTGACCTCCAGTTTTGCTGAAGGCATTGATGCTGTCAGCGCCGTCCTCATGCACAGCGCCATCATGAACGACTACGTACTTGAGCCGACCATCAATGCGGGTACTGACTGGGTCGTAACCTTCCCGACCAAGAAGAACTACGTCAATGGTGTAGTTGATGCCATTCCCCCCTTCACCGAAGAGTGGGATCCGCTCACCGCTACCGCCTGCGAAGCAATGGCGATCACTTACTACGACAGGGAAGAGCGTACCATTACCCCCGACCCGCTGGACTTCTCTCCGGCACCTCCGGGACCTGCTGCGTTCGCCCTGTGCCGTGAAGCCAACGTGCTGACCTTCAACGACAGCAACGTCCTGACTGGCTCCAGCCGTGTAAACCAGAACCTCAACGTTGACTACAACAACGGCTGGCTGGAACTGGGCTTCACTGGAGCTGGTCGTACCTTGACGTCAGATGAAGGTGACACCTACAACGGTCTGCCCACTGTTGGTTTCGCCGTGCAGAAGTATGTCAATGGCACGCTGCCGGGTGGCGTCTTGTCCAACTACGCAGGCCTGGTTGAGCACAAGAACCGTCGTCTGATCACCACCAGCTGAGGTAAGAGAGTTCTGGCTGCCTTGGCAGAACAGTGCTCATTGTTAGGAAAAAGCGCGGCTTCGGTCGCGCTTTTTTTTTCAGGAATACAAGTGTCCGGGGAAAAATCTGGACTTTTCCGCACTTTTCCCCGGGATTGCCCTTGTTCCAGGGGAAATGCAGGAACTAAAATAGTGGCACTTTCTGAACACGGAAGTAGGAATCGCTGCCCCGAGTGGGGTTTTGTCGATCTGGGGGATGGCCTTTCAGACGGCACTCAGAAACGTGAGGTAGAAATATGCGCAAGTTAATTTTATGTATGATCATGGTCCTGGGGTGGCTGACTACCTCCATGGCTCATGCTGTCACGGTGACCTTCAACGGTACTCCCTATTCCGTGGATTCCTTTACCATAACCTATGATAACGGCGGAGCCGAGATTGTTACTAATGGGGACGGCAGCGGCGGGCCAACCTCTCCACCTACAGACCCAGAGGAACCGCCACCGCTACCGCCGCCGCCACCGCCACCGCCACCACCACCGCCCTCAGGAACCGGCAGTTGCGTTGAGTCAGCATCTCAGGTGTGTGCTGGCACCATTGACTGGGCTTCGCCGGGCGGTCGCTTACGGACTGCGGTACCGGGTACTACCACAACGGTGTCTTGGGTGTTTACGACTACAGGGAACCCGTCCTATTCGGGTGACATCAATGTTTCCGAAACGACCGGATTCGAGATGGTCAATCGCCGTATGTGGATTTCCACCGAACCGGGCGGTCTGGCGCTCCCTTCATCCCGGTGCAGCACAGAAGGAGTTAGTGGGCGCAAGATCAATTGGGCCCAGCAGGCCAATTTCCTGCGCTGTTCCCTGCAGCCCAATAGCACTTACTTCCTCAACGTAAAAAATCTCAGTGGTTGTTCCTCGGCCCAGAGTTGCGGCCTGTATCGCAACATCGGCACCAGCGGTAACCCCTGAGGTCGCCCGATAAATTTCCCGGCGTCGGAAACGACGCCGGGTTTTTTTTGTCTTATCTGCACAGTGAGTCATTGCTGTCCAAGGATTTATTTAAACAAGAGTTCTGATTATGTTGCGAGTGATTGTTCTTGCCGTGCTTTGCTGTGGCAGTGCGGGCCTGGTCCAGGCGGAGGAAACATCGGGTATTGCCCTCAAACGCGGGCAGATAGAAATCAGCGCGGATGACCTGCGCTACTACGCAAAGGACAGAGTGCCCCCGGCGCGTCGCGACGAGTTTTTCCGGCGCGATGAAGCTGTCACGCAACTGGCGGACAGTCTGGTTTCGATTCGCGCATTGGCGGCGGAAGCGGTGGAATCCGGGGTGGTGGACACGGACCTTATCGAGTGGCAGCTGGCCCTGCATCGTGAACGCCTGATGATGGAGCAGTACCTGGATGCTCTGGTGGCCAGCCAGACTGCGAGTATCGACTGGGAATCCACAGCACAAGATGTCTACACGGCCGAAGCAGACGCGTTCCAGCAGCCCGAGCGCGTGCGCGCAGCGCACATCCTGATAAAGACCGAGGAACGCACCGAGGAAGAGGCGCTTGCGCTGGCGGAAGAAGTCCTGCAGAAGCTCAAGTCTGGCGAGGACTTCAAGATGCTGGCCCTGAAGTACTCCGAGGACCCGTCGGCGAAAACCAACCTCGGTTCCGTGGGGGTCTTCGCCCGCGGGCAGATGGTGCCGGAGTTCGAGCAGGCTGCTTTTGCCCTGCGCAAATCTGGCGAGTTGGCAGGCCCGGTAAAAACAGAGTTTGGCTACCACATCATAAAGCTGGATGAGTACCTACCCGCACGGAAGCAGTCATTTGACGAAGTGAAGGCGGAGATCATCAGCAAACTGCAGTCGGAGATTCCCGCCAATATTCGTCAGAACAAGCTGATCGAGATACGCTCGGCTGAACCAGTGGAATTTGATGAAGATGTGATGCAGGATTTGCTGCAGGAATTCCGGAAGGATAGCGCCAACTAGAATCAGGTCCAGAGCGAAGGCTCGGCACAGGTGCAATGATGGCTGGAGGTGATTCTTTCGAAGCCGCAGTCGTCGTTGTGCAGGCTGCGGATAGCGAGAATATCATCCTGTCAGTGCCCAGCCGGGTGCTGTTGTATCAGTTTGTGTCAGAGCCGTTGCCCGGTGGTGTCTCCTGCAGGATGGTCGCGGAGACACCGGATACAGTAAGCTTTGAGGTAGAAGCTGCCTGTGGTGGACTGGAGGGCGGGTTTCGCCTGCATGCGCTGAACCGCTTCCTGGCGCGAGAGCTGGTGCGCTTGCGGCCACAGGCTGTATTGCTGCGGGGCCTTGAGGGCTGCGTGCTGGATCTCGTTCGGGTAGCCAGCTTCTTTCGGGTGCCCGTCCTGCTGGAGGTGAAAGGGAAGTGGGATATAGAGCCCTCACCCTGGCTGTTGGACTGCATGGGTCGGGTAACCGCTCTGGTGCATCAGGAATCGCTGCCCCCGGCCATGGCGCAAATGGCGCCGCAGGCTCGTCAGCTTCAACACGGCGATCTCAATACAGTGCTTCAGGAATGGCGCGCAAGCGCCGCTGCACGCACCGACGTGTCCTTCGATTATTCCCTTTACGAATTTCTGCTGCGGGACCCGCCTCTGTTGATGCGGATGCAGGCGCCTCATGCCCAGCTGTTCCCCGGCTGCCGCCGGGTACTGGACATCGGCTGTGGTGCGGGCCTGTTCCTGCAGTTGCTCGGAGAGGCCGGCATCCCTGCCACGGGTGTCGAGCGCAATCCGGTGATTGCCGAGTACGGTCGCGGCATGGGCCTGGATATCATTACTGCCGATGCGCTGGAGTTTCTTGAGGGGGAGGATGCCCGCTTTGACGGTATTTATTGCTCACACTTTGTCGAGCACCTTCCCGTCGATGGGGTGGAACGCCTGCTACGGGGAATTGCCGGGGCGCTGCTGCCAGGCGGCGTAGCGGTGCTGGTCTTTCCCGATCCCGAGTCGATCCGCTCGCAATTGTTGGGGTTCTGGCGCGACCCGGAACACGTGCGCTTTTACCACCCTGAACTGGTTGAGACTCTGGCCATGTTGTTCGGGCTGGAGCTGGAGTGGAGTAGTTACGATGCGCAGCCCCACGAGGTGGGGCCGTTTGCGCTGGAGCCGCAGGCGCTGCCCGGTGCAGGGGCGCAGCCGCTAGCGCCGGCCGCGTCATCGGTAGCGGTGCAGGGCTGGTGGTCCCGGGCAATGACGAGTCTGGGTCTTGTGCCCCGGTCGCGGGTGGCGGCACTGGAGGGGCGCCTGGCGGACATGGAGAGCCTGCTGACCCGTGTCATGCAGGACAACAGCCAGGCTGTGGCAGCACTGGATGAACGCACGCGGCAGCTGTGGGCGGTCAACCGCACCTGGGCCTGGCAGGATAACGCGGTACTGAAATTGCGCAAGCGTCCGTTGCCCGAGGCTGAAAACCCATGACCCGCGAAGGTGCGCTGGTGCCAGGTCCCGTGGCTGTGGTTATCCCGGTGTACCGCGATCTCGTCGCCACCCAGCGTTGCCTGGCGTCGGTACTGGCCCACACCAGTACGGAGCAGGCCCGTATCATCCTGATTGACGACGCCTCGCCGGAACCGGAGTTGGCGGCCTGGTGTGATGAGCAGGCCGCGACGGATCGTGTGGAACTGCTGCGCAATGGCAGCAACCTGGGCTTCGTGGCGTCCGTCAATCGCGGCATGCGCCACGCTGCGGATGCCGATGTGGTGTTGCTCAACAGCGACACGGAAGTGCCACCCGGCTGGCTGCCGCGCTTGCAGCGCTGTGCGGCGGGTAACGGTCGCGTCGCCACGGTCACTCCCTTTTCCAACAATGCGACCATCTGCTCCTATCCCCTGTTCTGCCAGTCATCCGGCTTGCCCGAGGGGCTGACCCTGGGGCAGCTGGACGCCCTGTTCGCGCGAGCCAATCCGGAGCAGAGTTGCGAACTGCCGACAGCGGTGGGCTTTTGCGTCTACATTCCGCGGGCGGCCCTGGATGCCCTGGGACTGTTTGACGAGGAGGCCTTCGGGCGCGGCTACGGCGAGGAGAATGATTTCTCCCGCCGTGCCGCGGCGGCGGGCTGGAGCAATCTGCTTTGCGCGGACCTGTTTGTCTACCATCAGGGGGGGGCCAGTTTCGGCGACGACAGCCGCGAGCTGATGGCTGCGGGCAATACACAGCTATTGGCACGCTTCCCCGACTACGCGGACACCATAGCGGGGTTTGTGGCGGAGGATCCCCTGCGCGAGTTTCGCCAGCGCGTTGATGAGTTGAGGCTGGCACTGCCGGGTCAGGCCGCTTTGCTGGGCGCGGAGTGGCGGCTGGAGCGCGAACGCCTGCAGACCCAGGCCGTGCAGCGCCACGAGCTGGAGCTGCTGTGCCGCAACCTCGGCGTGGAGATTGAGCAGTTGCGTCAGGGGATCGGCCAGCTGGAGCAGCGTTGCCGCGACTACGAGCAGCGCTGCGAGCATTACGATGCCCGCTGCCTGGAATACCAGCAATATCTGGATGAAGCCCGACAGCAGGCGGCGCTCACGGATGCGGCACTGACACGGTTACAGGACGACTATCGCGACAGCCTGCAGGCGCGGGAGCAGCTGGCGGCAGACCTGGCTCAGGCCAATGACACCCTGCAACAGATCTACAACAGCCGCGTCTGGCGCTACAGCAGCTGGCTGCGGCAATGGTTCGGGAGCAAGGGATAGGGGAGGAGGCAGCAGGCTGCTGCCTACCACCCGGGCCGGGCGATGCGATAATGCCGGGTTCAGTTACCGGCGGACTCTGCTGCGGCGCACGACCAGGGTCATCAGCCCGCCCAGCAGCAGCAATGACCACCAGGTGGATGACGGTACTGCGTTGGTCTCAAGCGAGGGGCGCAGGGCCACGCCGGCCAGGTATACCCCACCGGTGAGGATATTCAGGTTGCCCGGGTCCACCACCGCGATGGTGAGTTCGCCGCTGGCGTCGGCCCGGCCGGTCACCGCATAGTTGGCAAGATTGACGCCGGATGCCCCCACCTGGCCGTTGACCACGAGCTCCCGGTGCGCGCCGACCTGCAGGAAGCTTGCGCCCCCGCTGATGCTCACCGTCTGCTCGAATGCCGGGCCCGGGTCTCCGAGGATGTCCCTCGCACCAAAAACCCAGATATCGTAGCGGGCGTTGGGCTCCAGACCGGTAAAGGACAGGTCCACCCGGTCCTCGAAGGTAAATACGGAGCCGCTGAGATTGGCGAGGCTGGTGCTGTGCGCCGGTATTGTGGGCGCCAGGAGACTGACGTTAAAATTGTCGATGCCGACGCCGGATACGCTGATGCCGATGGGGGTCGGGTTGCCGGCTTCATCGACCAGGCCGGGGAATGTGCCGGCGCCCGTGATCAGGTTCCAGTTGCCCGGTGTCGGTGATGCCGGCGGGCCAAAATCAACCCCGACAATGTTGGCGCTGGCCTGCATGCCAAAACCGGCAACAAACAGCAGGCACGACGCGCGCAAGAGGCGTTTCAGTCCACGGTTCATGTTGCCCTCGGCCCACGTATGATTAAGACCGGCAATTATCCCGCGAAGCGTCACTGGAAACAAGAGCCGCGGGATCGCTCGATCAGTGCCCGCCGCGTACAGAGGTGGTAAACTGCCGCTCCTCCGCGCGTTCAAGCCGTACAGTCGCACCTGATTATCGCCAATCGGGGGTGCCCGGAAAGGATAATTGGGAAGCAATGACTTCGAGTGTTCACGTATTCACCAGCATCACCGCCAACTACCTGCCCAAGGCGCGTGTGCTCGCGGGCTCGCTCAAGGCGGTAGCGCCGGCGGCGAGCTTCCATCTGCTGCTCTCCGACGACCTGCCGGCGGGTTTCGACCTGGCTGAGGAACCATTTGATTCGGTGATCACTGCGGAACAGCTGCCGCTGGCCAACAAATCCGGCTGGTTTTTCTCGCACACCGTGGTGGAGCTCTGCACCGCGGTCAAGGGCCTGGGCTTCGAGTACATTTTCGACCATTTCGGTGCCGACAAGGTGTTCTTCTTCGACCCGGACATGGTCATCTTCGATCGCTTCGATGAACTGGTGGCGGCCCTGGACAACTGCAGCATCCTCCTCACCCCGCACCAGACGGAGCCCGAGACCGAGGACGAGGCGATCATGGACAATGAGATGGCCAGTCTCATTTTCGGCGTGTTCAACCTGGGCTTTCTCGGCGTCCGCAATGACGCGGAGGGGCGCCGCTTTTCTGCCTGGTGGCGCGATCGGCTGCTGCGCTATTGTCACGACGACCGGCCGCGGGGCCTGTTTACCGACCAGAAGTGGGTCAACCTGGCGCCCTGTTTTTTCGACCGCATTCGCGTCCTGCGTTCACCCGCATTCAATGTCGCCACCTGGAACATCAGCCAGCGCCGCGCCTCCGGCTCCATCGCCGGGGGCATCACGATCAATGGCGAACCGCTGGGCTTCTACCACTTCTCCGGCTTCGACAGCGGTGCCCAGGAGATCATGCTGCACAAGTACGGCGCCGACAGTCCGGTGCTGTTTGACTTGCGCAACTGGTACCTGGACGCCTGCGAGCAGCAGGGACAGGCCGCTCTCGGCACCCTGCCTTCGCGCTATGCGCACTACGCCGATGGTACTCCCATCACCCTGCCGGAGCGGGTGCTGTACCGGCAGCGGGCTGACCTGCAGGCTGCATTCCCGGACCCTTTTGCCAGCGACAGCGAGGGTGGTTACAGGGCCTGGTATCTGGCCAATGCGCCGGCGCTGACAGAGGCCGACAGCACGGTCAGGCTGGATCCCGCGGGCCCGCTGGCGGACCTGCTCAACGATATCGGCTATTGTTTCGCTGCACGCTCGGCGCTGGTGGCAAATCCACTGAAGCGGGCGCTGTTGCGCGTTGCGGAATGGCTGCTGCGGGCTGTGGCGCGGGTAGCTGGCTGATGCAGGTACTGATCGTGCAGATGGGCAAGGTGGCCTCGACCGCCATCGCCGAAGCCTTGCGGCGTGACGACATCGAGGTGCTGCAGGCGCATATCGCCTCGCCGGAACGGCTGCAGGAGCAACTCAGGACCATGACGGGTCCGGTAGTTTCCGACGAGGTCGCCAACCGCATGTACCAGGACTACCTGCAGGAGCTGCGGGTGACGTTCCTGCTGGCTCGGCAGCGGGTGGCTGGCGCTGGCAGCGGGCAGCCAACCCGGATCATTTCCCTGACCCGGGACCCCCTGAGCTGGTACTGGTCCCATTTCGCCCAGAACTATGATCACTACCAGACGCTGCTGCAGAAGTTTTTCCGCTTTCACTATCCGCAGCAAGCCGGCTTTGATCCCGGTGCGGTATTTGCCGAGGTCCAGGACAGGATGTTCTCGGTACTGGAGCAGACGACTGCGCCGCTGGACGAGGCCGACGCCCTGATGCAGTTGATGGCGGAAGCCGATGCGCTGGACCCGACGGGCGTGGTCTTCAGCCAGTTGAACCGCTTTCTGGTGCCTTTGCGCTGGTTTGATGAGGATTTCCTGCCCGGCACCGGGCTCGATGTCTATGACTTCAGCTTCGACCGCGAAGCGGGCACCACGCTCATCGAGTCCGGCGGTTTCTCCCTGCTGCTGTTGCGCTATGAGAATCTGCCGGAACTGGCGCCCGGGATTGCCGGGTTTGTCGGCATTGAAGAACTCAGGCTGGAACGGGCCAACATCAGCGAGGACAAGCATATACCCTTCAGTATCAAGACGATGCAGAGACAGGGTCAGTCCATGATTCCGGCGCCGCTGGCAGAACGAATCTACGCGACCCGGTACGCCAGGCACTTTGGCTACAGTTTCGATGCATCCTGGCGCAGCCTGGAACAGACGGCAGCTGACACTGTGGAAGGCCCAGCGGGGACGCCGGCGCTGGATGATGTCGCGGCCAGGTAACAGCATGAACCCCCTGCCGCTCTGCGTGGTCGCCTTTAGCGGGGAAGCGCAGGAGCTGGCGCGGGCGCTGGAGGTCTTGCCCCGGGGGCCGCAGTGGCAAGCCACGGTCCTCTGCAGCGCCGACCCCGAGCTGGAGCAGCTGGCGGCCGCGGCGGGGGTGCGCTGTCTGCCATCCCTGCCGGCTGCCAACAGTCCGGAGCGCTACTGGTGTCTGGTCAGCAGTGCCCTGCGCGGTACTGTTGAACGCTGCATCGTGTTGCGGGCGGGCAGTGTGCCCGCCAGTGGCTGGTATCGGCGCTTCCCGGCGCGGGAAGCCGATCTGGCCGCCGTGTTTCCGCTTGCGGTCAGGCACCCGCAAACCGCGGTGTTTGCCAGCCCCGGGCACAGCCCTTCACTCTCGGCCGAGGATATCGATCGCTGGCTGAATGTGTATGCGCCGGGCGCGACCTTCGACATCCCGTTCTTCGCCGGTGAATCGGCGCTGATTGAGGTCGAGCGACTGGCTGCTGCCACCGCGGACGATGACACTGCGCTGGCGGAGCGTGTGCGTGAATACGGCGGGCTGATCCTGGCCACGGACAATGTATTTGTCGATGACCGGGAGGGATCACCGCAGTCGCTGCCCGCAACGACGTTCCCCGCCTGGCAGACGGCGATAACCCGGCGCCATCCGCTGACCGGCCTGCGCCACGCCCTCACCGAACTCTCCTCCCGCGGCGAAGTGCCCCCGGCGACGGTGCCACAGGTTCAGTCCGCAAGGCTGCATATCAGTCACAGCTGGGGCGGCGGCCTGGGGCGCTGGGTCGAGGATTTTGTCGCCGCTGATACCGGGCACCGCAGTTTCGTGTTGCGCCCCATTGGCGATCTGACCGCTTTCGGCCAGACCCTCGCCCTGTACAGTGAGCGCAACCTGACCGTCCCGATCCGCACCTGGACCCTGGCCGAGCCCATCCTCTCCACCGCCATCGCCCACCACGAGTATCGCCAGCTCGTCGCCAGTGTCCTGGATGAGTTCGCGATTGAATCCGTGATCGTGTCATCCCTGATCGGGCACGCGCTCGACATCCTCCGGCTGCAGCTGCCGGTGATCGTGGTGTGCCACGATTTCTATCCCTTCTGTCCGCCGATCCTGGCCACCTGGGAGACACCCTGCTCGCAGTGCGACGCCGCGCGCTTGCGGGACTGCCTGCAGAACAACCCCGGGCATCGCTTCTTCCAGTACGAACAGGCCCCGCACTGGCTGGCCTTGCGCGCTGCCTTCACCCGCACGGTGGTGCAGAGGAACATTGCCCTGGTCGCGCCCAGCGCCTCGGTCGCGGCGCGCATGCACAGCCTTGTCCCGGAGTTGCGCGAGGAGGCGATCGAGGTGATTGCCCACGGGCTGCCACAGTCGGTGCTCGAGAGCCTGGCGCCGGTTGCGCCGGCACCAGCTCCGCAGCGGAAATTGCGTATCGTGGTACTCGGCAGTCTCGAGGTCCACAAGGGCGCCAGTCTGCTGCAGGCAGTCATCGAGCCCCTGGCGCAATGTGCCACGTTGGTGCTGGTGGGTAGCGGCGAAGGCGGCAGCGCCTTTGCCGGCATGTCCCATGTGGAGATCCGCGGCGGTTACGCGCGCGAGGAGCTGGGCGCGCTGCTGGCGGCGGCGCGGCCGGATATAGGCCTGCTGATGTCGGTCGTGCCGGAGACTTTCAGCTATACCCTGAGTGAATTGCACGCTGCCGGTGTACCGGTCGCTGCCACCGCTGTGGGCGCCTTTGCCGACAGGATCCGTCACGGTGACAACGGCTGGCTGTATGAGCCCGATGCGGACGCACTGCTGGAACTGCTGCGGTCGCTGGCGGGGAACCCGGCCGAGATCGTGCGCGTGCGGGCGACGGTAGCGGCCGCGAGGCCGCGCACCGCCGCCGAGATGGTTGCCGACTATGACCGGCTGCTGTCGCCAGCAGACGGGTTCCTGCCGCGGCCCCTGGACCCTGACGCCGCGCAGGCGGGAACCGGCAGTCCCAATATCAACATCAATCCCGAAGCCCCGTTTCCCGATGTGTTTCGCGAATTCTGGGACTATGCGCGGAGGAAAGTGCATAACACCGAGAAACTGCCTCGCGGGGTAACCCGCCTGCTGCTGTGGCTGATGAAGGTACTGTACCGATGAGGAATGTCGTTGTGCTGGGCATGCACCGCTCGGGCACGTCAATGGTCGCCCATCAGTTGCATGCCTTTGGCCTGGAGGCGGGCTCCGAAGCGGAGTTGCTGGCGCCGCGGGAGGACAATCCCGCGGGCTTCTGGGAGCGACGGGATGTAGTCGCACTGAATGACGAGATTCTCGGCGCCGCAGGTGGGTCCTGGTTCATGCCGCCGGCCAGGGAGCAACTGGCGCCCGCGGACTATCGCGAGCAGATAGCCGGGATTGTTGCCACTCTGCCGAAGGCTGGCTGGCTGTTGAAGGATCCGCGCCTGCTGCTGACCTGGCCTGCCTGGCAGCCGCAGCTGCAGGGAGCGCTGCGGGTGCTTGTCTATCGCGGCCCCTGTGCGGTGGCGGTATCTCTCCACCGGCGCAATGGCTTTCCCCTCGCGCTGGGCCTGGCACTGTGGGAGTACTACAACCGGCTGGCGCTGGGCCTGGTCGCCGGGTCCGATATGGTGGCTTTGAGCTACGAGACCTTCGTCCGGGATCCCGATGCGGAGACCGAAAGGCTGTTCGAGCAACTCGTGCAGCGGGGTGCCAGTGGCTTGTCCCGGCCCGGTCGCAGTGTGTTCGAACCCGGGCTGGAGCGCAGCGGATCAGCCGCCGCTGCCCTGGCCCGGGCCCGGGCCCTGCTGACCCCGGCACAAGAGGCACTGGACGAGACCCTGGTCGCTGTTTGCGCCAAGTCCGGCCCGGCGCCCAATCCCATGCCGGCCGATGACCAGTTGCTGGCGAGAATCCACGATATTGCTGGCGCCATGCACGAGCTTGCCACCGTGCGTGAAACTGCCCTGCAGCGCGATGAATGGCAGCAGAAGTTCGACACCTGCAGCGGCCAGGTTCGACGCGAGCAGGAGAGGGCGCGGGAACTGCTGGCCGAGCGGGACGCCGTGGCTGCAGAGCGCGATAGCGCCACATTCCAACTCGAAGCGACAACAGCGGAGCTTGCCGCAACAAGGGAGGAATCCGCCCGGTTGCTTGACGCGACGACAGCAGCGTTGGCCGAAGCGAGAGCCGAGTCCGCGCGTCTGCTCGATATTATTACCGGCATTCACACACGCCTGCTGCGCTATGAGCTTTCTGTCATTGGCAGGTTGCAGCGGGCCCTGCGCAGGGTTTACGCCATTCTGCGTTTGCGTGCTTCTGCGCCGGGGGCCTACGAGGACGTGCTGGAGGATGCCAGCAAGCACTTTTCGCTGCATCACCTGCAGCTGCCCGGCAAGGTGCCAGGCAAGCTGTCCCAGCTCATTGCGGTGTGCCGCTACATTGTCAAGCACCCGGCATCCTCCTTTCGCGGTATAAGCATCTTCCGGTTACAGCGCGCGCTGCAGGTCATGATCAGGTCGACCCCGGCGGATTTTAGTGTCTGGGTACAAAGCCGGTTCCCCGAGATCGTGCACCCCGGGGACGACGGTGTACCATCTGAGCTGGCCCCGGCGCTGGATACCCTGGAGCTTGAGTTCCCCGCGGTCAGCGCGCCGCTGGTATCGATCATCGTGCCGGTCTACAACAGCTACCGCATGACCGTGCACTGTCTGGCATCGATTCTGGAACACACCCGGGATGTGAGTTATGAAGTCATCCTGGCAGATGATCATTCCACCGATGCCACCGTCAGCATTGCGCAGCGGATACGGAATATCCGTATTGTCAGGAGCCGACAAAACCAGGGTTTTCTGCTCAATTGCAACGGTGCCGCGGCATCGGCATCCGGCCGCTATCTGGTATTCCTGAACAACGATACCGCGGTCTGCAAGGGCTGGCTGCAGCCCATGCTGACTCTGCTGCAACAGCGTCCGGACGCCGGCGTGGTCGGCCCCAGGCTGTTGTTTCCCGATGGCAAGCTGCAGGAGGCGGGCGGTATCGTCTGGCGCGATGGCTCGGGATGGAACTACGGCCGCTGTGATGACCCGCGCAAGCCGGAATACGAGTACGTCAAGGAAGTGGACTACGTGTCCGGCGCCTGCCTGATGCTTCCGAGGACGCTGTGGTCACAGCTCGGCGGTTTCGATACCCGTTTTGCGCCCGCATACTACGAGGACACGGACCTCTGCTTCTCGGTGCGCGAGGCTGGCTACAAGGTGCTGTATCAGCCACAGTCCTCGGTATTTCACTACGAAGGCGTCAGCAACGGCACCGATCCCGGCAAGGGGGTCAAGCGGTTTCAGGCCAGGAACCGCGACAGATTCTGTGCCAAGTGGCAGGCGGTGCTGGAGCGTGAGCACTTTGCCAATGCCGAGCACGTGTTTCTCGCCAGGGATCGATCGCGTTCGCGCAACTGCATTCTGGTGATTGATCACTATGTGCCGCACTATGACAAGGACGCCGGCTCGCGCTCGACCTTGATGTATATCCGGCGCATGGTCGACATGGGCTTCAAGGTCGTGTTCCTCGGCGCCAATTTCTTCCCCCACCAGCCCTATACCCAGGTGTTGCAGGAGATGGGCGTGGAGGTGCTCGTGGGAGAACACAGCGCCCGTTATCTGGATCGCTGGCTGCACGACAATGCGCGCTATATTCACAGGATTTTCCTGCACCGGCCGCACGTGGCGGAACAATTCCTGCCGCACATCTACAAGATGCGCCCGCGGCCGAAAATTGTCTTCTTCGGCCATGATCTGCACTATCTCCGCGTTGAGCGAGAACAGGAACTGCGCGCTGAAGCGTCGCTGAAAAGTGCGGCGATGAGCTGGAAAGCGCGGGAGTTTGCGGTCTTTGAAAAGGTGGATGTCATTTATTATCCATCCTCGTTTGAAGTGCAGGCGCTGCGTGCCGAAAGCCCGGACCTGAATGTTCGCGCCATACCGCTGTACATCTTCGATGATATTGCCGTGCCCGCGTACGATCCGCTGCAGCGACAGGACATTCTGTTCGTCGCCGGTTTCAATCACCCACCCAACGTGGATGGCCTGTGCTGGTTTGCCGAGGAAGTGATGCCGCTGCTGGCAGGCCAGTTTCCGGGTTTTCACCTTCATGTCGCTGGGTCCAATCCCACGGAGGCCGTTTTGGCCTTGCAGTCCAAGCAGGTCACGGTGCACGGCTACATTTCCGACCAGGAGCTGGCGGCACTGTATCGCACCGTGGGGTGCAGCGTGGTGCCGCTTCGCTATGGTGCCGGCGTCAAGGGCAAGGTACTCGAAGCGATCCAGCACGGGGTGCCCCTGGTGACCACCAGTATTGGTGCCGAGGGAATCCCCGGCGCTGCCGATATCATGTTTGTTGCCGACAGCGCCGGGGCATTTGCCGATGCCATTGCCGAGGTGCTGGCGGCCGGCGCCAGTGTGCACGAAAAACTCGATCGCTACGGTTCCTGGCTGCGACAGAACTTCGGCCGGGAGCAAGCCGAGAAGATCATTCTGGAAGATTTCGGCCCGGTTGCGTCCGGCTTTGCCGTCGCCCCCGACAACGGGGGCCGGAAGTGAGAAATATCATTCTGCACGGCCACATTTTCAAGAATGCCGGGACCTCCCTGGACTGGTCCCTGGCCAGGAGTTTCGGCGATGCCTTTCTGGACCATCGCGACGACCAGGCCATGCGCCGCCACGGCGGGCGACACCTCGCGGAGGTGCTCGCGGACAATCGCGATCTGATGGCGCTGTCCAGTCACCACTTGCCGCGGGACGTACCGGCACTGCCTGGCGTGCGCCTGCACTGTATCTACCTGCTGCGACACCCGCTGCTGCGAATCCGCTCCGTGTATGACTTCGAACGCGAACAGCAGGCGGATACCCTCGGCGCCAGGGCGGCCAAGCGAATGTCGTTCCCCGAGTACGTTGCCTGGCGCATGGAGCCAGACACGCCGCCGACCATCCGCAATTTCCAGACCTTCTATCTTTCGAAAAAGAAGCCCTCGCGCGCCCGCCCGGCCCGTATCCTGCCCCTGTTTTTTGATGCCCTGGTATTCGCCCAGTCACTGCCGGTGGTCGGCATTGTCGAGCTGTACGACCAGAGCATGGTCTTGCTGGAAGAAAAGCTGCGCCCCCATCTGCCAACCCTGGACCTGGCCTACATTCCCCAGAATGTGTCTGGCAATCCGGTGGCCGCGGTCGATGAGGGGCAGCGCGTGGCCCTGATTCTGCAAGAGCTGGGTGACCTCGGCAAAACGGTGATTGACAACAACAGCCATGATCTGGCGCTGTACCAGGCGGCGCTGGAAACCCTGACCGTCGCCACCGGCAGGGTGCCCGATTTTGCCGGCAAGCTGGCCGACTTCCGCGAGCGCTGCCAGATGTTGCGGGGGAAGCGAAGGTGAGCGCACAGCCCGCCCGCGTGGTCGCGATTCTGGGCATGCATCGCAGTGGTACCAGCTGCCTCACTGGCTCCCTGCAGGAGGCGGGCCTGGACCTGGGTGATTGTCATACCTGGAATCCATACAATCTCAAGGGCAATCGCGAGAATCAGGCTTTTGTCGATTTGCATGACAGTATTCTGGCGGCCAACGGCGGTGCCTGGGATGCCCCTCCCGGCACCTGCGTCTGGCGGCAATCCCATCGCCAGGTCGCGCGAGATCTGCTGGCCTCCCACGCCCACCTGCCGATCCTGGGATTCAAGGATCCCCGGGCCCTGCTGTTGCTCGATGGCTGGAGAGAGCTGCTGCCGGACCTGGAGTGTGTCGGCATATTCCGCCACCCCGATGCTGTCGCCCTGTCGCTGCACAATCGCAGCCGGATGCCCAGGGAGCAGGCCCTGCTGCTCTGGTATGCCTACAACCGCATTCTCTACCGGGAGCAGCGTCGCCAGCGCTTCCCCCTGCTGTGCTTTGATGAAGCGGAGGCGCAGTTCACGGTCAAGGTCGACAAGGTGATCGACATCCTGCAACTGCAACCGCCGGCCGAACCGCAGCGCTTCTATGACAACGAACTCAGGAATTATTCCGCGGCTGGCAACGGGCGCCTGCCGTGGCGAGTGCGCTGGCTCTACCACCGTCTGCGGCGCGCAAGTCTGTGAGCGGTTTCCAGTCACTGGCGCGTATGGTCCGGCGTCTGCGGCGCTCTCCGCCCGGGCGGCCGCAGCTGAGCCTGGTGTTGATTGTCTATGACATGCCGGAGCAGGCCGCCAACACCATCCGCTCCCTGCTGCCCGGCTACCAGCGCGAGGTCAGCGGCAGCGACTACGAACTGATCGTGGTCGAGAACGCCTCGGCCAGCACCCTCAGCCCCGACTTCCTGCAGGATCTGCCCGCGAACGTGCACTATCACCTGCGGCAGAATCCGGAACCCAGCCCGGCGCAGGCGATCAATTACGGCGCCAGCCAGGCGCGCGGGGACGCGGTGTGCATCATGATTGACGGCGCCCGAATGGTCACCCCGGGCATTGTCGGTAACCTGCTGGCGGCCCACCGCGGCTTTCCTGCGGCGGTAGTCTCGATTCCCGGGTATCACCTCGGCCGCGAGCTGCAACAGACGGCAGTGGGCAGCGGCTATGACCGCGACACCGAGCGCGACTTGCTGGCCTCCATTGCCTGGCCCGGGGACGGCTATCGATTGTTTGATATTGCCTGCTTCAGCGGCTCCTGCAGCCCCGGGTTTTTCCTGCCCAACAGCGAGAGCAATTGCATCAGCGTGCCGCTGGCGGTGTGGCATGCACTGGGCGGCTTCGATCCGCGGTTCGATCTGCCCGGCGGCGGGCTCATCAATCTCGATTTCTACAAGCGCGCCTGCGAGCTTCCCGAAGTGCAGCATGTTATTGTTCCGGGCGAAGGTACCTTTCATCAGTTCCATGGTGGCGTGACCACCGGGGGTGTGAGCCAGGAAATGCGAGCTGACTATATCGAACGCAGCCGCAGCCAGTATCGAACGCTCAGGGGTGCGGACTTCAGCAGCCCCCGGACCAGGCCCGTGTACCTGGGCGCAATTCCGGTACAGGCGCAAAAGTTTGTACACTACTCTGCGGCCCGCGCACTGCGCAGCCGGGGTGAGGCCCCCTTGCCCGACAGCACAGCCTGAGGAGGCCATGTGACCAGTACACTTTATTTCCCGCCCTCATTACAGCGTTTCGAGCCCCGGCGCATGGTGTTCAGTACCTGGGTCGATCACCTGCCCTTTGCCTACGATCTCGTTACCGCGATCCGGCCGCAGGTGGTGGTTGAGCTGGGGGTCTACAACGGGTTGTCGTTCTTCACTTTCTGCCAGGCGATGGTGGAGAACGATATCGATGGTGTCGCCTACGGGATTGACTGCTGGGAAGGGGATGAACACACCGAAGCCTACGACGACAGCATCTTCAAGGACGTCCAGCACCACGCCCGCGAGCATTACCGGGGTATTACCTACCTGCTGCGGATGTACTTCAATGAGGCGCTGCGGCACTTTGAGCCCGACAGCATTGACCTGTTGCACATTGATGGCCTGCATACCTACGAGGCGGTCAAGGAGGACTTCGACAACTGGTATCCCAGGGTCAAACCCGGTGGCATCATCCTGTTTCACGATGTCATGGCGCGGATCAAGGACTTTGGCGCCTGGAAGTTTTTTGCCGAGCTGGAAGAAGAGCATGAGGAAATCTTCCGTTTCAATCACGGCTTTGGCCTCGGTGTGCTGCGCAAACCCGGCGGCAATCCCCCGCACACGGAGCTGACCGAACTGCTGTTCTCACGCGATCCGGAGACCGAAAAACGACTGCGACAGCTGTACTCCCACGCCGCGCATTTTCTGGAGGCGCGGCGGCAGGCAAGGCGGTTCAAGCCCAAGACCCATGCCGAGGCTGACAAGGGTGGTCAGGGCAAGCAGGCGGGTGAGGGCTAGCGGATCGTGGGCGGGTCGGCGACAGCAAGCTTGAGGGAGGCTGAGGCCCTGCTGGAGCAGGGCCAGTGGCAGGGCGCCCTGGAGCTGTTGCAGGCCGGCAATCGTGAGCGGCCATTGGCCAGCCTGCAGCAGCGGATCATGGATCTGCGCATTCGCGCGGGCAGGGAGCGGCCGCAAAACCCGCCGGCAACCGCTCTGGCAGCGGTACATGAGTCGCCCAGGCTGGGCAGCGGAGAGATCCCCGAAATCCCGGTTGCCGAACTGAGTGCCCAGCGACTGTATGATGCGATCCACGGCAGCGGGGCCGCCATTGTCCGCGGCCTGCTGGCGCCAGAGCGCGCAGCCGACTTGCGTGCGCTGATCGACCGGGTTGCGGCGGCGCGCCGCCAGCCCGATCTTGCACCGCCCTGCGAGGAAGCCGCCGCCTGGTATGTGCGTTCCGACGAAGTCAGGGGCGCCCCCGCGCAATTCTTTGCCAGCCCCGACGAACCGGTTTCCGAGAGCAGTTCCGTCTGGGTGGCGGACTCCCCCCGGGTCGCCTGCGAATTGCTGGATGTGTATGCTTCCCTGGGACTGCCGGAGCTGCTGCAGACCTACTTTGGCGAACCGGCTCGCCTGTCGGTAAAGAAATGGGTGCTGCGCAAGATTGCTCCCAAGCCAGAGGGCGATGCCGGCTGGCACCAGGACGGGCGTTTCCTGGGCGAGGACATCCAGACAGTGAACCTGTGGCTGGCGCTGAGCGATTGCGGCGGCTCGGCCCCGGCGCCAGGGATGGACCTGGTGATCGACGGGCGCCGGGAGATACATCCTACCGGCACCGACGGTGCCTGGTTCGACTGGACGGTGGGGCCCGAGCGCGTGGCGCGGGTTGCTTCCAGCTGCGGCATTACCCAGCCCCGGTTTGCCGCCGGCGATGCCCTGTTCTTCGACCACTTCAATCTGCATCGCACGGCCTTCGAGCCGCACCACACCGCTGTTCGCTATGCGATTGAATCCTGGTTCTTTGCGGCGTCGAGTGCACCACTGAAGCAGCAGCCCATATTGCTGTAGCTGTCCCTGCCCAGCCCCGGAATCCATGCGCATGAAATTATCGGTTATTGTCATTGCCTACAACATGCAGCGCGAGCTTCCGCGCACACTGCAGGCGCTGGCGCGCAGCTACCAGACTGCCGCGGCGGATCTGGATTACGAAATCATCGTGGTCGACAACGGCTCTCCGCAGCCACTGCAATTGGGCGAGAGTGCGGCAGTGGAATTGCCGCTGAGGCTGTTGCGGATTGACGATGCCCGGGTCTCGCCGGCGCAGGCGCTGAACCACGCGGTGGCAGCGGCGACGGGGGAGCTGGTCTGCCTGATGGTGGATGGTGCACATTTGCTGACGCCCGGGGTGTTCGAGTGGGCGCTACGCGGATTCGCGGCATTCTGCTGCCCGGTGATCGCGGTACGTTACTTCTACCTCGGAGCGGGCGAGCAACCGGAGACAGTGCTGCGCGGCTATGATCAGCAGGCCGAGGACGCGCTGCTGGCGCGGATCAACTGGCCGGAGGAGGGGTACCGCCTGTTCGAGATCGGCACGCCGCTGGCGGGAGGTGCCAACCGCATCACCTGGTTCAACCGCATGTTCGAGTCCAACTGCCTGTTCATGACCCGGGCCCACTACCAGGCGATGGGCGGCTGCGATGAACGCTTCGACCTGCCCGGGGGCGGTTTTCTGAATCTGGACCTGTTCAAGCGCGCCGCCGATGCGGAGGGCGCCGAACTGGTGCAGCTGGTGGGCGAGGGCAGTTTCCACCAGGTCCACGGCGGTACCACCACCAACAGTGATACCGACGCCCGCGAGGCACGCCTGGCGTCCTACCGGGAGCAGTACCGCGAGCTGCGGGGCCACGACCGGCTGCTGAGCGACAAGCCGCTGAATTTCCTCGGGCACCTGCCCACCCAGGCGTCGAAAATCCACCTCCGTAATCGCCAGTCCTGATCAGCTGGCACACGCTGAAGAAGTTGCGGCTGCTGCCGTACATCTGGTGCCGCCTACTGGTGGCGCCAGAGCGGGGGTACCGGTCGTGCCAGTACCTGCCGCAGCTCGGCGACGTTGTCCCGCAGCAGCTGTCGGTAACTGGGGTCTTCCGCCAGGTTTGTCGTCTCGCCCGGGTCCTGTTCCAGGTTGTAGAGAATGTGCACGTCGGCGATGGAGTGCCAGATGTGCTTGAACGCGCCCCGGCGCAGCATGGGTGTGCCTTCCATGGTGCCGCAGAAAACCGCTCTGTCCTCTTCGGCCTTGCCTCCCGCCAGTACCGGGGCCAGGGTCGCTGATTCCATGTCGGCACAGGGCAGGGGAATGCCCGCCCGGTCGAGTACCGTGGCGACATAATCGAAATTCTGTACCGGCGCACTGACTCTGCGCCCTCCCGCGACACCGGTACCCGCAAAAAAGAGCGGCACGCGTGCCAGGTCGTCGAAGGGCAGCCAGGGAATCTTGCCGAGAAAGCCGCGGTGGCCGCCGAAGTCGCCGTGGTCGGACAGGAAAACGACCAGCGTGGTCTCCAGGTCGATCTGCGCCAGCAGCTGGCCGATGGCATCGTCAACATGCTTGATTCCAGCCCGGATGGCCGCCAGTACTCTGCGCAGGTGCTCCTCACTGTGCTCGTCGACACGCACAGGACTGAAGAAGGTTCCCGGGGGCTTGGGTTCGGTGATCTCGGAGAAGGGCCAGGGCAAGCCGCAGTTGCTCTCCATCCCGGCGTCGGGAAGTTGCTGCTGGTCCGGCCGGAACATCGAGGCATAGGGTTCCGGCGGGCTGTAGGGGGTGTGGGGGTCGGTATAGGAGACCACCGCGAACCAGGGTGTATCCCCGGTATCAGCTTCGGCACAGAAGGATGTCGCGTGGCGGGTAATCCACTGCGTTGGGTGGTACTCGGCATCATAGGGAAAGACCCTGGGAATGCCCGGGCGCACAAAGCGCAGGTCCTCACGCCCGGTGGCGACAATCCAGCGGCGGTAGTCATCCTGCTCGCTGGCGTCGTAGCCCGCCGGCAGGTGTTCGCAGGTCTGCATGACATCGAAGCCGTGTTGCGACCTGATCGGTGCAAAATGCATTTTGCCAAACAGCCCGGTGCGGTATCCCGCATCGCGCAGTGCGTGAGCCACGGTCCAGTAGCCTTCCCGCAGTGCCTTGCCGCTCGAGGTCTGCGCCCGGGGTCGCCAGCCGCCGGTGGGTACCCGGTGCGGCAGCAGCCCGGTCATCAGCGAAGAGCGGGCGGGGATGCAGGCGGTATCGCTGCTGTAGGCGTGATCGAAGATCACCCCGTCCGCTGCCAGCCGGTCCAGATTGGGTGTGTCCGAGAGGCCATTGCGGCGACTGTATCCCAGCGAGTCGTAGCGCTGCTGGTCGGTCATCAACAGCAGGATATTGGGACGCTTGTTCATCGTGGGAGTCGTCGCTTCATGCGCAGGAAGGGCTTTTCGACCAGATTGTAGCTGGCCCAGGACAGCAGCAAGGACACCAGCAGCGCGGTGGCGCCAACGCCGTACAGCCACCAGGAACTGTGTAGTTGATCCACACCGTGTTGCTCCCGCAGGGGATAGATCAGGTAGAACAGCACGGGTACGTGAATGAGATAGAAAGAGTAGGACAGCTTGCCGCAGATGGCCAGGCCCGGATTGACCAGCAGACGCGCTCCAGGCAGGCGGCACAGTAGCAGGCACAGCATTATCACTGCCCACAGTGCCGCTTCCCAGGTGTGGTGCAGGTGCCACCGCAGTTCCGCCTGCAGGTCTCCCATTGTGGCAACCTGCGTCAGTACCTGATGCTGTAGCAACAGGGCGGTTAGCAGTAATAGCAGGCCGCCATAGCGCCAGACGGTTGCCTGCCGGGTTACCTGTCCCCAGCGTCTGGCGAGCAGGTAGACAGCTGCTGCCGCGATGCCCAGCAGAAATGCCGGCAGGCGGGCGAACACGGATTTGGTGAGAAAGAATGTGCTGCCCGCCACATCCGGGTTCGCCCGCAGTACCAACGTGAGATAGGCCCAGGCCCAGGCCAGCAGCAGCGCGACACAAAGCCAGCGCCCGCGGCGGCCGCTGATCCAGAGCGACATTATCAGCGGCAGCAGCAGGTAGAACTGTACCTCGGTGACCAGCGTCCACCAGACAACACTGTAGGGAAAGGCGCTGAAGCCGACAAACTGGAATACCGCCGCCTGGGCAACGGTGCCGGTATTGCCAGTGGCAAGCCAGGTCACCGCGAGGGCGACGTAGTACAGGGGCAGAATGCGCATGGCACGAGCCTTCAAATACTGCGCCACCGAGGGCCTGCGCTGTCCGGGTTCCAGCCAGTACCGCAGCCAGGGCAGTGACAACAGGAAGCCACTGAGGACAAAAAACAGGGTGACGCCGGTATTGCCGGCGGCGATGAATGCGACTCCGGGCACTGATTGATCCGGCCACTGCAGGCCGCTGATGCCCCAGGCATGAAACAGGAACACCAGCATGATCGCCAGGCCCCGCAGGCACTCCAGTTCATGCAGGTACCTGCCCGGGTCGCGCACTCCCTCGGTGAGGTCCAGGGTCGGAGTCAGAATGGTCGCTGCTGGCGTCACGAGCTGGCGCGGCCGCTCCCTGGATTGGCCTCCGGCTGCCAGCGCTGCCGCAGCAGGTCTACCCGGCCATCGCTGGAAACGTTTATACCCTCGACGGTCAGGCGTTGGCGCTGCTGTTTACCGGCAGTAGTGGCTGCAGGGAGGGAAAGTCGCCCCCTGCTGTTGATGACCCGGTGCCAGGGTATGCGGGTCTCCTCTGGCAGTTGCCGCAGCGCGCGCCCAACCCGTCGTGCCGCCCGGCCGAGGCCGGCCTGGCGCGCGACATCGCCGTAGGTGGCAACCCGGCCAGCGGGAATCAGTGCGACGACCTGCCAGATGCGATGGTTGATATCGGGTTCCTGCGGGGTCACGGTGGTGCCGCACTCACTGTCCTGGATGAGGCGCATGGTGAAAGTTTTCCGCACACTTGGCAAGCCGTGCGCTGGTATTTCACCACTCCGGCATGCTTACTTTGGCAGCGCGCCCATGCTTTGCTTTTTTCCACTTCCTGGGCGAGACTTGGCGGCATCAGAATATCCGGTGCCCGGTGATGAATCCATGCCTGCCAATGCTGGTGTCCAATGATCTGCTGGGTGATCCGGCAGCCTTGCGGGCGCGCATGGATGAAGAGGGTTATCTGTTCCTGCGCGGAATCATGCCGGCGGCTACGCTGGTACAGTTGCTGGAGGAGGTGACCGGGATTCTGCATCGTATCGGCTGGATTCGCGGCGGTGCCGCCAGGCTGGCGGCGGAATCCCTGGTGCTGCCCTGCAGGGAGGGTGAGCCCCGCTATTTCGAAGCTCTGGACCGGATTCAGCAGCTTGAGAGTTTCCACGCCGTGGCGCACGAGCCGGCGCTAGTCGCGGTGATGGAGATGCTGCTCGGCAAGGGCGCCTTCCCCCATCCACTGGGGGTGATGCGGCTGGTGTTTCCCGACAACCCCGAGGTCACCACGCCGCCGCACCAGGATTATCGCAATAACCAGGGCACACCGCGGCTTACCGCCGCCTGGATCCCGCTGGCGGATTGTCCACTGGAACTGGGGCCACTGGCGGTGCTGCCGGGCTCCCATCGGTCGGGTCTGCTGCCGCTGGACTTTCACCTCGGCCCCGGCAACCGTCAGGCGGTGTTGCCCGCGCAGGGCCACGGGTCCTGGGTTACGGCGGACTTCAGGGCCGGTGATGTGCTGCTGTTTCCCTCGCTGACGGTACACAAGGCCCTGCCCAACCAGCACCCTTCGCGCATGCGCCTGTCGGTCGATTTTCGCTACCAGCCGGAGGGAGAGGCGCTGACGGAACAGAGCCTGCAACCACACTTCGGCCGTCAGGACTGGGCGCAGATCTATCGCCACTGGTCGTCGCAGCGGCTGCAGTATTACTGGCGGCAGAAGCGCTACACCGTGGTGCCCTGGGATGAGTCCCTGCACGCCTTGCCCCCGGAGCACTGGGATGCGGCCCTGCGCGAGGACATGATTTACGAGCGCGCGCGCAGACGCCGTTTTCAGGCGCGCCAGCGCGTCATTGCCCCGCCATCAGGGGAAGCACGGCTGGATGACTCACCAGGCTAGCGGCACCTGGTTGTGCGGTGCACTGTGGCGCCCGAAGAACCAGGTTTCGATGGCGTAGCGCGGGCGCTCGAACTGTTGCCGATACTGGGTCCGATGCAGGAAGAAGTGGTCGAAGAACAGTGCGTCACCTGGCTCGAAAACCGGGCTGATGGGCGGTGTGTCCAGGAATCGTTGCTGCACCTGCTCCGGGTTGACCGACCAGTCAAACATGGCGCCCTCGGCGGTCACGATTTCCGTGAGACGCAGGGGTACGACATCCATGCCCGGGGCACCCGTATTGCCACCGCAACGGGTCAGGGGAATCCACAGGTTGAGGCTGCTGATGTCTGTTCCCATGAAGGCACCGTCCTGGTGCCAGCCTGCTTCGTGAACCGGCAGCTGTGTTTTCCGCAGCACCCATTTCTTGACCGAGAGACAGGCCTCCTGCCCCAGGTAGTCCTCGACCAGCGGTCTCAGGTCCAGCGCCTGGTAGAGGTCTAGCAGCGCCTCGGCGACGCTGGGTGCCTCGGCACACATGGCCGAACCGGTATCCCGATGGAAGGCACGCGACAGGCTGAGTTCGGTACCTTTCATGACATCCTGCAGAATGTCGGGAGGATCGTAGTAGCAGGAGCGCTGCTGCTCCCGGGCCGACTCCCCGGTTCGGGCACAGGCCTCGGTCACCTCGTCGATCGCGGTGCGCAGTGCCGGTATCACCCCAGCGGGCAACAGCTTGCGGACAATCAGGCCTCCATGCGAGCTGATTCCTGCCTTCAGGGCGGCAGTATCCAGGTCGGAGGCATGAATTTCCGGCAAGCCGGCAGCCCTCTGCGCGGTGGCATTGGGCGGGGGTTCAATGGATCCGGGCCTCTCCGGGGCGAAGTCCAGAAAGCGACCGTCGGCAATGCGCCGACTGAGCCGGGACTGGTCCTCAAGCCGGTCCCGGGCGGGGATATCAGGACTATCCATTGGGTTCATATGCATGTTGTGCGGGTATCCCTCGCGATCCGGCAGCTTGCCGGTGGCTCTATAAGTGTCCAATAGGCAATGGTCAGGGTTTTACTTGCCGCTGGCAAGCCTGTGGCGCTCTCCGCGCAAGCATCGCCTCACGGGTGAAATCGTTGCTCCTCCGGCGGGATACGGGTGCCGATGCCCATTGCAATCGTTCCAGGCGCCCGCATACTGAGCCTACCGGAGGTTCATTATGCGCTTCATCATTATCCTGTTGCCCTGGCTGGAGCTGTTTACCCTCATCCAGCTGGGTGTGGAAACCAGCGCCCTCACTGCCCTGGGCTATGTTCTGCTCACTGCGGTGCTGGGCATGTGGCTGCTGCGGCGCCAGGGTCAGGGCATGTTTCAGCGCCTGCGCGAGGCCCAGCAGGGGGCCGTGCTGGGTCCGCAACTGCTGCTGGACGACATGGCCGTGGGGCTGGCGGGGCTGCTGCTGATGGTGCCGGGCATGATTTCGGATTTTGCCGCCCTGGTGGTGCTGATCGGGCCCCTGCGACGCAAATTGCAGCGCTGGTTTGGCGGCCCCCAGCCGCAGCCGTACAGGCCCGAGCGCGATCCTGCCGATCCCACCACCCTGGAAGGCGAGTACCGTCGGCTGGACGATTGAAGTTCTTTGGCACTCTTTTGCCAAGAGTGCCAAAAAAGCCCTTGAAAACCATTTTGTCGCCCCAATATCCCGAGCAAGCCCCAAAGGGGTCTGCCCGTGCGGGCCTGTATAACACTGTAACCAGGAGAATTTGATCAATGAAAATCCGTCCGCTGTACGATCGTGTAGTCGTTCGTCGCAAGGAAGAAGAAGAAACCACCGCTGGTGGCATCCTTCTGCCCGGTTCCGCCAAGGAAAAGCCGAATCAGGGTGAAGTGATCGCGGTTGGCGAAGGCAAGGTGCTGGACAACGGCGAAGTGCGCCCCCTGGCTGTCAAGGTCGGTGACCGCATTGTCTTCGGCCAGTACGCCGGCAGCAACACCATTGAGGTCGATGGCGAGAAGCTGATCATCATGGGTGAGAGCGAAATCTTTGCCATCGTCGAGTAAGACGCTCCAGTAACCTCGTAACCTCTTGAATATTAAGGATTTAGATCATGGCTGCTAAAGAAGTGATTTTTGGTGACGAAGCTCGTCAGCGCATGCTGAAAGGCATCAACGTGCTGGCAGACGCTGTCAAGGCAACCCTGGGGCCCAGGGGCCGCAATGCAATTATCGACAAATCATTCGGTGCTCCCACCGTGACCAAGGACGGCGTGTCCGTGGCCAAGGAAATCGAACTGAAAGACAAGTTCGAGAACATGGGCGCACAGATGGTGAAGGAAGTCGCCTCCCAGGCGTCCGACCAGGCCGGTGACGGCACCACCACCGCCACCGTACTGGCGCAGGGGATTGTCAACGAAGGCCTGAAGGCCGTCGCCGCCGGCATGAACCCGATGGACCTGAAGCGCGGCATCGACAAGGCCATTGCCGCCGCTGTTGCCAAGATCCAGGAAGCTTCCATTCCCTGTGAAGACGGCAAGGCGATCGCCCAGGTGGGCACCATCTCCGCCAACAGCGACCACGCCATCGGCGAGATCATTGCCGACGCCATGGCCAAGGTGGGCAAGGAAGGCGTGATCACGGTTGAAGAAGGTTCCGGCCTGGAGAACGAGCTGGACGTGGTAGAGGGCATGCAGTTTGACCGCGGCTATCTCTCTCCCTACTTCATCAACAACCAGGAGAACATGAACGCCGACCAGGAGTCCCCCTATATCCTGCTGGTGGACAAGAAAATCTCCAACATCCGCGAAATGCTGCCGCTGCTGGAGCAGGTTGCCAAGTCCTCCCGTCCGCTGGTCATCATTGCCGAAGACGTTGAAGGCGAGGCGCTGGCGACCCTGGTGGTCAACAACATGCGCGGTATCGTCAAGGTTGCCGCCTGCAAGGCGCCGGGCTTCGGCGACCGTCGCAAGGCGATGCTGCAGGATATCGCGGTGCTGACCGGTGCCACGGTCATCTCCGAGGAAGTGGGCATGGATCTCGAGTCCGCCACCCTGGAGCACCTGGGCAGCGCCAAGCGCGTGACCATGGACAAGGACAACACCACCATCATTGACGGTGCCGGTGAGGCCTCTGCCATTGAAGCCCGGGTCAAGGAAGTGCGCGTCCAGATCGAGAACACGTCCTCTGACTACGATCGTGAAAAACTGCAGGAGCGCGTGGCCAAGCTGGCTGGCGGTGTCGCAGTGATCAAGGTTGGCGCAGCCACCGAGATGGAAATGAAAGAGAAGAAGGCCCGCGTCGAAGACGCCCTGCACGCGACCCGTGCGGCGGTGGAAGAAGGCGTGGTTGCCGGTGGCGGCGTAGCACTGATCCGCGCGGTCGATGCCATTCGCGGCCTGACCGGTGACAACCAGGACCAGAACGCCGGTATCGCCGCGGCACTGCGTGCCATGGAGAACCCGCTGCGCCAGATCGTCGCCAACGCCGGCGGCGAAGCGTCCGTGGTTCTGGACAAGGTTCGCCAGGGCAAGGGCAACTACGGCTATAACGCCTCTACTGGCGAATATGGCGACATGATCGAGCTGGGTATTCTTGACCCCGCCAAGGTCACCCGCACCGCGCTGCAGGCAGCCGGTTCCGTTGCCGCATTGATGATCACCACCCAGGTGATGATCGCCGATGCGCCGGAAGACAGTGCTTCCGGTGGTGGCGGCATGCCCGACATGGGCGGCATGGGTGGCATGGGCGGCATGGGCGGCATGATGTAAGCCGGCCTCCATCCAGGTCCCTGAAACCCCGCCTCGTGCGGGGTTTTTTTTGCCGTGAAAGTGTACAATCAGGACGGGGTATAACGACAACAAGGAGATCCACATGTCTGCTTTCATTATCGAGTTCATCTTCCGCTGGGCCCACGTCCTGTTCGGCATCACCTGGATAGGGATGCTTTACTACTTCAACTTCGTACAGACCGAGTACTTCAAGGAAGCCGAGGCGGGTGCCAAGGCCGACGCGATGAAGAAGCTGGCGCCGCGGGCGCTGTGGTGGTTCCGCTGGGGCGCCATGTTCACCTTCCTCACCGGCCTGGTGCTGCTGATGTCGGTTCGCGCCTTCAGCAATTTTGAGTCCAGCGCGGTGATCTGGGTCGGTTCCCTGGCCGGCATCCTGATGTTCCTCAACGTCTGGCTGATCATCTGGCCGAAGCAGAAGATCGTGCTGGGACTGGCCGAGGGTGATGGTCCTGCGGCGGCGGCCAAGGCGGGTCTGGCTTCGCGTACCAACACCCTGTTCTCCGGGCCGATGCTTTTTTGCATGCTGGGTGCCAAGCATGCCCCGTTTATCGAGGCCAGCACCACCGGCCTGATTGCCTGCGCGGTACTGCTGCTGGCACTGGAAGCCAATGCCCTGTTCGGCAAGCTGGGCCCGATGGCCAAGGTGGTCGGCGTTATCCACATGAGCATCCTGCTCACCGGCGTGATCTGGGCCCTGCTGGCGTTTCTGTAACGCCCGAACCGTATCGGTGGGAGCCCGCTCCGCGGGCCGATCGGTGGGAGCCCGCTCCGCGGGCGATCGGTGGGAGCCCGCTCTGCGGGCGATCGCTCGCTGAGCGAGCTCCTACTCTGGCCGCTGCGCGGCCATTCACCTTGGCCGCGGGCGAAAGCATCGCGCGGGGACCGCGCTCCCACAGCATCGCGCGGGGAGTGCGCTCCTTTGTATTTCAGCGTATGCCGATTTCAGCGGACTGCACTGGTGCGCTCCCGCATGTATAATGCGGTCTCCATTTTTCTCCCCAGCGGTTGACCATGGCTCAGGACGATCTCGACCACATGCCCCCCATCGTGCCCTCCCGCGAAACCGGGCAGCACTATGACGCCCCCAAGTCCCGCGGCAGCAAGCCCGACAAGCTTCGCGGCGGTCAGCGCCCGCCTGCGGGAGCCGGCAATGGCGGCGGTGGCGGTGGTGGCGCGGGCCTGCTGGCGCGGCTGTTTATCGCCGTGGCCCTGGTGGTGGCGGCCGTCGCCTGTGCCTGGGCGTTCCAGTTGCAGCAGCAGCTGGAGCAGGGCAACGCCCAGATGGAGCGCTATGCCAAGCGGATCAGCGACCTGGAAGCCCGCTTGTCGGATACCGACGAGGGCCTGAGCCAGAACACGGAAGCGATGGCGGTCAGGATCAAGGAGCTCTATTCGGAGGTGGACAAGCTGTGGGCATCTGCCTGGCGGCGCAACAAGGCGGCTATCGAAGAGCTGGAGAAGACCAGCGCCAGCCAGGTGCGCAAGGTGGCGGCTGCGGAGAAAACCATCGCCGCCAACGAAACCCAGCTCAAGAGCGCGGCCAGCGATATCGCCCGCCTGAAGAGCGTTGCCGGGGACCTGGAGCGGCTGATGGCCAGTGCCCGGGCCAACCAGACCGAGGTGGAGCGGGTGGCGGACAATCTCAACCGCATCAACGTGGAACTGACCAGGTTGAGCAAGCGGGTGGGGGACAACGAGGAGTGGGTGAACTCCATTAATGCCTTCCGCGCCCAGATCAACCGCACCATCAGCGAACTGCAGACCTCGGTGCGAAACCTGCAGTCCGCGCCCTGACGCCAGACCAACCAAGGACTCCTGCCATGACTGTTATCCGCCAGGATGATTTTATCGACAGCGTCGCCGACGCCCTGCAATTCATTTCCTACTACCATCCACTGGATTTCGTGCAGGCGGTGCACGAGGCCTGGCAGCTGGAGCAGAACCCGGCGGCCAAGGACGCCATGGCCCAGATCCTGATCAACTCGCGCATGTGTGCCCAGGGCCATCGTCCCATCTGCCAGGATACCGGCATTGTCACCGTGTTCCTGAAAATCGGCATGGACGTGCGCTGGGACTCGACCCTGTCCGTCACCGACATGGTCAATGAGGGCGTGCGCCGCGCCTACCTGCACCCGGACAACGTGTTGCGCGCCTCCATTCTCGCGGATCCAGCCGGGGCCCGCCGCAATACCAAGGACAATACCCCGGCGGTGATCCACATGGAGGTGGTGCCCGGCGACACGGTGGATGTGCAGGTGGCGGCCAAGGGTGGCGGTTCCGAGAACAAGTCCAAGCTGGCCATGCTCAACCCCTCCGACAGCATCGTCGACTGGGTGGTGAAGACCGTGCCCACCATGGGCGCCGGCTGGTGTCCGCCGGGCATGCTGGGTATCGGCATTGGCGGCACTGCGGAGAAAGCCGCGGTGATGGCCAAGGAAGCCCTGATGGACCCCATCGACATCCACGAGCTGCGCCAGCGCGGACCCGCCAACCGCGCGGAGGAGCTGCGGCTGGAGATCATGGACGCGGTCAACCGGCTCGGTATCGGCGCCCAGGGCCTGGGCGGCCTGACCACGGTGCTGGATGTGAAGATCAGGGATTTCCCGACCCACGCGGCCTCCCTGCCGGTGGCGATGATCCCCAACTGCGCCGCCACTCGCCACGCGCACTTTGTCCTCGACGGTTCCGGCCCCGCTCTGCAGACGCCGCCGAACCTGGACGACTGGCCGGACATCACCTGGGAAGTGGGCGAGCAGGTGCGCCGGGTCAATCTCGACACGGTCACCCCGGAAGAAGCCGCCCAGTGGCAGCCCGGCGACACCCTGCTGCTGTCGGGCAAGATGCTGACCGGCCGCGACGCCGCGCACAAGAAGATGAAAGAGCTGATCGAGAGCGGCGAGGGTCTGCCCCCGGCGGTGGACCTCAAGGGCCGCTTCATCTACTACGTGGGCCCGGTGGATCCGGTGCGCGACGAGGTGATGGGCCCGGCGGGCCCCACTACCGCCACCCGCATGGACAAGTTCACCGACTTCATTCTCGAGCACACCGGCCTGCTGGGCATGATCGGCAAGGCCGAGCGCGGTCCCGTGGGGATCGAGGCCATCAAGAAGCACCAGGCGGTGTACCTGATGGCAGTCGGCGGGGCGGCTTATCTCGTCTCCAAGGCCATCACCTCCGCCCGGGTGGTCGCCTTCCCGGAGCTGGGCATGGAGGCGATCTACGAGTTCGAGGTGAAGGACATGCCGGTGAGCGTGGCGGTGGATGCCCGCGGCGTCTCCGTGCACGAGCAGGGCCCGAAGATCTGGAAGGCGAAGATCGAAGAACAGGCCCTCGAGCTCATCTGAGCGCATGGCCTCTCCCAGCTTCTACTGGCACGACTATGAAACCTTCGGGACGGACCCCTCGCGGGATCGCCCGGTACAGTTCGCGGGGCTGCGCACTGACGCCGAGCTGAACGTGATCGGCGAGCCGTTGGTGATTTACGCCCGCCCCGCGGATGATTTCCTGCCCCACCCCCAGGCCTGCCTGGTCACCGGCATCAGTCCGCAGCTGGCGCTGCAGAGGGGGGTGCCCGAGTGCGAATTCATCGCCCGCATTCACGCCGAGCTGGCCCGGCCCGGCACCTGTGGCGTCGGTTACAACTCCCTGCGCTTCGACGACGAATTCACCCGTTTCACCCTGTACCGCAATTTTTTCGATCCCTATGCCCGCGAATGGCAGCACGGCAACTCGCGCTGGGACCTGATCGACCTGCTGCGCACGGCCTGGGCCCTGCGTCCGGAAGGTATCGAGTGGCCCCTGCGCGAGGACGGCCATGTCAGCTTCAGGCTGGAGGAGCTTACCGCGGCCAACGGGATCGCCCACACCGCCGCCCACGACGCCCTGTCAGACGTCGAAGCCACCATAGCCATGGCACGTCTGGTACGGGAGCGGCAGCCGCGGCTGTACGACTATGTCCTCGGCAGCCGCGACAAGCGCACGGTGCAGGCGCAGCTGGACATTGCCGCGATGAAGCCGGTGCTGCACATTTCCGGGATGTTTGGCGCCGAGCGCTTCAATACCGCGCTGATAGTGCCGCTGGCGATGCACCCGGACAACCGCAACGAGGTGATCTGCTTCGATCTCAGTGCCGATCCGGCACCGTTGCAGGAATTGTCTGCCGAGGCCTTGCGCGAACTGCTGTTTGCGCGCCGCGAGGAGCTCGAACCGGGCCAGGAGCGCCCGGGCATAAAGACCGTGCACAGCAACCGCTGCCCCGTCCTGGTGCCGGCAAAAATGGCCAACCCGGCCCTTGCCGCCCGCATCGGCCTCGACGGAGAGCGCTGCCGCCGGCACCTGGCCCGGCTGCGGCAGTGGCGCGAGCGGGACGGCAGCGCCATGACGGCGAAATTGCAGGCCGTTTATCAGGGCCGCAGCTTCCCCCCGGTTACCGACCCCGATCGCATGCTCTACAGCGGTGGCTTTTTCTCCGACCAGGATCGCCGCACCATGGATGCGGTCCGTGCCGCGGCGCCGGAGACGCTGGCAGGGCAGAGCTTCGCCTTCGAGGATGCGCGCCTGCCGGAGATGCTGTTTCGCTATCGCGCGCGCAATTATCCCGCCACCCTGACAGCTTCCGAACAGGCCCAGTGGGACGAGTTCCGTTTCCAGCGCATTACCGAACCGGACGCGGGCGCCAGCATTTGTCTCGAGGAGTACCTGGCCCTGGTCGAGGCCCTGTTGCAGGAAGAGCGGCCCGAATCCCAGCGCCAGCTGCTGCAGGATCTGCTGGATTACAGCGACACGCTGCTGGCCTGAAGGGGAATCGTCCGGGCCCATGGGCAAGCCCGCCGGCCTGCCCGTATAATGGCCGCACATCAATACGGGGGAGTTCGATCGCGTGCAGTTTGCCGGTAGCCATATCCTGTCCATCGCCCAGTTTGAACGTCCCGATGTCGAACAGCTGTTCGCCGTGGCAGACCGGATGCAGCCCTATGCCCACCGGCGTCGCGCTACCAAGGTGCTGGACGGCGCCATTCTCGGGGCCATGTTCTTCGAGCCCAGCACCCGCACCCGGGTCAGTTTTGGCAGCGCCTTCAACCTGCTGGGCGGGGAGGTGCGCGAGACCACGGGCTTCGAGATGTCGGCCATCGCCAAGGGCGAGTCCCTGTACGATACCGCGCGGGTGCTGAGCGGCTACTCCGACATTATTGTCATGCGCCATCCCCAGGAGGGGTCGGTGGCGGAGTTTGCCGCGGCCAGCCGGGTGCCCGTGTTGAACGGCGGCGACGGCAGCAACGAGCACCCCACCCAGGCACTGCTGGATCTTTATACCATCAAGAAGGAGCTTGCCGGCCGTGGTCGCGGCATCGACCAGCTGCGTATCGCCATGGTCGGTGATCTGCGCTTCGGCCGCACGGTGCACTCCCTGTGCAAGTTGCTGTGCCTGTTCGACGGCATCCAGGTGGTGCTGGTGTCGCCGGAGGAATTGCGGATGCCGCCGGCGATTGTCGAGCAACTGCGCACGGCGGGCCACCAGGTGCTGGAGTCGGAAGCGCTGGAGGCCAGCATCAGCAATGTGGATATCGTCTACTCCACGCGGATCCAGGAGGAGCGCTTCAGCTCGCAGCAGGAGGCAGACCTCTATCGCGGCCGCTTCCGCCTCAACCAGAGCATCTACACCGAGCACTGCGAACCCAACACCGTGATCATGCACCCGTTGCCGCGGGATTCCCGGGTCACTGCCCGGGAGCTGGATGACGACCTCAACGACAACCCCAATCTGGCGATCTTCCGCCAGACCGACAACGGGGTGCTGGTGCGCATGGCCCTGTTCGCCCTGGTGCTGGATGTGGCGGACCAGGTGGACAGCCATGCCCGCGACGTCAACTGGTACACGGGAGGGCGCTTCGATGTCCTTTGAGCTGACCTTCGCCAGCGACGCCGTGGAGGTGCTGGAAGACAGCATCGCCTTCAAGGGCTATTTCCGGATGCGGCGCCTCACGCTGCGGCACCGGCTGTTCGGCGGCGGCTGGAGCGAGCCGCTGACCCGGGAGGTATTCGAGCGCGGCGACGCCGTCGGGGTGCTGCCCTATGAGCCGGAAACCGACAGCGTGATCCTGATCGAGCAGTTCCGGCCCGGCGCCCTGCGCGATCCCGCGACGCCGTGGATGCTGGAACTGATCGCCGGCGTGGTCGAGGCCGGTGAAAGCGATGTCGAAGTCGCCCGGCGCGAGGCGGCGGAAGAGGCGGCCTGCGAGCTGGCGGAGCTGGTGCCCATCGCCAGTTACTACCCCAGTGCCGGCGCCTGCTCCGAGCATGTGCGCCTGTTTTGCGGGCGGGTCAGCAGCGCCGGTGTCGGTGCCGTGCACGGCGCTGCGGGAGAGGGCGAGGATATTCTCGTGCACCGCGTGCCCCGCCTCGAGGCCCTGGAACTGCTGGCGCAGGACCGGATTCCCAACGGTCATACCCTCGTGGCCCTGCAGTGGCTGCAGTTGCAGGGTGACATGTTGCGCCAGCGTTGGTGCCGCTGATGGCGGGCGCCGCCGACGCATGAATCCTTCCCTGTGAGTGCCGTCACGCCGGCAGGCAGCCCGCCGGAGCCCGCTGGTCCCGGCCTGCTGCGTTCCAGCGCCCTGGTGGGCAGCATGACCATGCTGTCGCGGGTGCTGGGGTTGTTGCGGGACGTGGTGATGGCGGCCGTCGTCGGTGCCAGCGCCAACGCCGACGCCTTTTTTGTCGCCTTCAAGATCCCCAATTTCCTGCGCCGCCTGTTTGCCGAGGGGGCCTTTGCCCAGGCCTTCGTGCCGGTGCTGGCGGACTACAAGGAGGACGGCAGCATTGCCGCGGTGCGCGCCCTGATCGACCGGGTGGCCGGGGTGCTCGGCGGCACCCTGCTGCTGGTCACTACCGTGGCCATCCTCGCGGCGCCCCTGGTAGCGGCCGTGTTTGCCCCGGGATTTGTCGGTGATACCTACAAGTTCGAGCTCACCGCGCAGATGATCCGCATTACCTTCCCCTATCTGCTGCTGATCTCCATGACCGGGTTCTGCGGCGCCATTCTCAACAGCTATGGCCGCTTCGCGGTGCCGGCCCTGACGCCGGTGTTCCTCAACCTGTCGCTGATTGCGGCGGCGCTGGTGGCGGCGCCCTGGTTCGAGGAGCCGGTGTTCGCCCTGGCCTGGGGGGTGGCGCTGGCGGGGGTGGTACAGCTGCTGTTCCAGCTGCCGTTCCTGTACCGGCTGGACCTGGTGCCGCGGCCGCGCTGGGATACCCGCCATCCGGGGGTGCGGCGGATTCTGAAGCTGATGATACCAGCCCTGTTCGGGGTCTCGGTGAGCCAGATCAACCTGTTGCTGGATACGGTGCTGGCCTCCTTCCTGCCCACCGGCAGCGTCTCCTGGCTGTACTATTCCGACCGTCTCATGGAGCTGCCCCTGGGCGTGTTTGGCGTCGCCATCGCCACCGTGATCCTCCCCAGCCTGTCGGCCCACCGGGCCGGCGCGCGCATGCGCCAGTTCAGCCTGACCCTGGACTGGGCAGTGCGCTCGGTACTGTTGATCGCCGTGCCCGCCGCGGTCGCGCTGATGGTACTGGCGGAGCCGATCCTGGTGACCCTGTTCCAGTACGGCAAGTTCCGGCCCGAGGATGTGGCCATGGCGGCCCTGAGCCTGCAGGCCTACAGCCTCGGCCTCGCGGCCTTCATGCTGATCAAGGTGCTGGCGCCCGGCTACTACGCGCGCCAGGATACCGCCACCCCGGTCAAGATCGGCATCATCTCCATGGTCGCCAACATGGTGCTCAACCTGGCGTTCGTGCTGCCGCTGCTGTATCTCTACAACACCGGTCATGTGGGGCTGGCGCTGGCGACCAGCGTCGCCGCCTACCTCAACGCCGGGCTGCTGTTGCGGGGCCTGCTGCGGGATGGCGTGTTCATCTTCCAGCCGGGCTGGGGCGCCTACGGCGGCCGCTTGCTGGCGGCTACCGCGGCCATGGTGGCCGCCGTGCTCTGGCTGTGTCCGCCCACGGCGACCTGGGTGGCCTGGAGCCTGCAGCAGCGGGTCTGGTGGCTGGCGCTGACCTGCGGTATCGGCGGGGTGGCCTACCTGGGAGTGCACGTTGCGCTGGGCACCCGTCTCAGCCACCTGCGGACGCCCGTGTCGCCTCCCTGAGAGCGCACTGCCATAGGCTATGGCGACACTTTTCGCTATACTCCTGCGTTTGCATTGGCGGGGTGTTTCCCACTACATGGAGCTCATTCGCGGCCTGCACAATCTGGGGCCCTCACATCGCCCCTGCGTGGCCACGATAGGCGCCTTTGATGGCGTCCATCTCGGCCATCAGGCCGTAATCCGGCAGCTGCAGGACAAGGCGGCGGAATTCGCCTTGCCGTCGACGGTGATCGTGTTCGAGCCCCTGCCGCGAGAGTACCTGGCGCCGCTGGATGCGCCGGCGCGGATCATGAGTTTCCGGGAAAAGTTCCTGGCGCTGGAGGACCTGGGGGTGGACCGCCTGTTGCGTATCCACTTCAATGAGGGCTTGCGCAGCACTTCGGCCCAGGCTTTCCTGGAGCGTATTTTTGTCCGTGGCCTGGGGGTGCGCTATATCGTGCTGGGAGATGACTTTCGCTTTGGCAACGACCGCGAAGGCGACATCAACTTCATCCAGCAACAGGGCCTGCGCTACGGCTATGCAGCCGGCTCCACCGAGACCTTTGAGCTGGAGGGGGAGCGCGTCAGCAGTACGCGCATACGCAAGGCGCTGGCGGAGGGCGACTTCACCCTGGCGGAGCGGCTGTTGAGTCGCCCCTACCGGATCAGTGGCAAGGTGGTCTACGGTCGCCAGCTGGGCCGTGAGCTGGGTTTCCCCACGGCCAACATGGAACTGCATCGCCTGCGCTCGCCGCTGTCGGGCGTGTATGCGGTGACGGTGAGCGGGGCGGGGCTGGAGAATGCCCCCGCGGTGGCCAACGTCGGCACCCGGCCCACGGTGAACGACAGCATACGGGCCAACCTGGAAGTACATGTGCTGGAGGGCAAGCCGCAGCTGTACGGCAAGCATCTGCAGGTGACTTTCCTGCACAAGCTGCGGGAAGAGAAAAAGTTTGACTCCGTGCCCGAGCTGCAGCAGCAGATTGCGCGCGATGTGGCCGATGCCCGCAGCTGGCTGGCGGCACATGGGAACGGCAGCGGCAGGGTCCGCGCCGGCTAACGTATTGACACGGGATTGAGAGTTGCATGAGTGAATACAAGGACACGCTGAACCTGCCGCAGACAGCGTTCCCGATGAAGGCCAGCCTGGCCCAGCGGGAACCACAGCGCCTGCAACAGTGGCAGGAGATGGACCTGTACGGGAAGATCCGTCGGGCCGCTGCCGGCCGTCCCAAATTCATCCTGCACGATGGCCCACCCTATGCCAACGGCGAGTTGCACGTCGGTCACGCAGTCAACAAGGTCCTGAAGGACATCATCGTGAAGTCGCGCAGCCTGGCGGGCTTTGACGCCCCGTACGTGCCGGGCTGGGACTGCCACGGCCTGCCCATCGAACTGAATGTGGAGAAAAAGGTGGGCAAGCCCGGGGGCAAGGTCACGCCCGCGGAATTTCGCCAGAAGTGCCGGGAGTATGCCGCCAGCCAGGTGGATGCCCAGCGCGAGGATTTCATGCGCATGGGCGTACTGGGCGACTGGACCAATCCCTACCTGACCATGAACTTCCGCTTCGAGGCGGATATCGTGCGCACCCTGTCCCGCATCATTGCCAACGGTCACCTGCACAAGGGTTTCAAGCCGGTGCACTGGTGCCTGGACTGCGGCTCCGCCCTGGCGGAGGCCGAGGTCGAGTACAAGGACAAGCATTCGCCGGCTATCGACGTGGCCTACGCGGCCCTGGATCCGGTGGCAGTGAATGCCGCCTGTGGCAGCGAGTATCCCGGCGAGATCGCGATACCGATCTGGACCACGACACCCTGGACCCTGCCCGCCAGCATGGCCGTCAGCCTGCACCCCGGGCTGGATTATGTCCTGCTCGCGGGCGAAGGCAGGGCGCTGCTGGTCGCGGAGGAGCTGGCGGCGGCCTGTGTCGAGCGCTTTGGCCTGCCGGGCATGACAGTGCTGGGACGTTGCAAGGGCGCGGCACTCGACCGGCAACTGCTGCAGCATCCCTTCCTCGACCGGCAGGTGCCGGTGGTGCTTGGCGAGCACGTGACCACCGAGGCCGGTACCGGTGCGGTGCACACCGCCCCGGCCCATGGCCAGGACGACTATGTGGTGGGGGAGCAATACGGCCTCGAGGTGTTCAATCCCGTAGGCGGCAACGGCGTTTTCCTGCCCGAAATCCCATATTTTGCCGGCCAGCATGTGATGAAGGCCAATGCCGCCATCGTGGATCTGCTGCGTGAGCGGGGTGTCCTCCTGCACCACGAGGACTATGAACATTCCTATCCCCACTGCTGGCGGCACAAAACCCCGATCATCTTCCGCGCTACCCCGCAGTGGTTCGTGAGCATGCAGCAGAACGGACTGTTGCAGGGCGCAAAGGCGGCGGTAGAGAAGGTGCAGTGGCTGCCCGAGTGGGGCAAGGCACGCATCGATGCCATGCTCGCCAGCCGTCCCGACTGGTGTATTTCCCGGCAGCGCACCTGGGGGGTGCCCATCGCCCTGTTCATCCACGCCGAGAGCGGCGCATTGCACCCGCGTACCGGCGAGCTCATGGAGCAGGTGGCGGCGCGCATCGAGGAGCGGGGCATCGACGCCTGGTTTGATCTCGAGCCCGGGGAATTGCTGGGGGACGAGGCCGCCGAGTACGAAAAGGTAACGGATACCCTTGATGTCTGGTTCGATTCCGGCGTGACCCACGCCTGTGTACTGCGCCAGAGGGAGGGTTTGCAGGCCCCTGCGGACCTCTACCTGGAAGGTTCCGACCAGCACCGCGGCTGGTTCCAGTCCTCCCTGCTGACCAGTATCGGCGCCTATGGCGAGGCTCCCTACAAGAGCGTGCTCACCCACGGCTTCACCGTGGACGGACAGGGTCGCAAGATGTCCAAGTCCCTGGGCAACATCATCCCCGCGAAAAAGGCGATGAACGACCTGGGAGCCGATATCCTGCGCCTGTGGGTGGCCGGGGCCGATTTTCGCGGCGAAGTGGCCGTGTCGGACGAGATTTTCAAGCGCACCGCCGACGCCTATCGCCGCATCCGCAATACCGCCCGCTTCCTGCTGGCCAATCTCAATGGCTTCGACCCGGCACAGCATGCCCTGCCGGCGGTGGAACTGCTGTCTCTCGATCGCTGGGCAATCGACCGCGCGGCGCGCCTGCAGGCGGAGATCGAGCAGGCCTACGAAGGCTACCAGTTTCACGTGATCTACCAGAAGCTGCACACCTTCTGCGCCCACGACCTGGGCGGTTTCTACCTGGACGTGATCAAGGATCGCCAGTACACCACCCGCGCCGACAGCCGCGCCCGGCGCTCGGCCCAGACCGCTCTCTACCACATTGCCGAGGCGCTGGTACGCTGGGTGGCGCCCATCCTCAGCTTCACCGCCGAGGAAATCTGGGAAAACCTGCCGGGCAGCCGGCCGGAGTCCGTGTTCCTGTGCCAGTGGTACGATCAGCTCACCACCCTTGCCGGCGACGAGGCGATGGGCCGGGATTACTGGCAGCAGGTGATGGCCGTGCGCGCCGCGGTCAATCGCGAGATCGAAGTGCAAAGGAGCGCTGGCCTGGTGCGCGGCTCCCTGGATACCAGTGTCACCCTGTTTGTCTCGCCGGAGCTGCAGAGCCTGCTGGAACAGCTGGCCGACGAGCTGCGCTTCGTGCTCATTACCTCCGCTGCGACCCTGCAGCCGCTGGCATCCGCGCCCGACGCCGCCGCGGCGACTGAACTCGCCGGCCTTCGCCTGCAGGTGAATGTGGCGCAGGAGGAGAAGTGCGAGCGCTGCTGGCACCGGCGCCCGGACGTGGGCAGCCACAGCGCCCACCCGACCCTGTGTGGTCGCTGTGTCGAGAACATCGACGGACCCGGGGAGCAGCGCCACTTTGCCTAGGACGCTACAGAGCGGCGCCTGGTATGCCCTGGCGCTGCTGATCATCGTGCTGGACCAGCTGGCCAAGGGTATGGCGGAACAGTACCTGGAGTACGGCCGCCCGCTGGTGCTGACCAGCTGGTTCAACCTGACCCTGCAGTACAACCCCGGTGCGGCCTTCAGCTTCCTCAGTGATGCAGGTGGCTGGCAGCGTTACTTCTTCAGCGCGATTGCAGTGGTGATCAGCGCCATCCTGGTAGTGTGGCTGTACCGGCTACCTGCGACCCAGCGCCTGCTGCCACTGTCTTTGGCCTTGATTCTTGGCGGTGCCATAGGCAACCTGTGGGACCGGGTAGTGCTGGGACATGTGGTGGACTTCATCTCGGTACATTACGGCGGCTACTTCTTCCCCGCCTTCAATATCGCAGACTCGGCCATCACCGTCGGCGCTGCACTGATGATTCTCGACAGCCTGCTGGCCTCGCGGCCGGACAGCAACGGAGGTAAATGACCCCTCGTGAGCAAGACACCGTGACCCTTGACGTACCCGTAAGCGAAGGCACCCGCGTCTTCCTGAACTTCTCTGTCAGCCTGGAGGACGGCTCCGAGGTGGACAGCAATTTTGGCGGCGAGCCGGTGAATTTCGTGGTTGGCGACGGCAGCCTGCTGCCCGGTTTCGAGCGACTGTTGTTTGGCATGGCCCCGGGCCAGCGGCAGATGTTCACGGTGCTGCCGGAGGACGCGTTCGGCCAGCCCAATGACAATAACGTCCAGGTCCTGGCGCGTGAGCATTTTGATGAGGATGCCGAGCTTGAAGTGGGCCTGGTATTTTCCTTTGCCGATGCCGCCGGTGGTGAACTGCCCGGCCTGATCGTGGCGTTCGACGAGGAAGAGGTGACTGTGGATTTCAACCACCCGCTGGCCGGGCGCACCATCCACTTCGACGTGCTGGTGCACCGGGTCGAGCCGGCGGAGCTGCACTGATGGACATCCGGCTGGCGAATCCCCGCGGTTTTTGCGCCGGAGTGGATCGCGCCATCGATATTGTCAATCGTGCCCTGGAGATTTTCGGGGCCCCGATCTATGTCCGTCACGAAGTGGTTCACAACAAGTTCGTGGTCGAGGACCTGCGCTCTCGCGGGGCGCTGTTTGTCGATGAGCTGGAAGAGGTTCCCGATGACTGCATTGTCATCTTCAGCGCCCACGGCGTTTCCCAGGCGGTGCGCAGGGAAGCGGGCCGGCGTGGACTGAAAGTGTTCGATGCCACCTGCCCGCTGGTGACCAAGGTGCATATCGAAGTATCGCGCTACAGCGACGATGGCAGCGAGTGCGTACTGATCGGTCACCGCGGCCACCCCGAGGTGGAGGGGACCATGGGGCAGTACGACCGCAGTGCCGGTGGCGAGATCTATCTGGTCGAGGATGAGGCACAGGCAGCCAGCCTGGTGGTGCGCAACCCGGAAAAGCTCTATTACGTCACCCAGACCACGCTCTCCGTGGACGACACGGCGCGGGTGATCGACGCCCTGCGCAGACGCTTTCCCCATATTCAGGGGCCGCGCAAGGACGACATCTGCTACGCCACCCAGAATCGCCAGGATGCAGTCAAGCAGCTGGCGGCCGAGTGCGATTTGGTGCTGGTGGTCGGTTCCCCCAACAGTTCCAATTCCAACCGCCTGCGGGAGCTTGCCGAGCGCATGGGGGCCGAGGCTCACCTGCTGGACAGCGCAGGGGATATTGACCCGGCCTGGCTGCAGGGCAAGAAGCGCATTGGCGTGACCGCTGGTGCCTCGGCGCCGGAAGTGCTGGTGGCCGAAGTGGTCCAGGGCCTGCAGGATCTGGGTGCGACTGCCCCGGTGGAGCTGCTCGGGCGCCCGGAACACGTGACCTTCTCCCTGCCCCGGGAGCTGCGGATTCCCAGCCGCGATATCTGATTCCTGCCGCTCCCCGGGCCCCTGGCTTCGCCCGCGCCCATCACCTCCTGCTCGCCTTTCATCAGATGCCGCCGTTCGCTGGCAATGCGCCGTCTCCCGGGTAAGCTGAAAGGCAACAGGGAGGTGTTTCGTGAACAGGATGTTCAAAGGCAAACCAGCCCGGGGCCTGACCCTGGTGGAGCTTATGCTGGTGCTCGCCCTGCTGGGCATACTCACGGCGGTGGCGGTACCCGGATTTCAGGGCCTGCAGCAGCGGACGCAGATGCGGACCGAGGCGACCCGGCTGCTGGCGGCGCTGAATCTGGCCCGCAGCGAGGCGGTGCGCCGCAATCTCCCCGTGAGCCTGTGCCCCTCCAGTTACGCGGTGTCCGGCGCACTGGGCTGCGACGGTAACTACCGTGGCGGCTGGATCGTGTTCCGCAATCCCGGTCGGGAGCCGGAGGTCGATCCCGGCAGCCTGGTGCAGGCCTGGGCGCCGATGCACCCGCAGTTGCAGCTCAGCAATCGCAGCGGCACCCGACTCGCGGACGACCTGATTACCTTCATGCCTGACGGCTCCGCCGGCCGCAACCGGACCCTCATGATTTGCTCGCGCGCACAGCCGCAGCTGGCCTCCTGGAGCCTGGTGATGAACATTGTCGGGCGCTCGCGCCTGGTGCGGGGGTGGGGCGAGTGTCCCGGGGAGGCGTTGCAGTGAACGGCAGGCAGGCCGGGCTGGGCCTGATCGAAGTCCTGGTCGCGGCACTCGTGTTTGCGCTGGGCCTGCTGGGATTGCTGGGGGCACAGATCAGCGCCAGGCAGCATGGCATGGAAGCGCTGCAGCGCTCCGTTGCCACGGAGCTGGCCCGGGACCTGCTTGAACGCATGCGCAGCAATCCGCGGCAGCTGCAGGCCTATCGGCTGGATAACGTCGCCCCCGCGAGTGCGGCGTCAACGCCGCGCGCCTGTGCCCGATCGGCGGCCGCGGCGGGTGGAAGCCTGGGTTGTAGCCCCGCGGAGCTCGCTGAACACGATCTCGCGGAATGGCTGCAGCTGCTTGCAGGCGCGGCGACTGTGGCGACTGTCGATGGCGCGCAGGCGGCGGTTGCGGGCCTGCTGGAACCTCGCGCCTGTGTTGCCGTTACCGCGGGCAGGGTGAGCGTCGCGATTGCCTGGCGCGGGCTCGAACCGATGGCCAGCCCCGGGGAATCCAGTTGCGGGACTGGCGGCGGGTGGTACGGTCCCGCCGATGAATTGCGCCGTGTGCTGGTCATGCAGAGCTGGATCGGGGCGCCGGACTCCGGAGCCGGGGAATGAAGATGCGCCAGAGTGGATTATCTCTCACCGCCCTGCTGGTGTCGCTGGCCCTTGGGCTGGTGCTCTCGGCCGCCGTCATTGCCCTGTATCTCGAGAGCAAGCGCCAGTACCTGGTGGGCGACGAGATGGCCCGGCTGCAGGAGAACGGCCGCTATGCAGTCAACCTGTTGCGACGGGAGTTGTTGCTGGCGGGTTTTTTCGGCGGCATCGATGGCAGCGTATTGCCCCCGCCGCCGGCGGCGGGTCCCGGCTGTGATGTGGCCGGGCAGTGGCCACTGGGGCCGCAGCCGGCAATTGATCTGCAACCTGATTATCGCGGCGGGCCGCCGCGCACCGTCGCCGGCGTCAACCTGGACTGTTTGCCGGCGCCGGCCCTGCAGCAGGGCAGCGACCTGCTGGCGATCAGGCGGGTGGCCGGTGAAGCGACGCTGGCCAATGGCCTGTATGCGCCGGGAGTGTCCTCGCCAGACAGCGGGCATTGGTACCTGCGCTGGCACGAGCATGGCGCCAACGCCAGCTGGTGGCAGGCGGGTCGGGTCGACCCGGCCGAGGCGGTGGCCGGCAGCGGCAGCTGGTACTGGCGGCTGTACCCGCGCATCTTTCATGTGCGGCGTTTTTCCGCCGAACCCGCCGATGCGATACCCACGCTTTGCGCGGCGGGACTGGCCCCTTCAGGCATGCTCACCCAGTGTCTGGTGGAAGGCGTCGAGTACCTGCGGCTCGAGTTCGGGGTTGACCAGAGCGGCGACGGGGTCCCGGACTTCTACCTGCGGTATCCCACCGCGGTGCAATTGCAGCGGGCGGTCAGCGCCCGTATCCATCTGCTCCAGCGCGGACTGACACGCCTGCAGGGTTATCGCGACAACCGTCAGTACCGATTGGGCCAGACGACTGTGGACATTGCGGGCGACGGCTACCTGCGACGCGTGTTCAACGCCACTGTGCAATTGCGCAATGCGGCCGTGTGGCCGGTGGCGGGATAGCATTGTGCCTGTGCCGCTGCGATCAATCTCACGAGGTTGCGCGACCCGGGAGTGGTCCGGCGGCTATATCCTGCTGCTGGTCATGGTGTTCCTGCTGCTGCTGGCGATAATCGCCGGCACATCGCTGCGGGTCAGCGCGCTTGAGTTTCGCCTGGCCGGTAACGATCAATTTCGGGAGCAGGCCCTGCAGCGCGCCCTGGGCATTGCCCGGGCGCTTGCACTCAGGCCGGCCCATTTCCCGCCGGATCTGCCGGTGGGTCACAGCCTTTGCGGCCAGGACTCGGCTTGCGCCCGGCCCATATTACCTGCGCCTGTGGCAGGTCATGCGCTGCCCGAGGGCTCCGGGCTGGAATACCGGATTACCCGCCGCGGTCCACTGTTTGCACCGGCACCGGATTTGCGGCTGCCGCAGGCGCGGGCCTCGGGTGCCGGCGCCTGGCGGGCGGCGAACTTCGAACTGCAGGTAGCTATCGACGGCACCGCGGTCGGTTTCGGCAGTGCCGAGATTGTGCAGGGCGTGACCCTGCTGCTGCCGACGGCAGTGCCCTGATACCCAAGGAGGTCATTATGCGGAGCAAAGGCAACCTGAGTATGGTGGTTCGCGGTTTTGCCCGGTGCTGGCTGGCATTGCTGCTGGCTGCGCCGGGGCAGGCGGATGATATCGAGATCCATGTCCCTGACCCATCCCGGGTACACCTGTTGCTGGTGCTGGACGTGCAACCGGGGGCTGCAGCCAGGGCCCTGGCGGCAGCCCTGGAGACACTGCTGGCTTCACCCCAGCTGGAGGATATCCAGCTGGCGCTGGCGGCTGCAGGGGCTGGTGGCGCCGCGCCGGAGTATCGTCGACTCGGGGACCAGCGCGGTACTCTCGGCAGCGCTATTGCGGCCCGCCTGGGTCTGGACCCGGATCCGGCAGGAGGCGAGGAATCCGCGGCGGACGACAGCCTGTACCATGTGCTGCGACGGCAATACCCGCCGCAGGAGGAAGGCATGTGCGCCGAGTTCCAGGTGCTCACGCTCAGCTCCACGCCCCTGGCCGGCGGCGCGCCATTGCCGGTGGCGGACCCCGCGGCGCTGCGGCGCAGTCTGGCAGAGTGGCTGCTCGGCCTGGTGAGCAGCAGCGGCAGCCTGGTGACAGCCATCGGTCCTCCGGTGGGCGCCGACCCCGGCGGCATGCCGCGCGATCTCTACCTCGGCATGTTCGAGGCGCGGCCGCGCATCGGCTGGCGCGGCAATCTGAAAAAACTCAGGCTGGTCGCGACCGCCGCTCCGGATGTCCCGGCGGGCCTGGAGGACGGTGCGGCGGTGCAGGCGGCGGTCGTCGATAGCCAGGGTGACGAGGGGCTTGAACGGGCGGGGCCATTGCGCGGGCAGATCAGCGCCCGGGCGCGCACCTTCTGGACCGACCCCGACACGCTTGCGCCAGCGGCAGGCAGCGCCGGGCCTGCCGTCGCTGTGGACGGCGCCGCGGTCGCCCGCGGTGGAGCGGGACAGAAGGTTCCGGGTCTGAACCCGGGAGCGGGTACCGTGGGTGAGGTCAACGGTTTTGGCAGTCGCCAGCTTTTCACCGAGGCCGCGGTGGGAGCCCCCCTGCTGCCACTCGATGCCGATCTGCTCACGGCGCAGGAGCTGGCGCCCTGGCTGGGCACGGAGGATCCTGCACGCGCTCTGTCGCTGCTGCGTTGGGCCCGGGGCTGGGAGGAGGGCACGGATCCACCTCGCTCCCGGGGCTGGCTGCTGGGGGAAGTACTGCACTCGCGGCCGCTGGCAATCAACTATGGAGCTGTCGGTGCCGGTCACGACGCCGCCAACCCCAATGTCAGGGTACTCTTCGGTAGCGGTGAAGGATTTCTGCACGTGCTGGAAAACACCGACTCCCGGGGCCGGGAGAGTGGTCGAGAGGTCTACGGATTCATGCCCCGCGAGCTGCTGGCGAACCTGCGCCTGCGCCGGGCGGGCACGCTGCCGGCAAGCCAGCTTCGCTACGGTGTCGATGGCAGTCCGGTCGCGCTGCTGACCGATCGGAACGGGGATGGCAATCTGCGCGCGGAGGAGGGCGACGAGGCGCTGGTCTATTTTGGCCTGCGCCGCGGCGGGCCCAGCTATTATGCGCTGGACATGAGTGATCCGACCCTGCCGCCGCGGTTGCAGTGGGTCATTACCCGCACCCAGGGCGGTGACTTTGATGAGCTGGGCCTGAGTTTTTCCACGCCCCTGGTGGGCAGGGTGAAGTTCGGCGGCAGCGGTCGTGACGTGCTGATCTTCGGCGGCGGTTACCAGGACCGTGGCAATGCGGTGTATATCGTTGATGCGCGCAGCGGCGAACTGATCTGGAAGGCGGTGCAAGGCACCACCGGCGCTCGCAGCAACAGGCATCATGCCCACGCCGAACTGGGCGCCAGCATAGCCGCCGACGTCGCCGCGCTCACCGATGCCGCGGGCTACATTCATCGTCTCTATGTGGGTGACACCGGTGGCAAGTTATGGCGTATCGACCTGCCGCCGGGACACGGCGATGACCCGAACCACCGGGCAGATAACTGGTCGGTGACCCTGTTTGCAGTGCTTGGCGGCAGCGGGGCCGACAACCGCCGTTTCTTCCACGCGGCGGAACTTGTACAGACCCGCACCGAGCGGGGGCAGCGGGTGGACGGCATCCTGATTTCCAGCGGCGACCGGGCGCATCCTGCCGCAATCGGGGTCGGAAATTTTCATTTCTACCTGAAGGACTACCTCAGCACCAGCGGCGACCCTGCGGTGCGAGAGCGCGAGCCTGTGCGACTCGCGGATCTCGGTGACCAGACCGGGTGCAACAGCGATAGGGGGATGAGCTGCGCCGATACGCTGACCCATGGCTGGAAAATCGCCCTGGAGGGCCTCGGCGAAAAAGGGCTGGCGAGGCCGGTGCTGGACGCGGGCCGGGTGTTCATGAGCAGTTTTACCCCCTCCGCCGACCCCTGTGCACGCACACCTGGACTGGGCAGGCTCTATGTCATGGCGCTTGCGGATGGTGCTGCGCTCGCGGGCGGCGGTCGCGCCTTCGATCTGGGCGAGGGTATCCCGGCGGAGATTCTCCGCGTCGGCGATTATCTCCTGTTGCCCTCGGGCGGCGCGGAGGTAGCCGGTGACCCGGACGGAGCACTGCTTCCGGGGCCCCTACAGCGTTCGCTGACGCCACGCCTGTTGCAGGTTTACTGGCGCCAGCCCGGAATTGACCGCCTGTGAGGTCTGCAACGGTATCCGGCCCTGGCTGGCGCGCACAGGGGATCACGCTACTGGAACTGCTGGTGGTCATGCTGCTACTCGGGTTGCTGTTGCTGCTGGTGATGCCGGTCTACAGCGAGCAGGCGCGCAAGGCGCGGCGGGTGGTCGCCACCGCTGAATTACTGCAGCTGGCGGCGAGGCAGGAGCACTTCTTCATCAGTCACCGCCAGTATGCGGATGACCTGACCGCACTGGGCTACTCCCTGCCCAGCGCTGTTGGCATTGGTGCCCAGGGGCAGGAGGTGACGGCGGGTGCTCTCTACGAGATTTCCCTGCAGGACGGGGAAGCCTACCGTTTCAGGGCGCTGGCGCGCCCGGTCGGGCAACAGGCCGGGGACCAGCGCTGTGGCACCCTGGGTATTGACTCGGACGGTGTGCGCAGCGCAACCGGCCCCGGTGGTGTGCGGGAATGCTGGTAGCCAGGTCCGCTTCAGTCATCCAGCTGCAGCTTCTGCAGCCGGTACCGCAGACTGCGGAAACTCACCCCCAGCAGCTTGGCGGTGGCGGTCTTGTTCCAGCGGCACTGCTCCAGGGCGGCGCTCAGAATCTGCCGCTCGATATCGTCCAGATAGCCTTCCAGATTGCCGAAGGCGGCTTCGACGTCCAGGCCTTCGCCCCGGGCCAGCTGGGCAGGCGCTGGCTGCGGCGCAAACTGCAGGTCATCCTCGTTGATCACCTCGCCCTCGGCCAGGGCGACCGCTCGTTCCAGGATGTTCTCCAGTTCACGCACATTGCCGGGAAACCGGTACTGCTGCAGGGCCGCCATGGCGGCGGGGGCAATGGCGGGTAGTGGCGTGTCCATGCCGGCACAGATGCGTGCGAGCAGTGCCGGTGCGAGTATCGGCAGGTCTTCGAGGCGCTCGCGCAGGCTGGGCACCTGCAGATCAATGACGTTGATGCGGTAGTACAGGTCATTGCGAAAATAGCCCGCCGCGACCTCCGCCGCAAGGTTCTTGTGGGTGGCGCTCAGCAGGCGGACGTCAATTGCCTGCTCCTCGCTGCCGCCCACCGGGCGCACCGCCTTTTCCTGTATTGCCCGCAGCAGTTTGACCTGCATCGGCAGCGGCAGGTCGGCGATCTCGTCAAGGAACAGGGTGCCACGATCGGCCGCCTGGAACAGTCCCAGCTTGTCGCGGTTGGCACCGGTGAAGCTGCCCTTGAGATGGCCGAAAAATTCGCTTTCCATCAGTTCGTGGGGAATGGCGCCGCAGTTCACCGCGATAAATGGCTGCTCCGCCCGCGGGCCGTTGCTGTGGATCATCCGGGCGACGACCTCCTTGCCGACGCCGGATTCACCGTGGATATGCACTGGCGCCTGGCTGCGGGCGAGTTTGCTGATCTTGCTGCGCAGGGCGACAATCTGCGGCGCGTTGCCCAGCAGACGGCTGTTCCTGGCTTCATCCCCGTCCGTGGGTGCCGGTGCGTCATTGAGGCGCAGGGCGGAACTTACCAGGTTGCGCAGACGCTCCAGCTCTATCGGCTTGCTGATGAAGTCGAAGGCGCCGGCCTTGAGTGCCGCAATCGCGGTCTCGACACTGCCGTGGGCGGTGATCATCGCTACCGGGATCTCGGGAAACTCCCGCTGTATATATTCCACCAGGCTGATGCCGTTGCCGTCGGGCAAGCGCATGTCAGTCAGGCACAGGTCGGGCTGCAGCTGTGCCACCTTGTCGCGCGCCTCGCCGAGGGTTGCGGCGCTTGAGGAATTCAGCCCCATGCGGCTCAGGGTGATGCCCAGGAGTTCCCTGATATCGGGTTCGTCGTCGACGATAAGTACGGTCTGGGAGCTCACAGTAGCTACAGTTCCCTCTGGTTCAGTGCCACCCTGAAGCAGCTCTCACCCTGGTCGGTGGTTCGATAGTACAGGTCGGCATTGTTGATTTCACACAGTTCCTTGCACAGGAACAGTCCCATACCGCTGCCTTCCTGCACGGTGGTGTAGAACGGTTCGAACAGCTTGGAACGTTCCTGCGGCGGCACGCCGGCGCCGTGGTCAATGACGTCGATCAGGCACTGGTGCTTGCTGAAATCCAGTGCCACCTCGATTCGCGCCCGCTCGTGGCCAGTGGCCATCTTACTGTGCCGCAGGGCGTTGTCCAGCAGGTTGCCGAGGACCCGCTGCAGGTTTTCCTGGTCGAACTCCACCAGCAAGTCTGGATAGCTGCAGTCCACGGTGATCTCGGCGTTATCCTCCAGTCCGTCGAGGTAATTGCCGACGAAGTCCGGCAACCAACGGCACAGGGGGATGTACTCGGGCCTGGGTGGCTCGCGGCGGGAGATCTGCATCACGCTCTCCACGGTCTGGTTCACCCGCCGGCTGTGGTGCTGGATAATATCCGCGAGACGGCGGTCCGAGTCTGCCAGCCCGCGGGATTCCAGCAGCAGCTGGGCGGCGTGGCTGATAGCCCCCAGTGGATTGCGGATTTCGTGGGCGATGCTCGCGGTCAGGCGTCCGAGGGAGTTGAGCTTGAGGGATTGCGCGTACTGGGTCACCGGGGTGTAGTCCTCGATGAAGACCAGGGTCTCGCGCTCGGCCCCCGGCTGCAGTTCGCGAAAGTGCGCGATCACCGGCGGCGCTGAGTCTGACACCCGAAATGGTTGCGCGCGGTGCTGGCCGTTGTCCCGCCAGTACTCGAACTGACGCGCGAGGTCTTCACTGTAATCCCAGAGCCGGCGACCCTGCTCCATTGTGATAGGCCGCTCTGGCGACAACAGCATGCTCGCGGCCTTGTTCATGACCCGGACAATACTGTTCTCGCTGACCAACAGGATACCGGTCTGCATGTGCTGCACGATCTGCTCGTTGAGGCGCTGCAGGTTGTAGAGGTCACTGGCGCGGGAGCGCGCCAGTTCCTCTGCCTTGCCCAGGCGGCTGGCAATGAACTGGACCATCAGGGAGACGCCGAAAATCAGCAGTCCCAGCAGGCCCACCGGAAACAGTGTATTGATATCGAGCGCGCCACGGAGCACCAGCCAGACAGTGTCGGCGAGGGTCGCCAATACGCTGAGCGCGGCGATCAGGGTGGCCAGGGTACGGTTGGGGATCATTACCGCGGCGGCAGCCACGGTAATCACCAGCAGCACCGGCAGGCCGCTCTCCATGCCGCCACTGGCGTCGGTCATCAGCACGATGGCGATGATGTCGATGAGAAACACGGCGAACAGCCCGCGCTGGTTGTAGCGCCACTCCCCTGCCAGTGAGCCCAGCAGCAGCGCGCTGGTGGCCAGGTAGGCCAGCGCCACGGTGACATACAGGGTGGGGTTGAGCACGCCGACCAGCTGTCGGGTGTTGGGACTGACCAGCATGATCAGCAGCACCACCGACAGCAGCGAGCGGTAGCCGACATAGATTCGGAACAGCAACAGGTTCTGCTGGCTGGCGCCCTGGGGAGCGGGCCGGGTTAGGATCGCGGGTCGATTCACGCGCGGCTGGTGCCTGGTTGCCGTGGAATGCCCAGTGTAGCAGGCCTGATTGCCGCGTGAACGGGCGATTCACCGCGACTAAATGTGAACCGGGTCTGGCAGCGGCGCGGCCTTTGCCGGAAAATGGCTGCCTCCTGACAGCGAAAGCGGAAGCCGCATGACCAGCCTTAATATCCTCATGGCGCAGATGAACACCCGGGTAGGTGACTTCGAGGGCAATACTGCCCGGGTCATCGCCGCAATCGAGCGTGCCCAGGAGCAGGCGCCGGCACCGGTACTGGTGTTTCCGGAACTGACCCTGAGCGGCTATCCGCCTGAGGATTTGCTGCTGCGCCCCAGTGTCGAGGTGCGGGTGACCCAGTCCCTGCAGGCCATTTGCGCCGCCATGACCGGCGATGCCTGGGTCGTGCTGGGGTACCCCCGGCGCGAGGGTATCGCCCTGTACAATACTGCGGCAGTGCTGCACCGGGGCGAGATTGTGGCCGAGTACCACAAGCAGTGCCTGCCCAATTACCAGGTGTTCGATGAGAAGCGCTACTTCCAGGCCGGGGACAGACCCTGCGTGGTGGAAATAGCCGGGGTCCGGGTGGGGCTCACCATCTGCGAGGATATCTGGGAACCCGGTCCCGTGCGCGACGCCGCCGAGGCCGGCGCGGAAATCATCCTCAACCTCAACTCCTCACCCTATCATCGCGGCAAGCGCGTCGAGCGCTGGGAGCTGGTCGCGGATCGCGCCCGCAGCAATAGCCTCCCTGTTGTCTATGTCAATCAAGTGGGAGGACAGGACGAACTGGTGTTCGATGGCGGTTCCTTCGTGGTGGACGCCCACGGTGAGCTGGTGGCCGCAGCCCCCAACTTTGTCGAGGGAGAATACTGGTTGCAGGCCGAGCAGACGGAGGCTGGCATCCACTTCAGCGGCCTGGACGTCGCTGCGCCTCTGCATGAACTGGAGGCGGTGTGGCAGGCTCTGGTGCTGGGGCTTCGGGACTACGTCAACAAGAACCGCTTTCGCGGCGTGGTTCTGGGCCTGTCCGGCGGCATCGATTCCGCCCTGACCCTGGCGGCAGCGGTGGAAGCGCTGGGGCCGGAGCGGGTCGAAGCGGTAATGATGCCCTTTCGCTACACCGCGCAAATGAGCGTGGAGGATGCGGCTGAGCAGTCGCGCATGCTCGGTGTGAAGCACAAAGTGATTTCGATCGAGCCCATGTACGAGGCATTCATGGCCGGCCTGCAGGAGGAATTTGCCGGCACCAGCGTGGACACCACGGAGCAGAACCTGCAGGCCCGCTGTCGCGGGGTACTGCTGATGTCCATCTCCAACAAGAAGGGGTTGCTGGTGCTGACCACTGGCAACAAGAGCGAATTGGCGGTGGGGTACTCCACGCTCTACGGCGATATGGCCGGCGGTTTCGATGTGCTCAAGGATGTGCCCAAGACCCTGGTCTTCGAACTGGCTCGCTACCGCAACAGCCTGCGCCCGTGCATTCCCCAGCGGGTGATCGATCGCCCGCCCTCCGCCGAGTTGGCGCCGGACCAGAAAGACGAGGACAATCTGCCGCCCTACCCGGTGCTGGACCGGATCCTGGAGCTGTATGTGGAGCAGGATTTCAGTGCCTCAGCAATCATCGCCAAGGGCCTGGATGCGGAACAGGTGCACCGCGTACTGCGATTGGTGGACCTGAACGAGTACAAGCGGCGACAGGCACCGATCGGGGTGCGAATCAGCCGCCGCGGCTTCGGTCGCGACCGCCGCTATCCGATTACCTCGGCCTGGGCTCTGGGGGATTGAGGCGGCGCTTGTCCTGTCTATCGAGGTGGTGCCTATTTATCGAGGCGGCGCTTATTTGTCGAGGTGGCGCTTGTTTATAGAGGCGGCGCCCTACTTATAGAGGGCGCGGCTGTCGAACTGGGGTACTTGCGGCGGGTCGAACAGGCCGAAGGTCGCCCGGTTGATGATGGAGCGGTTGGCACCGTCCAGGTCGTAGTCGCTGACGAATTTGCCGTCCCGGTCCAGAGCCGGGTAGTCCGGGTAGTTCAGCCTCAGAACCTCAATGGCATCCTCGGCGAGGTCGTTCATGCCCAGCAGGATATAGCCCTGCGCCATGACTGCCAGTCCGTCGGCGACGGCGGGGGTGCGCTGGAAATTCTCTACCACATAGCGGCCACGGTTGGCGGCGGCCAGGTAGGCACCGCGCCGGAAGTAGTAGTTGGCGACCAGGATCTCATGGCGCGCCAGCAGGTTGCGCAGGTGCACCATCCGCGCCTTGGCATCTGCCGCATAGGGGCTGTCCGGGAAGCGGGCCACGAGCTGCGCAAACTCGGCAAAGGCTTCGCGGGCGTGGCTGGTATCCCGGCTGCTCTCATCCGTGGGCAGGAAGCGGGCAAAAATGTCTGACTGGGCGTTATAGGCGGAGAGGCCCTTCATGTAGTAAGCGTAGTCAACGCTGGGGTGTTGCGGGTGCAGGCGGATGAAGCGGTCTGCCGCTTCCACCGCTGCTTCATGCTGGTAGGCCCCGTGGTGGGCGTAAATCAGTTCCAACTGGGCTTGTTCCGCATACTTGCCGAAAGGATAGCGGGATTCCAGCAGCTGCAGGCTGCGCACCGCCAGGTCGAAATTGCGGCTGCGCAGGTAGCGCTGGGCGTTGTCGTACATCTGCTGCTCGCCGCTGTCTGCGGCGAGCTCGTCAAGTTCGTCCTTGCCGGCGCAGCCCAGGAGCAGGGCGACGAGGAACAGGGCAATGGTGATTTTCACTGATTTCAACAAGTTGGCAACCGCTGGCGTGATAGACTTGGAAGTTCGCATTAGCGCGCTATTTAACCACATCACCCTCGGGGCTTAAACAGGAATTCCCATGGCAGACAGAATCCGCGCCCGGGCCGAAGTAGGTCCCGAGCTCGATGGCGAACGCTTGGACCAGGCTGCGGCCCGTCTGTTCCCGGACTACTCACGCTCCCGCCTGCAAACCTGGATCAAGCGCGGGGAGTTGCTCGCGGACGGCGAGCAGTGCCGGCCCCGGGACAAGGTGCGCAGCGGCGCGGAGCTGACCGTGGACGCCCTGCTTGAAGACGAGGTCAGCTGGCAGGCGGAAACGGTGGAGCTGGATATTCTCTACGAAGACGAAGCCATCCTGGTCCTCAACAAGCCCGCCGGCCTGGTGGTGCATCCCGCCGCGGGCCACGCCGACGGCACTCTGGTCAACGCCCTGATCGGCCACGCCGCGAGCATGGCGCAGTTGCCCCGGGGGGGCATCGTGCATCGGCTGGACATGGAAACGTCCGGGGTCATGGTGGCGGCCAAGACCCTGAGCGCGCACCATCACCTGGTGGCGCAACTGCAGGCCCGCACGGTCAAGCGCCAGTACTGCGCGGTCTGCATCGGTGCCATGACCGGCGGTGGCACCATTGACGAGCCCATTGGCCGCCACCCTCGCCAGCGCAAGAAAATGGCTGTGGTTGCTACCGGCGGCAAGCCCGCCATTACCCACTACAAGGTGACCAGGCGCTTTGCACACCACACCCGCATCGCCGTGAATCTGGAGACGGGCCGTACCCACCAGATCCGGGTGCACATGGCCCATCGCCACTATCCCCTGATTGGCGACCCCCTGTACGGTGGCCGCCCGCGGATCCCGAAGGGTGCCTCCGAGCGCCTGATCGAGGTCCTGCGCGGGTTTCCGCGCCAGGCCCTGCACGCGGAGTCCCTGGGCCTGATTCATCCGGTGACCGGTGAGGCGATGCAGTTTGACTGTCCGCTGCCAGCGGATATGGTGGAACTGCTGCAGGTACTGACGGAAGAAGACAGTGTCAACGCCCGTCCTGATCAGGCCTGACTGGCCGGCACCGGACGAGGTCAGCGCTCTGGTCACCACCCGGGAAGGCGGTGACAGCAACGGACCCTGGCAGGGATTGAACCTGGGCGATCATGTTGGCGATGACCCGCTGGCAGTGCAGGCAAACCGCGCCACCCTCCAGCGCGCGCTGCCGGCGGGAACGTCGGTGCAGTGGCTGCGGCAGGTTCACGGTACAACGGTGGTGCGGGCTTCCCGCAGCGGCGCTGTCCCCGAGGCTGACGCCTGCTGGACGGACGAGCCCGGCATTGCCTGCGCGGTGCTCACCGCCGACTGCCTGCCGGTGTTGTTCTGCGACCATGCCGCCTCGGTGGTTGCAGCCGCCCACGCCGGCTGGCGCGGTCTGTGTGGCGGGGTCCTCGAGGCCACGGTGGCAGCCCTGCCTGTTGATCCCGGCGAGCTGCTGGCCTGGCTGGGACCGGCCATCGGTCCGACCGCCTTTGAAGTCGGCCCCGAGGTGCGCGATGCCTATATTGCCGCAGCGGGCGCTGGGGCGGCCCGTGCCGGGGTGGCCGATGCGAGGGGGGCCGCCAGTCCAGTCGTCGAAGTGGAAGCCGCCTTCGCGCCTTCTCCTCGCCTGGGCCGGTTCCTCTTGGACCTCTACGCCCTGGCCCGAATACGGTTGCACAAAGCCGGTGTCGGTGCCGTCCACGGCGGTGGGCTCTGCACCCTGAGCGACCCCCGGTGTTTCTTTTCCTACCGCCGTGATGGTACCACCGGCCGCATGGCCAGCTTGATCCAGCTACAGTAAACCCGGTTATCGCGTATTATGGCGGTCGCAATACTGGACCTTTCGTGCCGGCCCTGGGCACCAGAAAAGTCTTGTTGCTTATAAGGGAGTCCCGTTCCCCTGGAAGCCGCTGCCCCTGAAAATCCTCTGGCGGCAGAATCTCAAGGGGGGCGCTCTCTCCTCCTGGAAGCCATCGCCCCTAACCAGCATCCGGCGCCAGA